>Ga0233422_10000042_pt1 | contig 68429 bp, 106 predicted proteins | sample Watercolumn_Mata_2_FD_182724 | JGI IMG/M metagenome (GOLD analysis project Ga0233422, IMG submission 182724) | Freshwater microbial communities from Lake Matano, South Sulawesi, Indonesia - Watercolumn_Matano_2014_110_MG | ecosystem: Environmental > Aquatic > Freshwater > Lake | place...
TATCCTGTCACATCTAAGAAAGAAAAATATGTGTGCTCCACCATTGCTACAGGGTTACCAAATGGGTTATGATGCCGCTTATGTAAAAGAACCACAAGTAGGAATATATAATTGGGTATTGGATATAGATGTAATGAGTGAATACCCAACTGCTATTATTGCTCTTAATATGAGCACCGAAACCTACTTTGGTAAAATATTGGGTTTAAAGGAAGATGAAATCATAGAGCACACTGCCAATAAAAACTTTCCGCCATTTAAAATAAAAAGAAATAATAATGATATATTTTATGATAGTGATAAAGTGGCAATATTTAATAAAGCACTTAAAGTAGGTAAATTTACTATTGCACCAAACGGCGCAATATTTACTACTAATAAAACCGGTATCATATCTGAAATTGAATATAACTTGTTTATCCAAAGACAACAAACTAAAAAAGAAATGTTGTCATTAGAAAAAGATGGCCAAAATAAAGACTTGGTTGACCAACTGGATAGATTGCAAAATGCACAAAAAACTATATTAAATTCTATATATGGTATCATGGCCACTCCATATTCGCGATATGCCAATGTTGATATTGCCGAGGCTATTACAGCATGTGGCAGACATGTCATAAAATCTAGCGAAGGCTATATAAATGACATTTTAAATAATCCGAATCAAGAATTAAAAACTATTTTGGATGAATTAAGATCATGAAAATCATGTGTTGTGATTTGTGTCATGGTGTAATTCCCATGACACAAATCACAAAAAAATGCAAATGTGGTAATATATCAGGTAAATATAAAAAAGATGGGCGTCATGCTATTGTATCAGTAAGGGAGATTAAAAGATGTAGGGTAATTGGTATCCATAATAGTGTAAGATATGGTTTACATGATAATGGTGATTGTTGGATTATTAATTGGAATGATGATAGATTAGAAACAAAAATTAGGGGTGGAGTACTATGAAACCGGAGGCACAAAATGCTTATACTAATCTTGGTATTACTACTATTTCCTTGTTCAAGTTTTGTATTTGCAATGGAATCAGTAACAGTAACTGCTTATTGTATGAACAAACAAAAAACCGCATCAGGAAAAACAGTTAAACATGGCCATATTGCGGTATCACATGACCTATTCAAAAAAGGTTGGAAATTTGGCAAAAAAATAGAAGTAAGAGGAATTGGGATATTTGTTATAGAAGACAAAATGCACCGAAGAAAAACAAAATCACTTGATGTATATATGAGTAGCCAAAAAAAAGCAAAAATATTTGGTAAGCGAAAAATGTTTGCCAGACTAGTTGATAATGAGATAAGAGTTGACTAAAGATTTTGTATTATATATTGATACTGATTCAATCTTCTATTCCATAGAAGATTGGATTGGTTATCATATTGGATTGGAAAAATGGAACAATCTTGATGATTTGGCAAAAATATCTGTATGCAAAAGGATATCTAAAATAGTTGTTAATCATGTTAATACACGAATTTATGATAATGTTCAGCTAAAACACTTTAATTCACGTAAGGATTTCAAGTTCATTTTTGAACAGGAAATTATAGCAAGAGCAGCACTATTTGTAGCCAAGAAGAAATATGGTATGAGTATTGTTGATAAAAATGGTATAGAGAAAGATAATGAGATATTTGTACGTGGTTTAGAAATAGTACAATCATCTACCCCTAGAGCTATTAAACCACTAATTAACAATATCATGGGTATGGTTTTATCTGGCGTATCGGATAAAGAAATTTCACAAATAATAAAAAGAGATAAGAAGGAACTAGTCAATGCCAAACCAGATGAAATATCAGTAAATATTGGGGCCAACAATTTATCCAAATATATTATCAGTGGTGAGCCAACCAAAGGCGCACCTTGGCATATAAAGGGTATAAATAATTATCATAAGATGCTCAATAGCCTTGGTTTATCTTCAAAATATCCACAAATAAAAGGTGTCGGAGAAAAGGTTAAAGTAGTTTACATTTCAAAACCAAATAAGTATAATGTAGATAATATATCGTTTTTAAAATGGCCAATAGAATTTGATATTAAAATTGACTATAAAGAAATGATTGAAAGGTTCTATGTTAAAAAAATAGAAAAATTGCTTAAACCTATCAATAAAACAGAATTATTGAACAGCAATATAATAGATTTATTTGGGTAATACTAATATGATTACTAATGTTAATATTAAATTTAAATTAGTAATTTGTATAGTAGTAAAATGATTAAAACAGGTAAGAATTTAGTAGTAAAAGGCAATTATGATTTACGTAGTACACCAATAGAAGAACTACCAGATAATGTTAGTATTGGTGGCAATTTGTATATTACTAAAGAGTAATATAAAACATTTGATAGTTTGTATATTACCAAAAAAACAATTAAAAGAAAGGATGGAAACTTATGATAATATATGAACATTATAAACCAAAAAGAAATAAGGACATACTTCTTATCGAAATAGAAGACTTTAAAACGGACAAATTTTTAGGTAATACTACAATTGATTACACAAATAATTCTACAATAAAACTCATTGATAACAAATTTTATTGTATATATAATTTACAATATCTAGACTTAAATAACACTATGGAAATAATAAAATGCTGCGATAATAAATATAAGAATATAAAAAAGAATATAATAATATTTGCTTGTGAAGTTTATAATTACAATAAATTAAATAGTATCATAACTAAATTATTTGAGATTATTCCAGAAACAAAAGAACCAGAAGACATAGTTAAAGTGAAAGGAGTTAGAGGAATTCTATAGGGGTTCCCAGGCCCGTTCTACCTGGTTATCTATCCAGGGACAAGGAGAAGTAAACGATGAACTGCTCTATATCAGTATGCTTTCTACTGGTGGCCCTTGGGGTCTTGGTACTTGCCCTTATTATTTTTGTATGTAACGCCCACAGAGCATGGGCTTATATGGTTGGCATCACAATGAATGCCAACGCAGGCAAAACAATCAGAGTATGCACTGCAAATCAAGCACTCGCTTGCGCCGTCTTCGGCCTCCACAGCAGGTGTATTCATACAGGTTCTATCTCCTCTCTATATTTCGCGCACTCGCCTTTATACGGTTTGTGCCAGGCCAGGGAAACCTTGTGTTTCCGGTTAATCGTCACACAGAGGACATCGGCAGCGGCCCAGACTGCGGGGGGCGCATCACAAGGGGTTTCGCTGAAATGGATTGTGTCGGCATGATAGCAACGGAGAGCGTCCTTGTGTAGCAGGTGGATGCCCCTAAAGACCTTCTCTATTTCATTTGCGTCCATGCTACCAAAGTCGAAGTGCTCCTTCCTAACCAAAGCCTCGTTTACAACCGGCAAGGTGATTTCGTAGCCGCTCATATTGCTTCCCCCTTCCTATATTTTACACACTCGCCCTGGCGCGGTTTATGCCAAGCTAAAGAGATTGGTTTGTCCTTTTCAATTATTACACAGAGTATGCTGGACTTAAGCCAACGCTCATCTGGAACATCACAAGGAGTCTCACTGAAGTGAAAAATAGAAGTTTTGCCAGCGTTGATCCGTCGAATTATACCTTTGTGTAGTATGTTAACTTGCCTAAAGACTGCTGTGACCTCATTTAATGAAGTCATTTTGCTAAAGTCGAAACGTTCCAACCTAAGCGAGTCGCCGTCAGCAACCGGCAGGATGATTTCGTAGTTGCTCACGCCATCTCCCATACCCCGGGCCAGTTCGATGCGTTCAACCACAGCGCAGGCGAGGCAGTTCCCCTCGTATGCCTTGCATATCAAGCATTCATCGGCCCCGCCCTCTGCCTCGGCATTTAGCCACTTGTCCCACTCCTGGGGAGTGGCAACGGCCAAGAGAACGGCTCGTTCTTCGCTAGGAGTGCGCTGCTTAAGCATTATTCCTTCACCGGCATCTCGCCGATATGGAATTCAGCGTAGCCCTCACAGTTGCATGGAGCACAATTGCCTATGAACCCTGGGCACTCAGTGAAGTGGCCCGCCTCGCAGTTATAGATCTCCCCGCATGGAAACAGGTTATCCAACTTACAGGCACACCACTCGCTAAAGAGCCCATCATAGCCGTTGGCCTCTAGCCATGCCCCGACAATTTTCATGACTTTCATATCACTTCCTGTTTTCTTTAACTGTGAAATATTTACCATTGTTAAACCATTTTTTTATTGTTGCTGGATTTGTTACTGTTACAATTACTTCACCTTGCTGTAATGTTAATTTATCACCATTTGTTTTTATTGCCTTATAATATCTTGTCCAAACATCTTTCATACCAAACAATTATAAAAGAACTAAATTTCATATAATCTCCATATCGGCCTAATAGATCTATCTTCTGAAAAACCAATAAAATCATGCTTAAAATGTTTTACCAGATTTTTAAACATATCTTGACAATGTGCTGTATTAAGGTCTCTATTACAATTATGTCCTTCAAGATAGCATATTCTAAAATCTATATTTTTAAGTAACCAGTAAAGATTATAAACACCTATATGCTTAGTAAGTGAAAGTGCAAATACAATATCTATACCTACCTTAAAATAATTGTTGATGTATTTAACAACATCTATTGGCATCATAAGATTACCATAAACAAAATCTATCTCAAATCTATTGTATTCTGCCAAAGTTTTAGCACATTCTATGTATTCTCTTTGATATTCAATTCCTAATATATTTCTTGCGCCACGTCTGTATGCCTCAATCGACATACTACCAAGTTGGCTACCTAGATCTAACACAGACATGCCAGACATATCTTGGGAAATTTGCATTATATTATATCTATATAACGTGTCTCTCGTGCCCGGCATATATTCCCCATCAAGATAATATGATTGATATGGTTTACTTCTTTCCTTATAAGGAAACTGTGCCAAAATTTCTATTTTTTTCTTCAGTTCTTCCCTATCCAAATTAGTGCATCATCCTAATATATGATTCTAACTCGTCCTTCGCAACAAAGGATAAAATTTCTTTAGCTGGATTAATATCTGATATATTACTTTCTATATTCATATTATTACTATGGTCATATATTATATTATCATATTCCATCATATTAGCAATCTCGTTTATGCTTCTGCCCACACCTGTTCCTACATCAACAATAATTTTTTCTTTTCCAAATGCCATTTCTATTGCTTGACATACTTCGGACACATGGATAAAATCTCTTATTTGCTCACCATTACCCACTATAACCATCGATTTGTTATTTTTTTTGGCATTTATGAAATTGGCTATAACTGACGTTTTGAGTTCTAGATAATATTCACCACCATATACATTAGCAAGCCTTAAGACTGAATGTCCCATTTTTAGTGCCATAGTTTCACAAATAAGCTTCATTATAGCATATTTGCTTGTTGGATATTTGGCGGCCTGCGAAGATATAAAAATTACCGGAACTTTGGCAAGTCTAAAAATATTTTCAGCACTAAGAACATTATCAACAATAGCGTTATGAAAATCTGTTTCGCACTGCTGTATTCCGGGCATACCAGCAAGATGAACAACAGTCTTAACTGAGTTAGGAATACTCTTTAAATTTTCCACTCTACAACCAAATACCTTATCTACAAGAATAAGATCATACTTCGTAGATAATCTTTTACATAAATTTCGTCCTATATATCCTGCAGAGCCTGTAATCATTATCATATTTTTTCTAACTCTGTTAGATCAATATCCCCATTGAGTTGCATACAATATTCTCTTGTTCTTCTTACATCTACCAGATAACCATTTACCAAATTACCTTCTTTTCTTTCCAAATCGCCTATTGCACCTGGATTAGCTTTTATTATACCAGTATCAAGAAATAGGCTTTTAAATTTTTCAAAGTTATATTGACCAGGTGGTAATTTATTAGCATTTTTCACAAAGTAACCATACATACCTTTATCATCACTATACCAATTTCTAGTAAATATCTTAGATATAACATTTTTAATATGAAAATATCCTATTACTGGAGGAGACATGTTGCAATATGAAAGTTTTCGTATAATTTCTACTTCATTTACTATACTAATAAGACTGTTAAAAAGAAAATCTGGGCTTTCATTAAGGCATGACATTCTTATTTTATCAGCATTTTTCCCTCTTGGCCAAGCTGTGCTTTCAATACAACCTTGAAAAGATAGAATAATCTTTGCTTCTATACTTGGTATCCAAATACAGTGTTTACCAAGTATAGAATCTTTGTAATTGTTATCCAATATAACATGGTCTGGATAAATGATTATTTCATTATATTTTATCACAACTAATATCTTCTATATACAATGGATATATCTTGTTTGTTTTACCATCAAGTATATCTAATACCGCTTTTACTCTATGCTTAGCTGTATGATTATTTTGAACATAATCATATCCTTGTTGCCTTATTTTTTCACCAGCTTCTTTATTATCCCGCATATAATACATATATTTATTATACACATCATCCACATCATGTCTATTATACGCAACGTAATGAACACCATCTTCAAAAAATAAATCCATAGCTGGCGTATTGTCATGAAAATATAAACCTCTTGCACCTATATATTGAAAAGGTCTTGTATCCAAATATCCAGGCACATGAAATCCTTGATGAACACCTAATATGGCCGAAGCACTTACTGCAACTTGTGATGTACAAAATCTTGTATTACCAAATTCTTCAGTAGGAAAAATTTTCATATCTAATCGTTTTGATAGTTTATCTATAAATTCACGTCTAGCATAATGTAAATGTCCTTCATTTCTATAAGATAAATTACCAGCAAAAAATATTTGACATCTAAACATATTATCTGATGTTGAGGGCAAAATCTGATTCAGTGCAAAATAAGGAAAATGGATACAACGAACTTTTGTATGTCCTTCAAAAGATGGATATAAACAAGAGTTAATTAATCCTAAATCTATTATATCTTGTAATGGATAAGGATAACGGGGAACTGTTTTAGCATCACCTTCTTGATAAACAATTTTAGTTCCCCATTTTTTTCTGGTTCTTAACAAATTTTCATGTATATGTTCGCGTAATATAGATTCACCACATATATCATTTAAATTCTCACTAAAGATCATGTGGGTAAACAAAACATCGGGTTTAAAATAATCTATTCTTGCCTTTACATTATCAATATTTAATCTTATTGGTATAGCACAAGCTAAATGTCCATTAAGAAAAGCACCTTGCATCATACCCATCAAATAGTACGAAAACCATCTATCAAAATCGCCATATACAGCTATTCTAAGTTGTTTCATTTTTTTTCAAATATAACATAGCAGCTAAAGAAGTAATGATTGTAGAAAGATAAGTTTTATATCTTTTTGTTTCTACTGGTATATCATTTTTATTATTTTTATTATTATCTGATATAATATATCTTATATTCCTTACCTTCTAGTATATTTATCACCTGTCTAATCCTTTCTTTTGACGAATGATATGTTTGGCCATATTTAAATCCTTCTTTTCGTATTTTAATATTATCTTTATAAGTATTAAATTTATCTATAAAACTTCCTATATTATCACGTTCAAATGATATATAATGAACGCCATCTTCAAATACTTTATCTATAGCCGGATGTTTGTCATGAAAATATACTGACCCAGCTCCTATATATTGGTACGGTCTAACATCTTGATAGCCAGATACATTTAGTCCCATCTGAAAACCTAATATACCATTAGCCGAAGCTGCAAGTTCTGGGGTTTGGAATCTGGTATTGCCAGATTCCGGCGAAGGAAAGGTTTTTATAGATATTTGTGATTTAAGTTGTTGAATAAATTTTGCTCTATGTGCGTGATGTTGATTATTTTCCAAACTACCAGTAAAAGCCAAATCACAAGTATATATTGGTGATTTATCAGCTATTTTATCCTGATTAAGTGCCATATAGGGCCAATGAAAACATTGTACTCTCCAAATATTATATGCTGGCATTACTGGCCAATGATTTATTAACGCATAATCTACTATACTACTAATATTATTAGCAAATCTTGGTTCTACTCGTGCATCACCCGCATGGTAAAATACTTTTATGCCTTTATTTCTACATTTTTTCAGAATATAAAATAAATGGTCTCTATGTGGTTTATTATCAAATATAGTATGGCAAAGAATAGCATGTGGTTTAAAGAAATTTATTTGTTCCCATATATCATACATACTATTTTTTTCTAATGATACAGATCTAGCTAAACTATTATTTAAATAAACACCTTGTAAAGCACCATACAGAAAATAAGAAGGATAGCTTTCCCATTTACCTAATATTACAAATCTATATTGCATATTATATCCACTCTGTAATCACTTCTAATTCTTCATCCTCATATGATATATCTTATATAGTAATTTTATTCTTACAAAAATCTTTTGTAAGTTCAACAAAAATCAAGTTTTTCACTATCTTTTCTTTCATCCAGTATATCTTTAAACATTTTCCACCAAATTAGTCATCTTTTTTATTAATGGCTATTCTTAACGAAAACATACTTGTAAGAAATGAAAATACACCAAAAGACCAGAAAAAGGCCGAATCGTTTTGTGTTTTCCATGCTACAGAAATAAAGAAAGCAAAAACCAACATTAATAGTATATTCACAATATCAAATAATCTTTGTATTATTTCTGTTCTTAACCTCATAAATGACCCTTCTATATTACCTTTATTTTATACTTGTTCTCGTATTTCTTGAATATTTTATATTGTTCTTTGTTAATAATCAAACTACTACTAATAGTCATGTCATCTGGTAGTTCTTCTATTAATGTATAGGATGAATCACAGTTACCCCTTATTGTTACCTTTTCACCTATTCTTTTTATATTACTAAAAAATAAATATAAATCGCCACCAATACTAACATTATCTGGTAGTTCTTCTATTGGTGTATATGATAAATCACAACTACCCTTTACTATCAAATTCTTACCTATTTTTCTTATTTTACTAAAATATAAATCCAAATTGCCACCAATATTAACATTATCTGGTAGTTCTTCTATTGGTGCATCAGATAAATCCAAATCACCCTTTACTACTAAATTCTTACCTATTTTCTTAATTTTACTGTCATATAAATCCAAATTACCACCAATACTAACATTATCTGGTAGTTCTTCTATTGGTGTATGAGATAAATGACAATTACCCTTTACTACTAAATTCTTACCTATTTTCTTAATTTTACTATTATATAAACTCAAATCACCATTAATAGTTATATTATCTGGGACTTCAGTTATATTACTAAAAGATAAATCCAAATCATCATTTATTACCATACTACTTACTAATTTATAATTTCTTGGCTTCATGTGCATCTCCTTACCATTTATAGGTTTTATTCCTAACCGATTTACTTATTTTACCAAGATGTTCAACACATTTACCTTTTCTCATTTCACCCAAATAGAAAGTTCTGCTATTGTTTAGCACCCAGTCAGCATCACGATTCATATCGGGCCTTTTAAGAAATCTGTTTATCTCCCAATGAAAATCTTCTAGTAAATATTTTTTAATGTGGTCTATGGCAGGTTTTACATAATCAAATCTTTGAATAGATGGTAACATCATCCAATGTGGAGAAGTTGTAAGTTTTATATCATCAAATTCAATAGTTTTTTTAGTAAATCCGGGTTTATCTGGTAATATATCTCTTTTATGAAAAACAATTTGATTTATTGGATAGTTATCCATTAGATCAATAAGTTTATCCAAATCAATTTCTACTAATAGTTCATAATCATCTTCCCAATGAATAAGATATTTGGTTTCTACTTTATCATATAATTTCAGGAAGGATTTTCTATGACCAATTCTATTATCTACCATTATATCTTTATATAATCCAGTAGATTTAGAATATTCTACACAGGCATCAGAAGCTTGCGTATTAAGTATATCTTCATGAAGATACCAAATAAGACTATCGGAATATTTAAGATTCTTCAACATAGACTCTGTAGAAATCTTAAGTATTTCTGGTCTTGATGCAGATGTTCTAACTATAGTTATGCTCATTATTTTTTTATCTAAATTATTAATTGTGGGGGATAGACCCCCACAATCTTTTTAGAAATGATAACTTAATCTTACAAAAGTTGAAAAGTTATTAGAATCGAAGCTTGCTTTTGCATTTCCCCCAGGAATATTAAAATCAAATCCTGGATTAGCATATCTATACCTAAATACAGAATCTACCGAAAATACAGGAGTTACCATAACTCTTACACCAGCTTCAGTTACTAATGCCACATTTGTTGATGTTTGACTACCTACATTAAAATTATTGCCATCAATGTAAGTAAACATAATACCTGGCCCAATACCAACAAAAGGAACAATTCTACCGTATAGATATTCTTTAGATGCTGATAGTGGCAATTTACCCATTAAAAGAAAGGATAATGTAGTTTGACTACCATTTACATCAGGAAAATTAGTCAAAACTGCGCCATTATTAGCATAAACAGCACGCCTTTGACTTGATGCATCCATAACATTGTAGGATACATCCATAGCCACAGAGAAATATTGCATCCACAAGGGCCACGAATATCCCCCAACACCAGTGGGAATAAAATCATATCCCAATGTTAAACCAGTAATAAGACTATGTCTAAATCCATAGTTATTAATAGTAGCAGAATTTTCCGGCCAATTTGTTTTTACATCTGCACTACCAGTCCAGTTTTGGCCGACATAACAACCAGCCCACATGGCCCCGTGTGATACACTAACAAAAGACAATACCATACAAAATACCATTACTAAAAGTTTCTTCATGTTTCCCCCTTAAGGTTTTATATATCTAATATACTATTATATTAGCCATTTAATATTTAAATAATAAAACGCCATTTCATATTACCTCGTTAATTTGTTTCATTGTATAATATGAACATGTTTCCAGACTATTTTTAATAACAACTATTGGATTGAGAACACATTGACCAATTGATGAACAACTACAACATAATTTATTATCCCGAAATTCTTTCCAATATTTACATGTTTTACATATTGTCATACCTTTCTCCGTTGTTTGTATAATAAAAATCCATATAATTATAGTCCCTGTTTTCTTCGGTTGACCAAATAGCGGCCATTAAATCTCCCCATGCTCTAAATGAAAATATTGCCACTGTATTATCTGAAAATAGCGGATTACCTTCATATTGATGCCATGCACCACCTTTTCTTAGATTATTTTCAATAATGCACAATCTCAATGCATCAATATATTTTTGGTTGCTTTTTGACCATTCTGGATCAAATGAAAAAATATAATCATTCCAACGCATACCATCTTTAAATATCCCACCTAATAATATGAAAGATTCTTTATAGCCATTGCTATCTGGCAACCAATCTTTTACCATCATATATCTTCTCCCAAATATTCAATAATTTTCATACCATCATCATATAATTTTTTTGCTTCAATAGTATTTACCATGCCAAGAAATCTCATCGTAGCATGATACCAACATCTTATATTAATAAACTCTTCCAATAGAAGAGTTTTACTCATATCATATCTTTTAATATGACATTTATTATTATGTCCCCCTGCCCCACAATGAGTACATACTAATGTGCCGTGAATGATATTACAATCACATTTCATAATTTTTATTGATATTTCTCATATAACCGGATAATCATAGTCTAAAACTTCTTTAAATTTGATACTTGACTATTTTCTATCATTATAGCATAAAATTTCAAATGTAAACGCGAATTGTTTGATTTATTTTATCGCTATCCCACCTATAACCGGATAGTCATGTAATATTACATTCTTAAATTCAATACTTGACCATTTTCTATTATTAGAAATCAGCAGTCTTCTGAATGTTGACTCACTATAAGCTGTCTTATGTAAAGCATACTTATCTTTATTATGGCAATATATAAATCTAACTAGTTTATCAAAGTCATCTTTATAAGAATTAAAAGTTTCCAGTAAGTCGGGAAAGTCAAATATAAATTTCCCACCAGATTTAAGCACTCTGTATATTTCGGATATAATAAACTCACCCTCAAACAAATTAAAATGTTCTATGGCTTGAATCATAATAATTTCAGAAACATCGTTCCACGGCCAGGATTTTAGAATATCTACTTTTTGATCTATAGTGAAAGAACCACGAACATCTTTGGGTGTAAAATTAAAAGGTTTGGTATAATACTTATCAAATGTGGTCTCATTGACAACGTCGTTTGGCTGCCTGATTCTGCCCTGTATATCAACATTAATATAATTCTTTAAATATACATCACCACAACAAATATGTAATTTCATAGTATCTCCCTTGTTAGTTATTTATAAATGAAAATACCACAAAATACTTATCTACCATCCCTGTATAAAAGTTTATTACTTGTCTGCGGTCTACACGACGTGAAGAATATATAGTAAATTTATGTGGCCCCATGCCCCAATCATAAAACGAATAAAATATGTTATTATGTAATACGGCAAAATCAACTTTATTATAAATTAGTTTAATATTCTACCAGACCTTTCTTTTCCAATATGTTTTACATAGGCCAATTCACCTATTGGGCCAAGATAAAATGTTCCCATTTGATTAGCTACTAAATCGGCAGTTTTATTATTTTTAAAATTATTTTGTAGTCTATCATTTATCTCCCAGTGAAAATTATTACTAGAACCATTTTCAAACCCATTCCATTTTGGCAGTATCCAAGACAATCTCCATATTGCGGGGGATATGCGCCAATGAGGACTAACACACAATATATCTTCACCAAAAGTAAAATTTTTTTTACACCACGAATTTGCCCCAATAGTTGACATGGTTTGTCTTTTATTAAAAGCTATCTGATTTATCATGGAATAATTTTCCAATAAATGATAACATTTATCCAAATCAATTTCCCTAATAATTTCGTGATCATCTTCCCAATGGATAAAATATTTTGATTTTGTTTTATGTAGCATCTTAGTTATTGAATAACCCTCCCCCAATGGTGGATTGGTTATTTCAATATTATTAAATAATTCTAAGCCCTTGACGTATTTTATACATTCTTTTGAATCATGTTCCCTGATAACAGCTTCGTGAAACATCCAATTTATATTACCAGAAAACTTAACATTATTAAGTAACGACTCTAATGTTATTTTAAGTAAATCTGGTCTGCTGGCACTGTCTACCATCAGATCTATATTATACAGAATTATATACCTCTAAAAATTTCTTTCTATCAATACCAACTTTAGTACAAATTGTTCTTAGTAATCCAGGATGAACATCGTTAGATCTTGGTATAGTAATAGATTTATTATCAGTTTTTAATATAATATGTTTACCAGAATGATGATTCTGGAATCCAAGTTTTTCAAAGGCTTTTAAAACCCTTGAAAGTTTGGCACCTGTGGGCCATTTTTCTTCATTTAACAAAAATTCCCTTAGTGTCATATTCTCTCCATTATTATATAACCATTATGGTTAAAACACTCTTCTTTAATTTTCCAATCAAAATGATTAAATAAAAATTTCATTACGGCTTGTTTAAATCCAGGTTTTGATCCATCTTCACCTATATTAGCACAGGTTTTCCAATCATGTATTATAATCCATTTCTTAACTTTACTATGATGTTTATCAAGTTCTTTTGTCTTATGTTCATATGTGTGCCAAGAATCTATAAATAACATATCGGTAAGTTCTATATCAACTTCAATAGAACTTTTTTGTATATAGATAAATTCTACGCCAATTTCTGTCGCAAGTTTTTTCCACTTATCGGTTAAGGCCCAATGATCACATATATCATAAGATATAACCTTTTTGGGTTTGGCTGCAATCATAGCCGAAGAACTCTTGCCCCGACCAAATCCAAATTCTGTTATAATATCACAACTTTTAGCATAGTTATATATCACCTCTAGTTCTGGTTGAATATTAGAGGGGGTAATTCTATTATAATCATAGATTTCTATAATATTATTTAATTTGGCTATATTTTCCATTATGACCAAACTATTCCTTTACCCATACAGCTTCTACACATTACTTCCGAATCAGTATAATTATTTGTATAAAATCCTTTGTAAACCTCTCCCTTGCCTTCACAAACCGGACATTTAAATGGTTTTTTATATCCATTTATAGGAGACCAATAATCTGTTATGTATGGCATTTGACAATCACAACATAATTGGCCAATTATTTTGTTTGCCATAATTATCCCCTAATATTTAGCCATACCACCATGATATGTGCCAAATCCTATTATAAGCGTTGAAAAGCTATTAGAATCGAAGCTTGCTTTTGCATTTCCCCCAGGAATATTAAAATCAAATTCTGGATTAGCATATCTATACCTAAATACAGAACCATACAAAATACCGTTACCAAAAGTTTCTTCATGTTTCCCCCTTAAAGTTTTATATATCTAATATACTATTATATTAGCCATTTAATATTTAAATAATAAAACGCCATTTAATATTTAAATAATAAAACGCCATTTCATATTACCTCGTTAATTTGTTTCATTGTATAATGTGAACATGTTTCCAGACTATTTTTAATAACAACTATTGGATTGAGAACACATTGACCAATTGATGAACAACTACAACATAATTTATTATCCCGAACTTCTTTCCAGTATTTACAGGTTTTACATATTGTCATATCTTTCTCCATTGTTTGTATAATAAAAATCCATATAATTATAGTCCCTATTTTCTTCGGTTGACCAATGCGGATTATGTTCTTCTATGACTTGTTTAAAATACTTAAGACCTTCTGGTTCAATAAGAGTTAAAGTTCCTTGATTACTATGTTCATATACCATGTTATATTAAATATTCTCTCAATTTCATTTTTTTACTTTAGGTCTACCTCTTTTTTTAACAATCACCTCTTTAACGGGCATAACTACTTTTTTATTTTTGTCATGAACAACTAATTCTTCTGTTTTTTTAGCTTCTTCGATTTTCTCCTTTACTTCCAATAAAGATTTTCTTAAAATTGGGGAAAAATCATCTCTACCAGCAGTAAAACCATATACAGTTATATTGTTATTGTGCAACATATCAAGAAAATCTTTTATTTCTTCTTTACTTTTACCTATTTTATATATATCACCTAACGATCCACAAAATAAATCAATGTGATTTATTAGCCCAGATTCAATAATATCCTTATATACTTCAAATTCACTACCTTCAACATTAATTTTAACAATATTAAAATCATCTTTTTGTGCGTAATCAAACCAAGAAGAAAATTTAATCACCGTTACATCTTCATATTTGTCCCCATCAACATTATGTTTAGATTGTTTGAGTGAATCACCACCAGAAATATTACAATGATAGAGTTTGTTTTTACCATCATAATCAGAACATGCGGCATTTATAACTTCTGCTCTTGAACCAACCAAGACATCCAACAATTTTTCATAGTGTCTTTTACACGGTTCAAATGCATATGCTCTATATTCCAAACCAAACTCTCTGAATATTTTTTCGGCCCTTATTAGCGTTACCCCATAATGAGCGCCTATATCATAATAATTAATCATTATTTCTCCTTTATTATAACTCACCATATAAAAACATTAATCTTCTAATATCCACCATTCAGAATATACAACTTGTTGTTTACCATACGACTACGGTATATTAACAACTGTATTTATAGTATGCACAATAGCCACATCTGCATCATAATTAGCCGTGGCAAAGTCAACAGAAGCCATATTGTTCACAAGAAAATCTGGACTAACAAAGGCTGCATTATACAACGGCCCGGCGGCTATATACACCCCATAAGTATCAGTACCACCTGGCTTAAAAACATTCCCAAGATATGTATTAGCTCCTTGTGCAAGGTCGCTATCATAAGTCAGCAACATACCCAATTCTACTTCGTCAAAAACATTATTAACTATATAACATCCATAGGGTCTGTATATTTCAATCCCTGTTGCATAACCGACTACAACATTATTTTGCAAGACAAGCTGAGTTGCTTTACTGGTTCCACTATCAGACATACTGACCCATACACCGGCTGGCACAGTTGTTTGGTCAATCTTAGCATTAAAATAATTATTTGTTATTGGAGACTTAGTTGGCGGTGTATCAATAGTGTTGTCATACAAAATTGCTGTAGCATAAGGCCCAACAACTTCATTACTGTCCACAAAATCAAAGATATTGTCTGCTGCCGGCCAAAGATTACCCCAACTCCACTGCACAAAAGCAGCCATTGGACTATCACTATGAACTTTGTTATCTACAAGCCTATTATGACCTTGGTATGGATTGCTTCCTACATGACTATAAAAATATGCAAACAATGTATCAGGCGTCGAAACATGACCAATAGTCTCCATGTTATTGTTCTCAAACGCTACATTAAAAGCGCGCCGCAAGTCGAATAGCACTTCTCCACCAGAAACAGATGCAATATTTTTCCAGCTATTACCAATAAACTGAGTATTCACAAGTGTTCCATTAGAATTTGATGGGGCCACACCTCGAGCATGATTACGGATATTGTTATTTGCTACAACAAGACCGGGTAACGCTATTTCACCAGCACTATTAATCCCATCAATCACAAAGGCTGTAGTAGTACCATCACCAACTATACTATTACCAACTACTACACTACCATGTCCACAATGTGTATAGATTGCTACAGTCTTACAATAATTGCCAACAACTCTTGTATAATAACACTTAGCTGCATTTGCAGGTGTATTAATCTGAATAGAGCCACTTATGTGATTATTGCTTAAAACAGTCTCGGCAGCTACTTCATCAAGTTGATTAGGTTCTATAATAACATTTCCATCAAAGTTGTTATTAACGATACTATTTCTAAAACCAGTCATAAAAACCATCGGAGCGCGACCGGAGCCTGTTACACGAGCGCCATTAACAGTACTATGATAAGTACCACCATGGGTAGAATAACCCAAACTTATTCCATCTATTCTACAATCTCTCACAACAACATCATTAATATCAATATTACTACCTTGACACACAGAAATACCTGCTGCCACAGTACAATTTTGCCCATAAGTAAGTGGGTCGTCGGGCATATTGTTATTTGCTTTATTCCCATCTATAACTAGACTGCGTATCTCTAAATCCTGAACTATAAACACTGTCTGTGTTCCATACAGCCAAAAGCTACACAACCAGTCCCGGTGCAGGAAAAAATAGGATATAAACCGGCCTCTAACCGGTTAATGGTAAGTGTAACACCAGTAGCAATGGCAATCGTAGCCCCTCTTTCAACACACAGAGTTATATTAGCCGGAACAGACAAATTAGCAGAGACATTCCACGTCCCACTTGGAACGCGCAGTATAACCGTTGAAGCGCCTATAGCAGTTATTGCTGCCTGCAAGGTCGTACCATAAAGTGGGTCGCCTACCCATACTTCCTTTCCTAATCTAGCATCAACTGAATTTAAACCACTGTCGAAATATATCTTTTCTAGTGCTCCACTTGCACCCAATCCTGGTTTATATACAAATTCGTTATCTGTCCATGTTCCTTCCATTTAGTTCCTCTTATTTCAATAATCCAACACCACGAAGTATATCTTGAAACATTTTTCTGTAATTTTCAGCTTGTATTTTCCAGGTCCATCCTTCTTCTATAGTTTTACGAGCAGCTTTACCCATTTCTATCAATTTGTCTCTATTGTTTTTTAAGTATAATAATTTTTCGGTATATAGGTCTACATCTCTTTTATCCAATAAAAATCCATTTACACCATCAACTATAAATTCAGGAGAATTACCAATCCTATTAGAAATTACTGGCCGAGCACATGCAGAACATTCTAAAAGCATATTTGGTGTTCCATCTGTATTTGACGCTACTATACCAGCATCTAAATTATTGTAAAAGTCTGGCATCTGTTTATGTGGCGTACTATTTCTATAATTACTATAGTGTCCTTTATATTCAACACCAGCCTTTCTACAAGCAGGTTCAATATAATTTTTCTGTCCTTTTGAATCGGAACCAGCCTGACAAGCCTTTCCAACATGTCCTACAACAAGATTATCTCTCTTTTCTGATATAGATTTTTTTTCATAAAATAATACCTCATCAACACCATTAGGAACATAAAACACTTCCTTAAATCCATATTCGTTTAATGTATTTCTAAGCATTATTGAGTTGGCATGAACCCATTTACATTTTTTAAGTTGTGGCACAACCATAGATTTCATAAACTTATCGTCTTTATGTGCTGTTACTCCACTAACTCTACGCTCAAACGGCACTTTCATAATATTATTCACATAACTCCACCCATAAGTGGCCGCCAAATCATAATCATTGTATTTTATTGGCCCGTGATTATGCAATAGAGCAACTATATCAAAATCAAACTCATCCGAAAGAAACCTTTTTAGATTTTGTGATTTTATCCACCAAGCCCAATTGTTGGTATCCGACAACAATAATATACGTGGTTTTCTATCCCAACCCATTCACACCCCTATTTAATAAATTGGATTGGCAATAAGACTATAATTAATAACCTTATCGTGTTCTGCCTGTTCCAACTGATTCAGAATAGATAATAGTTTTCTATTAATTTTGTTCATGGTCATAATTATATCTTCGTTTATACTTTTCTCTAAATCTTTGTTTGTGTCAATATTTAAATCTCCATATTTCATAATGATGATACTAATGGATCACCAGTTATCATCGGTTGTGTAAAATGTTTTGGTTTAACCCATTTACAAATATCATTTACATCACCGAGTCTTACTATTGGTAATCCATAAGCAAATACAGTAGTAGTAGTTGCTGTTGCAACACCACCATGGGAATCAAGACTTCCTAATACTGCTACAGGCAATTCATCTGAAAACACCAAAGAACACGGCGAGAATATTATAGTAGCGCCACAAAGTCTCATGTCGGTTACTCTAGCAATTGGTCTATACATCAAAAATACTCCGGATGGTCTGCCTGATATTGTGTCCAAGTTTTGGCCACACCAATTCTTGGTATATTGTCAAGCATTTTAGGTCTATTAGTTGATATATAGAAATCAACACCATATATCAAACCATCGCCATCTATATCTTGGTTAGTAAAATATTCCTGGGCCAATACAGATGCTGCCGGTGTAGATGTTGAGGCGACATATTCCTGATAGGTATTTACTTCTATACCGCCGCGTATAGAAATTTCATCCATACCAGAACGATATATACCACCACTAGTAAAATAACTAAATGTTTGGTACATGCCAGAATCCCAACCACTTACATCAACTTCTTTTTTATAAAAACCCGGTAAGGTTAAATAATTTTCTTCTTCAAAATTAGTATTTGGTTCCGAACCGCCACTTGCAACAAATGTCATTGTCCCCCAGTCTAACAATAGACCATCAGAATATCTTCTGATAACCAAAGAGGTACTATTAGACATACCAACTAGGGGTATTTGATCATCATCAATTAGAAATAGTCTTATTTCCATCTTTAAAGTCTTCTTTGAGTTCTATTAAAATCTCTTGTTTTAAGGATTCTTTAAAATCTAACATGTATTTTTCGGGTTCGCCTATTTTACTATATAGTTCGTCCAACATTTCTTGTTGCATTTTTCTTATTTGTTTGCAATTTCTAGAATTAAGATGTATCTCTCTAGAATCAAATCTTATACTATCAGAAGATAGCATTGATACTTCACCATCTGTAGTTATCTCAAAATCACCAGGAATTTGTATGGTAATTGGTTTTTTAAATTGTATTACTATTTTATCATCATCTAATACTATGTATTCTAGTAGAATATTAAGTAGATTTCTTATTGTAGGTGTTTTAGACAAATTTTGTTACCCTTAAATAAGTTATAAATTTCATATTAACATCAAAAAAAATTTAATCTTCATTAGCACCTTTTACCTTTTCACCTCGTGCTCTAGCTTCTTTTACATCTCGCCAGTATTGAGATTCAGAATATCCTTGATCTCCCCATGATACCCGATGTATCTTGGGATTATAAACCAGTTTAAAATGTGAGCAATTACAAGCCTTTTCCATTTTAGAAAAACACTTTTCACATATCATTCCCTCAGTCATCTTACATAATACATCTTCAACTTCATGTCCACATTTTGTACAATGAAAATCATAAATTGGCATTAAACTCTCTCTAACATATATTCTATCGAACTAAATAAATTATGTTCATTTGGTGTAGTAATACATATATTTTTAAAATTATATACACCATTATCTTTATACATGCTATAACCAACATTACCCCAAGATACTACTGGCACTTTGTGTAAATTACAAAAGTATGTCCAGGGGCCACATTGACATATAACAAATATAGCAGATTGTATAGTTTTAATGGCATCATAATGATTCCATTTATCATCAATTTCTATTAAATCATGTCCAACAAATCTATCTTTTATTTTTTTAACCACATTAAAATCAGTGTGGCCCCTGCTTATTAAAACTATATTATCTGTTTTTTCTATATTCATATTTATTTTTACAAACATTTTTTTATGTAGCGGCACAACGAAATTGTCATATATTGTATATCGTATATTATAATGCAACACATCTTTATCTGATACTTTATTCCTTACAAATTTAATTAGCGACAAATACTCCTTAGATGATACCAACTTGTTGACAATTCCACTATGGTTGCTTTCAACACTATAACAACCATCTACCGACACGAAATTTACCCCCGGCCAATCATAAAAAAAACTATGATTTTCGTGGGAAAACACATAAAAATAATCACATCTGTCTATAAGCACACGATAAAGCCACGCTACATGTGGATGAAAACTAAAAATTTCTTGTTCAAGCCCTCCTATGTATGGACCACAAATAACAGTCATCAGATTTGATAGTTTACATCCTTTATGATTACATTGCCGTTCCAACCTTTTAGTTGGTTTGAATATGTATCAAGGTCATTTTCTTCTACCAGTATAACTTCACAATTTCTTAAAATATCACCCAAGTAATTATCCATCAAAAACCTTTTTTCTGTTTGAGTCATTCTAGTGAAATCAACTAGAATTTTGTTATTCCTTCTCACAAACGAGACAAAGTTACTACCATCTTCATTTTGAACGTAGTATTTTTTACCTACTTTCTTAAAAATAGAATTATAAAATTTAACATTATTATCAATTATAAACCTATTTGTATTGGAATAGGTTCTTATAGCTTTGTTTATTTTATCGTTAGTAGGTTGTTTAAAGGACAACTTAACAATATGCGCCCTTTCTTCATATTCGGGTTTCACACAAACATCCAAATTGTCATCATTTACTACTATAACATCCTTACCGGGAATAGTCATTCTCATTTTTACCCTCTCCACCTGTCTAATTTAATTTTAACTAAAGTTTCGCCATAGTCTATTGTATTATTTATAATAAAATCGTAGATATTTAACCTTAAAGTACATGCCAATTCATTAATGTCTTTACATTGTTTGTACTTTTCCGGCATGAGAAAATACCTCATTTTCCTGCCATGTTTACTACCTATAATTTTTTTAATGGCCTTATATCCATCGGCATCATTATCCATTGCTATTACAAGATTAAATTTTTTACAATTTATTCTATCTATAAAATCATCATTGATTTCTTTACCAAAACAACTCGTGGCTTGAGAACCAATAGAGTAACAATCAAGCAGCCCCTCTGTTATAATAATAGGCATTGACAAATCAAACTTGTCTATATTGGGAATTACATATTCTTTGGGAAAATCTGGATTAAGATATTTTGGTTGCATATCGGCAAATATCCGCCTTCCCTGGAAATAGATAATATCACCATTGTTTGTTACTGGTATAATGATCCTGTTTTTGAATTTATTTTTATATGCGATGTATAGTTTTATATTATCTGGTATGTGCCTACTCTTTCTAAATTCTGCCAATTTAGTAAGATATGCTATGGCAACTATGCTGATATCCTTTGGCGACACACAATCTAGCAAGATTTCGTTGAATGTTTGTATTTTTGGTAAGACTGTGGATGATTTCGGTTTATTATTAGACTTGAAAACAATATTATCAAATGACTCACATTCTTTATATGCCACCTTTATATCAACTTTCTTGATTATAGAGTATAGTTTATAAAAATTACCACTTTCGCCACAATTAAAACAATGAAATACAGATTCTTTATCATTATATTTGAGATTAAACCGGCGTTTACGAGAAGATTTTTGTGAATCTCCACATAGTAAACATCGGCAATTTATTTGGTTTTTTTTTACTACTACATTATCAAAGTTATCTTGAATAAATTTTAACACAAATTCGTAAGTCGGCATATCATACTCACACGTTCATTGCTATACTACCATCTTGTTTTGCTATAATCATGTCTCTCAAAGACATCAAATCGATTGATTGTTGACTCCCCTCAAACCATTTGCCAAACTCACCACATTTCGTCATGTCATTTCTCGTGGATTCACAAGTTGATACTAGTTCACCAGTAACCAAATTTTTCATCCCACTATATTCATATGAACACATATATACAGAACCAACTCTTCGGCAATACTTACAACTTATACAAAATCTTCCCATTGTTATCCCCCATATCTTTAGATATAATTTAGTAATATTGTTTTATTGCAAAAAACAATATTACTATTAATAAATAATTCATTACCAATTTATTGCTTCCATATGTATCTCCTTCATACTTCTTTGCCAAACTTACAATAAATATGTTGATATTATTCATCATCTTCCCATTCGTTACACCCAAAATCTTCTGGTGTATATATCATTATATCAGATTGGCTATTCTTAAAAAAATGACCCAAAATACAATAATATTTGCCCCCTTTTGTTCTACAGTTAAAACAATCGACACACAATCTAATTATTGTCATGAATATATTTCTCTACTTCCGCCCAACATTCTTTGGGCAACAATTTCTTTATTTCCGTCGCATCACAATTAAGATAGTCCATTATGACCAAAATGGCATTTTTGGGATTACCAAATTGTTTCTTACAATGATCGTACATTTTTTTCATTCCACGTCTAATTTCCATAGCAACGTATTGTTTACTTACACCCAAAATTTTCGCTATTTCAACGTCTCCCATCGCCTCATTTAGATATTTAATAGCGTCAAATTCCTGTCCTACCCGAATTAATTCTTCTTTAAGTTTCATTATATTCCCATATATGTGATATACTACATTCGTCACATCCAACCTGACATTCCCCACATTCCCCACATTCCTTGTCTATGTGGACTTCTTCTTTTTCTTGTTCTTGTTTATCAAGATAATCTAAAATATTCTCAAACATCGTTTACTCCTTATAATCTTTCTATTATTTATCTAAATAAAATATCAATGGTTAATAAACTATTTTTGAACATTGTCCCTGATACAAACGGCATTTCACAAATAATCCCTTTATTTCTATCAACTTGTTTAGACCATCCACAATCTGTCACTTTAGGATACTCTTTCCTTTCCAATCAAAGGGCGACATACTCAGTAATTCTTGCCATTTCTTCTTATCACACAGTAGATATACATATTTAAATTAATAGCCAAAATATTTAGTAATGCATAAAATAAATAATGAAATCTATAGCAATATTTTTAGGTATATGGATTATAATCATCTAATAACAATTTGGATAATCCAAATAGTATTATAAGTATCAATACTATAGGAAATATCGTTATACATAAAAATGTTATTATTACAGATTCTTTAATTTTGTCCATTATATTCTATCTTATCTCCACAAAAAGGACAGAAGTTTACCTTATCATAAAGACATTCGGGATTTTAACTTCTTCAGCTTCATACCAAATCTTCATAGCATTATTCCTAGCTACATTTACTAAATCCACAACTTGAACAAGTTGAACATCCCTCAATCATAACAAGTGAATTTGATTGACATTTTGGGCATATTTCATTTGAATATGACAATACTTCATCATTTTTAATATAATATCTTTCTATAAGTTTAGCTACTGCATCTGGTATAGAAAATAATTGCACTGGTTTTTTGTCAACTTCTTCAAACCTTGCCCAAACGGGCGTTTCGCCTTTAATGTTTTTAAATTGTTTTATGTATGATTCTTTCGGAACCCCATGTTGTAGTCCTGTAGATAGTGATTTACCCAATGCTTCAAGCAGGCCGTTCATATCCTGACCTGACTTGCCATAGTTTATCCATACTTCTACTATTCTATCATCTTGTTTTACAATGTCAACGTACAGTTTGCCATCTACAAGCTGAATACAGTGTTTTACACTGTCTAATCTAGACGGCCTAGTAAAATTGGAAGTAACTTCCAGTCCATCTTTTCTAAATGTAACTGGCTGGAATTTTTTACATCCGTCCCTATATACCGTAACACCCTTTAATCCCATCTCATATGCAAGTTTATAGATTTCTGACACATCTTCAACTGTTGCACTATTGGGCAAATTTATTGTACTAGATATTGCTAGCCCAGTTCTTTTCTGAATAACCGACTGCATCTCTATTCTATCTCGTGGTTTTATATCATGAGCTGTAATGAACACATCTTTAACTTCTCGTGGAATACCCCTAATATTTTTTAAACTACCACCATTAGCAAATATTTTATCCGATAAATCATTAGTAAACCAAGATTCATTTTCGTATTTTTGTCTAAAGACGGGATTTATCACCTTCATTTTTTGGCCTGTAATAAGATTTTTCTCAAATACCAAACCAAAACAAGGTTCTATACCATAAGAACAGTCACACGATAGTGCAGTTGTACCAGTAGGAGCACAAGTGGTATTGATACAATTCACCGTACCATACTGTCTTAACATATTCATAGTTTTAATAGACTCGTCATCTCCCCCAATAAGTAACTCAGTGATTCTCTCTACATCTTCTTTATATGTTTCGTAATTAAAAAACGGCTTGTTGTCCCTGGCCATTTCAACACTTTTTCTTACCGCACCATGTGTAATAGTTCGCATTACTTCTTCGGCAAAATCTCTACCATCTTTACCATTATATTTAAGTCCCAACATAAACATAGCATCAGATAATCCTGCTGGACCAATACCAACTGGTCTATATTTTTGAGTCATTATCTTAAATCTTTCATCTGGAAAATCCATCACATCTATCATATTATTCATCAACTTACAAAGATTATAAGAAGTATTGAATAGGCCGATCCAATCATAGGTACCATCTTGTTGTATAAATTTTACCACATTTATCATGGCAAGATTACAACTTAGCCACGGTGCCATCGGTGTTTCACCACAAGGATTTGATGTTTCAATAAGCACATCTTTTCTAATCGGATTAAATTCGTTGACAACATCTATAAACATAACACCCGGATCGCCGGTTTTGTGTGCCTGTTTACATAGTTCGTCCCATATAACATTAGGGTTCTCACTTCTAATAAAAGACCCATCATAAGATGTATGCAGCGGGAAAGATATATTATCCTCAAGGCATCGCATAAATTTATCGGTTATGGTAACCGACAAATTCATATTCGATAATGTGATATCATTATCCTTAGATTTGATAAAATCTAAAATATCTGGATGCCATACCTGCATAGCACAAAGTATAGCGGCCCGCCGTGCCCGGCCACCAGATTTAGTAGTTGCGGCCACAGCATCATATAGTTTCATAAAACATATAGCTCCAGATGAATGACCACTTGGTATATTATTCTCATTACCATCAAATATAGGTGAGTCTTTTTCCCTTAAATTACCAATAGGAATTCCTATACCAGAACCATAAGAAAATATCTTTCTAGCTACATTAGCAATATCATAAATACTATCCATACTATCTTCTAACGGTACTACCCAACATGCACTAAATAAATTAGTTTTAGTGCCTGCATTAAAATATAGTGGTGTATTGAATCTTATAATATTGTTTTTTTGTAAATTAAAAGCTAAATTTTCTTCATCCTTATCCTTAGATACATATTTGGCTGCACGTCTAAAAGTATCATCTATAGTTTCACCATCTTTGGAATACAATGTTTCAAATATAATTTTTGCGTTATCACTTAAATCGGCCATTAATTGTCCTTATTTAAAATAATTGATTTCTAACCAATATATGTTTAATTCTTTTCATTGTCATATTAACATACATGGGATTAATCTCAAATCCGATAAAATTTCTATCAAGCAACAGTGCGGCCTCTGCCACTGTACCACTGCCTATAAACGGATCTAATACGATATCATTCTTATCTGTGAGAGCTTTTATAAACCAAGTCGGAAGATCGACTGAAAATGGGGCGGGGTGTTTATTATCTCTAGTTACTTGATTGGTTTGAAAGTACAACACATTCGATGGTCTACGCATTCCATCTTTCGACAATTTCATTTTTTTTGTCTCTCTAGCCTCTTTTATACCACTTATCAGGGTTTCATAAGTTATAGCTTCATATTTAGCCCTCTCAAAACTACTTGGATTGTATCTGGTTTTTACTTCATTTATATAAAATTTAACACTATCAGGATCTTTAACAAAATGAAATATATATTCGGTAACGTTATTAACCCTTTTATTGTTCCCATTGGGTAGAAATGATTGCTTCACCCAAAAATATGTATCATACAATTTTAAACTAGTTTCTTTTACTGTTCTTACAACATAATCATATACATAGATGTGTCTTTGTTTATCTACACATTTATCATTTATGTTGAGAACAAAACTTCCAGTTGATTTGATAACCCTATAAATATCATGATTATATTGTAGCAACCAATCTACATAATGGTCTGGGTGAAATATGCCAACTTGTTTGCCATAACTTTTGATATCAGCATAAGGTGGGGATGTAACAACAAGGTCTATACTATTATCTGGCAATTCTTTTATAAGTTGTAATGAATCACCACAAACAACACTATTTAACCATTTCATCTATTTTATTTTACCTTGAAACATGTATTTGTTGGAATTAGATAAACATAAACAGATTTTTGCTGACTGAGTAATTTGTCTATATTGCTTGATGTCATAATACATCTTGCGTCCCAGATTATAAACCCCATAGACGCTTTATCCACAATATCTTTTTCATCGCCGAATATCTCAACATTCTTATATTTTTTATTATCAAGATATTCTTGTACTAGTTTATCCACACCATCTTTATCGCCAATAATAATAGAAATATTATTTTTAATAATTTTATCAATATATTTTACAACATCTTTGTGTAAACTTTTTATATTTATAGGGCCGGCAACAAACACATTCTTAAAATCCAATTCTGCCTTTCCTATTACTATTTATACCATAGCTTGCTAGATTGTAAATCTCCGCCAACGACATATCATGATTAACATTATATTTATTTCCTGGATATAAAATATCCAACAATTTCACAGATTCGGCAGGCTTAAGCAGTCTGGTAACAATAATATCATAGCACCTACCGGGCCTTTTTTAGCATCATCTATTTGATTTATAGTGGTAAGGTTACTACTAACAAGAATTTTCTTGTTACTTGCAGTAACAAACCCATCAGCAGCAGACAAAAGCTTACTAATAATATCATTTCCCTCACTTCTTTTAGAAATGGCCATATCAATATCTTCTAGAACCATACCGGCAATCTTATTCACAAGATAGTCAATAAATATAGTTCCATTTTCCAGTACACGCATATCATTGGTGTAGAAAAAAACATTCTTATGGTGATCATCTTCATTATAAAAATGTTCCATCTTTAAACCAACTAATTCAGATTTTACTCCAATTACCTTTTTATTGATTCTAGATACAATATGTCTAATCAACCTAGTTTTACCACTACCACTAGGTCCGGTAAGAATAAGCACTGGTTCGTTACCATCAACATAGTTATCAACATAATTATCAAAATTTTCTATATATGGATATGCTTCTGGATAAATAATATCACCAATTGTTTCGTCCACAGACATAAAATCACTACTATTCTCAATGTGATAATACCAACGTATATTAACATCATTATCATCTTTATCTGATAATGAAAACACACTTTTTAGCTTATTTGATCCAAATTGTATATCTTCCGCCGTATTAGCATATATATTATAATGTAATATAATATCATGCAATCTTTCTCTAACCTCTATATTCATATAGTAATTAAAATCTATAATGATGAATGATGTGTTAGATGTGGATTTTACAACTTTACTAATAAGCCCAAATCTTTCTATCATATCAAAAATAGATATTTTTTTTATATTGATAAAATTAGAATATGTCAGATCAAATGACATATCCTTGAACGCTTTTTTGACTACGTTAAGGATTTCGGCTCTACAAATCTCGGTTTCTGGTTTGTAGTCTGTCTGATAGTTGACATTAAAATTTATCACTAATTACCTCAACTTAATTGTAATGTATAATCATAAAAACGCGTAAAATCTCTCTTTACGTGTTTTTATGATTAATATCACTATATTAGTCCTGGTCTTGGCTTAAATCTCCCGACCAAAAACTTTTGGTCCATGTCATTCCTTTTGCTCTATTACCATAGAATGCTTTTGCCGCACACTGTGTATCCAGAACGACTTTTTTCATGCCAGCACTATTTGCACAAAAACCCACTGTGTTCAAACCAAAGATATTTCTATTATCGGCCAGGTTTTGATTTGCTCCAAGATATACAAATGTCCAATTGAATGATATGTTTATTAGTATCGGACAGAACTGCTTTTTCGGGGCCAATGTTAAATGCTACAACACCACTACCCAAAAATGGTTCTATCCAATTACCTTGTTTGTTCCACACTATATTATCTCTTATAAAATCAACAAGTTTGGTCTTTATACCCTGACATTTAATAGGGGGAATTTTTACCATTATACCCAAGTCATAGCTGCTGGAATATCTGATTCATATATATGTAAATCTTTACAAAATACAGTAGTTGGCCCGGGCAGTACTAATTTACCAGTATTATCAGAAATTTGTGCGGCCATAAATTCTTTAAGTAGCTGAATTCCGGCAACATTTACAGGATAACCAGAAAGTAAATCCCAAGACCTATAGCCTATATGAAATATTAGAAAATTTTGTCCATTTATTTTTCCTGGTTTAATCGCAGTATCAACAAATAACAAACAGGGTGTTGTCTTTCTACTTGTTTCGTCTTTATGTGGTTTGAAATAATCCAAGAAACACAAAGGATCGCCAACTCTCATTGTGGCATGAGCAGTACCAAATCCTTTAGTGGAATAATATTCTACTACAGCATTTGATAATGGAAATAGGAATTCACTGTATTTGTAATGTTCATTTGGTGTGGGAGGAACGGGATTGTAGATATATTCATTGAAGTATTTTTCAACGTCTTCTTCATTAGTTGGCAATACTTGCCCTTCTTTGGCAAGAGGAGATAATGGCCTAGTTTCAGGGTAACGAATATATCCTATAGCAGTATCAAGAGTTTTCCTATACTGCCCGGCCCTTGAACCTAATTCTATAATATACTCAGAGCCAAAATTTAAACAGTTATAAATAAATTGTTTCCACGAATCTTCAATACTCGTAGCTTCAATATAAATTGGTCTAAAATTCAGGTCATTCCTCATTTCTTTTATATTTTCCTCGCGGTTTTTCTAGATTATAACATATTTATTCTGGTGGGAAATGCTTCAAGGTGTTTTTTATTTACTTCTTGCGGCCTTTTACCAGATTCCCGAATTACAAGAAGTAAATTTTAAAAATCACCTTCTGAAATATCAAAAGGGGTTTCGTAGTATTTTGTTCTACGATTCATAATTATAACATATTTATTCTGGATTGTCAACAAAACTATTTTACCTTTCTAGTATAAATTTTGCCATCTTCTTCCTGGTAGGATATATAAAAAGGAATTCGATATTTGGTACCAGAGAGATATTGCTGCGCTGGTGTACCACTTCTAAACCGTAGACGTTTTCTGCCATCCATTTGGTTTTGCCAAAACTCATCTCTGGTTACTTTAAATTTAGGAAATTTGTTAGTACCTTGTTGAATATAGCCATCTGCACAAACATTTTCTACATCTGTTTGAAAAATTTCTTCTTGACTACCGCCCACTACATCTACATTTCTATCTTCCATTTTTCCTACTTTAAGTATTTGTTTATTTTACTTTTTGGTAATGTTGACTTTAAATGTTTTATACCACTTGGAAATTCTAGTAATGGTTCTATATCACGATTGGAATTTCTTTCTACAAAATTAATAAAGTCTGTGACCAATGTTTTAAAATCATTAACTATAAAATTTTCAGCACGAGCCCTATTGGTCTTTCCATTAAAATAATCATCCAAACTACTAATAGTATGATTCTTTATACTATTAATTAATCTCTCAAATCTTACCTTAACCTTATTATCTGCTAAAAAAATCCATTTATTTATCTCCCAAATATTGTAATATGTATTTTTTAAACCTACGTACTGTAGAATCATTTTTACCAAATATTTCTATATAAGTTGAAAGATAACCACTATCGTCATTATCCAACCTATCTTTCCACTTGGTTATGTTCTTCAACATATCTATTATATCACCATCAGAATATCCTTTTCCTCTAAGAGCATCTACTGTTTGGCCAGCAAATGCCATTGATTCGTGTTTATCAGCAAGATATTTCCCGATTGTATCTCTACTAACAACAAATGGTTTATCAAAAAAGGTTTTTGATTTTGATCTCGTAAGTTGTTCCCTATGTACAAGTTCGTGTTTAATGACGCCAATAATACGTTCTTTAATTCTTATAGGATCATTTACCACATCAAAAAGTATATCCTCACCAATATCTACATAAATATTTAATGTATCTGCATTTGTGCCACCATCAATTAAATCACCCGATACTACATCAAATGTTATATTATATGCTTTAAAAACCCTATTAAGTTGTTTTACAATTTTTGCCGAATCATCATAATTTTGTGAAGCTATTATATTAATAATATTATCTAGTCTCTTTCTGACTTCGGTTACATCTATCTTTATAACAGCTTCACTTAAATAATTATTTAGTCTCATCTGGCAATACCCTTATTAATGAACTTTCGTTGCCTTCATTGAATAATGCATCCCTTATAAGTTTATACTTTACTCTATAATTGCCATCCATATTCATATACATCCAGAGTAAATTAGCCCTTATACCAGAACGATACATTTTATTAAGCAATTGATCAAATAATTCGTTGTCTAGAGGAATCTCGTTCCTTAATTGCATACATTCTAATAAATAGCAAGCAACTATATCAGGAAATTCATTTGCGGTTATTTTTATCTGGCCAGACATCTTAATAATTAAATGGGTCTAATTCTGTACCCTTAAATGTATCTATTATATATTTTAACACCCCTTTCTTAATCTCATATCCTCTTACAGTAAATCTATTGCTACTTAAATTCATATCATCTTCAACATCATCCCAGGAATCGAAACCATCTAATACTTCATCAAGTACCACTTCGTCACAATTATCAACATCTTTTCCCTTAGACCTATAATAACTACATATATCACGTTTTAATTTATCATATTGTGATTTAGATGATTTTACATTAACTGATTCGGTTATTTCTTCGGCTTGTTTTGCGCCCTTAAGCAGCATATCAACAGTATCCTGAATAACAACCTTCATATCCATTTTAGTCCAGAATCTTCTAACAAATTTTTCTGAATCTATATGCAACTTATCAAGTAATGCTTGTACTTCTTCATGAGCACTAGCCATATTAGTTACTAGTTCTTCGGCCTTTACTCTATTCATTATTTTATAATCAATTAATTCATCTGTATCTAAAGCATTAAGATAAGTTGCTAAAAATTTGGTAAAATCTGCATAAAGCTCCTCACCAGCATCTTTGGTTTTAGCAATTTTAAGTTCACGTTTCCTTCTAGTCATTTCAACTTTAGTTGTCTTACGTCTTTCTGTAAGATAAAGATTTATTCTATCTAATAACATTGTTTTTTTATCCCCTCTATTTTGTATTTTTTACTATAATATTTAAAATATTCTTGTTGCACTATAATGGAGTTTTGGTACAGTTTCCTCAATACCCCAAACTTCATCATAATCACCATCACCAACTTTTACAAAAAAAGCATTGAAATCTCTTGCTTTACGTCCAATATGGTCTTTTATACTTGCCACATCTTGAGAATCAGAGATAAATTGCAAATTGTTATCCTGTAAATGAGAAACCAAAACAATATCCCCAATTTTACCAATGGGTTTTTTAGAAATGTACTTATTTATTTTTTTGTATATTGACATAATATCTCCCTCAAATCCTTTGATTTTATATTGTTAAAAAACATATCACAATCATAAAATATACAACTTGATAATTCATCAAGATCTATTTTAATACGTGGCAACATATTTACTATATTTATAATAGTTCCTAGTATTATCTTGGAATTGTTCCTTCTAATAATTAATATAGGAATTTTATCACCAGCAGATTTGCAACACTGTTTCCAAAAACTTTCTATTTTATGATTTTTTATTGATAGTAGACCATAAAAATCTAATTTAGGATAACCATGTTTAAGTTCAAAATTTATATTGTCTGTTACCCAAGCTGCTTCTGGTTTAAGTGCTACAATATCACCAGATATATTCTGGTTAAATTGTGTAATGGTATGTAATGCGCCACTACTAGGTGTTCGCCAAAAATACAAATCTTTATCTTGACCACTAAACCATTTAGTCAAATACTTGGCAAAATCCCTTTCAAATTTTGAACCTTTATTTTTACTGTTCATACTACTATTTATAGTTTACATTCTCATATAGTATTATATAATATAAAGAAAAAATGTAAACCGAGGTGAATATGATAGAAAAATTTGCTAGAATAGTCAAAGATTATGGTATTATAAAATCCAGCCAATACGACGATCTCAACATACCAGGAAAACCATCAAGAAGGGCATTATGTAGAAAATTTGGTAGTTGGCAGGAATGTTTGGAGAAAGTATTAAAACCCATTACACCACAACAAAACAATGAGATATTAAGATTAACCAAACAAGTAGAAGAATTGTCCAGACATCTACAGACAACCCAGTTGCAATTAGATGGGAGAACACATAGATTTGGTTATATAACTGATACACACATCGGTAGTTTATTTGCCGACATTTCATTATTAGAAACAGCATATAAAATATTCGAATCGGAAGGTATAACCAAGGTATTACACTCAGGAGACATGTGTGATGGTATCAAAGTTTACAAAGGACATGAATTTGAATTATCTACCAATGGTGAAGATGCACAGATAAATTTAGTATCAGAAAAATATCCCAAAATAAATGGAATTATCACATATTTTATTACTGGGAATCACGATAGGTCATTTTGGAAACTCACCGGTAGTGATATAGGACAAAAAATACAATCTAAAAGACCTGATATGGTCTATCTTGGTTATCAAGAAGCCAACATTGTTGTTGGCGAAGGTAAATACAAGGCTACCATTAGACTTACTCATCCAGAAGATGGCACTGCATATGCTTACTCATACAAAGTTCAAAAATATATTGCTGAATTGCCATCTGGTACAAAACCGGATGTTTTACTAATAGGTCATTACCATAAAGCAGAAATGCTTTATTATAGGGGGGTAGTTGCTTTTCAAGGAGGAACTACACAACACCAAACCCCATTTATGAGGGGCCGCAAGATTTCCGCAGCCATGGGTTTCTGGACATTAGATATTACTGTTGGTCCAAACAGAATAATTAGTGTTGCCTCAAAATTTTATCCTGTGAGAAGCTAGGGTGGTGTATTACTAGTTTGGGGGTCATTTGATTGTCAACAAAAAAATAACACCAAAGTTGTATTTATATCATTGTTTCTAGATAAAAACACCAAACACAATGATGCTATAATTATTTTCCACCATATTTTTTAAAAAAATTTTAGACATATAACATTATCCCTTTATTTCTACTTTAACTATACTGCTTATATTAAACCACCTTTTGTTATAATCAGCATTACCACTACAAATTCCCCCAGAAAAATCTTTATTGAGGATACATAATTCCGACAGAAAAAATTTCATTTTCTTCTTATTGATCTTCCCCAAGATTCCAACATATTTGGAATCTCTTATAGTAGTAATATAGACTTTATGTCCAACAAAATTAAATAGTTTATCCAAGTCTTGTGGTAAATTTACCACATTCACATTCGAATCTGAAATGTACTTTACATATTTTTCCATCTTTTCTCCAATTAGTCGGTATAAATTGTAACTATTTTTTTTCCACCTTCATAATTATCCACTTTACCACCAAAATATGCCCCATAAGGATAATCACAAAACCATATCAAATCATCATTATTTGGCCATTGTTTACCAATAAGTTCCAACAGACAAGTTTTTTTGTGATATTGTACTGGCCCAGGATATGACAACCTCTTTACCAAATTGGAAAGTTTGTCATATCTCAATTTTTCCTGTACTCTAATTCTTGTATCTTCAACTTTTTTGTAATTGTTCACAACATCGTGTTTTTTTACGTCTTTTTTATACAATTCTTTACTGCCAGAAATTCTTGGCGGCCCCGCCATTCTTTCGATTGATTTAATAGCATCATCAAAAGCACTTTCTTTTACCACTTTCTTTATATTCTTTCCTTTACCACGCCATTCAGTAGTCTTTAAAAGAGAATCACGTAAAGAAGCGCACATTTTTTCTGGTTCATCAAACTCGTTTTTCAGGTTTTCAACACATGTTGAAAACCAACCATGTTCAGTTGGATCTTTATCTGTTAATGTTTTAGCATATTTTCTCATAGAACGCAAATCCCAACCTTTAGGTTTTGCGTCCCATCCTATCTTTTCTAATAATGTAGTTATTTTACCAAGAATATCCATAGAAACCCCCCAATGTCTATATATCTTTATTTATATAAATACTAGAGACTTCTATGTCAGCAATTTCTAATAATACTCTAGCAATATCATCCCCTAAAAGTCTTACATCAAAATATTCTTGTTTTTCTGTATCAACACCAATTTCTATCGTAACATCTTTCATATTTTTCAAACATATCTCATGTCTTTCAAAATCTGAAACACTATCAAGCTTTTCGTAAAACTTATCTTTATTAAATGTTATTAATATATTTGCCTTTATTTTCATTTTTATTTACTTCATGGTGGCAAGTGTAGGATTTGAACCCACGGACGTTTTACCGCCTACAGTTTTCAAGACTGTCGCCTTAAACCAAACTCGGCCAACTTGCCAATACAATTCTAACTTTTGAAAAAATCCAACGCCAGCTATGGGAGTTGGCTAGTGTGTTTATCCCAGGAAATAAAAAAGCATCAGTATATTCATATTGTGGATATGGTGGCGAGTCATATAGTATTTTATTACTACGTGCTATATAACATTTTGGATAGTTTTATAGATATTCTCGAGGCAATTTATCATGATGATAAACCCCGAAATCTCCAAAATACGGCGGCACCTATTGCCATTCTTGGCAATAATCTTTTTAGTAACCATAGTAATCTATCTCAACTTGGTTATTCCTCGCCTTGAGATATGCCATTTTGTGAAAACCCCGTCTTTTCGGCGGAATACAAAAAGCCTATGCAAACCCCCTGATGTAATTCATCACCAATTACAACAAGAGATTTATCGTTGTCAGAACATTCTTTAATATAACATCTGGGTTCGCCATCAATATATTCGATGGGTAAATTATCCAGATGTAAAGCATTAATGTCCAAAATCCGCCAACATTTTGTCAGTCAACGATTGTGCACAACCTTTTCGGCCCAAATTGTAATCATAAACCAAATCTCCCCTTTTTCTTCATTTTACTTTAGACTTTGCAGTCTTCATTAGAGCCCTCCGGGCGATTGCGACTACCAGCCATCATCATCTTCATCAGGAACAGGAATAAACATAATCCCCCCTTTTTTCTTCATTATAACAAATTAACTCGCAAAAGACAACAAACTATCACCAAAAAAGTTCCAAATAATGATTTTTAAATTTGATATCTTTAAGAAAATTAGCCATATATAGAACTTCCGTTTCGATATCCCTGGTTCTTTTATAACCCAAATTTTCTATTATATCAGATATAGGATTATAATAAAAATCTTCAGTATTCTCTATACGATAACTATCAACATGCTTTTTTGTTCCGGGAATTACATCCAGAATTTTATCTGCCACATCATTTATAGATAATCTTTCATCAAGCTGATTGGGGTTTCTAAATTCCGGTTGTTCTGGTGAATTATCAACAAAAAGTTCTAAACACTGAACAGAATCATTAAGGGACAAAAATCCTCTTTTATGTTTACCCTTGCCATAAACTGTTAGGGGTTTTTTACATAACGCCTGAACAACAAATCTATTAACTACAGTACCAAAGAATCTGTCATACCAAAATGGTGAATATATTTTTGTCTCTTCTATTTCGGGAGTATAACAACCATAAACAACCCCCTGATTAATAGATGTTATTTTCATACCCCACCATCTATGTACTGCATCTGCTATATAAGTTGTATTTACCTTTGATGAATGATAAAAAGATGCCGGCCTTCTAGGGAACAAGGATGGCAAAGACCTTTTACCATCAAAATCGAATATAAAATTTCCTTCTGGAATATTTACATTTATATCTGGTTGAATAGTTCCCATACTTTCTATTTCAATAAAATGTGCGCCCGGACACCAGTCTTTCATAAGCCACAATAAATTAAGTGTGCCAATAGTATTATTAACTATAGTAGTAGTAGCACAGTGTAAACCAATCTGAGAAAATAGTGCAGATGGCTGCTGAGCAAGATTTATTATAGTGTCTATATTATTATATTTAAAGATGTGTTCAATTTCTCTAATATCTTTAACTATATCAAGGCAATGAAATTCAAATCTGCCCACTTTATTAAAAATAGAAAACTTATCATCCATAGAAAAAATAGGCATAGCAGATTCGACACCAATACTATTTGCCCAGTTGTTAATTTTTATATCATTGTCTATACCAATAACATAATAACCTTTAAAGAGCAACCTTTGGGTTATAGCATTACCAATATAACCATTGCATCCAGTAACTAAAATTTTCATTCTAAATCCACCTTATCCCACATTTCATACCATCTATCTTTTAGTAACACAAATGGTACTCCTGGTATTGTAAGTAAAAATAAAAAAACACATCATAATACTAAAAAATGTAAAATAAGCAAAATAAGACCATTTACTTATTTTTCTCCACAACCTATTACATATACAATCTTCACTATATTTAGTTATCATAACTATCCAACTTAATATTGCGAACAAACACATATTTTTCCAAATAACGATACCCACAATTACCACAAACAACAACTATAGTAAGATGTTTATTATCAATACTATCCAAATCATTAGTCCATGATAACGTTGCTTCATCACATTTTGGACATTCAAGCAAAATCTCTCTATTTTCCATATAATAACTCACTGAAATATTCTTTTTTTATTGCACTTTCATTTACCAAATAACATTCTTTACAATCAAACCATATTTCATAACCTCTTTCATGCGCAACATCAATATCTTTATTACTAACAAAAAAGTTTTTTAGTAACTTATGTGTAACAACACCATTAATTATATCATGCGCACTGTCTCTAAAGTCTTTATCATATGTCCAATAAAAATTAAAGTCACTAGCTTTACAGAAAGTATATTTAAAATCACCTATTGGTAAAAGATAAAACATTTTACCAAAATAACTTGCATATGTTGGTTCTGATGTACCAAATATTGAACTGTCTCTCTTACAATGTCCATGTTTTACAAGATAGTCGTTAAGCTTCTCTGCACGTTTTAGTGTCATGACCATGTTAGTTTCCGCATTTTTTTTCACATTTTTTTTATACAAAAATGGCGAATCTATTATTTCATGCTTTTGTGAACCATGCAAAAATATTCCTTTAAATGGTTTAACCAAATGAAGAAAATCCTCGCAACTATCATATATCTTATCGATTATATATTTGATTTCGTTCATAGTATATTATTCTTCAGCATACAAGTGCTATACGCAAATATTTTGCTTTCTGTAATAGGCAAATATTTTTTTGTAATATTATCCCATCTATCAGTCTTAAAATACTTACTCAATACCTCAAATATAACTGCTGATTCTTTAAGTGGGACTATAAAGTAATCAGCAGATGGATACAATAACTGAGTTATATATCTTAATATTTTATTATCGGATTTTTTATATGTCCAACATTCTGGGTGTACTAAATATGAATAGAATTTATCTACTACATCTGATATTAATTTATAGAATTTTTCTGTTTCTACTGAATTAAAATAGTGTCTTTCAATTAGAGATATTACACCAATTATTGGCATGAGATTAAAACACCAATACTGCAAACCAGAATTATTTCTAAAGTTTTCGGGCCAAAACTCATTATCCATTACAGAACGGCCAACATGTTTTACAAAACTATCAAGATATTCATATACCATATTTTTATCTTTTGATATATGATATGATAAAATACAACCATATAGACCCCAGGTTCCCAAATTATTAAGCCTGTCACTAATTTTGGAACATGATGGCAAATACACATCATATATCCAGCTAAGAAATTTATATGATATTGTTGACCATTGTCTATTAGTTAAAAAATCATATGCATGAAGAAATTTCTGTCCTTTAAAAACAAAGACCAAATAACTATCACTGCATCTATCAGAACCAGTAACTTTCTTAAGTGTATCGGACCAAGCCAATAAAAATTCTTTTGATTTGTGTTTATATTTTATATCACAAGTTAATTTATATAGCAATGCTGTATTATATGCAGCTATTGAATCATAATGCAGTGCTTCCTTGGCTTTAGCATTTTCTTTCATATTAGTATAATACGATGGAATGTATAATTTTTCCGGAGGATTGGGCCTTCTTAGCATATATCCTTCGGTATCATAGACAAGTTTATCCATATCATACTCCTATGAAATTTGACAATTCATTGACCCTTTTAGTCCATCCTTTAATATATTTCTTAAAGGCTGGTTTTTTATTTACCAAACTATTATAAAATTCTAGTCTCAAATCAAGATAATGACGTGCGGCCACATCACTATCTACTGATTGTATTAAATTTAATGTGACCGGGCCAAGACCACCATCAACTTCTACATCATAACCCATCTTATTAAGGGTTTTTTGCAATAATTTTATGGCTGCACTACAACCCATGTTTACAGCACTATCAAATACAACGCAATCAATATTGTCTGGCAACTCATCACATTTGCATTTGTTCCAAAATATTTCTTTATAGATGCCGGCCGCCGACTCTATAGTTATATTTACAATATCTTGTTCATCAATAATACCATCTTTAGTGATATCCGCTAAATGTTCGGGCAAATCTTGGAGTAATCTAAATGAAATACCCAAATTTGTTATACCACCTGGGTCAACTGGGTCGTCCACTAAACCACCTTCATGTTCTAATACAAAATCCAATATTAATTCAAAATTGTCCTTCATGGTACTCTCCTCTAAGTAAACAGTAACATAATATCGGTTACTATCTTTACATCCTTATAAACAAACAACTTTTCTATTGCTTTTTTATAATTTGTTCCTCTTTTACTATATATTAATATTTTCGTTTCTTTTTGCCATATAGAAATAAAATCATCTGGTGCTTTATATTCACTTACAAAAACAGAGTGTCCTTCTTTTATCTTTTTTCTACACCAATCCCAGAATAAATTATGATCAAAGTTGCCAATATTATATCCTAAAACATCGGCATATGGTGGATCACAATATATAATACTATTTGGTGGTATGTCAATTTCCCAATAATTTCTGTTATGAATTATAACATTTTGTATATTTCTGGCCTGTTTAAGTAAATCTCGTTTAACTTCACCTGCATAATTTCTTGATTTGCCATTACTATTAAAACTTCTAGCATAGGTATCAAACCATTTACTACCAAAAGAACATCCAAACCCAACAAAACCAACTAAATATGATGGATACTTGTCTTTATTGTTTTTTATTTCATTATATTCATGTTCACTAATATTATCTGGTGGTATCCAACCACCTTGTATTGCTTTAAATAATTCTATTAAATAGTAATCAACGTCGTTGGCAATTCTATTACCTTTTACATTACCTATCACATTAAAACCCCCTACAAATGGTTCTACATACCACTGATTCGGTTTTCTACGATGTAATATAATAGATAATATTTCTTTGGCAAATTTCCTTTTGCTTCCTATATATTTCATTATATATTTATTATAAAAAAGCCAGAAATTAATTTCTGGCTTTAATTTGGAGCGGCCGCCTGTTTCGACCTGGATTTCCAGATTGGATATCTATTACTTTAAGTTACAACCGCATTTACAATTCGATTGCTTCTATATTTGCTAGAGCACTTTTACCATCTTGTAAATTCTTCAACACATTAAAAATCTCATTTGACCACCCGGATACTAAATATACATCATCATTTTCCATAGATAGTGGCATATCACCATATCCAGCCAAATCAAACATTAACAATTTGGCATTTGGGCACCTTTCTTTATATATTTTCCACAAATTGTTCATATCATTACCGTACATTTGCATGTCGGTAAAAAACACCACCCAATCAAATTTCTTATCATTGTTAATGCACCAATCAATTACTTTCCACCCATAGGTCGAATAACCCACTTCGCCTTCAATATCATATAAATCATCTACCATTTTTAATGGTCTAACAGAAGTAAATTCTTTTACCTTCCAAATATTGCCAAAAATACCGTTGGTAACATTGGCAGATGTTTTATGTTTTAACAAGATGGATAACAATAAACCTATGTCATATCTAGCTATAACACCTCTACCAGAAATTTTGCCCCACATAGAACTAGATACATCGGAAGCAATAAGAACATTATCATTTTCGGCAAACAGACTTAAATTGCCAGCAGATAATAGTGTTGCTTTCTCTAACGCTTCAGTTATGAGAAACAACTTTTCCGAATTGATGATTGATTTTTTTTGTGTAACAAATCTAAAAGCAGACAAATATCTAAATGGAAACATCTTAGAAGTTGCAACTGACTTTGGATTAGTCAATCTATTACAAACTATTTCAATATGCTCCATAGAAATATCACATTCAAGCATATTTCTCAAGTTCATTAATATGGCCTGATAACCAAGCTTACCAGATTCAATAAGTTCTTCCCAAACAGCTTTTTTAAAGCTGTTTTTAAGCTTATTAACCTTTTCGGTCAATTTCTCATATAAACCATTTTCAACTTTTTTGTTTTTTACCAAAGCTTTCAAAGTGTATAGAAGTTTATTAAGTGATGCATATCCATCAGGAATTTGGCCGGCATATTCCTTATAAACCATTTCAAGAATAGTTTTATTGTTATTTCGACCAGCTTCGGCCATCTCTGTTTCCCAAGTATAAGGAATTTCCAATTCATTCTTAATAAGTTTTTTAAATATTTCACTTTGTTTGTTATCCTTTGGTGTTGGTCTGACCAAACGGATTACATCACTAAGTGAGATTTCCCTATTGCTCTTATCCCACTTAGCATACTGATATTCGTCAAACTTATTTGCCGCAACTTTTAATCCCTTAACTAATTGCTTGGATAGACCCTTTAAATTGTTCCTATTGTTGGCTTTGGCATAATAGCCAAGCAATTCAGCCATTTCATCCGGCCTAGAAACAGTTCTGGCCACCGCTTTTTTTAGCGTTTGACCATGACTATAAAGTCTAGCAAGTTCTACTAGTAGAACAAGAGGGATCGTTCTAAGAAACATCTTTTCTCTAGCATATACAGCCAACTTTGCTACAAAAACCAGATTACAATTTCTAATCAGGTTTCTCAACTCGTTAAGCTGATTTTCTGTATCGGGACGATAAAATTGTGGCTGTAATACACTATTACAGACAAAACTATACAGGGCAAGATTATTATCCAATTTATAAGCTTGCTCGTCCTCATAATTTACATGCTCATCTTGTTTTGTAGAAAATCTTGACATTTTTTTTATCTCCTAAAGGGGTAAGAAATTAATGTTGGAACAGTTTCTATTATTAGATTATGAGTCTGCGAAGTATCCAACATTTACAACACCCGAATTCAAACAAAGAAAAAAGAATAATATGGAGAAACAAACTTTTAGTCTGATATAATATGTCGGTAATTAAATACGAAGTATCAGACTCCAACATCATCCATATTTTCACAATGTCATATTTTTTAGAAAGCAACTGGGAAAATTAACCAAAGTCTGTTTTTTTTTAACCCCACTCTTGGTAAAGTTTTGGGTTGGTTTCAATATTACGAAGTATCAGACTTTCCCATCACCCATGTTTTCATAATATCATATCTTTTAAAAAGGCAACCATCTATTATTTTATTTTAAGTGCACATTGGCCCTTATTTTCTAGTTCACAGGCGGCCATGATAGTATATATGGCATCATCAACCAACGAGTCCGTAGCACTATCAAAAAACGGCACAACATCACCATAAATGGCATTTGCGGCGCGTATTTTTTTCATAACCGATATAGCAAACATTAAGAATATAGTAAAATCATCACTAGTTTCTAGTTTTACACCATCTGGTATAATTTTTTCTAGTACTTCCCCAACCAATAAATATGCAGAACCATGTTCAGCATTCTTATTTTCAAACAAATCAGCACACTCTTTTAATTTAGTTACAACTTTGTCTGTTTGTCCCATATGATACGCCCCCCTATTTATTTAAACTTCTCAAAAAAGACTTCTCAATCCGAATGAATTGTTTTTCTATCTCGTCATTTGAACGCTCATCAAAAAAATAATCATAATCATCGTCGTCTTCCGATTTCCCAAAATCATGGTCTTCGGGGGTGTTTTCATATCTCCTAATCTTGATCTTAGATTTTGCATCCTCTATAAACTGTGTCGTGTCAACATGAGGATATACAATTTCAATGTCCAAATCTACATGGGTATATGCACCACATGAAAGTTTAACGCGTTTTACTGCTTTTCGTCCGCCATGCCAAACCAATATAGAAATCTCATGGTTTTTGTTTAGCGTTTCTTTGTCATTAATGGAAAAATCATGAATACCAAGACCATGATGAGAATGAACTACACCATAAGTCTTGATATTGGCATCTGGAAATATATTATGTACACTGCAGGAGCTAACTTCTTGTTCAACAAGAAGAATATCGGATATAAAATTGCAATCTCCTATTAAAAACGCATACCACTCCAGATTTTTATATTCATTTAATAAGGCATTGAGTTTGGCGTCCACTCTAAAGTCAAGATAGAGAATCTCTTTTTTTGCCAGCCCACAAACACACACATATTTTTGTTTATCATTTTCCCACATAATTAGACCATCCTATACATATATTCTAAATCACACGAAATTTCTTTGTTGTGATATTTTAAGGCCGCACCAACAGTCATGGCCGCAATAACCACTGCTGGCACAACCCAGCTAGGAGTTATTCTATAACCACCATCGGTTTCGCCCCAACTTGCTACCCTATATGATAGAGTAACATGCGTCCCATCATAACCCGGACTCATATATTTAATATTCTTTTCTTTGCACCACTTTTCAATTTGCTTTTGTGATTCGATTTTATCAGTACAATCGAAAACCACATCTGGCTTATTAATAACCACATCACCATTAAACCTAAATGGTATGGCATTAACATTTACATCTGTCCGTAGATTTTCCAATATCTTTTTCACCAAATGTGCTTTATTTTTGCCTATCATAGAAATTGGTAAATCAAGCCGATTAAGGTTGCTGGCCTCAATCGTGTCATGGTCAAACAATGTTATTTCCCTTACACCGGACATCGCCAAAAATTTAGATACCCAATATCCAACACCACCACAGCCAACTACAACTACACACATATCGGTTTTTAGTCCGATATTCTTTTGCCTGTCATAAATTATCATGTGTGCCATCCTCCCAGTGTTTGGTTTAATAAGGCACTTTCCGCTATTTCGCGGCTATTTTGATTTTGGTTGCGTTGTGCACTTGTAGTTGGCGCGGTGTATGATAATACTTTTCTTTTTAGGCTGCTAAATCTAGGTAATCCCCGGGGTGATGTGTTGCCCAGAGAACGCTCGTTTATAGTTCCAAGCACTCTAGACGCCGTCAGTGCTACATTTAACACATCCTCCGGGGTGTTAATAATGACATCCTGATAATGAAAAGTACCCCAACAGTCATACATACCAGTTTTATGATAATGATTAAAAGAATCCAATGTAAGTGTTTTTGTTGTGATGCTCAAAACACTTGATTCCCTTGTTTCTATACTAATTATTATTGGTGTGGATATTTTTTTCCTTATTGTGGTAGGAATTTCTTTTCTTATAGAACTAGATCTGCACAATAATGTATCGGGGCTATATATTGTTATATACAACCAAACAATGTTGCCGTCGCGGCCCTTATAAATTGATAGGCCCCTTTTCGCCATCGAAAAATCTATATCCGGCATAAGAGCACAACTATTATATTTTTTGTTAAGCTCTTTGGTCATTTCGTCGTAGTTCTTAATAGTCTGAATAGCAAATTCTTTGAACATTGCTATTTCATCATATATCATCCTTTTCTCAGACTCTATCTTTTCATCATAAATTTTTTCATATTCCTCTCTTATTTGGTCTTCCAAAGATGGGGACCCAGAAACAGCCACCAACTTAAAACATTTACCACCTACTTTAAGTATAAAGTTATCTGTTTCAAAATCAATGTTTTTTCCAGATTTCCGGGTATTAACATTACTCCTGGCTATTTCTGCCATGCGAACAATTTGGTCAATACTTTCATCCGATAAACCCATTAATTTTGTCCTTTCGTTGGTTGAAATATGTGGGCATGTCTGGCCGATTGTTGGTCAGACATGCCCAATTGAGTAGTTTACGAAGACGCGGGTGTATCATAAGCGAATATACGAATTTTCATATTTTCGCGTATGGTTTCCGGCGCGTCTTCCTGATCGACGATCTCGTTGCTACCCAAAAAGACCCTAAACTTGCTATAGCCGGCCTGGTTGGCCAGCCCAATAGCCGTTTCAATAAAACCATCCCCCACTGTTAGTGGAATAGTGGCACCATTAACAACAGCAACGGGCCCGCCATCACCAACCACGTCCGCATCATCAAACCACATAATTTCTCCCTTTTCGGTTTTTCCTTAGTATATCATGCCAAGATTAAAAGTCAACAAACTATTTTTTTCACATCCGACTCATCATATAATACATTTCGGAGCCGTCAGACTTTTCGGTATATATTAGTCCGATTTCTTGATCATCAACATAACCAAAAGATATCCTAAAATTATTATCCAAAATGGAAAATAAATTCATAAAAACCTTAAAATCAAATTTCAATTCAATATCCTTAAAATTACATTCAACCAGATTTAACATGATTTCACTGTTAAGTTCGTCCTGGTCACTGCCAACACGTATATATAGATATCCCCCCCTGGTACCAAAGTAAATTTTACCAGATTGCGCACTCACCCTTTTTGTTCTATCAACAAATTCCACCAAATTTTCATTCATGTTAATAAAAGAAAAATAATCGAAATTGCGTTTTCTATCAGAATCGAAGGATGTTATCACGTGCTCACTACGCAAAATTAATTTTGCGGTGTATGGCGACTCAACAATTTCCAGATGGCCGGTTTCAACCTTAACATCCACCTCATTGCTAGTAAACACATCCAGATATGGCAGAACAGCCACCAACGGATTGACAAAACACAGATCAATTTCGTCCTTTAATCCTGTTATTATACTGTTGGGAACATTAACTATGGATATAAGGTTGCCGCCCCTCATAGAAGTCGTGGCAAAATCCGGCGATAGTGTTAATTTCACGTTGTCAATGGTGTAATTTACAGTGCCTTTTTTAATAAGGGTTTTAAAATTTTGAAGGTTTAATTTTAACATATTATCTTTCTCCTTTTTTATTATTTCCCAATCAACAGCAATTCTTTCAAACTAGAATTGGCTGTGGGTATATTTGTACTACTTTTTTTCATAAATTTTTATTTTTTTTTATGTCGATGGTTGCCTTTTTTAAAAAAATATGATATAATAAATATTAAGAAGCGAAAGCGAATGTTATTTAATAACTAGATAGTGGACAAAAAAGAACCATCCCAAGAAAAAAAAATTATAAATATTTTTTAGCCTCATATTTAGAAATTTGATATTTTTCCCGAAGACTATTAATAGCAGATTCCTGATTATCAATAACATCTTTTTTAATGTATTTTAAAAATTTGTACCCTTTGGGTAATACATATCTTAGATAATTCCATATATGTTTTGGTTTGGTATGAAATAAATATTTATTAATTAATTCTACTTTTGCAAAATTATTGGTATCATGTGATACCCACAATAACATAAGATATGGTGGAAATTCTTTATCATCATACATCACATCCACTTTAGAATACAAAGCCTTTAGATAATTAAAAAAATTGTTGCTCATTATATTACTCCATTTTTATACATTCTCATCACCATACCAATAAAATTGATCTCTTTATTAGCACAAAAATAATCGCGATATAATGATTCTGATATTTCTATAATACTATCTCCTGGTGATAATGACTTTGGGGGAAGATTTTCGTAGAGATATTCATATATTTCGTTATAAGATAGTTGATATGTTCTCAATATTTTTCTAATGGCATCTATATCACCATTTAAAACTGATTTGAGAATATCCTGATACCTTTTTTCATATGTTGTTAGTGTTATAGATGTTAGAGCATTGTTTTTGATACTTAGTTTTAGTGTGTTTATGGTTTTGCGTATATCTGGATAACATTTCTTAACCAATGTTTTCAATACATCTTTGTTTACATTAGATATATTCTCTTTTTTAAGGATATTAAGACAATGAACCGCAATGTCTTTGATTGGTGGGTTGGAAAACTCAATAACTTCACATCTAGATTTAAGTTCTGGAATTATTCTGTTAAGATAGTTACCAACTAGCAAATATCTGGTTATTTTATGTGTATCCTCTATAAGCTGCCGAAGTGTTTCTTGGGCCGCAGAGGTGAGACGATCGCACTCATTGAGATAGACTATTTTAATTTTGGTATTTCCCAGGGCAGTTGCAAAATTTTTAACCTTTTCTCTAATATCATCCACACTGTTTTCGTCTGAAGCATTTATCTTCAGATAATCTAGTTTGGTTTGTTTTAGAAGAATATTAACAAAGGTGCCTTTGCCTATACCGGGACTACCAAAAAGCATGATATTGGGCAAATCTTTTATAACCAGGGATAATTTTTCTTTTAATTCTGGGGTGGCGATAAAATCTTGGAGCCTGTCCGGCTCGTGCTTAAATGTCCAAATTTCTTGCATATTGTGCCCCTTTGGGTGTCTATGTCAAATGATAACACAAAAATTACCGTTGGCAACCATTAGGTTGACATTTGGAATTTTATGATATAATAAAAAAAATGAGGGTGCAAAATATGAACACGTATGTAATATCCGAGAAGATAGGAACAACCAGGCAAAATGTATCAAACATTCTAAAAAAGGCTATAGGAAAATGTTATAAATATGTCTATCGGAACAACCCATATGGATTTACACCCCTACAGTGTTTTCTATATCTATTATGTTGGATTGACATATTTAGTAGCCTGAATATGTATGATTTGTCCGAAATGAAGAAATTTTTCAGGTTGTTTCCTGGTGAAATTCGCGATAAAATACAAATTGATGTTGAAAAATATCGTAATGAAATTTCGTACGAGTTATTAAAAATCAGAGCTATTTTGGATGAGGTTTATGAAACAGAAAGATTTGAGCCGGCTTATAAAAATAGAAGAACATATTAATAGGATAGCCAAAGAGGAGATGGGACTTAGTTACCCTGATATTCACTATGACATAGTTGACGATAAAAAATTATTAGAAATAATGGCCTATATAATTCCTACTAATTTTAGTCATTGGACTTTTGGTAGGGATTATGATAAATTACGTACCATACATGAAAATATAATGCCCAGCTTACCGTTAGAGGTTGTCATAAATTCAACTCCGCCAAGGGCATTTTTGAGTAATGCTAATACGACAGGTATTCATATTTTGGTAATGTCACACGTAGTGGGACATGTGCACCATTTTACTAATAGCAAGTACTATCAGTACCAACATAATGATATTGTTGGATATTTATCTAGTGCGTCGGAAAGGTTCAAGAATTACGAAAAGAAATATGGTATAGATGAAGTAGAGCCCATAATTGATGGTGGAATTGCTCTACAATTTCATTCAGTGCCCCATGATAATGAAACAGACGATGAAAAACGCAAAAGAATGTATGAGCAATATAGAAAGGAGTCCGTGGTTAAAACCACAGAATTTAGTAGTTTTTTTACTAATGATTCAAAAATAAAAGAAGATATTGAGTCGCACAATTCAAAATTATGGATAAGGCTCAAAAACCTTATTCCGCCCGAGCCAACCGAGGACATTCTTAGATTTATTATTGATAACTCGCCAATATTAGATAGTTGGCAGCGTGATATTCTAGAAGTTAATAGGGAGCTGGGCCGATATTTTTATGCTAACATAAAATGTAAATTACTCTCAGAGGGGTTTGCAACGTTTGTCCATGAGAAAATCATCAAAAGATTATACCAACTTAATATTATAAATAATGAAGAATATTCACAGTTTATTTATAGTAATTCTTTGGTAAAGCATCATAATCCATTCATGCCGAATCCTTATTATGTTGGCTGTGGTATCCTTCATGACATAGAAGACAGGTGGAATAAGGGCAGACACGGGAGTGATTGGGAGCGGTGTGAATCACAAACCGAAAGGGATAATTGGGACACAAAGGAAGGCAAAGGCTGGAATAAGATTTTAGAAATAATTACATCTTATTCTGATTGGAATCTGCTACAAGACTTCTTGACAAATAAGATTGTCCACGATCTTGATCTGTATATTTACGAGGAATATCATACAATTGATGAAGTTCAATATAGACGTACGAAACATACATCGGAAGAAATAAAACAATTGATCACTATGAACTATGCATTTTCATTTGTTCCAAAAATATCTATTTTTAGTGGAAAAGATGTCTTAATGTTAAGGCATCATTATAATAGCCTGGAACTTGATAAACGATATGCAGAGGAAACAATGAAACATATTAAAAGACTGTGGGGGAATAATGTTAGTCTGGACACAGTCATTAATGATGAGGCAATAAGGCTAATAATATGATAGTTGTAATTAATAGAGATAACTATATTCTCAAACATTTATCTACTAATGATGTGTCGAACCCCCTGTTCGTTTATATTGATACCTATAATGGTGGCAAAAAAGAAGAAATTGCCTATTTTGATAAGTCCAACAAATACTTTGCTTACTATAGGGCATAAATATGTTTGATAATATGGTTATTTATGAATGTGAGGGTTGCCAACGGAATGATATGGGAACATGTAAAGTTTTTTTATCGCCGGAAAGTAAGTTTAGGATAAATCGTTGTAAGACATGTGGTATGGACACGCATATCATCAAAAAAACCATCATCTACGAAAAACAAAGAGTTGGGCAGCAAAAACAGAAAAAGAAGAAACAGGCATAAAATTTTGGAAAAAGGTTAGCGAACATAATAATTTTAGCACATATTATGAGTATATACACTATAGCACGCCTCTTTGTTATGGACATGTGAATAATTGTGATGTTTATATCTATGAATGTGGATGCGAGCACGGTCAGGAATGGTGGTATGGTCACTTAAAAGGCGCATAAAACATAAAAAATATGGACAATAGAAGGGCCCACGTTTGACTTAATGACTATTATTGCCAACCCTTTATAACAAGAGACAAAAAAATAATAAAATAATTATACCCCCATATTCTATAAATATATGAGTATGGGGGTATAATTTTGCCTGTAAGTTATTCAGAATATGTAAAGAAACCAAATTTAGAAATAGAATATGAACCATGGCAGATAGAGGAAATCATCAAATGTGCGGATAGTTTTTTCTATTTCTGTAAGTATGTGAAAATTGTTCATCCAGATTTAGGTAGAATAGAATTTGTTCTAAGGGATTACCAAGAAGAACTATCTAGTCATATACTTGATTCTAATAGAATTATTGCTAAATGGCCTCGGCAAAGTGGTAAATCTCAATTATTATCAGTATTTGTAGTTTGGTATTCTATTTTTAATAGTGATAAATTTGTTGGTATTGCAAGCAATAAAGCAAATTCTGCTAAAGATTTTTTATATAGAGTTAAACTTTCATTAGAAGAAATTCCTAATTGGCTTAAGCCGGGCATTGTCGAATATAACAAAACATCCATAGAACTAGAAAATGGCACTAGGATACAATCTTCTGCTACCACTAAAGATACTTTTAGGGGTAGAACAATAAATCTACTTATTCTTGATGAGTTTGCCCATTTAAGACCAAGTGTAGCGGACGAGTTCTGGACTTCAAATTATCATACCGTAGTTGCTTCACAAGAATCTAAAATTATTATTATATCCACACCTAAAGGAATGTTTAATTTATTTTGGCGTATATATAGAGAATCAGAACAAGGTCTTAATACATTTAAACATATGCATATGGATTATAGAAGGGTTCCTGGTAGAAGTGAAGATTGGAAACAAGAACAACTTAAAAATATGAGCCTAAGTGATTGGAAACAGGAACAAGAATGTGAATTTCTTGGTTCTACATCTACTGTTATAGATTCGGCAGTTCTCAGAAATTTAATTGTTAATTATAAAAATCCTATTATAATAGATAATGATTTATATGTTTATGAAAAGCCAAACCAAGAAAATATTTATATAGTTGGTGTTGATGTTGCTAAAGGTACTGGTAATAATTATTCGGCCATACAAGTTCTTAAAATAGCATCTTTTAAACCTATTAGACTAGAACAAGTAGCAACTTATAATAACAACACTATAGATGTTTACAAATTTTCCGAAATGGTTTATAGAACTGCTATGTATTATAATAGGGCTTATGTAATGATAGAAAACAACGCCGAAGGTGCGGCTGTAGTAAATCGTATTTGGTGGGATTTTGAATATATGAATATGTACAATTCTGGTTCTAAAATAAATGAACTAGGCATTAGAGCTACTAAAACCACAAAACCACAAGCCATATTGCTAATGAAAAAATTTTTAGAAGATTACTCATTAACATTAGTAGATAAAACAACTATTGATCAATTATCAGATTATAGTGAACAAAGTGGTAAATTTGGTTGTATTAATTTGAATGATGATTTGGTTTCCGCTTTATATTGGTCTATACATCTGTTTAATACAGATTGGTTGGTGGAGACGTATGAATTTGATAAAGAAAGGGTTGATGATGATGTGTGGGGCATATTATCTGATATACAAGAAAAGGAAGATAATTGGAATTGGTTAAATAGTAGTGGTTTGCCAATAATATAACCAATAATATAAATAAAAGTATGAGACTACGTGACGTTGATATAACTGGATTTGAACGTAAAATTATTACTAATATCAAATTAGTAAGTAGTATGGTAATAAATGATGATTTGGATTTATCTTTTAGTAATATAACTGAAGTCCCAGATAATATAACTATTAATGGTGATTTGAGTTTATATAATAGTAAAATTAAGAAAATAGGTAAGAATTTAGTAGTAAAGGGTAATTGTCATTTATCTCATACACCAATAGAAGAACTACCAGATAATGTTAATATTGGTAGTAGTTTAATCATTAGTAAAAACCAATACGAAACATTTAAAGAATACGAGAATAAGTATAAAATAGAGGTAAAATGAGACTATACGAGTTCTTAACGAACCCCTGGCAATATTTTTATAAGAAAACCGGTATGCCATTCTACGATAACATGTTGGATAATCCAGAATATTACAAAAAAAATAAGAAAATGTATGGTTATATTGAAGAGTTAACACCTGAAGAGTATATGAAACGGTGCGCCGAATTACATAAAAGTTCTTATACACAACAAATGCAACATGTAGATAAAGAAGTAATATATAGGATTGTGAAAGATATAAAAGAAAACCATACCAAGATGTATTTACCTATGCTTGATTATAGAATAAATTCACAGGAAGGTAGACATCGGGCCATGATAGCCAAAGAACTTGGGTTGTTTCACATACCAGTTCTTATTGTAAAAGAATATAAAGGTGTTTCGGAGGAATATGTTACACAAGCAAAATTACCATTTATGAATGGTGATTTTCCCATATATGTTAATCCTACTATGAAAGAAATAAGAAGCATTATTAAAGACTATGATGTCAGATTTGTTATTGATACCAAAAATAACAAACTTTATATTTGGAGTGAAATGGTATTACATAGTTATGTGGCAGATATTTTAGAACGTAAAAAACTTATACCACAAGATTCATATCCTTGGGGTAAATGTCTATTATGGGGGTTTGGTAGAGGTGGAGAAAATAAGATAGACTTTGTTGGTATAATGGGTGATATAGATAATAAATTTATTAAATATCATGGTATAAATAAGGATGGGGGTTGGACAAAAAGATATTTTACTAGAAATGCATATGATGATATAAAAAAAGAAGTTTTAGAATAGAAAATAAAAAAAATGAAATTATTACAATATTTAAGTGAAGATTATGTCACACTGATAAAATCAGATACAAAATTAGATAATAGTGTATATCATATATATAAAAATCCAAATGCTAGTGAATTTACTCAAATTATAAAAGATGGTAAAAGTAAAGATATAAGATTTATGGCCGATATTGTTAATGGTGATATTTATGTCTGGTCTGCTGTAGGTGTATTACATAACCGTGTTTTTGGAATAATTAAAACCAGGGCTGGATTAGTTAAAGATGATATAGTTATAGGGTTTGGTTCATATGATGGTGGTAAGATATCACCAGAATATTTAACCAATTTGACTGGTGTTGCTAAAACATCTTGGTTAGATGCTGAATGGATCAATAGGTTTAATAAATATATTCATGATTTACCAGGATTTTTAAAAAAATATTATGACAATTCTAAATGGAAATTTATAAACGAGGATTATGTTTTTAGATCGGAAGATGTTGAGGTATTTAAATGTCCATCTTCAAAAGAAATTAAAGAATGTGGTAATGATATAAGATTTCTCATTACTAGTCAAAATGATATTTACACTTGGAGTGCTTATGCGAATTTGACTCATTATGATGTATTAATAGAACTTGGTCTTGATACGATAGATGATTATGTTATTGCTGGTAGAGGCAAATACTATTCTGGTAAAATAAAAGTTGATTATGATAATAATAGAGATTGTGAGATTTATCTTAATAGTAGTAAAAAAGACCAATGGCTTGAAGTATTAACAAAATTTAAAAGATATTTTAGTAATTATTCTAAGATATATCGGGATATGCAAATAGAAATTAATAATAGTTATATAAGAATAACAAAGTTGATTATATATTAGGAGATATATATGCGTTCACATGGCATCGAAATGGTTGGAAAGTTTATTATGCACCCGGTACCAACATTACCCGCCTGGACAAGTAATGATGTTGCTAGACTTATATTTGTAGAAGATGAAAATATGCCTTATTATGGGGGTACTGTAGCATGGGGAGATTGGATTCCTATGGGTCAACATTTTATAGATTTGGGAACAGCAACAGATCCAGCAAATGGTTTGCCTTTTACTGGTAGGGAATATATAATGGAAATAGTCAACGGCAACATAAATTTGGTTTATAATATATAAATATTGTTGTCTTTTTTGGAGGATATGATATAATATATGAAACTGAGAGAATATTTAAGGGAGAATGTGATGTTCGTAAAAAATGTTGACTTGCCTGATTGGACAAAAAATATCCTTAAAGGGCATGGAATTCGTAAAGATATTTCTGTACAAGTTGGTGTCGATGTCAATATTGGCCCCAAGTGGCATGATGCTGATGTAGTGGATATTTATCTCTACAAAGACGGTAATATCAGCAGAATGTCTGGATGGGGAGAACCCAACCCATCAATTACACGAAACAAGGGCGAATATTTATCACATATGGGATTTAAAACCACATTAAGTCCTAATAATGGCATTTTAGTAGTACACACTTATCCCAAATCGGCAATTTTATATGTTCATCCTGATAACATCGCAAAATTTATATCAGGATCATCGAATGATGATTTGACCAATGAAGAAAAATTTGTTATTGAACTTATTGGTAGTTTGATTTCCTCTGCAAGACGCCCCGAGGCCAATAGGTATGGTATTAAAAATTATGATGAAATTGTAAATATCCTTATTGGTAAGGGCTACCTTAATAATAAGGGTGCCTTAACTACACAAGGAAAGAACTATCGAATTAACTCCCCGTTAAAACACAAATCTACTTGGGAGATGGCCAAAGAGTTTGGATTTAAGGGGTCTTTTTAATGAAAACCAAACAATTTTTATCAGAATTTATTGATCTGAAAGATGTGTATTTCAAGTTGACAGGTATAAAAACCGAGAAAAAAGTCACATGGGATTTTTTGTCTCCATTTTAAGGGGGCAATATGTCTTGTCCGTTATGTAAGAAAAATCACAATGTTGATTCAGCTATTGATTGTTATGATAACATAAAATCAAAAATTTCTAAAGATGTTATGAAAGAAATGGATAAATATATAATTAAATTAACCAAAAAGAGAGAGAAACAAAGACAGAGAACAGGTTAATATGCCATATCCACAACCAGATGAAGATAAAAATAGTTATATATCAAGATGTATATCAGAACTTATAACAAAAGAGGGTTATAAAAAAGACCAGGCTACAGCCATTTGTTATAAGTATTGGGAAAAAAACGAGTCTATTAATAATATTATTAGTAGGCTTGATTCGTTTTTGGAGTCAACTGTAACTGCCGATATAGATACAACACCATGTGATAAACTATGTGATAGAAACAAAAGGGGGGTGTGGAGAAGACGTGTTAAAAGAAAATCAAGTAAAATTGCTAACCCTGTTAGATAATTATGTATCTAATTGCCAGGAATGTAATTTATATAATGGTGGTAGATCAAAACCATATTGGACATTAAACAGCAAATATTGTGTGTTTGCTGAGGCCCCAGGTTTACAAGAAACAAAACAGAATACACCATTAGTAGGAACTGCTGGTAATAATTTCTGGAATATAATGAATGGGTTTGGTTATAATAAGGAAGATTTTCTTGTTATAAATTCAGTAAATTGTCGGCCAATTATAAATGGTAAAAATGGTAAACCATCACCAGAAGAAATGGCCAAATGTATTCAGTGGATAAGGAAATATTTAAAAATCATAATGCCGCGTGTGATCTTGTCTTTGGGTGGATATGCCATAAAGTCATTGGAAATGTTATCAAATACTAATATATTAGTAGAAAATTCTATTATAAAAACAAATAGTAGTATTTGTGATATAAATATTGGGTTTAATACTAAAGTTATATGTAGTGTACATCCAGCTTATGCCACTATATATAATCCAGATGTGGGCATGGAAATGTTAAAAAAGGCAGTGGGGACATTTAATCTTGTGAGTCTAGGTATGAATTAAATTTCGTTATTTTGTTGCAACTAAGAGCTATCCATAATATAGCCTTTGTTGCAAGTTGTTTGTGTTCTGTTAATTTTATAATATTATTAAACGCGGTTTTTAAATTTTCTTGTATATTAATTATATGAGTATTTGGTACAGATCTGGATACATCTGCTATGGACATTCCAAAATTATCAAAAATTATCTGTTCTATTTCTAAATGCTTATCTTTACAAACATCTAAAAATATATCCCAGTTTTCTTTAAGTAAATTTCTGATTTTAAGTGAACTTAATCCCGATAGCTGTTTAATAGCTTTTTTGGATAAATATTCAAAATCATTATCTAAGTGTTTTTTTAGTCTCATTGATTGACATTTCAAAGGGTTTGTATATAATATTTATAAAAATATAGGATGATTATGGTGTTTGAATAAATCAATGAAAATTGGTATTTATCATAATTTATCAATATAAAGGAAAGTAATTATGAAAGATAAAGAGGCTTCTATTGTAAAAGATGTTTTGATATTTTTAAGAATCCTAAAAATAACGAACCATCTACATATTACCGCCCGGTTTCAATGTCCTGGAGAATTTTAAAAGTAGTATATTATAAGCATGATAAAAATCGTTATGTACGTTGTGAAACAGAAAAGTAAAAATAAACATAAGTCTTTGAAAAGATGGATATCTACAAATAAATGATTTTATTGGCCGATTTGCATCTTGGTATTCGCCAGGATAATCAATTATGGTTAGATGTATCTCTTAATTTAGCCAAAGAGATACGTGATTTTGCGGTAAAATATCACCACAATACTATAGCTATATTGGGTGATATATTCGAGAACACTAAGTCTCTTAATCAGAAAACACTTAATGTTGTTTGTGAAATAGTTGGCAACATATGGAGAGAATTTAAAGTAATATTGGTAAGAGGAAATCACGATACTTATTATAAAACACAATCACAACCTAATTGGTTGAATATATTTAAAGAATATTCTAATGTTATTAGAGTAGATGAAGAGCCATATTATGAAAATAATTTTTGTTTTGTGCCATGGGGATATGATATATCTGACATAACTTGTGATTATTTATTTGGACATTTTGAAGTAAACAAATTCAGAATGAACAACAAGTTTGATTGTATTAATTCACAATATAATCTAAATGATTTCAAAGAATTCAAACATGTCTACTCTGGACATTTTCACTTTCCACAAACCATAGACAATTTTACCTATCTTGGTTCTCCATTTCATAATAATTTTGGCGATGTAGGTAGTGAAAGGGGATATTATTCTTGGAAAAATGGGGATATCAAATTTGTTCGGTTTACAAGTGCTCCCCAATATGTTATAATAAGAACAGATGGTGAAATAAAAAATGTAACTGGTAATATAGTTAAGTTGGTATTTGATAAAGACTATGGTGTAAATAAAAATAATGATATTATAGAATCGGTGTCTATGTTGACACCAATAACTTTGTTTGTTGACACATCAAAGTTTAATATTGACGAAAATTTGACGAATGTCGACGAACTACATCTTAGAACTAGTTATGATGTATTGCTTGATTATGTTGATAAAGCTAAGTTGCCAGAACATTTAAATAAGAAAACTTTATATAGAATAATAGATGGTATAATGCGGGAAATTAGTGTCAAGAATATCCATAGATAGATTAAAATTTTCTAATATATTGTCATTTGGTAATGTAACACAAGAAATAGAACTTAAACCCGGACTAAATGCTATTATAGGTAGATTTCCAGGAAAAGAAACTAGTAATCGGGCCGGTAAAACAGCTTTGGCTGAAGTTGTGTCCTTTCCGTTATATGGTAAGGTATTAAAAAGTCTTAAACAGGAACAAATTATAAACTGGCGTAATAGAAAAAACTGTTTAACTGAAATAGAATTTACCAAAGATGATAATAATTATAGAATAGTTCGTGGTCTTAAACCAAATATATTGGAAATTTATCATAATAATAATCAGCTTCCTTTATCTAGTATAAGAGATGTGCAAAAACAGATAGAGGATGAAATTATTGGCATAACCTATAATACCTTTGTAAATCTAGTATATACTAACTCCAATAGTAAAAATGAACCAATCCTCAGAATGAACAGACAACAAAAAAGACAGTTTATTGAAAAATTATTTGATTTGGAAATGTTTACGGCTATAAACGGCGTATGTTTGGCCAAGCTTAGTTCAATAGACAACCACATGGTTAATTCAAAACATAGAATACAGTTAAACGAGACTTTGATTGGTGAATACAATAATCAAATAGATAATTTTAATAAGAATATACTATATGCCAAGCAACATAAAGATAGAATAATAGAAATAGATAATAAACTTAATGGTTATAATAAGAAAATTGGTATAGTTTACGGCCTGGTAGTAAACAAACTTGGTATATACAGAGATAGAGAAAAAAATTTACTATCTCAAGCCGAAGCATATAAAAATATAATAAAAGAGTCAGGTGAAATTAAAGAAAAATTGGTTGAAATTAAAAAAGTTGTTGTTAGACCATTAGAAGATATAAAACGCGACTTGATTCATTATGGTGATGATACAAGTTTATATAGCACATCTCTTGCACATCATAAAGAATTACTTTCTGGTATAGAATCGTTACTTAAATCCAAAGAAGAAGATTTAAAAAAATTAATAGATTATAAAACTTGTCCTACATGTTTAAGAGATATTGATGATGAAATGATTTATAATAGAATAGAAAATGAAATAATAAAACTTAAAAATGATAAGCAGAAAAACAAGGAATCTATTAAAAAACTTGAATATGATATTGAAAAGATTAATAAAATATCAGAAGAACTTAGAAATACTGAAGAACATGAAAATCAAATTAATTTGTTATTCGAAAAACTTAAAGCTTATAAAACTATACAATACGATAAGGATAGATTGACAAGATGTAAGAAAGTAATAGATAAGCTAAGTATATACTTGGCCAAACTTGAATATAATGAAGAAAAAGAAGAATTATTAAGCGAAAGAGACAAACTTGTTGCTCAAATAGAATACATTGAAAATAAAGGGGATATATTACAAATAGATAATCTTAATGAGAATATTGATAAACTTAGAATAGAAAGTGATTCATTAAATAAAGATTTAGTCAAATTTGGCAGCATATCAGATTATTTATCTTATCTTAAGGATTTATGTAAAGATGATAATGTTAAACAGTATGCCATATCCAGTATAATACCATATCTTAATTCTAGAACAAATGAATATCTTGCTACAGTAGGATATGATTTTTATGTTAAACTTGATAAGTGGATAGATTGTAGTATTCATGGGCCGGGAATTATAAATGGCACTTATGAAAATTTATCTGGTGGCGAAAGCCATGCACTAGATTTATCTTTAATGATGGCATTTCATGATGTGGCCAGATTAAGTTCGCCAAATTTTTTTGATGTAATGATACTTGATGAGGTTTTGGACAGCAGTATGGATACTAATACAGTAACTAAACTTGTTGATATAGTAAGAATGAAGCAAAAACAGGATAATCTTAAGGTGTTTATAATATCACATAGGATGGAAATAAGTGATATGGATTTTGATAATGTGTATTTAGTAGAAAATATAAATGGATTTAGTAAAGTAAAAATATTATGATAATTTATTATAAAAAAATATGTCAGGAACCCGCCTCGTTATTTATGTCTTATGATGTTGATAAAATAGAAATAATCAGAAGGTTTGCCTCAAAATCTTTGTACACCTAAGAGAGAAGGAATCGGTAAGTATTATGATATTGCAATATCCTAATAAGAAAACTTATCAAGAAATTATTAGTATTGAACCTGCTATCTTGACTCATGATAGTGGTAAAGGAAATAATAAGTTAATAATGGGCGATAATTTGTCTGTTATGAAAACCCTTCTTAATGATGGTGTAAAGGTTGATTTGGTATATATAGATCCACCATTTGCTACAGGTAGAAATTTTAGATACAACAAGGAAAAAAGCAACAGTGTTAGTATTTGTAAAGATGATGTTGTTGCTTATAATGATAATATAACTGGTAGTAAGTTTATAGAATTTATTAGAGAAAGGCTAATTTTTATTCGTGAACTAATGTCTGATCATGCTTCAATCTATGTGCACATAGATTATAAAATTGGACATTATGTTAAAGTTATAATGGATGAGATTTTTGGTATTAGTAATTATCGTAATGGTATATCAAGAATAAAATGTGTGCCCAAGAATTTTGCACGTAGGGGTTATGGTAATATTAAAGATATGGTTCTTTTCTATACTAAAACCAATGATTTTGTTTGGAATGATATATTTTTGCCCATAAGAGATGATGATGTTAAAAAATATTTTCCTAAAGTAGATGTTTTTGGTCGTCGATATAATGTGGTTAATTTATTTGCGCCTGGCGAAGTTTTAGATGGTGAGACTTGTAAAGAATGGAGGGGCATCAAACCATCAAAAGGAAGACATTGGGCATATAAACATGATACGTTAGATAAGTTAGATTTCATGGGTAGAATATATTGGTCATCAGGGGGAAGGCCGGGAAAAATTATTTATGCCAATGAATCTAAAGGACAGAAAATGCAAGATGTTTGGGATTTTAAAGACTCTTTACAATCATGTTATCCAACCGAAAAGAATCTTAAAATGATAGAAACTATTATTAAAACATCTTCTATTGAAGGCGATTTAGTCTTTGATTGTTTTTTGGGTTCTGGAACAACTGCTGTGGTTTCTCAAAAATTAAATAGGAGATGGATTGGTATAGACAACTCACCCATAGCTATTAAAACAGCTATGGAACGCCTAAATGTTTTTTCATACTACAAATGATACTAGAAATATTCAACAAACCATTTCTTTATGGTAAAAATAAAATAGATTTTATTTGTGGTGATGTTATAGATGCTCTCAGAACATTACCAGATGGTTCTATTCATTGTTGTGTAACTTCACCACCTTATTATGGACTTAGGGATTATGGTATTGATGGTCAAATAGGACTAGAAGAAACACCAGAAGATTTTATAGAAAAACTTGTATTGGTATTTAGAGAAGTTAAAAGAGTTCTTAGATTAGACGGAACTTGTTGGATTAATATTGGTGATAGTTATTCACAATCTGGTGGGTCTGGTTCTGGCGAATACCAGAAAAGACATAAACAATTTGGTAAAACAATAAATTCTGGTACAGCACAAAAACCAAGACGTGCACCATCTGGATTTAAACCAAAAGATTTAATTGGTATCCCCTGGATGTTGGCGTTTGCTCTTAGAAATGATGGCTGGTATTTGCGTTCTGATATTATTTGGAGTAAGCCAAATTGTATGCCGAATTCTGTTAATGACAGGCCGACAACGTCACATGAACACATATTTTTATTAAGTAAAAATGTCAAATATTTTTATGACATAGATGCAATAAGACGTTCTATAAAAGAGGTTTCTGGCAAAACTTTTGCATATAGGGGCGACTGTGATACAGAACATACAGAAATTATTGGTGGTAATGAACGCACTGTGTGGGAGATCAATACCAAACCTTTAAAAGATGCTCATTTTGCCCCATTTCCTATTGAATTACCAGCAAGATGTATAAAAGCTGGAACATCAGAGTATGGTTGTTGTTCAAATTGCAGAACACCATATAGAAGAAATCTGAAATTTGGCATCTCTGATATTAACAGGAAAGTCAATGAAGATAGACCAAGAAATATTGGCAGATTAAATGCATCTAACAATATTTTTAGAAAGCGTTATATGTCTGGGTGGATATCTGATTGTAACTGTAATGGTAATATAATACCATGTACGGTTTTAGACCCATTTGGTGGTGCATGTACTACTGGATTAGCTGCTGCTCAATTGTCAAGAAATGCTATCATGGTTGACATAAATGAAAAATATCTCAAAATTGGTAGAGATAGAATTATAAAAGATGGGTATAAAAAACTGGTAAACGAGATTTACATTTTAGAAAAATGTGATATACTATAATGAGGATAAAGAATGAATGATGTTCTGAAAAAACTAAGAGATAATATAGCTAAAGCGTCAAAGGGTATATATGTCTCTATATTGTCTGAAAGTGATATTGCACAAATAAACGAATATCTTACATTACCAGCTTATGATTTAAATAGAATCATATCTGGTGATTTGGCCAAAGGATTTCCACAAAGAAGTCTTATTCTTATTGTCGGCCCGGAGCATTCTTTTAAAACTTCAATGATTTGTCTGGCCATGGCAGAAGCACAAAAACATGGGTACAAGGTAATTTATATAGATACCGAGGGTATTAAGGAAGACTTTTTGGATAGATGGGGGGTTGATACAAACAATTGTCTTCATGTTTACTCTCCTTGGATTAAAGATATTTTTGCCACATTAGGGCAGATCAAGGATTCTGGAGATGAAAAATGGTTTATTGCTATTGATTCTATTGGTGGTATAGAACGGTACAAATTAGCAGAAGATGCTATTGATGGAGAAGTAAAGGCAGACCAGGGTTTGCTTCAAAAAGAACTTAAACGAGTATCTAAATTATGTAGTAATATATGTAAAGCACAAAATTCTATTATAATGGCTTCGGGACACTTTTATGATAAGCCATCTGCTTATGGTAACATTGAGGAAATTGTAGGTGGTAAATCATGGAAACATTTTTCTGATATTCTTATTTCCTTGAAGAAAAGCAAAATTAAAGATAAAGATAAAAATGTTATTGGTAATGAGATTTTGGCTATAACACTTAAAAATAGATATTATCCACCATTTACAGAAGGTGTGATAGAAATTAATTACGTGGGCGGTCTTAATCAATATGCTGGTATGGTAGATTTGGCCATTAAAGCTGGATTATTAACTAGAGGGGGAGCCTGGTACACATATAGAGACGATAAAAAAGTTCAAGGTACTGATGCGGTTTACGATTTATTCAAAAATGATTCGGAATTTATACCAGAAATTAACACGTGGCTGCTTAAAACACATTACAGTACTGTGAAAGTGATACAGGAGGAAGAATAAAATGTTTAACTTTTTGGAAAATAACGTATATAAAATTATATTCATTCTTGGTTCTATGAATATTTATTGTGCTGGAATACTACATGGAAATTTTTTGTTGACGATAATTTTTATGCTAATTGGTGTTTATTTATGTCGGTATGGAATAAAGAATGATGGGGAGAAGTAATCATGAATAGGAAACTTAAGGTTTATAATATCGAATATGAAATGAGAAATGACCGTGGTGAGTTGGAAAACTGGAAAGCCAATGTTCTAACAGTAGGTGATAATTATGATGATGCTGTGGCATTTATAGCTAAGTGTGTTGGTAGACCAATTAACGTATTTTCGGCCAGTAGAATATGTGTTATTGACGCTATTTCAGACACAGCTATTAATTATATAGAAAGTAGAGTATATCAATAAAATGAATATCAACTTGTTCACTAAAGACGATTTGTTACATAAATACTTTAGTTATGATTCTTTATCTGATAAAGTATTTATAGATTGGTATCCTGTAACTCAGGATAATATAGAACAAGTTGATGTATTGGAAGAATGTATAAAATATAAAAAAAGAACAATATTATTTGATAGATATTCTACACTCAATAATAATGAAGTTGACCATATTCTTAAATATGGTAATATAAAACTATTTGAACCAAGGCTTATTACTAGATTGGGATTTGAATACATGCCATATTGGTACGAATTTCAAAATTCGTTTGAATTGGAAAATCCATATCTAAAACTTATAGATTTTGGATATGTAGTTGACCAATATAGAGATGTAAATTATGTGGGAATAAAAGGAGAATCATATAAAGATATAAGATTTACTTTGTTGTCAGGAAATCAAGAAGAGTACAATGTTGGATATTTACCAAATATGAAAGAAATTCTTGATGGACAATGTGTTCCACTTTTACCAATAGATAATAAATATTTTAATTTATTATTTCGGGGCCTTAGAGTTGAAACACAAAATGATATAGATTATATAATAAATTTATCAGAGCTTGACACTGTTCTTATATATAGTTTATTTCATAATATGAAATATTATTATCCAGAAATGTTAATAGATAATCATATAATTAAACGGGAGTTTGGTTATGAAAGAGATAAACAGACGTAGAAATTATACTGACAAACATATGAAACGATATTTTGAAGAAGGTCTGATTGATCGCATTAAGGGTATTCTTGTTGATGATAACCCCTATGATGACGAAAAGGCAGATTATTGGGAAAAGGGTTGGAATTCATTCGATAGTGATCAATTGTCATTCAGAAAAATGTGATGTTTATATTGAAAGACCTAGTATGTGGGGCAATCCATATAAAGTTGGTAAAGATGGTAATATAATGGATGAGGAATATGAGAAAGAAGGGAAGATGTAAATAAGGCACGTAAAAAGAAATAATATGTTGAAATATATAATTAAAGTAAAAAAACCAGAACTTTTGGTGGTTACACCATTATATACTGGTCATAAAATATCTAGAGATGTCAAAATAAATCTCAAAAGAAATAATGTTGATTTTAATTGGATATCTTATGAATCTGTTTATAATACGGCTAGAAACTTTGCTGAGGGTATTTCGGCTTATTTGTTAGATAACCCAGAGCCAAAATATGTTATGATGGTCGATAGAGATATTATACCATCAAGACATATGTTAGATAAAATGCTAGAAACGTTGGAACAATCTGATAGTGCTTATTGTTATTGTAATTTTGAATTTGTTGGTGTAGTTAATCGGAAGTTCTATAATATACAATTTGATCCAATGAAATTACTTAATCATAACTATATATCATCCAATTCTATGATAAAATATGATAAACTAAAAGAAATTGGTGGCATAGTAGTCGATGATAAGTACAAAAGGTTGCTTGATTGGGCTTTATGGCTTAAATTTTTAAATCATGGTTATTATGGTGTATTATGTGATGGAACAAGTTTTGTTGCATTAGCCAACGAAAAATCTATTTCTGCTGGTACAGATGAAGAATATAAACTTAAAGTACAACTTATTAAAGAAGATTTTATTAAACCTTTATTAGATGGTGTTGTATTTTGATAATATGAGTATATTATGTTTGAAAATATTCTTGGAGAAACAAATTTTAAATCACAAATCTTCTCAATGGTCTAATAATTTGGGGAATAAAAGGGCGAATGAAAAACCTTGGATTACAAATACTGGATGGGAAATATAATGCCGCGTTGTATTGTATGTAAAGCTGCACTACCACCAGATTTCTTACAAAGAACATCTGATGGTTTAGCAGATAAATGTGTTTTTTGTGAAAGGGGTAATGATTTTATAACATATTTTAGTAAATCAGAAAATAGACAAATGATTATCAACAAGAAAGAAATCATAAACGAATATCAAGAGCTTCTTAACGAAATATCTAATACTAGTAATATTAAAGATATTTTGGATATACTTGAAAGTAGAAAAAAGGATGCCATTGTATTATGATATTAGGAGTAATTTTATACAAAAAATAAATCATGGACAATTTAGAATATTTAGTTATGTGGCCGACCAAGCTGGATGTGCTAATATAAGAGTAATTATACCATTTATTCTTCTAAATCAATTACAACAAGTTAAAAATTTTGGTTTTCAGGGATATTTTTCCAATATTTTTAGTAAAGATATTGGTTTTTATAAAGATACTACAGTAATACAGTTTCAACGTAGTGCTACTCAAAGACATTTAGAATTATTTGCTTTGGTTAAATCTAAGATAAAGGTTTTTACCAGAAGTGTTTTAGTATATGAAATAGATGATGACCTCTTCAATATACCAGAATGGAACTATGCTTCGGAATATTATAAACCATTAAAACAATATATAATTAAAATGATGGAATTAGCTGATGGTATAACTGTTAGTACAGAAGTATTAAAAAATCTATATTCGCCGTATAATAAAAATATAGTAGTTGTGCCTAACAGATTACCTAAGTTTACATGGGGGAATACTGTTTGTAACGTAAAGGAAACCAACAGACTTAAAATTATCTATCCATGTAGTTCTAATCATTTTAGTATTGTGTCAGGTATAACTGGTGGAGATATTGGACCAATGTTATTAGATTATATTAAGAAAACAACAGATAAGTATGAGTGGATATTTATAGGTGGATTACCATTAGAACTTAATGATTTAGTTGTATCGGGTAAAATAACTAGACATGGATGGTTATCGGTTTATGAATATCCTAGATTTTTGAGAAGTCTAGATGGTGATATTGGTATTGCACCATTGTCTATATGTAATTTCAACAGAGCAAAAAGCAATATAAAATGTTTAGAGTACTTTGCTTTGGGAATGCCCGCAGTATTTACTAAAATAGATCCTTATAAAGATATGGTATTACAAGCAAAAGATGAAGAAGAATTTATTTCACATATAGAATATCTAACAGATGTTAATAATAGATTTGAAGTATGGAATAAAACTAAAAAAATAATGGGAGATACTGTATTTTGGGAAGACAATAACTATCTAAATCTGAAAAAATTTGTAAAAAGCTACCTAAATTTGATGAAGAAAGATGTGGATTTTGTATAAAAGTTTGTTGTCTTTTATGTTTATATATGGTATAATAATTGAAAATTATAAAAAGATTGCGGGATAGTCAAGAGGTAAGACACCAGTCTCATAAGCTGGCCATTCGGGAGTTCGATTCTCCCTCCCGCTACCAATTTTTTTGTTGTCTTTTGTATTGATATAAGGAAAGGTAATTTAAAACGAATATTAAATGCACCCTGCAACAGCAGTATGGATTAATATTCGTAGTAAACAAGTTGAACAAACGGTATATTTTTCCAAAAATAAAAAATTTCTATTATTGCACGATAGGAAATGGACTGGAAAGAAATTAAAGATTCTTCAATGATAAAACGTATAGCATATAAAGATAATATACTATACGTTACTTTTAATAATGACTCTGTTTATGAATATTATAATGTTGATAAGCAGATATTTTATAATTTACATATTGCCGAGTCCGTAGGCAAATATTTCTGTAAAAACATTAAAAATATTTATGAATATAAAAAACTTGATTAATCTTCAACCATATGGTACATAATTTCCATGTTTCCAAGTGATATTTCATCTGGAAAATCGTTAAGTGATATTTTATAAACTTCCGATTCGGATGGTTCTTGTAACAATAAAACAAATTCCTCTAGTTGTTTTTTCCTTTCGTCTATTAAATTACTATCTGGTATAAATTCCGATTCAAATTTTTTTAAACCTTCTGGATCAAATACAAATTCTTGGCCATCTATTAATGGTTGTCCATTTTCGTCTTTTTTTGCATATTTTTTTGCTATTTCTATGCGGCCACTATCATATTTTTGATATTCTATTGATGGTTCAACTACTTTTGATAATGAATTGACCTCGTCTTTTATCTTATCCAATGTTCGTGCAACAGCATATGCAAACTTAATAGATGTTTTAAGATTTTTATCCATATTATTTAACCCATGCCACAATAACCAAATATCACTTTTTTTCATTTATTTTCCTTAAAATTTTATTTTTTGAGGCCCCGATATTTTATATGTACAATCGGGCGTATTTTTAGTGTTTACTTATTTGGTATGAAAACACTTCCGATAATTAAAGACTTGGCTGCCAAAACTGCCATATGGGCCTCAAAACCACTGGCCACGTTTTCCCAAGCCTTGGCCACAATACCATCGTCGTCTAAACCCCCAGCATCCGTTAGCAGGACTTGTGTATCTACATAATGTAGACGCCCATTAGCCGCCTTTCCCTCGAACCCGACACAATAGCAAGTTGGTTCATCACGAGGGTATAACTCAAAACGTACTATTTTAATTTCATAATTCATTATATTCTCCTCCCTCTACTGCGCCATAAGCGCGTCAATCTGGGCCTGCTGGCCCTTAACTGCGTTCAACAGGGCCGCCAAGATAGCCCTGTCCTGAAGCGTCAGATAGCCCCGGCTGTCCTGGCCCACCGCCTCCGGCAGGCTCTCCTGGACATTCTGGGCGCTGAACCCAACGTATTCATGCTCAGTTTCCATACCGGATTCGGGCCGCCACATGTAAACGATGGGGTCAATGGCCTGCAACTCCGCCATGCCCTTAGCGAACAGACGCCGGAACTGCTTGTGCCGCATGTCGCTGACCGCGGTGATATTACCGCTTGCGTCAGTGGTCAATGCGCCCGCGCCGTAGGCGTTGAACCGGATAGCGCCTGCGCTAGTAACGGTTACAGCAGCCCCACTGCCAAATGTGTCGTTGCCCACACACAATAAAACTCCCTTGCCGGCGCCTCCCTGGAGAACCGCGTAGTCAGAGTTAACATATCCCACCATGGCCGCTGTGGTGCCGCGCCTAAGTGCTATGTAGTGGTTAACGTTAGTCCCGTTTCCGATAGACAGGCTGCACCCTGTTAATGCTGACC
>Ga0233422_10000049_pt1 | contig 63084 bp, 47 predicted proteins | sample Watercolumn_Mata_2_FD_182724 | JGI IMG/M metagenome (GOLD analysis project Ga0233422, IMG submission 182724) | Freshwater microbial communities from Lake Matano, South Sulawesi, Indonesia - Watercolumn_Matano_2014_110_MG | ecosystem: Environmental > Aquatic > Freshwater > Lake | place...
AATATTTTATTGCTCAAAATATATTGTGCCTTGTCATAAGCATCACTCCCCGGTTTAGCATTAACGCCATCTTGCATAATTCTCTCAAGCAATATTCCGATACTATCTCTCTGCGCCCTCGAAAGCCCTTTAGTCGTTGCCAATTCTTTCAGGTCAGTTTTTCCGAGACCCTGGGCGGCAATACCAGCTACCACGCTACCCGCGCCATTTTGGTTAATCACATCAGTAATATTTAAAAACATTTTCACGCCGTTATCGCCGGACATCGCCTCGCCAAATCTCCCCGCCGCTGCCGTATTCTTGAAGGTGCCGCTATCTTCAACTTCATAAACCGACTTCAGCTCCGCGCTGCCGCCCAAGATGACGCGAGCTTCGGCAATTTGTTTCATTTCTTTTTCACCGGCTCTGGCGGGATCATATGCCATCTGAAGACCCTGCACGAAAGCCGCACGCAAAGCGGGATCTTTTTCCACGCTCTTACGAATCTCTGCGTTTTCCGGTTTGATTAATTCACGAGACAACGAGCCGTCATTATCTTTTCCATCGGCAAATTTCCCGGTAAAATCTTGAACGTGCAAACTTTTTGCCTCCAAGTCGCCGCTTTGAAGTTGCGGCACAAGATCCGCGGCGGCACGAGCCGGAAGCTTCGCATTAAATTCTCTTATCTTAGCTTTGAGCGCCTCACTGCCACGGTTCATTATATTACCCCTGCCAGCTTCACCCATTGCCTCAATATGATCTTGAGTAAGCTGGGTGGGATCAATTTTTTCCAAATCAGCGAAAGTAGCGCGGCCAACTGTTGCCTCAAAAGCGTCTCTTTCGCCAGGGTCAACATATTTACCATCTTTTTTCTCAAGATTATAAAGCATCGGGTTGTCGCGCTTAAGAGCGACGATCTTTCCGAGCGTAGCACCGTCATTCCTAGCTTTTGCTGCCGCATTTTCTTCCTTGAGTTTTCCGCGCCATTCTTCAACTCGACTATTTTGTACTTTTCTTTTGGCCGCCTTTTCCTCTTCGGTTCCTTCTGGCATTTCAGCGGCAGTCAAATATCTGCGCATCCCAAAAAAGTCATTCATCTGTGACATTCTGGCCGCGGTTTTTCCTTCTGGAGTTAAAGCGTGTTCTTCAAATCTCTTCTTTTGTTCAAAGGTGAGGCCCTCTAATTTTTGCGCTCCTCTGGCCTGTCTTTCCTGTATTCCTTTTTGCGTACTGCGAATAACCGAAGCGCCGGCGCCGCGAAGCCCAGGCATCTTGGTCATAAAGTTTCCCATCCTTAGCCGCGTACCGGCAGTCAACTGTCCGGCGCCACGCGTAGCATAGGCGCCGAGCGCTTTGCCGGCCCTTGTGGCCTGTTTTTTTGAAAAATTAACCGCCTTTTGCGCGAAATCCGCGCCAACTACATTCATCCCCGCCGCCAGCTTAACGCCAAAGAGAAGCATCGTCGTGGCCAAAATAGTGCCAAAAAGATTTTCCGCCTTGGTTATCTCGGAAAAGGGCGTTGTATCGCCGGTGGCCTCGGCAATTTTAAAATCTCCAATCGATGATGATAGGGTGTTTGTATAATATAATGTAAGCCAGAGAAAGAAAGCCAAAACCGGACCAGCGGCGCAATAATTTATAAGCTTGCTCCACCACTGATCCGCCGCCTTAGCGATACCGCCAACGCTCACATTCTTGGGCAAAAGACCGATAGTAAAAGCAACGGGAGAAACGATAATTAAAAGCCATAGAGCAATAATACGCATGGTGAGCATTATCACCATAGCTAGGACAGTAAAAAGCATCACTGATCCTAAAACAACACCAACGATGAGCGTGGCTAAGTGGGTTAACTGGTCACTCATATTACTATCACTGGGTGAACCTGGTTTCATCAGCTGATCTAAATGAAAAGCATTGATAATGTTCCCCGCAGCCACAGCCTGAAAACCATTGACAAAAGTAAGCATCACCACTTGCGAAAAATCAATAATCACACCGACGATGGTCCGCGAAAAATTGATTAAAACCGCGGCGATGATTAAACGAACCAAAAATTTACTCGCGCCATACTCGCTCTTGCCCAAAACCGTGTAAAATGCCATTACCAAAAACATCATCACAAATACCATGTTCGTAAGATCACGAATAATATTCCACCCTTTTGAGACAATGTCTGCGTCAACGAAATTATTATATTGGAAAACACCGATCGCAATGGCTATAAGCTTAGAGACTAAAAACCCAATAAGCCAAATGATGGCCTCTAAAATATAATTTACTATGGTAATCGCTATTCTATAAGGCGTCTCCAATATCGTCCTCACCGCCCCCGTCACCGATTTACCGGTTATGCCCATTACTACATTGATACCGGAACAGATGCCGGTACCGACTGGCCCAACCACAGGGATAACGGCCAAGGCCGCGCATCCCGCTTGTCGCTTAGTCACGTCCCAAAGCGTACTCAAAAAACTTTTCTTGGCATCCTCGCATTTTTTCTTGTCGTCCCCAGATAACTTCGAACAATCTATTTCACCATTAATTAAATTCTCAATACACTCCTTGTCTTGTCCACATGCTATAACCTTGGCGGTATACTGCGCGCCTGCTTCCATGCCTGCCTGTCCAGCTCCGGCAACTGCGCTAACGGCATCGTTTTGCGCCCGAGCGACGCTTCCAAAATTAACAAAAACCAGCACTGTGAGGAGGGCGATAAGTAAAATTTTATTTAGTTGTATTTTGGTTTTCATAGTTTTTCTCTCTGGATTCCCGCCTTCGCGGGAATGACAATTCTAAGTTCTTTTCTCTTAAAACATGAAAGTCCTACATGCAGATATTAACTATGCGCCGCGAGTGCCTGCACCCGCTTTTCTAGCGCTTCCACGCGGGCGCGCAAATCCACCAGCTCTCCGCCCGCGGCATCGGCATCTTCTTTTGTTCGCCGTTCCAATCTCTCCAGCCGCTCCTTGATATCCGCAAGCTCCAACTGGATTCGGTCAACTTTTTCTTCGAGCGTATCAAAACGGCTTTCAAGCGTATCAAAACGGCTTTCAAGCGTATCAAAACGGCTTTCAAGCGTATCAAAACGCTGATCGATTTTGGCAAATCTCTCTTCTGTGGCGGTAGAAAATTTATTAACCGCCGCCAACACATCGTCTATTGTCGCTGGTTTGTCTTTGAACATATGTTTTCGACTCCTCCCGATGTTAAATTTTTTTGAAATTTATTTTACAAGTTTTAAAATTTTTGGCAGCAGTTGCTCGGCGCATTTGGGACACAGTTCGTAACGATCAAAAAGACTCTTCAGATGTTAAAGTTTCCAATTGCCCGCACTAAGTGCTATGTCGGCCCGCTGTTCATGCGCTGCTTCATTTCGTTTTTTTCCGCATTTATCGCAATGATGTATTGTGGACATATGAAATCACGTTACCCCTCCTCGCCTCTTTGTTGTAGCTGCATGTAGAGACGCAAGATTTTGCGTCTCTACAGTAATAGCCGACTGATTAAGGCGCAGAGGGGGGTCTTTTAAAACCCCTCTCCAACTCAGACTGTCCGAAAATTGTCATTCTGAGCCGAAGGCGAAGAATCTAATTTCGCGAGCATGGCTAATATTATAGATTCTTCACTCCGCTTCGCTCCGTTCAGAATGACAAAATATTAGTTTTTGGACGATCTGGGGAAATTTTTTTAAATCCCCTTACTACTTGCTATGTACTACCTGCTACCGACATCATTGCGGCGTTACATCAATCTCTCCGGCGAAATTTGTCCAGCCATTGCCGTCAACGGTGCAGTCGGCACGCTTGCTGTCGCCCTCGCCGCCCAAGCCAAAACAAGGAATACCGTCACATTTTGTAGAATCGCTACTATTACAGTAATGCCAATTATCAATCACCTGCACTTGCGGCTTAAAGACACAAACATCTTTAGATTCACCACTTGGACTTGTGACTGCCGTTTTTTTGCATGGATGCCCTGAGGTCGCGCTACAGGTTGGCAACTTATTAAACAATTTTTTGGTGCAAACATAGACGTGCGTGAAGTCAAAATAATCTTGCTTGCAGGCGTCCGATGAATTGCCGAAATGCGCAACGCCCGCGGAACATAGAGTACCAAGCTTTTGCGCGGCACATGTAGAATTATTGCCGGCAGTATCATTGCTATTAAGATTACAAGTTAAACCAGTGTCTCCAGCGCATTCGCCAATCTTTCCGCCGGCATCGCAATACGGCTTGAAGTTTTTGTATTTTGAATTGGTTGTCCGATCGATATCTTTACCGTCGCCGTTCCAGTCAACAGTTCGCGAAATAAGCGGCATATGGTTGTGATCGGCCCAAGCGTAAAATTTAAGATGCGTAAAGAGGCTGCCCTCGCCCCACAGACTGCCCGTCAAAGCGTCGTTCATAGAAAAACTGTCCAACGTCCAAATATCGCATCCAACGGACGGATCTTTACAAGTAGAGGTCGGCGCGGCGATGTGGGGGGGGTTCGTATAGTTATAAAAGTTGACATCGCTCGACATAATAACATTACGTACATCAAAATTAACATCTGGATCATAAGATTCTCCCCTAAGTTTATATATACCATAAGTCTTTGCAAATAATTCCCAAAAAGCATTTGGTGCGTTATTGGGATACAAAAAGTCGTCTATACTATTATATGGCGAATTCAGACTATTGTTGCACGAAAAGCGACATCCCCAGTGCGTACCGGCATCAATATACGGCGCATATGAACTAACAACATTTGGGCTACCCAGGCCCTTGCCAGTTTCAAACCATGGCATTTTAGAGGCCGTTGGCGCAACAGAAGAGTCGGCGCTTCCAAACAATGGGTTGTGTGCCAGTCGATCTAATTTTAATATCGGAAGTATGTAATTGCTTCTCCAAAGATTGTCAGTTAAGGCCGCATTTTCGCCGGTATCAGAAACAACCTGTGCGATATTAATACACGGCTCACCCAACAAAATATTAACGGCAAAACTTAAATAGTCGGCACCATTTGCGGTAGAATTACACATCGAAGTCCAAAAACCAACAAGTCGATCATTGTCACTCGGATTAAATAACGCTCTAACGGCAAAGTAGGGTTTACCACCGTCATTACATTTGATGCTCCCCGCCTGATTATAGAGTTCGTCATGAAAAATCGCATCCCACGAAAATAATGGTTTAGAACTTTTAGCCGTCCCTGCTCCGGTGGGCGCATCCCAACTTATATTCCACCGCGCCTCCCAGTAAGAATAGCCAGCGAATGGTTCACCCGCCATCATTACCCCCTCATGTTGACGCGAAAGAATATTTCCTTTGTCCGCAAACCATTCTTTAGCTAAGTCCAAATTCTCTTGCGGCACACTACCCGGGGAAAAATCTTGAGTAGCCGGAAGTAACGCTCTGTCACTTCTCTCGTTTAGCGGAACTAGTTCAATGGCAAATATTTTAGCTTTTTGAGGTAAAGCATGGTGACTCACTAGAGGATCTCCTGATGTAGAATCTTCTATTGATAAATACTTTATATTGATCGTCGTATCTCCACCTCCTGATGCATCATCAGTACCAAGAAAATCATTATCACCCTGTCCTTTCACGGTAGCTGTATAAAAATGACGCGTAAAACTATATGTTGGCTTCTGATCCACCTGTATTTCTGCCCCGTCAGTCAGCAAACAATAATACTTCCCCGTCGTGGCTGTCGGTTGGTTGTAGCCGGCGGAAGAGAATTGGTTGTAAATATCCTGACCGCCGGGGATAACGCCAACTGGCCGCCAGGTGAGACAGGCAAAATCGCGGTTGCCGTTGATCGGTGTGGACAAATCTTTTTCCAAGCACTGGCCATCCCAGCCCAAAAGCCGATCCAGGCGAGTTAGCGCTGCGCAAGTACCGCCTTCTTCGGGCTTGCCACAAGCGTCTTTTTCGCGCTGGTCGCACGGCTGACCGGCGAGCTTGCCGCCACTGCAAAAGCCGCTAGGCGCCGGCGAGCCAGCTAAGGCAAAATATTTAGTGAAAGTTTTGTTGGCATACTCGGCTTTGCGATATAAGCAGGTGCAACTTTGAAGCTCACTCTCTTGGACCACGCCATCGCCATTTTTATCCAGCCAATTTTCGCAAACATTGGCGCCAGCGAAACCCGCGTCTTTACCAGAGACGCTTTGATAGGCGCTTGTCGCACCAAAAATTCCACCGCGCACTGGATCTTTGCCCGCCTCGTCAGTCCAAGTAGCAATAGCTGAAGGGAAGGGCGAATCTTTTTCCGGATACGCGCGGCAAGCAGTGGGAACCAGTTTCTCGTAAGCTAACTTGCCATAAGTAACCGCGTCTGTTTTAATTTTGCCATCTAAACCGTAAACACACTGGCCGTTATAACAAACGCCCCGATTTCCTAAATTATTTTTAGGACCGCACGCGTCATTCTCGGCCTTGCCGGCACAATCATAAGATGCGTAAGTAAGACGCAAATCCTCGCTGCCATTGGGCATTGGCTCGCTCAAACTGATTGTTTTTAAATCGGAAATCGGGTATTTATTCGGGAGTGAATAGCCATCGTATTCTTTGCCGCCCCAAGTTACTTTTCGTCCAGCATAAATATCTTCGGTCAAAACTGCTGGAATGGCGTCAGCAGAGCCCGAAGGAACCGCGCGCACATCGCTTTCCTTAAAATTATTACAGCGGGTTGATTCGCCTTGTTTGATATAGGAATCGCAAACATCAAGCGAGGTGCAGACATTTTTATACTTGTTATTAACGGAATCGTAAACTTTGACGGTATTCCGGCAATCAAGCCATTCGGCGCATTCGCGGTCGCGTTGGACTTTTAAAATGACATTGGTATCATTTTTCTCCGCGGCATAATCGCAAGTATAAGTGTAAATATCTTGGAGATTTTTCGCTTCTGTTATGTCCGAGCCACCAAACTTGCCTCCACTGCCAAAAAACTTTCCAAGATTAGTCAGCAACTGTTGTATCCCCGGACTAAGTGTATTCTTAACTGGATAACACTCCTTATCAGTGGTGCAAGTTTTTTGCGGCAAAATGATAGTTCCGGAAGATTTGCCTTTACGTGTTTTGAGGCAAACCTTGGGCGGCGCAGAATACGGCGTCACTAATTGGCTTTGATTATTGTCGCTATTATTGTAAGTCTCCTCAGCAACATAATTTTTAGTAAGATTTTTTGTTTCGTCAAAAAGCACGCAACCTTGCTTCGGCGACACTTTGCCGTTACAGGAAGCGCGATCGATTTTAGCATTGTCTATATAATAGTAGGCGCGGGGTTTGCCGGTCCAAGTGTTTGTGTCAACCGGATCCACAAATTCAATGCATCCCGAAGCTTCGCTCCGGCAACTGCCAGCCCAATGGCCAGACTGCGGATCGCTGTACTGCGGATCGCCATTTCGATAGATGCCATAAACTAAACCGGATCTAAAATCCACATAACACGGCTTATCAGTCCCAGTTTTAAACCAACCGTTTACTGTTTCATCATTGTAGACTGCGCCTTCACGGTATTCGCAGACGCGATCATTAGGATCTTTAAAATATAGAAGCTCCTGTCCGCCCTTATACTCCTCGCATCCGACACCCGCGGCATTGCAAAGCGTTTGATCGTATTTGGCGGGATTATTTAAAATATAATCATCTTGATACGCTTCGGCTGGAAAGCCCTCTAATTTATCGCCGGTATTAAAGACACAGGCGGTTTCATCGTCAGAGAGCGAATTTGGGGGACAATCGGCTACGGTAAACCGCGGAGTGATTTCGATTTGGCATGACTTGGCAATATTTCCATCATAAATTAACTTGCCAGTCGGATCATTGGTAGTGCAACTGGTAGTATTAAATGTGGAAGTAATTGGCACCTGGCAGATTTTTTGATCGCCCGAAACGGTTCCGCCCAAAGTATTGCAATCGGTAATGCTAAATCCATTGCTGATTTTTACATTCTTTGTCTTATTGATTTCCGGATTGCCAACGGCCTCACAACCAACCTTGTCAGCGGCGCAGAATTTTGATTTGTCGTTGACAAGATAGATGGTCTCGTCAGCCGGAATATACGCCGTTCCGATTTTCGTATAAAAGTATGCCGGCAGAGCTTTGCCCAAGACATCAAACTCGCAAGAACTTTCGCCCACCGGCACCGAGCAAACCGCGCGATTATTATATTTGCAATCATAAGTCGCGCTCGTCTCGCTGCCGTATGGTCGCGAACAGACGGCGTTAAAAGTGGCGGAAGAAATTGGCGCGGAATTTTTAGTGTCCACGAGCGCCTCGCAGCCAACCGCGGCCTCGCGACAAACTTTGCTGAAAGATTTGAGATTAAAATTTTCGCCGGCGCGGTTTTTATATTCTTTACATCCGAGCTGGGCCTGCGGCAAAAAGGCGCCGGACGCGGTTTCGTCGCACACAACAGGCGTCACCCAAGTATTTTTTATCAAATAAAGATTGGCGTTTACTTGCCTTAAAGTGACGTTATCAAGATAAACTGGTCCGCTGGCGCCGGTAAGCGTTAAAGTGAGCTTGTCCTGCCAAGAAGCTTTGTAAGTTTCATCAATACGCATCGGCCCGAAACTATAAACCTGCCAACTGGTGGTAAGCGGAACCGGATTTAAAGAAGCGGGGGTTTGTGCCGAGACCAGCTCAGACTTTTGGCCAGACATCTGCGCACTTAAAGTGCCACTACCGCGTGCCCAGAAAGTAAGGACAAAAGTCGCGCCGGGTGTGGAGCTCGCATAAAAACCCGCGCCATTTGTAATTGAATATGAATGTCCGCCGGCAACAGTTGATTCGTTGCTGATGCCGGCGCCGCTCCAAACGCCAGCCGCCGGCGCTTGCTCCATATCATCAGCAAAAGCCACACGAACATTGCGACCGGTATTGCCGACATAGGCGCGGCAACCGTTTTCTTTTTGTGTGCACTTGACGCTTTCTTTAGCATAAGCAAGATAGGTGCAGGTGGCCGCGGAACCGTTCCAAACCCCGCCGCTTGAGGTGCAGTCATCTGCCGTACTTTGGGCCGAGACCGAACTTTCAGTTTTGCGGTAGGCCTTGCAATCCGGGGTTGAAAGCACGGTTTTGGAATATAGACGGTAAGAGAGATTGCCGGCGGCATCATAAAACTCGCGGCAATCTGGATCGCTTTTAGCGCTGAAGATTTCTTTGGTGCAACGGCCGTAGTCCGTAAATCCAGTCTGATATGCCGGCGGCTCGCCGCTTTCGCCTGTCTGCGCCGCGCCTTTTTTCAAAACAAAAGTTTGGAGCTGGTAGCCGGTTACATTCGATCCCTCCCAAGTGGTGTAAACCGCCTCGTTTGCCGGATCCGGCTTCATACAACGGCGGAAATCAACAAAATATTCGGGCCGCTCGCCGCCCCCGGCTGCTTCAAGATTGGTGAACTCGTCGCAACCCGCGGCCGCGGCCGAGCAATCGGTCGCAGTCGTCGGAATAAAGTAGAGTGGAAATTTGCCTTCTTCGCTTTGTTCAAAATTTGTGAGCTCCTGCCGCCAAGTTTCGTAGCCAACGCATTCAGCCGGACAGCTGTCATTCGCAGTTGTAATCGCAGAAACCGCCGGATCGCCGTTTGTCGGCGTCCAAAGTTCACAACCCGCCTCGCTCTTGCGGCAAACGCGGGCATAATTTCCGCAGAGCTCGTTATCGGTTTCACCGCCAGTGCAGCCGAGATATTCCGGCGGTTTTTTGAGGTACACGCGCGGCGCCTCGGCGCCATAGCCCGAGGCAAGATAATCCTGCACAAACGCGCCTTCGGAAAGCATGAGCGCGTCAAACCAAACATCCGCGCCGGATGAAACGCTAAGCTTAACAGTTGCCGCATTTCTTGTCGGATCCAAACCCTCAGGAGTTTCAAAAGAACAATCAGCACGGCCGTACGTATCATTCGCCGGAACTTTGAGAGTTATGTCAGAGCCGGATTTCGCGCACTCCCCCAAAACTGTCCAGCCGCTTACACCGGTATTCGCAAAAGAAAACGTAATCGCGCCGTTTGCCGCCGCGCCCGCGGACTTGGCATAAACCGAAAGATTATAAATCGTATCCGCCTCAAGCACGAGTGGAACGGAATTTACAATGCTCGCGCCACTACCAACGCGAAGCGCGCGCGAACCCTCAAAACTGTTTACACCGCTTGTATCATAATCTACCGATGTCCCATCCCAATAATCCGGAACACTGGCGCCTGATTCAAAAGACGAGTTGGGAATAAAATTCTCGCGGATGCCGTTGCCTTTTTTGATAAGTTCGGAACAACCGACCGAGGCCGCGTCGCATTTTCCCGCTTTGCGGTTCAGGTAAACCGGATCCGAAATTGTTTGCCACTCGTTGGTTCCCAAATCTTTCGCGCGGGCATACCACTTACAACCGACGTTTTCTGCGCCGCAGATGCCATAGTCAAGCGTGTTCTTGAGAAGACTCGCCTGTTTGCCATCAACCGTTCGCGTGAGAGTTTTACAAGTATTGTAATACGAGGGACAGGCATCGCCGCCGATGCGCCAGACGTTTTTTTCCGTCAGACAATAGCCCCAGCCGCCAACGCACTTGCCCCGATCGTCTTCGGCAATACAGCTTGGCGCATCAACGCAGACGTCATTTCTGGTCGGCGTCTCTGCGGACGTGAGTGTTTCGCCGGAAACCTTAGCGCGGCATTCATGGCCCGGGTATTTAAGCACCCAATTAGGATCAATCAAGTGGCACCATGGGTTTTCCTCATCTGCCCGATCAAGCCCGTTGCATTTATAAAAACCATCAACAACTTCTTTTAATTTCGCGGGATTTCCCACCGAACTTTTGATTGCGGCAAACTCCCAGCCGATCGGAAGGATGCGGTAGCGGCGGAGTTTGACCAAGTTGCTGTAGCAATAACCTTTTCTAAAACAATAGGGATCGCCGTTCGCCGGATTGTCCGGCGAAATCAGCGGCAAATCGCCATTTAAAAATCCCTGGGCAATGGCATCGGCGACCGTAAGCGGCGTGCCAGATTTAGCCTGGTTAACTGCCGTAGCAAACCCCGTATCAATTACGCAGTTATTGATATTCTTGCCCTGATCTGGACAAACGGAAAACTCGGTTACCGCGTCGTAACTGCCGGAATCCGTAATTTGCGGAGTAAGCATATAGGCAAACTGCGCTTTAACCGTCTCTTTGTCAGAACCAGCTTCGGCATATTGGTCAAAAGGATTGGCTTTATCCGAGTCCTCGGTATTAAACAGCCCCTCCATCACCCGTTTAGTAAAATTTGATAACAGAACATTCGCAAAAGTGGAAAGTGCGCTTGGCAAAATCGCGAAAGCACCGGCAGAAATAGCCTGAGTATATTTTTTGGAAGCTTCTTCTGCCTGATCTTCTTTGGCCTTGGATAAATCCACCGCCCCCTGCTCAATTATTTTTGACGGCGTTTGAACTTTGCCAGAGATTACCGAAGTAATATCTTTAAATCCTCCGCTATTATCCCGCGTTTTAGTTGCCTCGGTTACCGCATCGCCGATATATTTGTCAAGAGCGGTACCGGTTTGAATCGCAAGGCCAAATTCAGAGTTGCCCGGCGCGAGACCCACGCTCACGGCATTTAAAACATCAGCATTTTTAGCTTGCTGTACAAAACTCTGCCAATTATTTGAAATTTGTTGCCAATCACAACTGGGCTTGGGCGGTGAAACATTTTGCGAAATACCCAAGAGGAGATTGATTTTGAGCCCCGCGGTCGGCTTGCAAAGATTGAATTTCCCAAACGAAGAAGATATATCTCCGATAAATTCTCCCGCCGCACCCAAACTAGTGTCTTTAAGATATGATCCCCAATTACTCGTAAAAAGCAACGGCTTTTGACCCTTGCCGCCGGAACCGATGTAGGTCGCCATATCATAGGCGATTTTCTGCACAAAATAATCAGCCGCTTTGATAAGCGCTATAGTGGCTGTTTGCAAAAAAGTCGGCTTGACAACCGCTTCCACCTCGTTTTTTACATCTATCCCGGTTGATATCGCTTGGTTAGGATCGACAAGTTGCGCCTTGGCGGGAACCGCGGCGAACAAAAAACTAGCGGCAAAAATAACCATTATAATTACAATTCCGAGCTTGATAAAATTTTTAGAGCGGTGAGCTGACATTGTTACATTGTTACACTGTTACATTGCTAAATTGTTCAATTGCTATACGGCTAATTTTTCTTTTGTAAATTTAATGAGATAATCTAATTCTCTTGGCAATTTTTGTAACTCGCCGAAAATATATTGATAATCTTCATCCGTGATCAATTTTCGTTTTTTGGCTTTTTCGGTCCAATCGAATGACTCTTTTATTGAACCAAAACTATAGCGGAAAAAATTAACTTTATCTTTTTTGGTATGCGGAAATGGAATCAATTGCCCTAACCCATTGCCCGCCCACAGTATTTTTCTGAAAGTTATCCCATTTAATAACAATGTCCCAAATATAACTTGAAAGATGAAAAACGATTTTGTAAGCGCCAATATCATTCAATTGCAAAAATTTATTCTCCGACATAAAAACAATGTAACAATGTAGCAATTTAACAATGTAACTACTGCCCCCCACCCATCGTCACCTGTTGCAAAGTATCTTGGTAAAGCTTCAGAAGATCGGCGTCACTGATTTTGTTGAGCGAATCCGCGGGCGCGCCGGCTTTGATTAAAAGTTCGCGTATCTGCTCCGGCCCCATTCCTCCATTTACTGCCTCGCCCGACGAACCAAGGAGGCCACCGCCTTGCCCCAAAAGATCAGGCGCGAATTCCGGCGTCCCGCTTGTCGAATTATTTTCGGGAGCTTCGGGCAGAGCGCCACAGCTTTTTCCTTCCGGGCAGTTTGGGTCAGTGCCTTTTTCTATCTCGCTTTTGTCGGGAATATCATCGCTATCGGAATCTTTGAGATATGGCGAGGTACCATAAATATATTCTTCGTCATAATCGCTAAGGCCGTCGCCGTCAGTATCAAAATATTTTTTTTCTTCAATCTTTTGTTCTTCGGTCTTAAAAACAAATTGGTTATCGCTCGGATATCGTATAAACGGCGCCTTGATGTTGTAACTAATGCGATAAACGCCAAGCCCCAACGCCAAAAAACCGACAATAAGCAGGGCGATCTTGCCGGAACGATCTCCTCTTGTAAAATTGTTTTGGTTTTCTCCGCCCATCCTGATTTGTCATCCCCGCATCATCTGGGAGGGGTTGACATCAAAAATTCCAATATCGAAACTCGAAATTCGAAACAAATTTTAATGACTGAAAATCTAAAATCTAAAACATTTTAAATTTTAATTTTTTTAATTTTTATATTGTTTCGGATTTCGTGCTTCGGATTTCGGACTTAATCCTGTGTGGATAACTTTGATTACATATTATAATTATATCACAAAACAAAAAGACGCGCCCGCAAAAACGCATCTTTGAAATTTCATGTCAAGCGCCACTATCAAGTCCACTCAAAAACTTACCCACCATTGTCATTCTAAGGACGAAACCCGAAGAATCCCTTTTTGTTTTCATTCTTAGTCAACCGTGAGAGATTCTTCCCCCGCATCAAGTGCGAGGTCAGAATGACAAATTACGGAGAAAATCAATATGAGTTCAATTATAAATTTTGTACCAACTCCAACCACTTGTTCGGCACCAATTCCTCCGCTCTGGCACCCTCATTTAGACCGACCTTTTTAAAAATTTCGGCGATTTTTTCTTTTTTGATATGCAGCCCGCCAGAGAGATTGCCCAGCACTTTTTTTCGCGGATGAGCAAAGCCGATTTTCGCTAATTTGAGAGCTGATTCTGCACTTTTTCTCTCATCATAACTAAATTCTTTTACGCCAATTTTTACAGTCGCGCTATCAATCTTCGGAATAGGATAAAAAGCGGTTTTTGGCACAATGGCGGCGATCTCTGGCTTGCCATAAAGCCCCACTAAAACGCTCAAATATGATTGTTTTTTGCCGATAATCCTTTCGGCAACTTCTTTTTGAACCATCAAAACCATTTCTTGCGGTCGTAATGCACAAGTTAAAAACTTATGCAAAATCAATGAGGTTATCTCGTATGGAATATTCGCGACGACTTTATAACCCGATACTTCTACGCAGGAGGATAGAATATTTTTACCGTCATTCTGACCCCGCACTTGATGCGGGGGAAGAATCTCGCCCGACGAGGCAATTCCCGCATCCGCGAGAGATCCTTCCCCCGATCGCGATCGGGGGTCAGGATGACGAATATTGATTTTAAGAATATCCTGATTTATTATTTCCAAATTTTTTACATCTTTGAATCTATCTTTAAGAACCCCGCAAAGCCGTGTATCCAGTTCCACGGCGATCACTTTTTTGGCCCGCGCGATGAGGCGTTCGGTTAAAAACCCCAGGCCCGGGCCGATTTCTAAAATTGTATCCGAAGATTTTATTTCTGCCGCGCGAATAATTTTGTCCAAGACATTTTCGTCGATTAAAAAATTTTGCCCCCTAAACTTTACGGGGCGCAGATGGTATTTAGAAAATATGGATTGCAACTGTAGCAATAGAGACATAAATTTAGAGATTGCGTCACAAATCCGAAATCCGAAGCACGAAATCCGAAACAATATAAAAATTAAAAAAATTAAAATTTAAAACGTTTTAGATTTTAGATTTTCAGTTATTAAAATTTGTTTCGAATTTCGAGTTTCGATATTGGAATTTTTATTTTTATGGGGCCTCTGCGCAACACCTCTATCTTATCACCATTAACCTTGACAATAGTAGAAGGTTTCTTGCGACGAAGACGGCCGTCATCAAAAATCAAATCGGGTTGATATTTATGATTTTGAAATTGACGCAAAATTTCTTTCGGCGAGTAACATTCACCCGCGCCGGACAAATTGGCCGAAGTGGAAATTATTGGCTCACCGACCGCCCGCGATAACTTCCGCGCGATTTCAGAATCCGGCACGCGAACGACAACCAAAATTGGAAATTGGAAATTGGAAATTGGAAATTTGAGCTGCAACAGCAGCGATAATGGCCCCGGCCAATATCTTTTCGCGAGCATAAACTCTTGCGGAGAAAATTTAAAAAATTTCCTCGCCATCGTGAGGCTTGCGGCAATCACCGGCAATGGTTTTCCCTTTGGGCGGCGTTTGATTTTATAAATCCGCGCCGCGGCTTTTTTGTCGCTAAACTTCGCGCCTAAAGCGTAGGCGGTGTCGGTTGGGTAAACTATAATGTCGCCCTTTTTTAAAACAATAATTGCTTCTTTAATATCGGTGGTTAAATACATGATAATTCTTTATTGGTTATTAACGAGTTAACAGGTTAACGAGTGGCGAGTTTAGCGAGTTATTTTTTAACTCGTCACTCGTAACTCGCAACTGGATAATAGTTAACTTCCCATCTTATTTTTTAAAAATTCTTCCACGAACCCCTCCAGCTTCCCATCCAACACGCTTTCCACATCCGCAGTTTCAAATTTAGTCCGATGATCTTTTACCATTTTGTATGGCTGAAGAACATACGAGCGCGCCTGATTCCCCCATTCGGCCGACTGGTACGCGCCGCGTATTTTTTTCTTTTCCGTTTCGCGCTCGCTCTCAAAAATTTTATGCAACCGAGCACGCAAAACTTTCATCGCCGTTTCTTTATTTTGTTGCTGGGAACGCTCATTTTGGCAAGTAACGACAATACCGGTCGGGATGTGCGTGATACGGACCGCGCTGTAAGTTGTCTGCACGCTTTGGCCGCCGTGGCCAGATGATAAAAAAGTATCAATCCGCAAATCTTTAGGATCAATTTTAATTTCTTCTATTTCGCCAAGCTCTGGCAGAACCTCCACGAGCGCGAAAGAGGTGTGGCGCATCTTCTCCGCGTCAAACGGAGAGATGCGTACGAGGCGGTGCACCCCAGCTTCGGAACGCAGCCATCCATAGGCATAAGACCCGCGCACATCAAGTGTGACGCTTTTGATACCGGCTTCGCCCCCGCGGCTCTCATCAATAATCCGCGCTTCCAAATTATGCCGTTCAGAGAACCGCAAATACATTCTAAGCAACATTTCGGCCCAGTCTTGCGCGTCCGTGCCGCCGGTACCGGCATGGATGGCGACGATCGCGTTATTTTTATCATACTTGCCGGAAAATAAAACAAAAAACTCAAGATCGGCAAAACGCTTCTTGAGCTCTTCAAAATGTGTTTTTATGTCTTCTTCAAGTCCTCTCCCTTTGTCAAAGGGAGAGTTAGAGAGGGATTTTTCCGCCTCCCGCGCCAAATCAAGAAGATCGCCTGTCTCGCGAACCAGATCTTTCCATTTTTTTACTTCGCTCCGCAAAGATGATAATTTTTGCGAAACTTCTTTTGCGCGGGTTTGGTCTTTCCAAAAAGCCGGCCGCTCACTCTCGTCTTCCAATTTTTTTACTTCAAGCTCAACATTATCTAGCTCAAAGCAACCTCCAGGTTGCGGAGATTTTATCTTTAAGCTCCTCTAAATTTTTTATGAGTTCACGCATGATTTTACAAATTTATTTTTTTCGCGTATTCGCCCAAAACCGGCATCTCCCACCATTTACCTTGCAACGCGTTCGTAATGCCGAGAACCGCTAAAATAATAATCACGATACTGCCGAGCATCATTACGAGCCACCCCAGAATCGGGATCCATCCGACGACCCAAAGCGCAAACCAACCGACTACCAGTATCAGTCCCTGTTTGGCGTGGAATTGCGCGAACTTGCTGTCTTTTTTCAAAAACAGCGGCACGAGGCACAGAAGCCAAACATAGCCGATGGCGGCAATTAGTTTATTTTCATCGACGTCCTTGTCATGCGACGCCAAAGTAGAATTGGTTTGTTCCTCCATAATTTTGTTTTAGTTCTCGCCAATCTATTGGCTTCGAACTATTTTATGTCCCGTTGGGCGGGATCAGCCTCTGGCTGAAACTTTAATTATAATTATATTATAGCAAATTTTTGGGCTTTTGTCCAGCAGTTTGACGGTGCCACGCAAATATACTAAGATATGCTCGCAGTACTTTAAACTACACGAGGAGGGCGGATTATGGATCCAAGAATCAGGCAACTGGCGCATAATTTGATTAATAATTCTGTCTCTCTAAAGCCCGGCGAAAAAATCCTCATCTGGGCGCGCGAAACGCGCTCTTATCCCCTAGCGGCGGCGCTAATTGAAGAAGCTTATGCTGCTGGCGGCCTACCGCTCTACCGCCTTTTTGACGCTTGCGTTTCTCGCGCCTACGCGATGAACGCGACCAAAGAACAGCTTGAGCTCGAGGAAGCGCAAGATTTTGAATTAACAAAAAAAGTGCAGGCCTTCATCGGTTTCGGCGCGCCGGAAAATCAATTTGCCGGCGCGGATATCCCGTCGGAAAAAATGCGATTAATGTCGAGCGTGCACAAACCATCGCTCGACCAACGTGTTAAGCATACGCGGTGGTGCGTTCTGCGCTTCCCGACGCCGGGAATGGCGCAAGCCGCTTCAATGTCTGACGAAGCATTCGAGGATTTTTATTTCAAAACATGCCTTCTTGATTACAGCAAAATGTCGCGGGCAATGGACGCGCTGGTCGGAAAGATGCAAAACACCGACGCGGTGCGCATCGCCGGCCCGGGAACCGATCTCCGCTTCTCAATCAAGGGAATTCCGGCGATTAAGTGCGACGGAAAAATGAACATTCCCGATGGCGAAGTTTTTACCGCGCCGATCCGCGATTCGGTAAACGGCAAAATCTATTTTACCGCGCCGACGATTTATGAGTCCAGATGTTTTAGCGGCGTCCGACTCGAATTTCAAAACGGAAAAATTATTGATGCGAAATGCGAACAGGGATCGGAAAAAGAAATGCTGGAAATTCTTGACCGCGATCCCGGCGCGCGCCATATCGGCGAGTTTGCCATCGGCCTCCACCCGCACATCGTAAGGCCGACGCTGAATATCTTGTTTGACGAAAAAATTGCCGGCTCTTTCCACTTTACGCCCGGAGCATCATATGACGATGCTCCAAATGGCAACAATTCCTGCATTCACTGGGACATGGTTTGCATCCAGACGCCGGAATACGGCGGCGGGCAGATGTATTTTGACGATAGGTTGATCCGCGAAAATGGTCGTTTTGTTGCGCCAGAACTCGAATGCCTGAATCCGGAAAAACTGCTTTAAAAAAATGACCCCGACTTTACGGGGTCATATTTAATTTGAAAAGATGATGTTAATAGCGCGGACCCTGATGGTGCGCCGCTTCTTTTGTTTTGCGCCGAACGCGATAAATGACAAGCGAACCGGACAAAATAAGCCCCAAAAATAATCCGGCAAAAAATCTGAAAATCAAATTTGGCCTGACTGGAAATTTGGAAACGAGCGGCAAATCAACAACCTTAACTTCGATTTCCGAGCCCACATAATCTGTAGCCCGGGTCGCTAAAATGTAGGCAATCGCCTGGCTGATTTGATTCGCCTGATCCGGCTCGGGATGATAAACATTAATAACTAAAAAGCCGGTATTTGGCACAGTTTCCGCGCCAACCATTCGCTCCCATTGTTTTCGTTTTTGCACCTCATCGCTTTTAAAATAAGAAAGATCGATGTTATATCCGGCGCGCAAAATTTTATCAAAAAAAGTGCTGGTTTTGATAATGCCCGCGAAATTTGACCCGACGCGCTCGGCTGACTTAAGAGCGGTGTAGGGATCAACAACTGGGGAAACTTTTTCAATAATCAAAAGACGCGAGGTTGCGCTGTATTTAAGCGGCTCGATTAAACTTACGCCGACAAAAATCAAAGCCAAAAAGATAGTTACAAAGATAATCTGCCGCTTTTGTTTTTTGAGATGCTCAAGATAATTTATCATCAGAGCTATAAGCTATAGGCTATAAGCTATAAGAAAAAACTTACAACTTGCTGCTTACGACTTATGACTATTTTAACACCACCTCCACCGTCATCTCCCGCCCATTGCGCAAGACGCCCAAATTAACTGTTGTTCCGATTCCGTATTCGGAAATAATTTCCGCCAAATCACGACGCGTTCCAAGCGCCTCATTTTCTATTTTAACAATTATATCGCCCTCCCGCAATCCGGCGGCGCGCGCCGCACTCCCCGCAGAAAACGGACTTTCCCCATCCCGCCAAATTAAGGCGCCGCTCGAAGCTTTTAATTTTTGCCATAAATTATGATTTTCGAGGAGCGCAAGATTGACATAATAAACCCCCAGATTCTGTCGAAAAATTTTCACACCCCTTAATACCGAATTTAAAATCGGCTTAATTACTTCTATCGGAACCGCCAAACTATCGTTCCCGGCAAAAATGCCAACCGCTTCTCCGCGGATGTCAAAAATCGGCGCGCCGATTAAATTTTTTGAATAAGCATCTTTTAGCCTTACGCCGCGGTTTAATCGACCGCTAAATCTTATGAGATCGGCGCGAGAATCTAAATAATAATTATTATTAGACAGCAAGGTAAGCATCAAATTGTCCGATCCGTCTGGAACAAAAAGATAATCGCCGATAGAGAGGTTGCTACTGGAACCGAATCTTGCAGGTGAAAGATTTACAGCGTCAATTTTTAAAAAAACTAATTTAGAAAAACTATCGCGAACAAATTTTTGAATTTTATAACTTTTTTTGTCGTATGTTAGCGCCCAGAGACCCAAAAAATCTCCGCCGCTATCTGCCGTCAAAAGCCAACCATCAGAAGTGACCACAAGCGCCTCACCGACCAAATCATCACTAAAATAAGAATTTTTTGGATCGGCAGACGCGCCAACGGGAAGGGCTCCGGCATGGCGGTAAAGTTTCGCAACCATTGGAATTGCCTGAAGCGTAAGTCGCCCAATATCTTCGGCTGGAGATCTCCAAACTACTTTCTGCGGAACATTTAAAAAACCACCCTGTTCTGACGCAAAAAAATTTTGGATAAAAATGCCGCCAACCGCTCCGGCCATCAGGGCAAGAATAGTGATAGCAACTGCCAAAAATAAATTATTTTTTTCATTTTTCCAAGAAAACATATGCAGAATTGCTACATTGTTTAATTGTTACATTGTTAATTTTTATTTTTTCTAGCATAACAATTGAACAATGTGACAATGTAGCAATGCAACAAAAATCAATTATGTCCACTTTGCCGTAACAAATATGACTGCAACCAAAAAAAAGCTCGAAAAAAGAAGTCTTAATTTCGCCGCTTTTTCCAAATCTCTTCTAAACAACATTTCCTCATACAAAAAAAGAAAAATCGTAAAGATTGATGCGGCCGCATAAAAACTATTCGGCAAAAATGACAACGCTAAAAAAATCTGGCTTGCAAAAATCGCGCCGAAAATAATCATCGGCGGATTCGCGCCACCCTCTTCGGCTATCGCACATTCATAAACTAAAAGCGCACTCAAAAGCAAAGCTCCGACGGAAAGCGGCCAAATTGACATAGAAAAAAATAAATTTAATCCATACAGCGCCGCGGCGCCGATAAACGCAAGGAAGGATGTGAAAATAGCCGCGAAAATCGCGCCGCGTCCATTTCCCGGAGCAAAGGTTGATCTCATAATTAAGACCGCGGACGCGGCGATCGCAAATAAATGTCTTACAAAACCGCTTTCAAAATATAAAAGCAAAACCATACTGCCAGCCAAAAATAAAAAAAACAGCAGAATTTTTTCTAAAAAAATCTCGCGGCGCGCGGCGCCCTTGCCAAAAAAGACGCCCCCCAAAATGCTTATCAAAAAAAAATAAGCGACAGCGTAAGCGTACAGCGATGGCTTTAAAATTACGCTCTCAAAACCCGCTAACGCCGCGATACCAAAAATTAAAGAATAAAAAATACTGCTCATAGCGCACGGCTTCTGCGATATTCAAAATAATTTTTAAGCGCGACGCCGACGGTTGTCGCTGTCGGCACCGCCAAAATTACGCCCAAAACCCCGCCGAGCTTAAACCCGATGGCAACGGAAATCAATGTTATTGCCGGATTCAGACCGGTCGCGTGCCGCATCACTTTCGGAATCAAAATATCGTTTTCAAGACGATTCAAAAGCCAAAAAAGCACGATTACCATAAGAGCCGTGAGCGGCGACTCGGCAAGGCCCAAAAGCACGGCCGGGATAGCGCTTAAAATCGGCCCGACATACGGAATAAATTCTAAAAGCGCGGCCAAAAGTCCGATAACAAACGCGTATTTTATTCCTAAAATCGTGAGTCCGAGATAGACAAAAAAACCCATTGCGAGGCCGACGATCAACTGGCCCTTGACCCAGGAGGATATTTTCTGACTGATTTGATTAAAGTAGCTTGAAAGATGCGGCTCATATTCGGCGGGAAGGGCAAAAGAAAGCAAGTCCCGCAAATTGCCCTTTTCAATAACCAGATAAAAAGCGAGGACAAAAATCAAGACCAAAGAAACAAAACCGCCGAAAACATCCGTCAAGGTTTTAAAAACCCTTGATGCCGCGGCATTCAAACCGCTTTCCAGATCAGCCGCACCAGTCGTAAAATCAGTCGCGAATCCGAAACGCTCCGGAAGATTAACAAATGATTCGTAAGTATTTCTGATCTTTTCAAGATGAGCCGGCACTTCGCGGATAAAATCCGTGGAATCGGCGACTATCGGAGGCACAAGCAAGAAAACAATAAAGCCGAGAAGCGCGAATAGGCAAAGATAAATAATAAGAACCGCGAGCGTCCGCGGAATACGCCGCGCCTCAAACCAATCAGCAAGAGGATTGATGACTGCCGCAAGGAGCAGAGCGGCTAAAAAAATCGTCACAATGCTCCGAAGATAATAAAGAAGCCAAACCAAAGCGATCACGCCGACAACTTTAAAAAGCGTGGCGGCTTTTATTTCAATTGTCATTTTTTGATTTTCCATATATGGGCGCAAAACGCAAATTGGATAATATTACTATACTAAATTAAGGCCGTTTTGACAAATTAAAATTAAGTAAAGACATACCATATGCCCAAAAAATAAACAAGCCCCCATCCGAAGATGGGGGTATAAACTAATTGCCGCGGCCGAGCAGTTCCTTCATTGCCTTGATAATGTCGCCGCTGCCCTCTACCTCCGTAACCACGACCTTCGGCTCATTCTTAAAACGTTTGGAAATATGCTTGATAAACTCGCCGTTGCCATATGGGCTATGAATTTGCGCGTAACTGAATTGATTTACCCGCGGCGCCAAACTCTTAACCAACTCAAGACATTTTTTAGTGTCTTCAACGCTCCAGTTGTCGCCGTCGGAAAAATGGATCGGATAGATGTTCCAGTCGTCAAACGGATAATCTTTCGCGACGATCTCGGAGCAAAGAGTGTAAGCCGAGGAAATCATCGTCCCGCCGGATTCTTTGACGCGATAGAACGTGTCCTGATCCACCTCCTTCGCGTTGGCGTCATGAATAATGTAGCGGCTTTGGATGCCCTTGTAATTCATTCGAAGCCAGATATCGATCCAAAAACAGATTTTCCGCACGAGCGATTTTTGCTCGTCACCCATTGAGCCGGAAACATCCATCATATAAATGATAACGGCGTTTGCGGCCGGCTCCTGATATGTTTTCCACGAGCGGTAGCGCCTGTCTACCGGCACCGGCACCAATTTGGGGTTCAGGGGATCGTAATTGCCGGACGAAATCTGGCGCTTCATTGCTTCTTTAAGCGTGCGGCGCGCGTGCCGGAGCGACTCGGGTCCGGTGCGGCGGATGCTCGTGTAGCGCTCCTTTTCGCTCATAATGCCCTTTTTGCCCCTATTCTCAATGCGCGGAAGGCCCAATTCTTCTTTTAACATCTCAGCGAATTCTTCATAAGAAAGTTCGGCCATCAAATCATGCTCGCCCGGCTTGTCGCCTGCCTTGCCGCTTCCCGAACCATCGTCGTTTTCGCCCGGACCCAAAATATCACCGGGCTCGCCCTCGCCCTGCCCGACTCCGCCTTGATTTTTGTCGCCGAACTGAAAGTGCGGCAAATCGATCTGTGGTACCGGAATGCGGACTTTTCTGCCGCGCGAATCCGGAAAAACCCACTCGGGATTGGAAATATACCTTCCCAAATTTTCCCTTACCTTTTTTTTTACAATATCCTTAAAACGCCTAAGATCTCCCTCAATCCGCTGGGGCATTGGCGCCTCCTTTTAAAATGCGCTCGTTGTGCAAGAACTGCCTCCATCCTACGGCTAATGATAAAAATTGGCAAGAAGCGGCGTCTTTTTTGCCAATTTTTTTGACTTCCGGCGAAAGTTAAGATAAAATTATGTCAATGAAACATCAAAGCATACGGCGCTTCGCGCCTAAACATAAAAACAATTTGCTTAGATGCTTTATTGATTCTATGCCCAACTTCAACTTTCCTAAAAACGAAGAAGATATTTTGGCTTTTTGGCAAAAAAATAAAATCTTTGAAAAATCTTTGGAAAAAAAATCTCCAAAAGGCGATTTTGTTTTTTATGATGGCCCGCCATTCGCGACCGGACTCCCGCACTACGGCCATATTGTCGCCTCGGTAATGAAGGACGCGGTCCCGCGCTACAAAACAATGCGCGGATACCGTGTTCCGCGCCGCTGGGGATGGGATTGCCACGGACTTCCGATTGAAAACTTGGTGGAAAAAGAATTGCGCCTCAAGGGCAAAGAAGCTATCGAAAAATTGGGCATCGCCAAATTCAACGAAACCTGCCACTCCAAAGTTCTGAAGTATGCCGAGGAGTGGAAAAAATTCATCCCCAGAATCGGCCGCTGGGTGAATATGAAGGAGGATTATCGCACAATGAATCCGGAGTTTATGGAATCGGTCTGGTGGGTTTTTAAGACGATCTACGACAAGGGACTGATTTATGAAGGATATAAATCCATGCATATCTGCCCACGTTGCGAAACTTCGCTTTCCAACTTTGAAGTGACGCAAAATTATAAAGATATAAAGGATTTGTCGCTCACGGCGAAATTCAAAATTAAGAATCCAAAAAAAATCCCCCTCAATCCCCCTTTTATAAAGGGGGGGGCTAACGACCCCTCCCTTTTGAAAAGGGAGGATGGGAGGGATTTATTCATCCTCGCCTGGACAACCACGCCCTGGACCTTGCCTGGAAACGTCGCCCTTGCCGTCGGCGAAAAAATTCAATACGCGATTTTTACCATTGAAGATAAAAAAGACGTATATATAGTCGCCAAAGATCGCCTGGAGACGGTTATTGGCGACAAATTTTATAACATCCTCGAAACTGTCCCGGGAAGCGAGCTTGTCGGTTCGGAATACGAGCCGCTATTTGACGATTTTAAAAACGCGGACCTGCCGAATCGCGAAAATCTTTACAAGGTGGTCGCAGCCGATTTTGTCACCACAGCCGACGGCACTGGCGTTGTGCACATCGCCCCAGCCTTCGGAGAAGATGATTTGAATTTGGGAAAAGAAAAAAATCTTTCTTTTATTCAACACGTTGACGCGAGCGGTAAAATCACCGCCGATTTGCCAAAATTTGTCGGCCAATCAGTCAAACCGATAGACGATGTTCAGGCCACGGATAAAAAAATCGTTGAGTATCTTCGCGACAAAGAACTGGTTTTTTCTTCTGAAGAATGCCTTCACAGCTATCCGCATTGCTGGCGCTGCGAAACCCCTCTTATCAATTACGCCGCGTCTTCGTGGTTCGTCAAAGTTTCTGCCATCCGCGGCGAGATGATCAAAAATAATCAAAAAATCTGCTGGGTGCCGGAACATATTAAAGACGGCCGGTTCGGCAAATGGCTTGAAGGCGCCAAAGACTGGGCGATCTCGCGAAACAGATATTGGGGAACACCCTTGCCGGTTTGGCGGTGCGAAAAAATTGCGAGTTGCGAGTTGCGAGTTGCGAGTTGCGAAAAAATTCGCGTTATCGGATCTATCGCGGAATTGGAAAAATTGAGCGGACAAAAAGTCGCCGACTTGCACAGTCAATTTGTCGATAACATAGAAATCACCTGCGAGTGCGGCGGCAAGATGAAATGGATCGGCGAAGTTCTTGATTGCTGGTTTGAATCCGGCTCTATGCCCTACGCCCAATTCGCCACGCGCGAAAAAACAAAACTCCCGGCTGACTTTATCGCCGAAGGCGTGGACCAAACCCGCGGCTGGTTTTACACGCTCCTGGCGCTCGCAACCGCGCTATTCAATAAACCGCCTTTCAAAAATGTGATTGTGAACGGCATTGTTCTCACCGAGGACGGACAAAAAATGAGCAAATCCAAAAAGAATTTTCCAGACCCGAACGACGTTATCGCCAAATACGGCGCCGATGCCCTCCGCTTTTACCTTCTTTCCTCGCCGGTGATGCACGCCGACGATTTAAGATTCTCGGAAAAAAATCTAAAAGAAACTTTCCAAAAAGTGCTGATGATTTTGTGGAACGTGTATTCGTTTTACGAATTATTTTCAGTCGACATACAAAATACAAAATACAAAATACAAAATACACATATATTGGACCGATGGATTGAATCACGACTCAATCTTCTAATTTCTGAAGTCATCGCGGCGATGGAAAAATACGATTTAAACGAAGCGGTCAGGCCAATTGGCGAATTTATAAATGATCTTTCCACATGGTATCTCCGCCGCTCGCGCGACCGATTTAAATCTTCCTCCTCCGCCAAGGCTTCGGAGGACAGGGATGATGAAAAAGACAAAACTGCGGCGCTAAAAACTTTAGGATACGTACTCTTGGAACTTTCAAAAATCTTAGCGCCGTTTACGCCGTTCATCGCCGAGATATTATACAAAAAACTAGGAGGGGAAAAAGAGTCCGTCCACTTGGAAGATTGGCCCGAGACCAAAGAAATCAATAAAAAATTACTTGAAGAGATGGAACTTGTCCGCAAGATCGCTTCGTTGGGTTTGGAAGCGCGCGCCGCGTCCGCCCTCCCGGTACGCCAGCCGCTCGGCAAACTTACCGTCAAGGGCGCAGAACTTACCGAAAAATTTTTAAACCTTTTACGCGACGAACTCAACGTTAAAATGATTGGATGCGCTGCCGGCGAAACGCTTGAAGTTTTCCTTGATACCGAAATCACGCCGGAACTAAAACTTGAGGGCGCTAAGCGCGAGCTTGTCCGCCACATCAATGCGCTTCGAAAAGAGGCGGGACTCACTATCGCCGACCGCATTGTCTTGCACTTCGAGACCGCCGATGCCGATCTGCAAGAAATTTTTGACCGCTTTGGCGAAAAACTTTTGCGCGACGTGCTCGCGGAAAAAATAATTGCCGGGCATATCGCAACCGAAAATGAACGCGAGCTCACGTTGGACGGCGCAAAAATCTGGATCGGGTTCTAAAAAATATAAATGTAAATATCAAAAATCAAAATGACAATGTAAAATTTTTCAGCCCGAGGCTGACCCGCCTTGGACGGGAAAATTATTTTAACATTTTATATCTGTCATTTTACATTTTGATTTTTAAATTTTAAACTCGATGTTGGCTTATCTTAAAGGAAAAATCATTCTCAAAAATCTTCATTCCGCCGTTGTCGTGGCTAATGATATCGGCTACGAGGTTTTTTTGTCCGCGAAAAATTTGGACGCAGTCAAAAAAAATGACGAGGCGGAATTTTACACGCACGAGTACCTGCGCGAGGATAGTCGCGAACTCTACGGTTTTATGAGTGTCGCGGAAATGAATTTTTTCCGCCAGCTTATTTCTGTCTCCAGCGTGGGTCCGAAAATGGCGATGAATATTATGTCCATCGCCGCTCTTGATGATTTGCGCGCCGCCGTAAATAACGGCAATCTTTCGCTTTTAACTTCTGGCTCAGGCGTTGGCACCAAAACCGCGCAAAAAATAATTTTGGAACTACGAGGCAAACTGGTCGGAAAAGATGCCGCGCCGGATAATGATGTCGTAAATGCCCTCGTTGGTCTCGGCTACTCAAAAGACCATGCGGCCGAAGCATATACTGCGATTCCGAAAGACCACGAAAAAACTGAAGACAAAATCCGCGCCGCCCTGAAATATCTGGGGAAAAAATAGAACTCTGTTTACAGACTTCAGCTTTCGAACTTCGGACTTCAACAGTTAGACTACTGACTACAGACTATGACGAAACGGAGACCTCTGGTTCAATAATCTCCCAACCGTCTTCTGTTTCTAACAGTTTGCCGGGGATGGTAAATCCCGCGGCTTTTTTATGTCCCCCGCCGCCAAGCTCGCGGGCAAGACGCGAAACATCAATATCCTCAACGGTCCGAAGACTTCCTTTTATTTTTCCGTCGCTGGTTTCGCGAAGAAGCAAAATCACTGACGCTTTTAGGACGCGGCCAAGATAATTTGTGAGCCCCTCAACTGCTTCATCGCCAGAGCCGCTCTCAAAATCCTCGACTTTCAAAACAACGGTCGCGAGACCAAATTCCTGACTATACGAAATCCGCGCCAAGGCCTTGCCCCAAAGACTAAGCGCGAGAATATCTTTATTTTTAAAAAGCCGCCGATTGATTTTATTATACTCGGCGCCATATTTTAAAAGTTCGCCGGCTGCGGCAATGGCCGAAGGCGAAGTCGCGGCATTAGTAAAAAAGCTCGTGTCCGAAATAATACCCGCAAGAAGCGAGGTGGCAAGCGTGGCGTCAAACCGCACGCCGATCACGCGCAAAAATTGATAGATGATTTCTGCCGTGGACGAAGCGCGTGCGTCAACCAACTCAATCGCGCCGTAATGCTCATGGGAATTATGGTGGTCAATGGCGATTATTTTTCTTGAATCTAAAGAACTGCCGAGCATTTCCAAACCGGCAACGCGAAGATCTCCAGAATCAAGAACGCACACCGAATCTGCGGCCGCAATTACCCGCGGATCATTGCCGAAATATCTTACGCCATAGATAAAATTATATTCTTCCGGCACGGGAGTGGCGCAAAAAAGCGCGACTTTTTTCCCCCGCGCCTCAAGATGGCGGAAAAGCGCGCTTGCCGAACCCAAAGAATCGGCATCGGGATTTTTATGCGAAACGAGAACGATTGAATCGGCTTCCAAAAATTTTTTATAAATTTGATCGTAAAGATAGTTCATATCCCAATTGCAGATTGCGAATTTTAGATTTCAGATTACGGAATGCGGAATCGGCGCGAATAGGTTATCTTACTTGCCAGTGGCGAACTTGTCAATCGTTCTTTCCGGCTGTAAAATATAAACTATAAAAGATCAATCCTTGCAGCTTATCGCTTAAAGCTTACAGCTTCTATGCATTTAGAAAAATTGGGCATTCAGGGTTTTAAATCCTTTGCTAACAAAATTGATTTGGAATTTGGCGGCGATGGGGCGGCTGACCGCGGACTTACCGCGATTGTCGGACCAAACGGTTCAGGCAAATCAAATGTCGCCGATGCCATCCGCTGGGCGCTTGGCGAGCAAAGCGTAAAACTTCTCCGCGGCAAAAAAAGCGAGGATGTTATTTTTTCCGGCACCGACGGTCGGGCTCGCGCCGGCATGGCCGAAGTTTCACTTTATCTAGACAATTCCGACCGCGCCGCGCCGGTTGACTTTGAAAAACTAATCATCACGCGTCGGCTTTACCGCGATGGCACGAGCGAATACTTGGTCAACAAAAATAAAGTCCGGCTCGCGGACATTCAGCTTCTTTTGGCCCAGGCGAATTTCGGCCAGCGCACCTACAGCGTCATCGGGCAAGGCACAATTGAGGCGTTTCTTCTAATGTCGCCTGCGGAACGCAAAGATTTTTTTGATGAAGCCGCGGGAGTAAAACACTTGGAAATCAAACGAAATCAGGCAATCGGAAAACTTGAAAGCACGGCGGAAAATATCAAACAGGCCGAAACTCTACTTGCCGAGATTGAGCCGCGCCTTCGAAGCCTCACCCGCAAGGTCAAGCGACTGGAACAGCGCAGCGAACTTGAAGGTGAGCTCTACACGGCCGAACATTTATATTACGGAATGCTTTGGCAGCGACTTGCCGCCTCGCTTACGGAATACCGGGGCAAACTTGGCGCCGCCGAAGAAAAAACGCGGGCAGTTCAAAACGAAGTAGCCGTTCTCCGAAAAAAAATGATCGGTGAAGCGAAGGAAAACGCTCTGGACGAGGGGCTTGCCGCGCTTCAAAAAGAATACGAGAAACTCAATGAAGAAAAAAACGCGCTTAAAGAAAGCGACTGGCGGCTTAGAACCGAGCTTGAACGGAGCAAAATTGTCGTTGCTAAAAATACGCCGCCGTTTCCGCTCCCGCAAATCATTGAAGAATTAAAGGCAATAAACGAAAGCTTGTCGCTTCTGCTTCGCGAAACGGACCCGCCGATAATCATTGAAAAAATTAAAGAGATAAAAGAAAAACACACTTCCCTCCTCAACCGGCTTTCTCCGCGCGAAGTATCAGAAGAGTTAAAATCCAATCCAAAGCTGGAACGCGATATCAATGAGGCGCAGAAAAAAATTTTGGAGGTTGGCGAAAAAATGTCGGAACTGCAGAATAAAATGCGCGAACGCGCGGCTAAAGAACAGGACGAGCGCCGCGCCTTTTTCGCGGCGCAAGAAGCGCTGGCGGAAAAGCAAGATGAACTCCGCCGCCGCGATGATGACTTAAACCAAATCAAAATAGAACTCGCCAGACTGGAAACTCGGAAAGAATCGCTGGAACAAGAAATGGCCGCGGAGCTTAAAGAGCGGACGGAACGCATCAAAGAGGAATCTAAAAAAATAACGCCGGCAGAAAATGTCGAAACCCTTCTTCCGCAAATCCAGCGGTTGCGCTATCAGCTTGAGCTTATCGGCGGCATCGACACGGAAACAATGCGAGAATACGAAGAGACGAAATCACGCAACGATTTCTTAGTCAGCCAAATTTCTGATCTCCGCGCGGCCATTGACGACACTTATAAAATAATAGAAGAGCTTGATTTAAGCATCAAAAGCCGATTTGAAGAAGCCTTTAACCAAATTAATGATGATTTCGGCCGCTATTTTAAAATGCTCTTTAGGGGCGGACATGCGGAACTGGTAAAAGTCGCGCGCACCGAAGATGAAGAAGGGTTGGAAGAGGCAGGTGGAAACAAGCTGGAACTCGCTAAAAAACTAAGCGAATGGTCGGGGTTGGAAATAAATGCGGTTCCTCCCGGCAAACGCGTCAAAACCATCGGGATGCTTTCCGGCGGCGAGCGCGCCCTCACCTCCATCGCCCTGCTCTCGGCCATCATTGCCAACAACCCTTCGCCGTTTGTGGTACTGGACGAAGTTGACGCTTCGCTTGACGAGGCCAACTCCATCCGCTTTGCGGAAATTATCGGCGAGCTTGGGGGACGCACGCAATTTATTCTGATTACCCATAACCGCTATACTATGGAACGCGCCGGCGTTCTTTACGGCGTCACAATGGGCGACGACGGCGTCTCGCGCCTGCTGTCGCTCCGGCTTGAAGAAGTAAAAAGCTACGAAAGATAGGACAGAGATGCGACACGGAGATGCGACTACTACTATTGACCTTTACGCCGGTATTTGCTACTATATATTCTAAACCGTCATCCCGGTATCTATCGGGAATTGAAGCTCTCAAACTTATAAACATAACAAAAAGCTATGGTAATCATTCGCCTTTCGCGCGTCGGAAAGAAAAAACAACCCGCGTATCGCTTAATTGTTTCCGATAAATCAAAAGATACGCAAGGCAAATATCTGGAAATTTTGGGGAACTATAACCCGCGCGCCAATCCTCCGACTTTCACGGTTAAAGCTGACCGCGTAAAATACTGGCTGGATCGCGGCGCCGGACTTTCGGATACGGTCCATAATCTCTTTGTTGAAAAAAAGATCATTGAATCCGCGAAGAAAAAAATCTGGACCATCCCGAAGGCAAAAGAAGAACCAAAATCCGCCGCGCCAAAATCATAAATACCAAAACTCCCGCATCTTGTAAAAAGCGGGAGTTTTTGTTATGGTGATGGTACGAGTTCTTTATAAATTCGGAGGCGTAAAAAATGCCTGCGGAAGCCAAGGAAGTCATTTTCGTTATTTCCGATTTTCATTTGGGCGAAGGCGTGGACAGCGCGCTTGAGGGTTTTAAGCATCATCCCGTTGGGCGCCGCATAAAAGATACCTCCGGCGATTATGTTTTGGACCGCGTCTTTTTTGCGTTTATCGCGCATATCCTTGAAACCTACGCGAACGCGAAAATCCGTCTTAAGTTGCTTGGCGATACTTTCGATCCCCTTTCGGTCAAACTGGGAGGAAAGTCCGTAATTATTCCGTATGAAGAAGCGGATCTTGAAAAATTCCGTAAAATCCGCCGCGGGCATAGAACCTTTTTCTGGGCTTTGCAATATTTTTGCAGCCGCAAAAATTGCACTCTGGAGGTGCATCCCGGAAACCACGATATGTTTTTATGGTGGCCGCAGGTACAGGCAGAATTTGTAAAAAATGTTTCGCCGAGGCATCCGGAGCGCGTACGATTTATGCATGATGAGCTTGACCGCGGAATTTATTTTTGGCACGGCAACACCGAACCGCACGATCGCGTCAACCCGAAAAAAACTATCATCAAAGTAGCCGATCTCCCCGATTTCCTGAAAAAAGAAAACATGCTGGGGCTCTTCAATAAAGGAAAGATCCCGCGGAAAGAAATTATGGACGTTACACAGGGGCATTATCTTACCGCGTGGTTGGAAAACCCGCTGAAAGAAGCGGATTATCTGATCGGCCGGATGCACAAACATACCTTTGTCTGGGTTGACGCGGCTTTCAGAATTTTTAGACGTTCGTGGTATCGCCGACGCCTCTTCGCCTTTATCGCCGCTTACCATCTTTTAAAGACTCTGATTCTGCACTCACTCTCAACCCTCACTTTCTGGCACACAAAAACCAAAAGCGATTTTCGAAAAATTCTGCGGGTGGTCGGATGGACAATCGCCGGCGCGATTGATGGACACACGGCCCGCGATTTCGCCGTTAAAAAACTGCGCGACGACGACATTGATATCGTTGTCTTGGGGCACGAACACGAGCGCGCCGCCGAACTGCATCGCTTCGGCAACCGCGACAAATGGTATTTTAATACCGGCACGTGGCTGGAGATGTGGGAGCCGAGAGCGCTTCTGCAGAAAAAACAATGGCGGCGCTTCCGCGCGTTGCAAAAAATCATTTTGTTTTGCGCAAAATTTTTCCGCGATGCCGACCTTGTTCCGATAAATCTTTTTGCAACGTTGATTATCGCTTACGACAACGAAGGCCGCCGCACCGTCCGCCTCAAACGTTTTGATCCTAGCTCATGCGAGCTTACAGACATTGCCTAATCCCCACAAACAAAACTGCGTGGGGATTTTTTATACAAAAAAGACCTGCCGAATCGGCAGGTCTTTTTTGGTAGTGTATATTGAACACAGTGCGAACCTCCGCCAGAGGCGGACAGGCGTATTACCACAGCTTGCCCCGCCAAAATTTTTTACCGCTAACGGGAATCGAACCCGTATTGCCACATTGTGCCCCTGCGGATCATCCACCCGTAGAGTGAAAAGCGTGGCGCCCGATAAACGAAAAAATTATTTTTAGCCCGTAGGGGAATCGAACCCCTATTGCCACATTGAAAGCGTGGCGTCCTAACCATTAGACGAACGGGCCATTTATTTAACTATCTGCTAATCTTTTTAATAACTCTTCCTTTTTAGAAAAATTATTTTTTAGCTCAATTTCTCTCCCGTACCGAGCTTTGGCTCTGCTTCGTAGCAGTAGCCTGCTACTGCGAAGAACGTGGCATGGGCGGGGACGACAGGACCATAAATGATAGAAATATCATAGCCGATTTTTGGCCAATTTGTCAACCCGATTGATAAAATTATAATTTTAAGCTAGAATAAAAACAAATTTACTATTATCTATTATATATGTTAATTTTAGGTATTGAAACATCTTGCGATGAAACCGCGGCCGCGCTTGTGCAAATTGAAAATGGCCGTTTTTGCGTTAAAAGCAACGTCGTCTTATCGCAAGTTAAAATCCATGCGCGTTACGGCGGCGTGGTTCCGGAAGTGGCGGCCCGCAAACATTTGGAAACGATTATTCCGATTATTAAACAGGCGCTTGGACGCATATCTCCTAAAGATATTGACGCGATTGCCACGACGACCGGACCAGGGCTTATCACTTCACTTTTGGTGGGGATTGAAACCGCGCGCGGCCTGGCGTTCGCGTGGGGAAAGCCGTTCATTACCGTAAATCATCTTGACGGACATATCATAGCAAATTTACTTAATTGCAGATTGCAGATTGCAGATTGCAGATTGCCGGCGTTGGCGCTTGTGGTAAGCGGCGGACATACGGAACTGATTTTGATGAAAGACTTTGGGAAATATAAAATTATCGGGGAAACATTGGATGACGCGGTTGGTGAGGCATTTGATAAAGTAGCAAAAATTCTTGGTCTCGGATACCCGGGCGGCCATGCCGTTGCTCGGATGGCCGAGCAATTTAATTTAGAATGCAGAATTCAGAATGCAGAATACAAATTAAATTCTGCAATCTGCAATCTGCAATCTGCATTTAGTTTGCCCCGTCCGATGCTTAATTCTCCGGACTTTAATTTTTCTTTCTCCGGACTAAAAACGGCCGTGCTTTATTTGGTTCAAAAACTGTCCGATGATGAACGAAAAAAACTCACGCCTACTATTTGCGCCGAGTTTCAAAACGCGGCGGCGGAGGTTCTGGTCAAAAAGACCATTGCGGCTGCCAAAAAATTTAAGGTAAAAAATATTTTTCTGGCTGGCGGCGTGGCAGCGAACTGCCATTTGCGCGAGTCGCTCGGGCAGGCGATTCATGACAATCTAATTGGTATAGGTTATTTTGTGCCCGAACTTAAATATACCGGCGATAACGCGGCGATGATCGCCGCCGCCGGATATTTTAAATATCTAAAAAAAGATTTTGCCGATTTGGAAAAATTGGACGCGAAACCGAATTGGAGGATTGATGAACATTGTTAAGTGGTTAAATTGTTACATTCTTACATTGTTAAAATTTGTTTACCGAAAGGTTTACTAATTTACAACGGGATGTGATAATATAACAATGAAAAAAATTACAACATCGGAAAAACAAACATTCGAACTGGCCAAAGAGTTTGCTGCAAACCTGCAAGGCGGGGAGGTTATCGCGCTTTACGGCGACCTCGGCGCGGGAAAAACGGTTTTTGTCCGCGGACTCGCGGCCGGCTTAGGCGTTAAAGAAATCGTCAAAAGCCCGACTTTTGTAATTATGAAATGCTATCTGGGCAAAAAACTTAATCTCTGCCATATTGACGCCTATCGCTTATCGCGCGGAGCGGAACTTGCGGCAATCGGCGCTTTGGATTTTTGGGGCAAAAAAAATACGGTTTCAATCATTGAATGGGCCGATCGTGTGCCGGAACTACTTAACGGCGTAAAAAATCTCATAAAAATCAGAATTGAACATCTTGGACAAGACAAACGAAAAATTTCTTTTCCCCTATTGTAAGCGGTCGCTTACAATAGGGGAATCGACTTTAATTAAAATACCCCCGATGGACATCGGAGGATTTTTGTTATGCCTGGCCTCTTTTCTCTGATGAAAGGGCGGTTATAACCGCCACTCTCAAGGCGTCGTTATGCAAATCCTTGAAGTCCTCAAAACTAAAAGCTGGAAAATATTTGGCTATCATTTTTATTCGTACATCCCAAGGGGCGCTTTCCCATTCCTCCTCGGCTTCTATATTGCCGCTGATAATACGGAGAATCTTTCCGACAATAAATGCCCAATGCCTAAAAATCGTTTCTTCCACGTCGAATGAGACGCCGCTCCGCATATTTTTTACAATTTCCCTTGCGGAATGCACCGCTCCCTGATACCAAAAACGATCGATCTCCCGTTCTTCGTCTTTCATCGCGCTGCCCTTTCTTGATAAAGAACTCTGCAAAGAACCTTAACAAAAATTTTACCGATTGTCAAGATTGCGGATTGGCCGAGATTGCCAAGATTATTCCGCCATGCGGAATACTTCTTCCACGGTCGTAATTCCGTCAAGCGCTTTCAGTAATCCGTCCTGCGCCATCGTGATCATTCCGTGCTTACGCGCCACCTCGCGCATTTCATATTCCGATGTCTGTCCGGAAAGAATAATTTTTTCAATATCCTTGTTCATCGTCATTATTTCGTAAATGCCGATTCTCCCCCGAAAACCCAGCCCGCCTCACGCATCGCATCCCTTGCCGCGATAAAAATTCAGTTTTTTAAAATCAATTTTTACGCCGGCCGACTCGGGAATCTCGCCAAGTGTTTTTTTGACGCGTTCCATAAGTTCATCCGAAAGCTTTTCCTCTTCCTTGCACGATTCGCAGACGCGCCGCACAAGCCGCTGGCCGATTATCGCATTCAGAGCCGGCGCGAGCAAAAAAGGTTTTGCCCCCATCGAGAGAAAGCGCGGAATTGTCCCGGCCGCGCTATTGGTGTGAATTGTGGAAACAACGAGATGTCCGGTTAAGGCCGCCTGGATCGCGATTTCCGCGGTTTCAAGATCGCGAATTTCGCCGACCATCACGACGTCCGGATCCTGGCGCAAAATTGAACGGAGGCCTTTGGCAAAAGTATAATCCTTGCTGTAATCAATCTGGCTTTGATTGATGCCCGGAAGCTTATATTCAATCGGGTCTTCCAAAGTGATGATTTTTGTCTCCGGAGAATTTAAGGTAGTAAGAACCGCGTAAAGCGTCGTGGTTTTGCCGCTGCCGGTGGGGCCGGTGGCGATAATCATTCCGTTCGGGCGCTCGACTTGTGCCTTAAGCTCTCTAAAAGCGCGACCGCGAACTCCCAAATCTTCAAACCGAAGCCCGACGGCCGAAGAACGGAGAAGGCGCATTACTACGCTTTCGCCGTATGCCGTTGGGATCATCGAAACACGAACGTCAATTTTATCTTTTGCAAGAAAGATGCTAAAACGCCCGTCCTGCGGCTGGTCGGAAACATTTATTTTCAGGCCGGAAATAAATTTCAAACGCGAAATAATTTTTTGCCACTCTTCTTTGTTGATGACCGCGATATCGTGCAAAATGCCATCCAGCCGGAAACGAATTTTAATGTCCCCCTCCTCCGCTTCAATGTGAATATCCGACGCGGCGGCTTTAAGTCCGGCGGCGATTAAAAATGTGATGACGTCCGTTATGGAAAGTTTTTTTAAAGATGCCGTTAAATTTTTTAAATCGCCCGCTTCGGCTTCAAATTTCGCGAGATCCGCCTCGGTAATCTGCACGCCCTCAACTTGCGGTTTTATTTCCGGCACCGCTTCGTATAATTTGAACGCGTATTTGAAACTTTGTTCGGAAATTGCGTAAACAACCACATGGCCGTGTTTGCGTTCGCCAAGCTCAAAAGCGATTTCCTCAACCTCGGTCGCCGCCGGATTGACGGCGCCGATGCGGATTTCCTGCCCGTGAATCAAAAAACAAACCGCCCTGAATTTTTCTGCCTGCGCCTTGGGAATGGCGGCGATGGTTTCCGGCCCGATCGTAAATCCTTTCAAATTAATATACGGAAATCCGGCTTTGGCGGCCGCGGCTTTTGTTTCATTTTCCAATTCCTTAATGCGGATTTCGGCCATCTTTTCTTCAAATTTTTCCTGCGCATCTTTCTCCGGTATCGCCGCCGCGCCGCTACTCTTTTTCTTTTGCTTCAGGAGATCGCTGATAGTTTGCATAAAAATCTAACTTTATTTCATTTTAAAGTATGCCGGCAAGGACTTCCCAATTCTTACGAGTTTGCTGACCGCCGTTTCGTCGACAATTCTCAAATAAAGCATCGTCCATGCCGAAATAGTCCAAGCGCTCACGAAACTGCCAACGACAATAGCAAAAACGCTGAAAACCGTAAGCGTCAGGGCAAGAACCAGCCAAAACGCGAAAGTGGAATTTAAAAGATACGCCCCCAAAAATAAAAGGAAAAACGGAATGGATGCAAAAATCATTCCAGTTGCCAGCAACAGCGCGGCCGTGATATTCAAAAAGAAAAGCACTGCTGTCATTTCTACGGTTACCAGCCAATGTTTCTTGAAAGTAACGAGGCCGTTCACAATACTCTCCCAAAAATTTTCTCCCAAAATTATTCTGCCGGCCGACGCGTATACGATTAAAAATGAAACCCCGAGCGACACCGCGAGCGCCAATAAGAACGTGAGAAAATAAACGGCGAGGGCAAACCGATTTCCGCTCCCAAGATACCAGCCGAGCGGGAGAGAGGCCAAAAAAAGGCAGGAATAAACAAGGATTTTTCCGAACGCATTATACCCAAGAATGTGCCAAAAATTTTTTATGCCCGCCTGAAAACATTCCTTGAAATTGCTTTTGCCTTTAATTAACTTCTTGCCTCCGTTAACCAAAGCGCCGTACGACACCACCGCTAAAAAAATTGCCGCCGCGCTGACAAAAAGAAAGAGAGCGCTTGCCAAAATTATCGCCCAAGGAAGACCCCATGACCTGAACGACGCAAGGGGCGATATTTTTTGATAAATCGGCGGAAAGTATGAACCAAAATTCCATCCGACAAGTCCGGCATAATTTATATTCTTAAAAAAAACTTCGTAAGCCATGCCATTGCCTAAAAGCCCCGCAAAAAAACCAAAAATCCAAAGCCATTTATTTTTCCAGCTCAAATAAAAAGATTTTTTAAGAACCTCGCGATATAACGGTTGGTGTTTGATCATAATTCCTCCTTTAATAATTAAATTCGAAATTCGAATGTCGAAATTTGAAACAATAATGCAAATTAAAGTTCAAATTTCAAAACCCGAAGTTAAAATCAATATTTTAAACTTTTTAAAAATTTGGGCTTGATTTGGCATTTGAACTTTGAACTTCAAATGCCTTTATGCCTGGGATTTTATGCTTGCGGTTTGTTTTGTTTCCCGCTTGAGACGGATCCACCCTTGGCGGAAAACAGCGCTTCAAATTCTTCTTTCTCCAAGCTTTCTTTTTCAAGAAGCGTCTCGGCAATGAGTTCGAATTTGGCGCGATTCTTTTGCAGAATTTCGGAAGCGGTTTTAAGCGCGCCGTTCATCAGTTTGGAAATTTCCGCGTCAATCAGTTCGGCGACTTTTTCGCTGTAATCGCGCTGTTCGGTAATCTCCCGCCCCAAAAAAATCAGCTCCTCATGTTCGCCAAAAGTTCGCGGGCCCAAAGTTTCGGACATTCCGTAAGTTGTCACCAGCCGGCGGGCGAGCTTTGTCGCCTGCATCAAATCATTGGAAGCGCCGGTTGTGAGGTTCTCCGCGCCAAAAATTTCGCGTTCCGCCGCATAGCCGCCGAGCGCCATCGCAAGTTCGGCCAAAAATTCCCCGCGCGAACGGAAATGTTTGTCTTCGGTGGGAAGCTTCAAAGTATAACCGGCCGCGTGCCCGCGCGAGATGATGGAAACTTTATGCACCGGATCGGCAAGCGGCAACTGGTGCGCGACGAGCGCGTGTCCGGCCTCATGATAGGCGGTAATTTTTCGCTCCTGCTCCGAAAAAATCCGGCTCTTGCGCTCCGGCCCCAGCAAAACTTTTTCCACGCTTTCCAAAATTTCTTCCTGCCCGATAATTTTTTTATTCCGCCGCGCCGTCAGAATTGCCGCTTCGTTCAGGAGATTGGCAAGATCGGCGCCGGAAAATCCGGGCGTACGTTCGGCAACGCGGCGGAGATTGGTGTCTGGGGCGAGCGGCTTTCCCTTGGCGTGAAGTTTTAAAATTTCTTCGCGATCATTGATATCCGGCTCGTCCAGAATAACGCGCCGGTCAAATCTGCCCGGCCGAAGCAGCGCCGGATCCAAAACATCAGGACGGTTGGTGGCGGCGATCACGACAATTCCGATGTGCGGATCAAAACCGTCCATCTCCACCAAAATTTGATTCAAGGTTTGTTCGCGTTCGTCGTGCGATCCGCCGAGTCCGGCTCCGCGCTGGCGGCCAACTGCGTCAATCTCATCAACAAAAATAATGCATGGCGCATTCTTTTTGGCGCGGGCGAAAAGATCGCGGACGCGGGAGGCGCCGACCCCGACAAACATCTCCACGAACTCCGAACCAGAAATATGAAAAAACGGCACATTCGCCTCTCCGGCGACAGCGCGCGCCAAAAGCGTTTTACCGGTGCCTGGCGATCCCATAAGGAGCACGCCTTTTGGAATTTTCGCGCCCACGGCAACAAATTTTTTCGGATTTTTTAAAAAATCCACCACTTCTTTGAGCTCCTCTTTCGCCTCTTTAACACCGGCAACATCCTTAAAACTGACCCTGTCTTTTTTATTTTTTGGCACTTCGCGCGCCCCACTCTGCCCAAAACTCATTGCCTTAATATTCGCGCCCTGCACTTGGCGCATCATAAACCAGATAAAACCGGCGATGAGCAAAAACGGCAAAAGAAACGGCAAAATCGCTTGCGCCCAATACCCGAAACCGCTTTTTTCTTTCACCGAGATTTCAACCGCGAGCATCTTCTCCGGAAGGACATTAAAATTTTTGAAAAGCGATGAAAGAGATTCTGTCGGCTCTTTCAAAAGTTTTTCTGTTTTGCCGTCTTGCAGAGTGATGGCAAGTTCATTATCGTTAATCTCAATTTTTTTGACACTCCCGGCGTTAACCCGCTCCACCAGTTTGGAAATTCCGATTTCCTCGGGCTTTACAGCCGTAAGATTATAGGTGCTAAAAATAACTCCGACAGCCAAAACCGCGATCACAAAAATGATGATGTTTTTGAGTTGCTGATTCATACGCTATACATTATATAATAAAAAATAATTTTAGGCAAAATTTAAAGACGCCCCGATGGCCATCGGGGCGTCTTGATAAATTATTTTACCTTTGGAGCTTCCGCCGATTTCTCTTCTGCTGGCTTCTCTTCCGCCGGTGCTACTTCCTTCGCTTCCTCTTTCTTTACTTCAGCTTTTTCCTTTTGCGGTTCATCACCCGCATCTTTCAAGCCAAGCCCTAAACGGTGCTGTTCCGGCTCAATTGAAATAATTCTAAATTCCATTTCATCGCCCGGCTCACCTACCTCGCCCGCCTCCTTCGCCGGCAGATGAGAGAGCTCGGAAACATGCAGAAGGCCGCTGATTTCCGGATCAAGTTCCACAAAAAATCCGAATGGATTGCTCTTTAAAATTTTTCCCTTTACGACCTGGCCGATTTTATAGCGTTCGGCGATATTTTTCCAAGGATCGTGCGCCAGCTGTTTTAATGAAAGAAAAATCTTTGAGCCATTGATCCCGACAATCTGCGCCAGCACCTTGTCGCCGACTTTCACGATTTCGCTCGGATGATCAATTCTCTGCCAAGCAAGTTCGGAAATATGAATCAGTCCTTCCAAATTATCAAACTTAACAAATGCGCCAAAATCAGTGAGTGCGGTGATTTCCGCCTCCACCGTGTCGCCGACTTTATATTTGGCAATCACTTCACGCTGGCGGTCTTCCCAAACTGCTTTTTCCGAAACAATCAATTTATTTTCTGCCTCGTTTAGATCAAGTACCTTGACATCCAAAGTTTTTCCGATCAGCGAGCGGAGCTTTTCTAAAATCTTTTGTTTTTCACCGCCGGCGACGCGCGGATAATTATCCGGCGAAAGCTGGGAAACCGGCAAAAAACCGACAATGTGATTAATCGCGAGCATTAAACCACCCTTGTTTGCTTCGGTTATCTTTACTTGAATGACTTCGCCGGTTTTAACGAATTCCGCGAGCTTATCCCAAGCGCGCTTATGGCCGGCAAAACGGAAGGAGAGTTCAACCTCGCCGTTTTCATTTTCCAAATCTACGACTGTGGCTTCCACCTCGTCGCCGACTTTTAAATCCGCATATTGGCTGGACTCATCGCGAAGCTCCGGCCCGCGGACAACACCGGTGCGGTATCCTTCGATATCAATATGCACCGCGCTCTTAGTGATGGACACAACTTTACCTTTGACGATATCATCAACTTTTGGAATTTGAAGATATGTCTTATCGTCCATCAATTTTTTAAAATCAGTCATATGTTTTATAATCGTACCTAATCCTCCTTCGCATAAAGCTTCGGGGGATAATTTCTGGCAGATGCCAGAAATTAAAAAACCATAAGCATTACTTAACCCGGGTTATGGTCCGAGTTCTCACTTTAGGCGAGATTTAAGTTAGTTATATCTTAATCTATCGGGGGTTGGATGTCAACCGTTGAGTTTGCGAGTTGCGAGTGACGAGTTGCGAATTTTTCCATCAAAATCAGAAATTAGTTTTTTCTTCCTGAAGTACCTGACTTGATTGAAGTTCTACGATTTCTGACTTAGATGGAAACCCCGATGCGAAATCGAGGTAAATGGTGGGAAGGAACGACGGGGTGGGCGGCTACTTCTTCTTGCCGCCCTTCTGCTTCGCGGCGGAACGGCGGCACTCGGTGCCCCGCATCTCGCCCCACGAATAGGGGCGGTGCGTGAGGACACCGTTGATGGTGATGGGGAACATCACCGTTGCCGGCTTGGAGCGCAGAAGCCGAGCAAGCTCCTCGCGCTCCGCGAGTGCAGGGAGTATACGGAGACGCTCTGCGGGGCTGTGTGGAATCGCCGCAAGGTTGACCTTGCGGCTCTCTGCGTTCGGCATTTTCCTCTCCTTCTGCTTTTGAACCATCTGCTCTCCGCACTTACGGAAAGCTTACGGTTCGGTTTCCCGTCAAAAGTCACAACATCTTGTCATCCTCGGGCTTGACCCGGGGATCCAGAATAAATTTTGTCTGAATTCCCGATCGAGTCGGGAATGACATTTTAAATTCTGACTTTTGATAGGATCCCGACGAATTGTCGGGAAGAAAGGAACTAGGAAGGAACTTAGAGAAGGAAGATGTGGGAGTGCTTCGAGTCCTCCACGCGGATGACAAGCCGCATTTCTCGCCGGTAGGTGGGCTGGGGGGCGTCGTCCTTGTAATGCCAACTCTCCACAAACCCCTTCTTCCGTCTGCACCGAGGAGGGAACTCCTCGGCCGCCGCGAGGATCCGCAGATCCTTGCGGCTCCGACGACCCGCGGGAGCGGGCGGGGGCGTGGCACAGCCGCGAAGGTGGCGGAACTTCTCCGGCTCCCGAACCCGCCCACGGAGTGCGACGCACTCCGCAAGCACGCGCGCCTCGAGCACGTCGATTTCGCGGTCGACCGCCTCGTCACGCGGGAGCGCGTAGCCGCACCCCCGCGTCGCGCGTCGGAGTGCCTTACGGCGCTTCCGTTCGGCGCCCCAATGCACTTGTCCTCGTGTTGACATCTCTCCTCCTTTTGTCCGTGCGTTTTGATTGTTGGTGGCGGCGGGGGAATCGAACCCACATGGAGTTTCTCCCACACGATTTTGAGTCGTGCGCGCCTGCCTGCCGGCAGGCAGGTCTGCCTATTTCGCCACACCGCCACTTCATCCCTAACAATAAAGCATAGCACATTTGGAAGATTGTGTCAAGCATATGTACAGTACATTGTCTAGGCTATTATAAACGTCGTCGCAAATTTAGACTTCAAAATTTTTTATGATAATTTAAAACCCGCCGATTCGGCGGGTTTAGGGTTCATTTTTCATTAGATAGCTCCGTCGCCGGTTTTTACGTGATACTTGCGATCCTCTTCGGCGAGATCCATTATTTTTCTCCGCAGATTATGCGGATCGGGGACGTTTTTGAGATGGAACCTCCCCTCTTCCGCCGCGGTTTGAATAAAGACATTGCCAAAATTAAAAATCGTCGGGAAAATTCCTTTCACCTCGGAAGTGATATCCTGTATTTTATATAAATCAAGTTCCGCCACGGTGCGCGCGAACAGCGCCTCCTGTTCAATACCAATCAGACGGTCGTTAGTGATAATCCAGAGATCGAGATAATAACTCACGAATTCCGTAAAGAAAAATTCCCAAATGGCGAGATAATAAATAATTCCCAAAATCAGAAGCGCGGGATAAGAAATCTGCCCGGTGAGGAGGCCGGGGAAATTGGCGGCGAAAAAATAATATAAACCAACCGGAATCGCAGCCAATACCAGTAATAATAAGATGTGCGGTAAGAAAGTAATGGGATGCCGGCGAAGTTTGAAAACTTCGCGTTCGTAGAGTTTTTGTTTGATCAGTTGGGCCAAAGTCATTTTGATTATTGTGGGCTGGGAATTTGATTCCAGCCACCGAGGCTAAATTGTACCGGCGCGCGCCAGTCAATCGAACTAATCAGCCCCCAGGCGAAATATAAAAAAAGCGCGCTTCCAGCTATAAATAAAAAGCATGCCCAAAAACCGCCCATATCAAAAGCGGCGAATTTTATAAGATGCGCGATGTTGATGAGCGAGAGAATAACAAAAAACAACAGAAAGAGAGCAAGCGGGATGAGGAGGATGGAGAGAGGAAGGGTCATCGTTAGAAAATAGAAATTAGAAAATAGAAATTCATAATTTTTTATTTTCTATTTTCTAGTTTTTGTCAAAAAGATTTGGCGGCGGTTGAAGTCTTAAGTGAATATAGGCATTCGGAGTTGCGATGCGTCCGCGCGGAGTGCGGGAGAGCATCCCCATTTGTATCAAAAAAGGTTCATAGACTTCTTCAATCGTCGCCTCTTCTTCGCGCGTCGCGGCCGCCAAAGTGCCGATGCCGACCGGCCCGCCTCCGAATTTCCTCACAATCGTTTCTAATATCTCGCGGTCAACTTTATCCAGCCCCAAATGATCAATTTCAAGCATCGCGAGCGCCGCCTCAACCGCTTCCTTATTTATTATACCATTGGTTTTGACTTCGGCGAAATCGCGGACGCGCTTTAAAAGGCGGTTGGCGATGCGCGGAGTAAACCGGGTGCGTCGAGCGATTTCGGCTACGGATTCGCCGTCGATCTTGATACCCAAAATCGCGGCGCTACGGCGGACAATTTTTTCCAAATCCTCGTTTGAATAATAATTCAGGCGGTAGGTGGCGCCGAAACGGTCGCGAAGCGGCGAGGAAAGAAGCGAAAGGCGGGTGGTGGCGCCGATGATGGTAAAGCGCGGGAGATCCAGCCGCAAAGTGCGCGCGGCCGGGCCTTTGCCGATGATGATATCAAGCGCAAAATCTTCCATCGCCGGATAAAGCACTTCCTCAATCGTGCGGTTAAGGCGGTGGATTTCGTCAATAAACAAAACATCGCCGGATTCCAGATTGGAAAGAATCGCCGCGAGATCGCCGACACGCTCCAGCGACGGGCCGGAGGCGATGCGGATTCCGGCGGCCATCTCATTCGCGATAATGTGCGCGAGCGTAGTTTTGCCAAGTCCGGGATTTCCATAAAGAAGCACGTGTTCCAATGGTTCCCCGCGCCCTTTGGCGGCTAGAGTTGAGATTGCAAGATGTTCCTTAATTTTGTCTTGCCCCACAAAATCAGCAAACGCCTTCGGCCGGAGCGAAGTGTCTAAAACCTTGTCTTCTTCTTTTTCTTTTGGTTCAATGATGTTTTCCTCAAGCATGTTTAGCTATAAGCCATAAGCAGTAAGTTATAAGTTTTTTGACTTACGACTTAAAGCTTATTGCTCACAGCTTAAGTTTATCCCGATTGGCTTAAAAAAGCAAAGTTTTTTGGGTCTATTTTGTGATCTTGGCAAAAAAGTCCGTCTATGCTATAATTTGGATATTGCCTTAATACGGGCATGTGGCGGAATTGGCAGACCTGCCTGCCGGCAGGCAGGCGCGCACGACCATAAATTTATGTTTAAAGAGTTTCTTAAAAAAATAATTATGCCGCTGTGGCGGAATTGGCAGACGCGCACGACTCAAAATCGTGTGGGGGAAACTCCATGTGGGTTCGATTCCCACCAGCGGCACCATTTGTTTTAAATCATCGCGGGGTAGAGCAGTCTGGTAGCTCGTCGGGCCCATAACCCGAAGGTCGCCGGTTCAAATCCGGCCCCCGCAACCAGTGGCGCAAACCACAAAAATTTGTGCCACTTGTTGCGGGGACAGCGATAAAATAATCCTTGCCGGGATAGCTCAGTGGTAGAGCGCAAGACTGAAAATCTTGGCGTGGTGGGTCCGATTCCCACTCCCGGCACCATTTCATCTTTAAATTAAAGGTGGAATAATACCAGAGTTCGTGAAACTTTTTTTAATGTTTTGATATAATGTGTGGTAGAGATACCACATCATTTTGTATAAATATCGGGGCGTAGCTCAGCATGCCCGCACACCAATTCGGGGAATAGCTCAGTTGGCTAGAGCGCCTGCTTTGGGAGCAGGAGGCCGCAGGTTCAAGTCCTGTTTCCCCGACCAATCTAAACATTGCGGATTTTGCGGGCAGTTTGTTTGCTCGCTCGCCCCGATTAGCAAAAATCAAATAATTTCTATCTTCTTATGTGGCGAAAAGACGCTAAATGGATCGCGGGAATTTTATTGACGCTTGTTTTGGGTCTTGCTTTGGCCGGCTATAATCTTTACCGTTTTACGTCCCCGCGCCAGGCGGTGGATGCGATGGCGCTCGCGATGGCCGCCGCGTTCAGCCCGCGCGGGCTTGACGACGGCGCGGACATTGCCGCGGTTCGCCAGATGCTTAAAGTAACCGGCAAAAAAGAATTTCAACCTATTCCGGGATTAAACATAAAAATAAAAGAAAGCGATTTCGCGGGCTTGCCGCCGCGCGAGGCGCGCCTGAAATTTTTCCGGCAGTTGGCCGAGCCCATATATTTTGAAGGCGAGGCCGGGCTGGAAAAACTCGCGGAAAGCGCGGAGATGAAAAAGGGCATAAGCTCGGGCATCGGGTTTTTGAAGTTTCTTTCATACGATACTCATCTTTTTCTCCGCAAGATATTTTTGGTTTTTGCTGCACTCGCAGCTGTTCTGCTGATTTTGCTCGTTATTTTCGGCCGCCGCCTGGGCCGGCTTGCCGGCCCCGGGTGCGCGTTCATTATTGCGGCTCTGCCGGGCACCGCTTTGGCCGCTTTGGCCGCGGCGGCCGCCAGCCACGCGGCCAATTCTCCTCCGCCGGCCGAGAAAGGAATGACGGAGATGGCTGGGTACATTGCGGGACAAATTTTGCCGGGACTCTTGCCGCCAATTTTGGAGAGTTATATTTTATTTTTGACGCTGGGCGTCATCTTGGTTTTTTGGAGCGCAGTCGCCGGAATTTTTTTGAAATTGATCGAGAAAATAGGCGGGCGCAAAAAATCGGAGCGGAAAGCGACATAAAAATTTTTTAAAATCCCCGACCTGCAAAAGGCCGGGGTTAAACGAACATAAAACATGATCGGCGAACTTTTAATCTTTTTAACAAATTTCGTGATGCATACCATTGGCGCCTTGGGATATTTTGGCGTCGGCGGCTTGATGGCTATTGAGTCGGCGGCGATTCCGCTTCCTTCGGAAATCATTATGCCTTTTGCCGGTTCGCTTATTCCAGCCGGACGTTTTTCGCTTTTGGGGATCGCCCTGGCCGGCGCAATCGGTTCAACCATTGGCTCGTGGGCGACCTATTGGATCGGCAGATACGGTGGCCGTCCGCTCGTGGAGCGTTACGGAAAATACATTTTAATTTCGGCGCACGATTTGAATCTCGCCGATAAATTTTTCGCGCGCTACGGCGCCTGGTCAACATTTATCGGCCGCGTGCTTCCGATTTTTCGGACATATATTTCCATTCCGGCCGGCATCACCAAAGTCCCGTTCGGTCTGTTTACCCTTACCAGCATAACGGGTTCATTTTTGTGGTCCCTCCTTTTGGGATGGCTCGGCCAGAAGATGGGCGAAAATTGGCAACTCTTGGAGCATTATTTCAGAAAATTTGATTATTTGATTGCCGCGGCTATTATCGTCTTTTTGATAGTTTGGATTCGCCATCACTTGAAACATAAAAATATCGTGGTAAAATAATTTTAATGCGCGGGTGTAGCACAGTGGCTAGTGCGTCTGCCTTCCAAGCAGAATAGGAGGGTTCAATTCCCTTCACCCGCTCCAACCAACAAGCAGCTTCAAGATGCTCTTATTTAATCAATTTCTAACAAAATTTGTTGAAAGTTTCAGCGGTAATGACCCGATGATTTTTAGCGTTTTGGGCAATGTCTTTTCAATGCGAATTATTGGGAACAAAACGCACGGCGACCTTGCTGAAATCGCTCTTACGGAATACATAAATCAATTTGTTGATGGTTTTGCTGCAAAACACACTGGAAAAGAAAAATTTCGAGCCAAAGAATTTGAGGAGGATATAAGAATTACTGAAACCGCCACCAAAAAAGAAATTCCTGTCAGTATTAAAACTTATGGTTTTGGCCCGCTTCAACTTTCAACAAACAAAGACGGCTCAATGTTTTCGCTTTTACAAAAAGAAATCGGCAAACGAGGAACAAATGACATCGCAAAAATAAAAAAATTCTTAACAGCAAGTGTTTTGAAGATTTTGGGGCAGTTAATGTTTTGCCATTGATTTACAACGAAAAGGAAATGAAGTTTAAGGTGATAGTTTTTGATTTACAAAAAGCGTATTCATCAGTCAAAAAAATAAAGTTTTTGCCGCCTCGCAAAATTGGCAGAAAAAAGACATTCCCAATTTACAAGTTTTTTGATAACAAAGACAATTACATTTTTGAGGTTAGATATGGCGATGCCGAGGCTAACGCTTTACAGCGCGGAATGTGGACGCACACCGAAAATGCAGAGCCATTTTTTAAGGAATTGTTGGCTGGTGGCTATAAAATCAACGAGCCGCTCATTACTTTAATCGCCAAAATCCTTGTTTCTCACAAGGATACTCACGAAAAAATACTCCAGCAATTTTTCAATTTCTCAAAATAGACCAAAGGAAACAAAAATGCTAAAATGATACTAGAGGTTAATCTAGTGCTTTTAGCTTATGGAAACACAGGGTATAAAATATACTGGTTCTAAAAGGGAAATCCTTCCTGCTCTATTGGAATTGATAAAGCCGTTGAATGTTAAAACGGTTTTAGATGGTTTTTCTGGAACGACAAGGGTTTCCCAAGCATTAAAACAAGCTGGCTATACCGTTTATGCCAATGATATTGCTGACTGGTCAAAAGTTTTTGGCGAATGCTATTTATTGAACAGAAAGCCAGCAAGTTATTATTTGCCGATTATAGAACATCTTAATAGTCTTCCCGGGAAATACGGCTGGTTTTCTGAAAATTATGGCGGCGAGCCGAATGGTGGTTCGGCTGTGCAGAAAGACGGTAAAAAAAGAATCTGGCAATTACACAACACTAAAAAATTGGATGCGATAAGAGAGGAGGTTGATAAAATCGCAAAAGATAAAATTGAAAAATCTGCCTTGCTTACTAGTTTAATAATCGCGATGGATAGGGTTGATAGTTCTGTTGGTCATCAAGTTTCTTATTTAAGAAAATGGGCTCCTCGCGCATACAACACAATGAAAATGGAAGTGCCCCGCTTAATTATTGACGATAAACCACACAAAGTTTATCAAAATGATATCTTTGATTTAGCAAATAGTATTTCCGCCGAAGGCGGAGAGATTGATTTGGCGTATTACGATCCGCCTTATGGTTCTTCAAATGATTTAATGCCGCCATCGCGAGTGCGATATGCCTCTTATTATCATATTTGGAAAACAATTTGTTTAAATGACAGGCCAAAATTAGTGGGCGTAGCCAACAGGCGGGAAGATGTAAGCGATACAATCTCGGGCTCCGTCTTTGAGGAATTTAGAAAAAATGAAAAAGGACAGTACATAGTTATTGAAGCTATAGAAAAACTGATCAAGGATACACCCGCAAAATATATAGTGCTGTCATATAATAATAACGGCAGGGCTACTTTTGAAGCAATAAAAAATATATTAACAAATTTGGAGAAAAAAGTTTCTATTATTGAAATGGATTACGGAAAAAATGTGATGGCGACTATTACTCGGACAACCAATGATTGGATTAATAACGCTAATGAAATAAATAAAGAATATCTTTTTTTAATAGATGGATACGAAAAATCGGAAGCCGTGCCTGTAATTAAAATCGGAAAAATTGATATTAAGAATTTAGTGATGGCCAATCAGCAAAAATTATCTATCTAGCGGATAACGATTCCATATATTATTTTGACATCGAAACATAAATCAAAAAATCCCGACCAAAATCGGGATTTTTTGATTATGTATTATATTTTCATCTTTTTCAGATACGCGCCGGTGTGGCTTTTTTTGTGTTTGGCGATCGTTTTCGGCGTGCCTTCGGCGATGACGCATCCGCCGGCTGCGCCGCCTTCGGGGCCCAGATCAATAATCCAGTCCGCGGTTTTAATCACATCCAGATTGTGTTCGATCACAAGAATCGTGTTGCCCCTGTCAACCAGCTGATTTAAAACGCCGAGAAGCCGCTTGATATCCTCAAAATGCAGGCCCGTCGTCGGTTCATCCAAAATATAAAGCGTATGCCCGGTGTCGCGCCGGGAAAGTTCGGTCGCGAGCTTGACGCGCTGGGCCTCGCCGCCGGAAAGATTGTTCGCCGGCTGGCCGAGCTTGATGTATCCCAGACCCACTTGGTGCAGTACCGTGAGTTTGTCATAAATGAGCAGGATGTCCGCAAAAAATTGCCGCGCTTCTTCAACACTCATATCCAACACGTCGGCGATTGTGCGCTCGCGATATTTGATTTCAAGCGCCTCGGCATTGTAACGTTTGCCGCGGCATTCACGGCATTCAATAAAAACATCCGGCAAAAATTGCATTGCGGTGCGAATAAATCCTTCGCCGCCGCAGGTTTCGCACCGGCCGCCTCCCCGTACGTTAAAACTGAACTTGCCGGCGTCAAATCCGCGCATTTTTGCCTCTGGAATTTCGGCAAAGAGGTCGCGGATGGCGGTGAAAACTCCGGTGTAGGTGGCGGGATTTGAACGCGGAGTGCGGCCGATCGGCGACTGGTCAATTGTAATCACCTTGTTTATATTACGCATCCCGGAAATGTTTTTATGCGCGCCGGGCTCGTCTTTCGCGCCGTAAAATTCTTTCGCTAAAGCTTTTCCCAAAATGTCAATAATCAGAGTTGATTTTCCGGAACCGGAAAGCCCGGCGACGCAGACAAGTTTTCCGAGAGGAATCTCCACATCGATATTTCGCAGATTGAATTCTGAAGCGCCATGGATCACGATCTTTTTGCCCGACCCTCGGCGGTAGGTTTTGGGAGTTTCAATTTTTGCTTTGCCGGCAAGATACGCGCCGGTCAGGGAATTTTTATTTTGTTTGACTTGCGCTATGGAGCCGGCGGCGATGATTTTTCCGCCGTATTCTCCCGCGCCCGGCCCCACATCAATTAAATAGTCGGAGGCAAGCATTGCCGCCCGATCGTGTTCAACAACAAGAATTGTATTTCCCTGATCTCGGAGTTTTTTCAGTGTCCCGATTAGTCGATCATCATCGTAAGGATGCAGGCCGATTGAAGGTTCGTCAAGGATATAGATTACGCCGGAAAGCGAAGAAGTAATCTGTGTGGAAAGCCGGACGCGTTGAGCTTCGCCGCCGGAAAGGGTAACGGCCGAACGGTCAAGCGAAAGATACCCAAGCCCGATTTCCAGAATATTTTTTAGGCGAACGAGAACTTCTTTAATAATCGGCGCCGCGATTTTTTGTTCCGCAGTCCTCCAAGCCGGATTTTTGCCAACGGTCATCTTCGGCAAAATCTTGCTTAAATATTCATACGCGTCTTTAACGGGAAGGTTCACGATGTCCGAGATATTTTTATCGGCGATGGTGACGGCCAGAAGCTCCGGTTTCAATCTTTTCCCAAGGCAGGCGGGACAGACAACTTCGCGCATATAGTTTTCGATTTCATGGCGAATATAATCGGAATCGGTTTCTTTGTATTTAATTTCCAAATTTTTGATAATGCCTTCATATTTTTCCGGTCTTCCGTTGACGGGATATTCTTCGTCCGCCGTGCCAAAAAAGATTATGTCCGCAGCTTTTTTTGAAAGCGCGCCCACTGGTTCATGAATGGAAAATTGATGCCGCGCCGCCACCGCCTCAAGAAGGCGCGCATATGCCTGTTGGTTGCCGGCGATGCGCGTCCAGGGCTTGATCGCGCCTTGCGCGAGCGTAAGCTTTTTATTTGGGATCACAAGCTCCGGTTCAATAACAAGTTTTTTCCCGAGTCCGGCGCACTCCGGACAGGCGCCGCGCGGGCTGTTAAAAGAAAAAAGCTGGGGCTCTATTTTTGGAAGCTGGACGCCGCATTTTGGGCAGATTAGTTTATCGCCCAAAAGATGATCGGAGTGACTGTCCTCGCGGTGCAAAATAATGATTCCATTGCCCCAGTCAAGCGCCGCATCAATCACAGGAAGAAGCTTGCAATAATCCAAATTTGATCCCGCGCCGTAAGCGGCGACAACTACATCAATATCGTGCTTTCGCGAAGCGTCAACGCCGGCCGCATCTATATCGTCAAGGCTCAAATAGTCGCCGTCAAAACGTAGATCTTTTCCGCCCAAGGCGGATCCGCCTATGGTGGGGAACTTGGCGCGTCGGACGGCTTCGCGCACCTGCCGGTGTTCCCCTTTTTGTCCGCGGATGAGCGGAGCGAGCAACATTACGCCAGTTGTTCCGGAAATTTCAATAATTTTTTTGGCGATATCTTCTCTGGATTGATGCTTTACCGCCTCGCCGCAATTCGGGCAGTGCGGAATGCCGACGCGCGCGTAAAGAAGCCGCAGATAGTCATAAATATCGGTGATGGTGCCGACGGTTGAACGCGGGTTTGAAGAGCTGGTTTTTTGATCAATCGCGATGGTCGGCGAAAGGCCGATTATTTCGTCAACATCCGGCTTGTCTTGAACCTCTAAAAACTGCCGCGCGTAAGACGAAAGCGACTCCACATAGCGGCGCTGCCCTTCGGCGTAAATCGTATCAAAAGCGAGCGACGACTTTCCCGAACCCGAAAGGCCGGTGATCACCACGAATTTATTTTTCGGGATATCAACGTTGATGTTCTTAAGATTATGGACGCGGCATCCGCGGACGGAAATTTTGTTCATATTGCCACCAGTATAGCCCAAAACCGTCAAGATGTCCACCCCCGCATATCAACCCAGAAATTACGCCGGCGCGGACTCATCTGCGAGCATCTGTGATAAAAATCTGTGGTAAAAAAATCCCCGCTTTTGCGGGGCTGGGGCGTATGATTTACATTGTTCGCGAGGAATACAAGGCGTAAAGAATCCTCATTTTGGCGAGAGTGCGTTTTTTGACGAACTGAACGATATGGTTGATGTTGTTCGTCGCGGAAGAGGAATTCTCTTCCAGTATATCGTCCAAAAAGGGCAAAACACGCTCCAGATCGTTTGATCTGGGGAACTCAATGCCGCGCGAATAAATAGGACGCTTTTCTCCGCGCAGAAAGGTGATGTCAAAAAAACGGCGGCCGGTATGAACCATAATCTCAATAAGCCGCGGACGCTCCGGCTTTTTGAGCGCGCGCCAATGCTGATGGCTTATTATTTCAAGCACATTTTTGTCGCGGCCGGAGGAGAACGAAACTTCATAATCGGATTTCAGGATTGACATCAAAATAGAGAGAAACGAAAGCGCTGTAAATTGATCGGCAAGGCCGATCTGCACGGTGGACGGCGTATGGCTTTCCGGGCAGAAGCAGTGCACGATGACGTTGTTTTGCCGCAGTTCCAAATAGATGTCGGTAATCCAATTAGCGTTTCTTCTAAGCATCACCTTCCTCGTGAAAAATTTTTTTCCAGGACAATAAACACGGAAAATGCGAGAACGGCAACGATAATTCCGCCGGCGATATCAACAAGGGCGTGCTGTTTGACGAAGAGGGTTGAAATTGAGATAAGAGCCGCCGCGCCCCAATGGAAAAATTTTAGCCGTGGCGCTATTCGCGTTTTAATAAGCGCGGTAAGCACCGAAAAACTTACATGGAGGGACGGAAAAAGATTATACGGCCGGTCAAGCTCATGCAATGTGCCAAGCACCCAACTGAAAGGATTATCTTCCAGCACCAGCGGACGCGCCATTGTCGACGGGAAGATAAAAAAAATTATCCCCGAAACAAAGCCGATAACGAAGATGGCAAAAACTGCATTTCTAAATTGCCTGTAATTCTGAATGTTATAGAACGAGAGGATAACATATGGGAAGATGGCAAGATAAGCAACCACGGTCTCCGGAACCAGTGGAATATGGCGCTCAAAATCAAATTGAACGTTAGTCGCGCCGCTATGCGCGGTAAGCCGATTCGGCAAAACATAAAATAAAAGGAACGAGGCCGCCGCAAGAAACGCCCAAACGATTTTTCGCGTTCGTTCGCTCATCACGAACTCCGGCAAGCGGTTAACTATCTTTCATTTTTATATTTTTGCGTCTTTTTGTCAACAAAACAAAAAAACCCACCGTTTCACACGAGCGGCGGGCTGACTTTGGCAAAATTACTTTTTTACTTCCTTCATCTTTTTCTGATAATTTTTTAGATAATACAATTTCGCGCGACGAACTTTATGCTCGCGGACCAATTCTATTTTAGCAATACCCGGCATTAAAAATGGAAAAATTCTTTCCACTCCGACGCCGTCAGAAATTTTGCGGACCGTAAAAGTGCCTGTTTCTTGGTTGCCGCGGACCGAAAGTATCATACCCTCAAAGATTTGGATTCTTTCTTTTTCCTCGCCCTTGGCGTTCAGTTCTTTAATTTTTTGGTGGATCCTTACGACCATTCCCGGACGCAAAGCTTGGGGACTAATCGAAGCACCTTCGGTGGATTTAACGGCCATATTTTTGCTCGGAAGATTAATTTTAATTTGTTATGATTGTAGCCCATCTGGAGATTTTTGTCAATCTTATGAATTATATTATGAATTATATCCAATGTTGGAATACATTTTTTTTTAAAAAATTCCAGGCAAGCATGAAATGATAATAGACAAATGGCCAGATAAATTTGAAGGGTATCGTTTTTTTTGGGCCATAAATTATTTGTATTCTTAGTTCTTTTAAAAATATATAAATTCCTTGGGCCGTATCCATTAAGGCAAATTTTAATGCTGTCATCGGTGAAAAGTTTACTTTTTTCTGCTGGCCAATTTCTAGCGCAAGATAATATTTCATCTTTCTAAAAAATTCTTGATAAGTTGGCCAGGAAAAGTATGCTGGCGATGTAAAATAATGGCGCGTGACATCTGCTGGTAAAAACAGTCTTTCATGAACCATTTTGCCTTTTTTAAAATGGATTCCACTTTTTTTATTAAAAATTCTGACTTTAGTATATTGGGGATAAGAAAAGGCCTGTTCAATTTTTCTCCCCTCTCCATTATCTAAAACGATTATTTCTTGGGCAAAGCCAGCCTTTTTGGGTTCATCTTTTTTTATAAATTCCGCGATTTCGGAGACGAGCCCCGGAGAGAGCCATTCATCGGAGTCGATATTTAAAACCCAATCATATTTGCAAAGCGAAAGGGCCTTCTCCCGCATGGCGGTAAAATCATTAATTTTGATATTTTTTTCTTGGCTTTCAAATTGCGGGACTATGCGGATACCAAAGCTATTTGCGATTTCCCGCGTTTTATCAGTACTGTTGCCGTCCAATATAAAAACATCTTCAAAATCTTTTAGGCTTTGGAGCGCACGCCGAAGAGTTTTTTCGGAGTTGAGTGTCAAGATGGATACTGAACAGGGTATTTTTTGCATAATATTTTTTGGATATCCTAAACGAACTTGTTTTTGGATATCCTAAACGAACTTGGCCGGGGGTAGATAAAATAATTTTAGCTGAAATTGGCGATTTTGTCAATCCAGTTTTCTTTGGTAATTCCCTCCAGGCCATGTGCATCTTGTACGTTATATTTCCCAATCCTCGTCCGTTCCAGCTCTTCCAAATACGCACCGCATCCCAGCGCCCGCCCGATGTCGTGCGCAAGCGAGCGGATATAAGTTCCGCTTCCGCATTGAACACAAATTTTGCACAACGGCCAATTGTACTCCAGAAATTTGATTGAATATATTTTTATTTTCGCCGGTTTCCGTTCTATGTCCTTTCCAGCGCGCGCTAATTCGTAAAGTTTTTTTCCGCCGACTTTTTTGGCGGAATACATCGGTGGCAACTGTTCAATTTCGCCGACGAATTTTTGTAAAATATTTTTTAACTCAGGGATATCGGGAACCAGACAAACTTGTTGGGTTCCCGATATCGCAAAGTCGGTGATTTTTCCTGTCTTGTCATAAGTATCCGAAACCGCCCCAAGGTGTAAAGTGGCGATGTATTCCTTGCCCATTTTTAAGAATCGGCCGAGTTCGCGCGTTGACTCGCGGCCGATCCCCAAAATCAAAAGCCCTTCGGCAAACGGATCCAAGGTGCCGGCATGGCCGATTCGGCGTTCGTGGGTTATGCGGCGGAGATAATCGACAACATCGTGGGAGGTAATCCCGGCCGGCTTATTGACTAAGATAAAATTTGGCATAAAATTGCTACATTGTCACATGGTTACATTGATAAAATTGAGCAATCAACGAGGTTGACTCCTCTTTAAATCTATATTATAGTGTAAAAGATTTCAACTAACGATGAAACAATTAAACAATGTAACCACTTAGTCCATGAATTTCGTCGACTTAGCGAGAAAACTAAAACTAACACCAAATGAACTCCGCGACGCGCTTCCCGGACTCGGATTTGATATTGGCCGAAAAGCGATCAAGGTTGATGATAGGGTTGCGGTACAGATTATTCAAAAGTGGAAGGAATATGAAAAACAGAGGGGGCGTTCGGCTTTTGGAGCGGCATTTAAAGGCGTCAGGGAGCAAGGCGTGGCGTTCGAAGCCAAAGAGATTGTTTTGCCTAAAGTTCTTACAGTTCGCGAATTCTCCGAAAAACTGCGGCTTCCGGTCGCGCGTGTAATGGCAGAACTGATGAACAATGGAATCCTCGCGTCAATCAACGAAAAAATAGATTTTGACACCGCGAGTATTATTGCTGGAGATTTGGGATACAAGGTGGCCGCGGAAGCGAGTGGGGCGGAAAAAAATGTTGACGCGCTTTCTTTTGAGGAAAAAATGAAGTCCATTGTCGGCGAGGAAAACGCAGGCGAGCTTCAACCGCGTCCGCCGGTTGTGGTGGTGATGGGACACGTTGATCACGGAAAAACAAAACTGCTAGATGCTATCCGCGAAACAAATGTTGTTGCGGGCGAAGCGGGCGGCATTACCCAGCATATCGGCGCATATCAAACCGAAATGAAGGAGCGACTCATTACCTTCATTGACACGCCCGGGCATGAGGCCTTTACGGCAATGCGTTCTCGAGGCGCGCGCGTGGCTGACATCGCGGTTTTGGTCGTAGCCGCCGACGACGGCATCCAGCCGCAGACCCGCGAAGTGATTAAAATCATTAATGCCGCGAAACTGCCATTCATTGTCGCGATAAATAAAATTGATAAGCCCGATATCAATTTGGATAAAATTAAAACCCAGCTTTCGGATGAGGGTTTAACACCCGAAGAATGGGGCGGCAAAACTATTTGCGTGCCGCTTTCCGCTAAAACTAAGGTCGGCGTGGACGCGCTTTTGGAGATGATTTTACTCGTCGCGGATATGAATAAAGATAAGATTGCCGCGAATCCTGCGCGACTCGCGGCCGGCTCGATTATTGAATCGCACATTGACAAGGGTGAAGGCGCGGTGGCGACGGTGCTGGTGCAGACCGGGACTTTGCGCCGCAATGATCATCTCGCGATCGGGGTTTATCTTTTCGGCCGCGTGCGCGCGATGAAAAACTGGCGCGGCGAGAACATGGAGACGGCTCTGCCGGGGACGCCGGTAAAGATTTTGGGATTCAAAGTTGCGCCGCAGGTTGGAGATATTTTTGAAGTTCCGAAAAATCCGAACGCCTTGCCGCGTAAAACGCATGCCGCGACAGTCGGACAAGCCGAACTTGGCACGACACTGCTCCAGCCGCAGGATTCGAGCGAACGCAAAGAGTTTCATATAATTTTAAAAACCGATGTTTTGGGATCGCTTGAAGCGCTTATCGCCTCGCTTCAAAAAATGGAAGGGGCAGAAGTCGCGCCGGAAATTATTCAAAAAGGGCTCGGGAACATCACGGAAGCGGATGTTAATCGCGCGCTTGATACGGGCGCGCAAATTTTCGGATTCAATGTTTTTGCAACACCGGCGGCTGATTTGCTCGCGCGTGAAAAGGGCGTAAAAATTAGGACCTATAAGATTATTTATGATCTTTTAGACGCGGTGCATGATGAGCTGGAAAAACTTCTGCCAAAACAGGTGGAGCGTAATGATCTCGGAAAACTTAAAGTGCTTGCGATTTTTAGAACGGAAAAGGACGAACAAATTATCGGTGGAGTTGTGATCGATGGAACAATCGCTAAGGACGCAAAAATTGATCTTGTGCGCGGCACTGAAATTATCGCTGCGCCGAAACTTCAGGAATTGCAATGCGGCAAACAGGAGGTAAAAGAAGCTGGAATGGGCCGCGAGTGCGGAATAAAAGTAAAGACAAAAGAAAAGATTCAGGTTAATGATGTCTTGCATTTTTATTCTGAAAAACAAACGATAAGAATATTGTAGTTAGTAGTAAGCTGTAAGTGGTTTGATTTTAAAATTTATAACGCATACTACTTGCTACGCGCTACAAAATTTTATGGACTTTACCGACCAAAATTTTAAAAAAGAAGTTTTGGATTCCAAAATTCTGGTGCTTGTCGATTTTTGGGCGCCATGGTGCGGACCGTGCCGGACGCAGGGCCCGATCATTGAGAAACTGGAAAAAGAATACGCGGGAGGGGACATCAAGATCGGCAAAATGAACGTGGACGAAAACAGCGCAATCCCGCAAAAATTCGGCGTGATGAGCATCCCGACGCTAATTATTTTTAAAGATGGAAAACTTGTGGAGCAGATGGTGGGGGTGCAATCAAAAGATATCTTGCAAAAAAAACTTGACGCGCTAATGAAATAAAAAAGTTCAAAGTTCAAATTTCAAATCAAGTTCAAAATCCAAACATCAAAAGTAATTTGCGGTTTTGAACTTTGGGTTTGATTTGACATTGGAAATTTGGATTTTGGCATTTATATCTTATGGTACACGATGTCATAATCATTGGTTCCGGTCCTGCCGGTTATACCGCCGCCATTTATGTCGGCCGGGCGGAATTGGATATGCTTTTGATTGAAGGGTCTGAGGTAAGCGGGCAGTTGGTTAAGGCCCCTCTTGTAGAAAATTTTCCCGGTTTTCCCGAGGGCATCGCCGGCGTTGAACTTATTGAGCGGCTGCGGAGTCAAGCGAAAAAATTCGGCGCGAAATTTTTTGACGGAGAAGTGGCGCGGGTGGAATTTGGGGATTTCAGGAATCCCGAGGATCCCCGAAATCCAATAGTCCATAAAATTTTCGTCAAAGAAAAAATTTTGGAGACTCGCGCTTTGATTATTGCCAGCGGTTCGCGGTCAAAAATGCTTGGCGTTGCGGGCGAAAAAGAATATCTTGGTCGCGGCGTTTCCACTTGCGCCACTTGCGATGCGCCATTTTTTAAAAATAAAAAAGTCATTGTTGTCGGTGGCGGGGATAGCGCCGGCGTAGAAGCGCTTTTTATTTCAAAGTTCGCTAAGTCAGTTACAATTGTATGTCGGAAAGATCGGGCTGGCCTCAAAATGTCCAATAGGTTACAAGAGCAGGTATCCGCGAATCCAAAAATTGATTATCTTTGGAACGCAGAAGTTATAGAAATCATCGGTAATGATAGTAAGATGTCTGGCGTAAAAATTGAGAATACTCAAACCGGTGAGGCCAGCGAAATTATGGCCGATGGAATGTTTTTGGCAATCGGGCATATTCCCAATACCGATTTTTTGCCAAAGGAAATTTTAAATAAACGAGGCTATGTAAAAACTCACGATCTTGTTATGACCGATATTGCCGGGGTTTTTGCGGCCGGAGATGCGGGGGATAATTATCGCTGGTGGCAGGCGATTACTGCCGCTGGTTCTGGCGCCGCAGCCGCGCTCGAAGCAGAACGTTTTTTAAAGCACGGAAATTAAATTTACGCTAACGAATAATATATAAAACTTTTTTATATAATAACTTATAACAGTTTTCGCGGTCGCGAAAACTGTTATAGAAAAGTATCAAAAACCCAGCCGTAACGCTGGGTTTTTGGTCGGTAACAAAACGGAGGCGGGAGGATTCGAACCTCCGATACCCTTGAGGGTATAGCAGTTTTCGAGACTGCCCGATTCAACCACTCTCGCACGCCTCCATTATTTGGCTATCTTATCAGAATTTTCGTTTTCTGGCAAGATAAACGGAATTGCGTAAATTGTCCAGAAAAGAAAAGCAAGGTCATTTTTAAAATAGGGAACGTCAACAAGGCCATGGACCAGAAGAGTGATCATGGAAGATAGGGCGGCAATTTTTATAAGCGTCATCCTCGCGTAAGCGGGGATCCATATATCCATTCTGGATTCCCCCGATGGCCATCGAGGGAATGACATACGAATAAATCCCACCATCATCCATAAGAATGCAATTAGTCCCAAAATCCCAAGTTCCGACCAAGGGTTCAAAAAAATACTGTGCGGATATAAAAATATCTCAATGCCTTGCACGCGGTGGTATGCGGTAAACACTGTCGGGTATCCACCAAGCCCGGCGCCGAAAAAGGGATTGTCTTTTAACGTATCCCAGCTTTCCGTCCAGATGGTTTTACGGACATATCCGGACCAATCGTTCATCAGCGCTTTTTCGCCGACCCAGCTTTGAATTTGCGGGACAAAAAGAATTCCGAAGATTGCGGCAACAATCAGAATGGCGAGCGCGAGCCGCGAGCGCCTATTATATATAAGAAGTGCGAGCGCAAGTCCGGCCAAAAGCCCCACAATCGCGCCGTCGGATTTGGCTAAGATTATAGTAATCACGCCTAATGCCATTATTATGCCCAAGACCATCGTTCTGAGCGTAGCGAAGAATCTATAAATTTTGCGAGATCCTTCACCCGCATTAGGTGCGGGTTAAGGACGACGGTGGGTAAACGCCAGCCACAGTATCAACGGCAAAATTGGTGCTACAAATAGCCCCACCGCGTTCGGATATTCAAAAATAGAAGTTACGCGGAGTTCGCCCTGCCACGGCGCAGGGATCGCGAGCCCGAAGAATCGTTGTAAAATAGCGATCAAGGAAATATAGAAAACGGAAATGGACAAAGGCCAAACTAAATTTTCAATTTTTCCGCCCGAGGCGGATCCGCCTTGGGCGGAAAATTTAGAACTTAGGATGTCATTCCCCCGATGGCCATCGGGGGAATCCATTTCATTATTCTGGATCCCCGATCTGGTCGGGGATGACAAGGTATGTAGAAGTATAAAAAAGAAAATCATCGGTTCCAAAAAGTACGCGCGCCAAAGGCCCAATGCCTGCCAGCGGTTTGGGGAGACAAAGATTGCAACGATAGATGAGAGAAAGAAAAGACTAATTGCGATTACCATCCCTCTTGTCATTCCCCCGATGGCCATCGGGGGAATCCATGATGATTTTTTTTCTGGATTCCGGGTCAAGCCCGGAATGACATATTTAAAAATCCAAACCAAAAACAACGCCCAAAACATCAACTCCAGCATCGTTGTGGGCAACAAAATTTTTGTCCATGCAAGGGACAAAAAATCCCCCTCCGTCCCCCTTTTCCAAAGGGGGGAGTAAAGGGGGATTTGAAAGCGGAGAAGATACGCCGGCAAACTTGCCAAAAATACAAAAATCCCGTAGCGGAAATTTTTGACGGCAATAAATGCGAAGATTGCTAGGAAGATAATAGTGAGGATGGTTAGCATAGTATCTATTTCATTATAGAAGTTCAAATGCCAAAGTTCAAATTTCAAATCAAGTTCAAAATTTTAAAACCTTGATTTGGACTTTGGATTTTGAACTTTGAACTTACAGAAAATAAATCCCCGGACCGTGGGACGGTCCGGGGGCGACGGAGGTTGGGCTGGTTGCTTATTGGGCCCAGTCATGGGTCCGCATCATGATGTTGGCGAAATGGGCAGCGCGCGCCGCTTGGAGGCGACGCTTACAGAGGGGGCGAAGCGGGGCGATGGATGTGCCGCGCGGCGGTTGTCGTGGCGGAGCAAAGGCGAGTTCCACGAATACCGCGTGGTCGCGGCAAAGTGGAATCGAACGCATCTGGCGCCCGACCCGCACCATAAGAGCCCACATGCGGGGCTCATTGTTTGGGGTGAGCGACATGGCGCTACCGCAGGTTTCGCAACCCGTAACCGCGCAGTGCACTCGGCCCCACGAAGTTGGATCATCCAGAGACAGCGAGGACGTGGGGACGTGCTCATACTGCAGGTCTTCGCGCAGCCAGCTGGCCAGCTGGCGCGCCTGGTCGGGTGTTAAAGTTATCATTTTTTTATCTCCTTGAATTAAAGAACTTTGTCATTCTGACCCGCCGATTCGGCGGGGAAGAATCTCTAGAATTTTTTGAGAGATCCTTCGCTCCGCTCAGGATGACGATTTTTATTTTCAGCTTAAAGGCACAAACGTTTTTTACCCTCTCCCAGCCTCTCCCGTCGAGGGCGAGGTGTTTGGTTTCCTTCTCCGCCTGTGGAAGGGGGGAGAGGTGAGGGGTTTTTGTGCATTTAAGTTGAACCCCGCCGTTCGCGAACGGCGGGGTTTACGGTAGGAATCCCGATCGCCGTGAGGCAGTCGGGATTACGTCGGGGTAAAAACTACTTCTCTTGCGCGGCCTTCGCGGCGGCGAGGAGCGCAGCGCCGAGGTTCGTCGAGAACCCCGGGTCCTTGTGGGCGGTCACGGTCTCCTCGGCGACATGGCCGCCGGGGACTGCTTTGGTGGCGGGGTTGGCGTGCGAGAAGGAAACCTCCTCCACCGTCCTCCCGTGCGTGCCGCTCTTGCGCTCCTTCGGCTTCGCGGTCTTGGGAGCGCGCTCGTCGCGGTCGGCGTCGGCCTTGGGGGCTGCTGGTGCGGGCTCGTCAAGCGGGTCGGCACTCGCGACGAGGGTGCCGACTTCGTCGTTATCCGACGATGTCCGGCGGCCTTTGCCGGAGAGCACTCCCGCGGCCCACATCGCGGCACCCTTCACTTCATTGTCTTTGGGGGACACGAAGCGAATGGGTTGGACGTGGTAACTCTCCCAGAACTTCCTCTCGGAAGTCTGGTCACTCCACGTGAGGATGCCCAGCTCCTGCGCGACGATGCGCATGGTGGTCACCTCCCGCGAGTGCAGGATGACGAAGCCATTGCTCGTCACCTGCTTGCCGCTCTCGATCACCTTGCGACCCGCGTCAGTGACGAGGTTGAAGATGAACGATGCGACCATCCAACAAGCCTTCGACCTGTCGGACCCTTCGGGGGTCCAGGTGTCGCCGAGCGTTCCGTGGAACGTCGACTCCGGCACCATGGACCAGATCTCGAGGTCCTCGGGCGCGTCGGCGAGGCTGGCTAGTCGCCGAAGCGAGAGGCTCTCGTTCTCCTTGTCGGAGACGTACCAGCGCGTTCCGCGCGGCGACTTGAAGCCGCGGGCGGTCAGCCGCCCGAGCAAGGCGTCGGCAAAGAACCGCTTGGCCTGCGCCAGACGATCCTCGCGCTCCTTGGCGCGCTCCTCACGCTGGGCGAGGCGCTCGTCAGCCTTCTTCTCCATTGTGTCGACGACGTTGTCGTCGGCGAGGCTCATGAGGAAGTCGGCGGCCGAGACGGTCTCGCTCACTTGGCGCTGGCGCTCCGCCTCGGCGGCGGTGCGTTCGACCTCCTTCTTCGCCTCGGCGGCGGTGCGTTTGGCCTCCTTCTCGGCGACCTTGCGCGCGCGCTGCTCTTTCCACTCGTCGTGATCCTTTCGGGCCTGGAGGAGAGAGACGAAGAGCTCGGGAACCTTGTAGTCCGCCCCCCACGCCTTCGGCGGGATGGAGAAATCGGGCTTCCCGAAGAACTCGGAGATCTGCGTCGCTGCGGCCGACTCGGTCGAGGCGAAGCAGAGGGCGTCGGGTCCCTTCTCCGCAATCGTGCGGGCGAGGGCTTCGGCTGCGACAAGCACCTTTAGGGTGCTCATCCGCGTCGGGTCCTTGCAGTTCGTGAGCGCCAACTGCGCGTTCGCGAACCGCTCGAGTCCCAGCCGCTCGCGTAGCAGATGCTGCACGAAACCGAGTCTCTTGACGTTGAGCGCCACCGCCTGCTCAGCAGGGACGCCCTGGTTGTCACAGGTGGTCAC
>Ga0233422_10000051_pt1 | contig 62881 bp, 55 predicted proteins | sample Watercolumn_Mata_2_FD_182724 | JGI IMG/M metagenome (GOLD analysis project Ga0233422, IMG submission 182724) | Freshwater microbial communities from Lake Matano, South Sulawesi, Indonesia - Watercolumn_Matano_2014_110_MG | ecosystem: Environmental > Aquatic > Freshwater > Lake | place...
ACCCTTGTTAATGGCAGTACTTTTAGTTCCATGACGCTTAATAGTGGAGATGTTTCTTTCACTATTTCGCCAGGTGGCAGTGTAACTCTTGAATCTTCCAGTCGTTATACTCTTAGCCCCGACTTAACGGGCGTGGCTGCCAGTTGTACAAGCAGTTTTTCCAGAATTCAATATTCATTAAACGCCGGAGATCCTGAAAAAGTTTTAACGGTTACCCCCAGCTCCACTTTGTGTGATGCCAGTCCTTCGGGTACGGCGCCAAGTAATGGCGGTGGCGGTGGCGGCAGCGGTGGTACTACAACCACCAATGCTCAGCCCGCGACCGGCACTCAGACAGTTGCCAAAACAGTGGCGGGTAGCAACGGCGGTTCTGTAACCACAACTGACGAAAAGGCGGGTGTAACTGTGCCAGCGGGTTTAGTTAGTGGCAATGTTTCCATGAATATCGTGCCGGCGGCCAGTTCTGGTTATGCCAATCCAGCTGTTAATACTCAGGCCGTGGCGAGCCAGGTTTATAATCTCACCTTAACCGGACCAGATGGTGCCATTACTCAATTTGGCCAAAATGTTACCATTACTTTTAAATATACTGATGGTGATATTTCTGGTTTGAAAGAGGATTCGCTTAAGATTTATTATTGGGACGAAGCTGGCAGCAAATGGGTTTTGGTTGGCGGCACTTTAAACAAAGTCAGTAATACAATTTCCGCCGATGTCAGCCACTTTACCGTTTTTGGAGTTTTTGGTGAAAAGACCGGTGCGACTACAGGTGAATCTTTGGTTGGCGGCGAGTTAATAAAACTCGCTTGTCCCGCTAAAGCTTCTGCTACTCACCCGTGTAAAAGCGTTTATTATCTGGATAGTTCTCTGAAACGTCATCCTTTTCCCAATGAAGCCACTTTCAAGAGTTGGTATGCTGATTTTTCTTCAGTTAAGACTGTAACATCCGAAGTAATGTCTTCTTATGCCATGGCCGCCAATGTAACCATTAGACCTGGAACTTATTTGGTGAAAATTACCACTGATCCTAAAGTTTACGCGGTGGAAGCTGGTGGTAAATTACGTTGGGTGAGTTCAGAAGAAACAGCCAAGAATTTATTTGGCACCAACTGGGCTAAGAAAGTTGTAGACGTTTCTGATGCTTTTTTCATCAACTACGACGCTACCAACGCTACCACTAACGCGGTTGCTAGTAAACATCCGGCCGGCGCGCTTATTAAGTATGCCGGTTCTGCTAATGTTTATTATGTCGTTGATGGTGTTAAGCGTTTGATTTCCAGTGCGGGTATGACAGCCAATAGGTTTCGCGATGAATTTATTCTGACAACTGACGTTAATTATAGTGTTGGCGCTGATATTTTAGCGGCAGAGAGCGTTTTTACAACAGTCGCTGGTAACTGAAAATAAAAAGATAAAATCGAAACAAAATCCCCCGTTTTTAAGCGGGGGATTTGTTTTTAAAATTTATAAATTTCAAAAGCTGTTTCTCCCAATTTATTTTTGATTATTTCTGGCTGGATTTTTTGTTTAATTAAAACATCTTTTAATTGAGATCCAAAATTAATTACTTGTTTTTCATTTTTTGGAATGACAGCGGAATTGACCGAGATGAAATAGGTTGTTTTTACTCCTGCTGAGGAAAAAATATCCACTCCCTCATTTTTGATTGCCATTACATAAGTTTGGGCATCCAAAATCGGCCACCCCTCGTAAATTAGCCGGCGGTGAAAAAGCCACAGCGCGGCCAGGCCCGCAATATTATTGTCATAAACAATCATCAACGGCGTGGCTTCTAATTTTTGTTCTTTCATTTTAATCAAAGCCTCGTCTTTTATTTTTGTTAAAAAATCATATTTAGGTGGGAAAGAAGCAGCTGGCCTTTTGTGGACTAAAAGTTGGTCAAGATAATTTTCCAGCTCCTTAAAGCCATAACTGCGGATTTCAAAATTTACTTCTGACCAGGTTAGGCCTTGCCGGCCATATGGCCTGACGGTAAAAAAGGTATTGCCAGAGAAAAATAATTCAAAAACAAAAACAGTCAATAGTAAAATGAAAAATATTTTTTTTATTATTCTTTTGTTTTGCAAAAAATCTCCAAGATAAAAAATAAACCAAGCGCTAGTGAGGGCGACAAAAGGGGAGAGATAAGAAAGGAACCGGCGAGTGGCACCAATTATCAAAAACCAAAATAACCAGCTCAAAATTGTGATTAAAAGAAAAAAGGTCGCGTTGCTTTTTTGTTTTAAAGCGCGCCAGCTCAAGGCGCCTAAGCCAGCGATAAAAATAATCAGCGCCGGCCAGGACAAACCCTCTTTCAGGCGTAGGGGCAGTTGAGTAACTTTCTGTTGAAAATCGCCCGCCAATTCGCGGCCGGCGCGCACCTGCCAATGTTCTGTTTTTTGTTGAAATAATTCGGAAAGCTGAAAATCCAAATGGCCAAAAGTCTGTTGCATTTTCAGATTATAAATGATAGTTGGGCTGATGATGATCAAAAATAACAGCAGCCCCAACCAAAAATATTTAGTTCGCAAAAATTCTTTAATTTTTTTCTGGTGCCAAATAATGAGGAAAAAAATTGGCAAAAAAATTAGAGCGGTGTATTTGGTGAGGAGACAAAGACCCAAGAAACTCCAGGCCCAGAGCAGTTTTTTTTTATTTTCCAAAGAGAGAATTAAAAAATAGAAAGCAGCGAGGCCAAAAGCGATGACCGCGCTTTCTTGCAGGCCAACGCGTGAAACCCAGAGATGATAGGGAGAGAGAGACAAAATAAAAGCGGCCAACAGACCGACTTTTTCTTTAAATAATTTTTTGCCCAGCAGATAAATTAAATAAATTGTCGCCACACCCGCCACCACCGAAGGAAAACGCAGACCAAAAGTGTTAGCGCTAAAAATTTTAAAAGAAAAATGTTGCAGCAGGAAAATGCCTAAAGGATGGTCGCTCATGGAGAGGTGCATCCAGCCAGGAATGTCGTTGACCCACTGCCAGGGTGATTGCTGGACTTCAGAAGAATCAAAGTCAATTAAGCCGATGGCGCGCAGGCCCAGCAGTGCCTCGTCAGTATAAACATCGGTTTGAGTAAAATTCCAAAAACGCAAAAGCGCGGCTAAAATTAAAATGAAAATTAAAATTTTTTGATATTTATTTTTCATTTAAAAATAATTGTCATCCTGAACGAAGGCGGAGCCGAAGTGAAGGATCCCTTTGTTTTTAACGGCGAAGGCCTGCCTGCCGGCAAGGCAGGGATTCCTCGGTCGCCCATGGCTCCTTCAGAATGACATATTTTTATTCTTCATAGACTTTTATTGTTTTTGCCAGCATTTTCTGAAGATCAAATTTTTTAACTTTGTTTAAGTTATTTTGGCTGAATTCAGCGCGCAAATTTTTGTCAGCCAAGAGTATTTTTATGGCTTGAACCAGTTCGTGCGGTTTTTTGGCTTCCACCAGCAAACCATTGACTTCCGGTTCCACAATTTCTACAATGCCGCCTACGCGCGTGGCCACAATCGGCACGCCGGCTGCCAGCGCTTCAATTAAAGTATAAGGGAAGCCTTCTTTGACTGAAGAGAGCACAAAAACATCAAAAGCCTGAAGATAGTTGGCTGCATTAGGGATATTACCCAGGAGTAAAAAATTTTTTTCTAAATTTAATTTTTTAATTTCTTTTTCCAGGGACTGGCGTCGGCCACCTTCACCGATGACCACAAAAACCACATCATCTCGTTTTTCCGTGATAATTTTAGCAGCCCGGATAAAATATTCCAGACCCTTAGTGGCATAAAGATTGGCAATGGTGCCGATGACAAATGCGTGACTCGTAATTTGTAACCCGTAACTTGTAATTAGTTTTTGACGAGCTTCGGAATGTGGAAGAAATTTTATGCTTTCCAAATCAATGCCGTTGTGAATAGTTAAAAATTTATCATGGCGGGCGATCTTTTTATTTAAACCGATGATTTTGTCATGTTCCGAAACACAAATTAATTTATCTTTGAAATAACCGGAAATTTTTTCCGACCAAAGATAAAACTTGCGGCGCCAGAGCGCTAGCGGTTCATTAAAAACAAAGCCATGCACAGTGTAAATTATTTTTATTCGGCGGCCGGAAATTTTTCGGTAAAGCCAGGCCATGACCGCGCCAGTGGAGCCAACCTTGCTGGAATTAAGATGAATAATGTCTGGTTTGATTTCTGAAAAAAGAGAGAACAATTCAAAAGCTGAAAGAAAATCGTGCAGCGGATTTAATTCGCGCACCACGTGTTGCAGCGGACAAATTTTAATGCCGGCGTTGTGTAATTTTTCCAGCCAGGGCAGTTTTTCAAACTCGCCCACGCCGACAAAAATTTCATACTGGTCTTGATCAAGATGGGCCGCCAAATCAAAGACGTATTTTTGCGCGCCGCCATATTCGGATTGAGTGACAAGATAGAGGATTTTTTTCATAAAGTAAAAGAGATAAGAGAAAGGAATTATGAGATAGGAATAATGCGGCTGAAATTTTGCGGAACAAAATTTCAGCCGCCCATTCTTAATTCTTATCTCATATCTCTTATTTCCTAGATTTAAGGATACTAAATTTTAGCCAAAAAAGCAAAATAATTTGATTTTTAGGTCAAAATTTGGTAGTATCAAAGATATGGAAAAGGAGCAAAACAAACCAAAAATTTTAATTTTTTCTCTGGCCTACGCGCCGTTTATCGGCGGAGCGGAGATTGCGGTGCAGGAAATTACCAAGCGCTTGGTGGTTCCGCCAGTTGGCGGATTTGAGTTTGATGTTATAACCGCTAATTTGGATGGCAAGCAAGAAGAAAGGGAAGTAATGAACGGGGTGACGATTTATCGCGTGGGAAAAACAAAATGGAGTAAATTTTTTTATCCTTGGCTGGCTAATAAAAAAGCGGCAGAGTTAAATAAAAATAATAATTATCAGATTGTCTGGGGTGTTTTGGAGTTTTGGGCTGGCTGGGCAGCGTTGAAATTTAAAGAAAAATTTCCGCAAGTAAAATATGTTTTAACGATGCAAAGCGGCGACAGCGACGCTTTTGTTTTTGGACATACTTTTTTTTGGTATTGGCGTTATCGTCAGATTTTTATCAAAGCTGATTATATTCAAGTAATTAGTAATTGGCTGGCGAAGCGGGCCAGAAAATATGGATATAAAGGAGAAATTGGAGTGGTGCCAAACGGCGTGATAATTAACAGCCAACAATCAGCAATTAACAAAAATAAAGATCAAAAAATTATTTTGACGGTTTCGAGATTAGTGAAAAAGAATGGGGTAGCGGACTTAATTAAGGCCATGAAAATTTTGGATGCCAAACTTATGGTTGTGGGAACGGGAAAATTGAAAGAGAAGTTAAAAAAGTTGGCTCAGAAAAACGAGATGGCGGACAAAGTTGAATTTATTGGTCGGGTGCCGTATGAAGAGTTGGGTGCGTACTATGGAAAAGCAGATGTTTTTTGTCGTCCTTCGCTTTCAGAAGGATTGGGAAATTCTTTTTTAGAAGCCATGGCGGCAGGTGTGCCAGTGATTGCCACGCCGGTTGGCGGAATTCCAGATTTTTTGAAAGAAGGGGAAACTGGTTGGTTTTGCGAGCCGAAAAATTCAAAAAGCATTGCGGAAAAAATCGAGTATGTTTTGGATGAAAAAAACAAAGAAGAGGTGGCGCGAGTGGTAGCGAATGCCAAAAAAATGGTGATGGAAAAATATACTTGGGAAAAGGTGGCAGGGCAGATGAGAGAAATTATTAATAACTTATTGTCATCCTGAGAAGCGAAAGCGACGAAGGATCCCTTTGCTGTTTAGAGTCAGTCTACGAAGGGATTCTTCGCTACGCTCAGAATGACAATCATGCATTATGATTAAATTACTTTGGAATCTAATCTGGCATCGTCTTCTTGGCCGTTTTCAGCAATTTTTAAAATATTGTGTTGGCGGTGGGCTGGCTTTTGTAACCGATGCCGGATTGCTTTTTGTTTTTACCGAATATTGCGGCGTCTGGTATTTATTTTCCGCTACACTTTCTTTTTTGGCGGCGGCTGTGGTGAATTATTCTTTTCAATATTTTATCACCTTCAAAGGTCATGGCGGCGAATTAAAAAAACAATTTACTACTTTTGTGATTATCGCTGCCGTGGGTTTATTAATTAATAATTCTTTGCTTTATATTCAGGTAGAATGGCTGGGATTGTGGTACATGCTGGCCAAAGCCATCGCCGCCGGAGTCGTCTTGATCTGGAATTTTTTTATGAATAAATATGTTACTTTTAATGGTAATTAGTAATAAGTAACTAGTAATAAGAGCGAAGTCAATGTTATCTCCCCCTTAATAAGGGGGAGAGCGAGGGGGTAGATCGCCGATAGGCGGCTATAAAATTATTTTTTTATGGACGAAACAAAACAAAAACTTTTAATTGCGACGGGAATATTTCCTCCCGACATAGGTGGCCCGGCGACGATGTTGGCACACTTGGCGCGTTCTTTGCAGGAGCGCGGTTTTGAAGTGAAAATTATTACTTATAGTGAAGTGCCCTCTCCTGTCATTCCGGCGGAGGCCGGAATCCAGGTTGCTAGAATAAACAAAAATAACAAACTGAAATATTTTTGGCAACTTTGGAGATTGGCGCGTGGGACAGATCTAATTTATGCCACTGACACCTATAGCGTTGGCTATTTTGTTTATTTGATTAAAAAAATAACTGGCAAAAAATATGTTTTGCGTTTTACCGGCGACAGTGCTTGGGAAACAGCGCGGACTAACGGTTGGACCATGGATTATATTGTGGATTTTCAAAACAAGAAATATGATTTCAGGATTGAAAAAATAAAAGCGCGGCGCAATAAAATTCTTTTTAACGCTGATAAAATTATTGTGGACTGTAATTTTAATCGTCAACTAGCAGAAATCATTGGTGTGTCGGCGGAAAAAATCGAAGTGGTTTATAATGCGGTAGATTTCGAAAAACCTCACCCCGACCCTCTCCTTCGTAAGGAGAGGGGGACCGACGGCCCGACCCTCTCCCCTTACGAAGGGGAGAGATGGAGAGAGGTTTATAATCAAATCAAACAAAAATTTTCTCCTCATGGCGAGAAAATTATTTTGATCAGTTGCCGTTTGACACCTTGGAAGGGCGTGAAAGAAATAATTGAAGTTTTGCCAAGGTTGATAGAAAAAATTGGGCCGGTGAATTTTGTGGTTTTGGGTGAAGGCAATGAAATGGAAAATTTGAAAATCGTAAGTCGTAAGTTATCGGTTGAGAATTACGTTCATTTTTTGGGCAAGGTTAAACACGAAGAAACGCGCGCGTATTTTGCGGTGGCCGATTGTTTTGTCTTGAATTCGCAATACGAAGGCGCTTCGCACGCGCTGCTTGACGCCATGCAAATTGGTGTGCCAATTATTGCCACTGGTGTTGGCGGAAACCCGGAATTGATTGAAAATAATAAAGATGGAATTTTGGTGGAATATGGAAATAATTTGGAATTGTTGAATGCGCTGGTTAAAATTTTGTCTGATAACCCTTCGTGTCATTCCGGCCCCGTGTCGCAGCACGGGGTAAACTCCGGCGGGAATCCAGAAGGTGAAAGTTTTGCAAAAATGTTAGCCAACAATGCGCGAGAAAAAGCGAAGAAATTTGTTTGGGAAGCGGTGGTGGAGAAGACAGAGAAGGTTTTGAATAATTCAATAAAAAAATGAAGGCCCTCTTAATGAGAGCCTTTCTGTCGAGCCACTTCCTCCTGGTAGCGTTTCTCAATATCTTTTATAGTGCGGTTTGACCAGTATCCCATGTAAAGTATACCGGCTAATAGAAGCACTATAAACATAATGAGGAACGACCACCACTTGAGTTCCCAAATACAGCCAGAAAGCATGCAGAGAAAGAAATCAACGATAACCCAGGCACTGAGAGTTGCTTGCTCCATTTTTTCGAGAGAGGAGTAAGCTTCCGATCTTTCTTTTTCTGGTGTTAATGGAAGGATTTCTTTTTTGTCGTAGTGGCTTGGTATAATAACCGGTACTATCATGGTATATCCTCCTATGTGATTGTATTGTTATTATAGCAAATTTTGATTTTTGTGTCAAGCGTCGTTATTTGTCATTCCGGCGCCCGCCTGCCGGCGAGGCAGGAAGGCCGGAATCCAGAAAAAATGTATAATAAAACTCTTTACCACCATTATTATGTCTATATTCTCGCCAGCGAAAGAAATGGAACTCTATATGTTGGTATGACCAATAATTTAATTAAAAGAGTAAGCGAACATAAAGATGGCAAAATAGAAGGTTTTACCAAAAAGTACAAAGTTAATAAACTGGTTTATTATGAGTATTTTGATTATGTTAACGACGCCATAACCAGAGAAAAAAGAATAAAAGAGTGGAAAAGAGAATGGAAATTAAAGTTAATTGAAAAAGAGAACCCAAACTGGCGGGATTTATACGATGATTTATATTGAAATTATTTTTTGTCATTCCGTTGAAAAACGGAATCCAGAAATTTTTGTTTCTGGATCCCGACTTTCGTCGGGATGACAGAAGGCATTAGTTTAAAAATTTAAAATAATTTCGTCTGTCATTCCGTTGAAAAACGGAATCCAGAAATTTTTGTTTCTGGATCCCGACTTTCGTCGGGATGACAGACGGGGTTTGAGAAAATATGATTTTATTAATCAATCCACCCTTTAACATTGCCAAAGAAAATTATGACAGCTCAATTTCAGTTGGACTTTTGAGTGTGGCCAGTTTTTTGGATGCTAACGGCGTGAAGGTGGAAATTATTGACGGCGTGCGGCAGAAAAATTATTGGGATTTAATTAGGGAAAAAGTTAAAGACGCGCAGTACGCGGGGCTGTCGGTCATGACCATGCAGGTGGCCAACGCTTTGAAAATTTCAAAATTAATTCGGGAAATGAATCCCAATTGCCAAATTGTTTGGGGCGGAGCGCACCCGACTTTTTTTCCAGAGCAGACAGCGCGGCACAGTTTGGTTGACCTGGTTTGCGTGGGCGAGGGAGAATTGACAGGATTGGATATTGTTTCTGGCAAACCAAAAAATGAAATTAGAGGAATTGCTTATCGCGGGGAAGATGGGCAAATTAAAATTAATCCAGTGCGAGAACTTCATGATCCGGCCAAGGCCCCGCTTTTTAATTGGGATTTGGAGCCGCAGGAAATCTTGGAAAGCTTAAAACTGGTGCCGTCTTTGACTTCGCGCGGTTGTCCGCATCGTTGCACTTTTTGCATTAACGCTATTTTGAAAAATCATTGGCGGCCAAGAACAGCCGAACAGGTGATTCAGGATTTGGAAATAATTTTGAGCAAGCCATATTTTAAAAATAAAAAGTTGCGTTTTTGGGATGAGAATTTTTTTGTGAACATGGAACGCGCTAAAAAAATTATTGATGCCATGCTGGAGAAAAATTTAATTGTGCCCTGGGAAACAACCGTGCGCGCTAACTATCTTAAACCCAGCATGATTGATGATGAATTTATGGTGAAGTTGAAAAAAAGTGGTTGTTATCTTCTGTCATTTGGCGCTGAATCCGGCTGTCCCCGAATTTTGAAAAAAATTAAAAAAGACATTGATCCGGAAGATGTTTTGAATTCGGCCAAGATGGCTTTGCAACACGGAATTATTCCGCAATATTCGTTTATGATTGGACTGCCGGGCGAGACCAGAAATGAAATGATGGCAACTTTAAAATTAATTGATAAATTGGTAAAATTAAGTCCGGAGGTGCAAATTTTGGGTCCGCAGGCGTTTCGGCCATATCCGGGATCGGAATTGTATGAAGAATGTCTGGCGAGCGGCTGGCAGGCGCCAAAAAATTTGGAAGAGTGGGCGCACTTGGCAGAAAATGAATTAAACTATTTGGCGGTGAAAAATTTTCCTTGGATTAAAGACAAAGATAAAGATTTTGTGGAATCGATGGAGGCCTATGTGCGTTTTGGCGCGCTCTCAATTCAAAGCGCCATGGGTTCCAGCGTGCGCGCCAAAAAATTTTTAAAATTGGGTTTTGTGCTTTTGTGCCAATTGCGCTGGAAGTTGAAATTTTTTGCCTGGCCGGTGGAGTTTAAGCTGGCGAAAAGTTTTGTGACGAAATAAAAAAGCCCGCACCTGAAAGTGGTGCGGACTAAAACTTATAATATTTTCTATTTGTTTTTTTAGACTCCTTACCCGTTGCAAATAGAAAAAGTGATAGTAAAAGGCAAATGAAAAACAACAGACCATGACAATGATGTGAAAAGAAAAATACAAAGATAAAAACAAGAGAAATCAAACCACTAACAGTACCAAGCATTAAACCAACAAAGGCGGTTTCTGCTTTTTCCATCAAAAAACCGGAAATACAGAAAAAGCATAATCCGATTAGAGAAATAATAAGTGTCCATATTAAGCCTGGCATACTAATGATTTTTATCAATAAGAATATTGTGCTGCATAGAAAAAGAAAAGAACCGGCATAGTATTTTTTATAAGGTGGAATTTCTGTTAATAGTGCTTTTTCCATTGTAGGACCCCCCTCGTTTGATTTTCCAAAGAATTGTGGCTAAAATAGGTCCAAGTGACCTATTCCAGCTTTCAAGAGCATTGTAGCAAATTGTGAAATTTTTGTCAAATGTTAACAAACATCGTCTGTCATTCCAGCGAAGGCCGGAATCCAGGAGCCGTTTTCTGGATCCCGTGTCACGGCACGGGATGACAAAAAGAAAAATATGCGCGTTTTAATGATTTCAACATGAATAAAATTATTTTAATTCAAATTAATGATACCCGCGATCATTCAGAAAAGATTTTACCTCTGGGAATACTTTCAGTTGCCAGCGCTTTGAAAAAAAGTAATTTTGAGTCAGAATTAATTAACATTACAGAGAAAGAGATAGATAAAACCGCTAACTATATTGCCAGTCAAAACCCTTTGTATGTTGGGTTTTCCGTGATGACTGGCGTGCAGACCGGCTACAGCGCCGAACTTTCAAAGAAACTAAAAGAACTGGGCTCCTGGCCGATTATTTGGGGCGGTATTCATCCGTCCCTTTTGCCCGAGCAAACACTGTGCGAAGATTATGTTGATTATGTGGTGATTTCGGAAGGCGAGATTAGTGTTGTGGAACTGACGAATAAAATTTTACAAAATGAAAAACCTGCCAATGTTTTAGGCGTGGGTTACAAGAAAGATGGCCAAGTAATAATCAATCCCTCGCGGCCATTTATTGAAAATTTAGATAATTATCGTTTAAACTTAGAATTAATCGATTTAGAAAAATTTATTTTTCCTCTCGGTCAACACAAGAGAGTAATTGCTTATAAAACATCGCGTGGTTGTCCTTTTAATTGCGCTTTTTGTTATAATAATGCTTTTAATAACAATCGTTGGCGCGCCTGGTCAGTGGCAACGGTAGTCGCTGATATTAATTGGCTGAAAGAAAAATATCAAATTGACGCTATTAAATTTTATGATGATAATTTTTTTGTTGATCGTCAGCGTGCTTTTGAAATTTTAGAAAAAATTAATTTACCAGCGCATTTAGAAGTAAGAATTGATGCTTTTGACGAAGAGATGGGACGACGATTAAAACAACTTAAAATTTTTGATCTTTTGATTGGCGTGGAATCGGGCAGTAATCGGATTTTAGAATTAATTAATAAAAAGATTACCGTGGAAAAAATAATGGCAGGCGTAGAGATTATTGCTAAATATGATTTACCGGCCAGTTATTCGGCCATAGTTGGCTTGCCTACAGAAAGCAAAGAAGAATTTGAGGCCACCATTAATTTACTGTATAAAATTTATCAGATTCATTCTCGGGCAGCTTTTACTCTGGGAGTTTATTTGCCCTATCCCGGTTCACGTTTGTATGAATTTGCTCAAGAACATGGTTTTAAACCGCCGCTACGAACCGAAGATTGGGGTAAAATTGATCGCTTCAGAAAAGATTTTAATTCGCCTTGGATTGATGCCAGAAAAGTTTGGCGTATTAGGGAATATTTTAAATTTTTAAATTGGAAACTAGGGCCGCTGATACATTTTTTTAAATGGCGCATTAAAAACAGATTTTTTGTTTGCCCTTTTGATATATATTTAGTAGAATATTTTTCCAGTCTGGCCATTGAACAAAAAGGTTTTTTAGGTAAAATTTTACGCCGTTTCTATAATTTTTTGAAAAGATTATGAACAATCTTAAGATTAATGTTATGACCATTTCTTGGGATCCAACTCTGGCTATGGATAGTCCTGCTTTTGGTGACGTTCAAAAACGTAACATTGAATATGGTAAATATGTCAAAAATATTTTTTCCGTGACCTATTCTCCTCACGCCAGGCATCTGCAAGAGAAAAAGCTTTCCGAAAATGTTTTTGTTTTTCCGACTAATTCTAAAAATCAATTTTGTTTTTTATTTGATGCCTGGAAAATCGCTCATCGGATTTGCGCACAAAATAAAATTGATCTTTTTTTGACTCAAGATCCTTTTTTAACCGGCTTAATTGGCTGGAAATTAAAGAGAAAGTATAAAGGAAAATTATTAATTCATTTGCACGGTGATTTTTTTGATAATTCTTACTGGCGGACAGAAAAATGGTTTAATGCCCCTTTGCTTTGGTTGGGTAAAAAAATTATTAAGCAAGCCGATGGTGTGCGGGTGATGAGCGCGGGACAGCAAGATAAATTAATTGAATTTGGTATTCCGGCGGAAAAAATTAAAATCATTTCTACGCCGATAGATCTTTCATATTTTGAAAATTACAATAATCAAGAACTTTTGAATAACTTGAAAGAAGAAGCGGGTGAGGGAAAAATTATCTTAATGGTTGGCAGAAAAGATCCGGTGAAAGATTTTGAGACGCTTTTTGCCGCCATGAATTTGGTTTATGCAAAAAATAGACGCGTAAATTTATGGTTGGTGGGGAATTATGAAAGTTTTTCCGAAATCAAAGATAAAATTAAAATGCCGGCGGCGCAGGTATTTTGTTTTGGACAAATTAAAATAGAAAATCTGCCGGCATATTATAAAACTTCAAGTGTTGTTGTACTTTCTTCCCAATCCGAAAGTTTTGGCAAGGTTTTGGTGGAAGCGAATGCCTGTGGTAAGCCAGTTGTTTCTACGGCTACAACCGGAGCCAAGGAAATAATTGAAGATGGTAAGAATGGGTTTTTAGTGCCGATTGGCGACGCGGCAAAATTGGCGGAGAAAATCTTGTCTCTTTTAGAAAATCCGGAAGTCGCGCGGCAGATGGGTGAGCGGGGAAGAGAAGTGGTGCAGGAAAGATTTGCTGGTGAAAAACAAACCGCGAAAATAATTAATTTTTGGCGCGATTTAACAACTGATTAATAGAAAAAATCCGCTGGCGGGAGCCAGCGGAATTTTGTTTTATAATTTTTTAATTCCTTTCCCTAAAAAACCATAAACAGATGCCAATTAAAATTATGAGTAAAATTATGGCGCTAAGATAAATCAATTGTTGGTGTTTGAGATAAAATTTCCAAAACGGTAATTGTTTTTCCAAACCTTCAAAGGTTTTGTTATATTTAGGTTTTAAATCACTTTGAATATAAGAGAGTTCGTCTTTAATTTTTTGAATAAATTTATTATTTAATTCTTGCAAGTATTTACGGCCGGTTTCATCAGTGTCGGTGAAGGCAACTTCATTGATTTCTGGCTCAATTTCCCAAAATTCTGTTTTTTTACCCCAGACGGTTGCCTGGACATGGTCTAAAGAAAGAGAAATTATTGTTTGGTCAGCGCGTTTGATATAAATTCTTTGACGAGTATCTTCAAGAGTTAGAATTTTTTTGAGTTTATTTGCATCTAGACCCAAAGAAGCGACGCGGCTTTTAAAATCGTCCAATTGAGTGGAATCAATTAGTGCCAAAATCGGCGGCTCTTCTCGGTATTCACCGCTGTTATTTGGAACAGTGACTTTAAATTTATATTCTGCTCTTTGTAGTTTATTTTCAGAGATATTATTGATTTTAATTTGTACCAATTCACGCCCATCTTTTACATCGCTTTTATTGGTTAAATTAGATCTTTGGCGGTATCTGATGCCAGAGGATTTAGCCAGCATTTGCAGATCAGGAGTGTCAAAATAGGTGTCAATAAAAAATTCCGTGGAGGAAGTGGCGGAAAGGAGTGGGTCGACGCTGATTAGATATTTTTGATCTTGGACAAAATGAGTGACTAAAAAGTTCCAGACTTCAGTGGCTTTATCAGCGGGAAGGGAAAGTTTTTCTTCTTCTTCAATTCTTTGGGTGTTATAACCGCTAGTGGAGTTGGATTCTTGGTTAGTGGAATTTTGGGCCGAACCCGTGAAGGGGAGCAAAATAATTAAACCCGAGATTAAAAATAGGGATATTTTTTTAAACATAAATTTAATAGTGAAGTTATATTATTTTTAGTTTATTTCGCCTAACGTTAAGCATATGAGAAGTTTTTGTTTCTCTTCAATATTATTTTAATCAATAAAAGAGAAACAAAAATTTGGGTGAAGAAATTTTTTACTCAATAATATATTATAATAAATGAAAAATTTCTGAACCTCATATGCTTTGTTATGTGATGTTGAATTTTTATTTTTCTACCTTAATATAATAATAGTCTTTTTTAATTTTCGCTGAAATAAGCACAAGCGCATTTGATAGGAATCTTGGAAAATTTTCGTCTGGCTACGATGTCCTTGGGGGCAAAATTTCTGACGTTCATTCTCGTTGAGAGTTTTGGATGTTGACTAAAGCACAGATAAACATCGCCGCAGGAGTTTGTGTATAGTGAATATCTAATTCTCATTGAACAATCTATACCAGCATAATGTGAGAGATCTTTTTTATCGTTGGCAGGACACCTGTTAGTTTCCACATCGAGTCGATTGTAAAGTTCTTCTATGTTTTTGTCCGTGGGAATTAATTCCTGGTGTTGTTTTGCCCTCCCGATTGGTAGCATCATTTCTATGTTAGAGTATAAGTTGTGTTTTTCTGCAAACTCGTAAATTTTTGGGATTTCGTCAATATTTTTGGTCGTGATAACTGTTTCTATGCCGGCTCTGGTTAGTGTGTCTTGATTGTAACCTGTCTTGATGAGCGACGCTACACCTCTAGGGACATAAAAGCCATCAAAGTTTACAAACGTGGATTTACACTGAACAAGGTGGTCAAAAATTTTTTTATCAAAGGCGTTAAATTTAGTAATGATTGATATGTTTTTCGTCTTTAGGCCCGCGGCCCTTTTTTCCGTTAATAATTCTCCATTCGTGGCCAGCACAACCCACATGTCTAGTTCGTTAGCATAACCTATTAGGTCATCTATTCCATCAAGAAGTAGTGGTTCACCGTCGCCAGCAATATACCATGTTTTCGCGCCAAGTTTGTTTGCTTCCTTGAGAACATTTTTTATTTCGTCGTTGGTTAGTTCATTTTCTCTCGGTGTACCCCCGTCCATTAAACAATACAAACAATGGAAATTGCATTTCCGTGAAATATTGACGCTGATTTGTAGTAGTTCATTGTTTTTTATGGCCTTTGCGATCTCGTCTTTGGTAAAATTGAAACCTTTGATTGCATCTATCATAAAAATTAAAAAAACTATTTATAATAAATCAAAAAATAAAAATAAAAATTCAATTTCACATAACTCGTTATTATGCGATGTGTTTTCGTATAATTTGTTATTATTTGTGTGTTATGCGGTGTGATGGTATACTTAATGTAGATTTAATGACGGGCCTTATTAATGAGTTAATTTTAACAAAATTAGCAATTTTATGCAAAAATATCTAATTCAAACAGAAGAAGAACTTAAGTTAAGGAATTATAGTCAAAAAACCATAAAAAGTTATTTGGCGTGTTTGAGAAAATATATTGATTTTTTAATGGCTGAAAAAGAGGAAATAAGCAGGTTATCTTCAAGGGAAAAGGCAAAAAAATTTTTATTAAGCAGGCAAGACGCTGGTGATGCTGGCCAAACTGTAAATTTGTATTTGAACGCGATTAAATTTTTTTACCGTGAAATTCTGAAATCTCCCGAAAAAATTGATTTAAAATTTGCCAAAAAAAATAAGAGTTTGCCGATTGTCTTATCACATAATGAAATTGAACAAATTTTAGAACAGATACACAATCAAAAACACAGATTATTGATCGCGTTATCTTACGGGGCCGGTTTGCGTGTAAGCGAAGTTGTAAATTTAAAAAATAGCGATATTGATTTGGATGGATTAACCATCCACTTTAAAGAAGCCAAGGGCAAAAAAGACAGAATTACCGTGATACCGGAAATTCTAAAAGATGATTTAAAAAAAATAATCAGCGGCAGAGAAAACAATGACTTTGTTTTTGCCAGCGAACGAGGTGGAAAATTGACCGAAAGGACCGCGCAAAAGATATTTGAAAAAGCCCTGAAAAATGCTAAGATTAAAAAGCCGGCAACCTTCCATTCTTTACGGCATAGTTTTGCCACCCATTTGTTGGAAAACGGCGTGGATGTTAGATTTGTGCAAGAACTTTTGGGGCATGCCAACATTCGCACAACGCAAATTTATACACACGTTACTAATCCCAGTATTAAGAATATTAAAAGTCCGTTATGAAGCTTTTAATTGTTACCAGAAAAATTGACAGAAACGATGAACGAGCCGGATTTTTTTTCGACTGGGTTTTGGAGTTTGCTAAAAATTTAGATAAGCTGATAATTATTTGCCAGGAACTTGGTGACGCGAGCGGTTTGCCAAGTAACGTTGAAATTCATTCACTTGGCAAAGAAAGGGGAAAGGGCAGATTTTCGCAACTTATTACTTATTACTTATTACTTATTACTTTATTGCCTCGGGTCGATGGCGTTTTCTCGCACATGATGCCGGTCTATGCGATGATGGCTGGGCCGTGGTGCAAGATTTATAGAAAAAAACTAATTCAATGGTATACGCATAAAAAAGTAAATTTAATGCTACGGTTGGCGAATTTTTGGGTGGATGAATTTGTGACGGCTTCGGCGGAGAGTTTTCAGTTAAAGACAAAGAAGAAAGTTAATATTTTTGGACACGGAATAAATTTTAATAAATTCAAAACTCAAAATTCAAATGTCAAAACCATAAATCAAAACTCAAAATTCACCATTCTTTCGGTGGGCAGAATCTCGCCAGTGAAAAATATTGATTTAATGGTGAAAGCGGCAGAACATATTAAATTGGGCGAGCCGGAACTGCGCGAGAAAATTTTATTTCAGATTATTGGCGGACTAGGACTCCCCGAGCAGGCCAGCTATATGAAAGATTTGGAAAAGGAAGTTCAGGAGAAGAGTTTGGATGGTTTGGTGGATTTTTTGGGTCCCTTGCCGCCAAAAAAATTAATTTCATATTATCAAAATTGCGATTTATTTTTGAATTTTTCTGACACCGGTTCTTTGGACAAAGCGGTTTTGGAAGCTATGGCGGCGGGAGATTTGATTTTGACGAGTAATGAGGCATTTAAAAATATGATGCCGGCGGAATTATTTTTGCAGGAGAAAACAGCGGTGACTGCAGCGGAAAAAATTAAAGAGATATTTTTGACGCCGACAGAACACAAAGAAGAGTGGCGCCGGGTTTTGCAAAAGGAAGTGTCAGAAAATCATAATTTGGAAAATTTAATCCCAAAAATAATTAGACTTTATGAATAGAAAGTTAAAAAATTTAAAGCTAGAATTTTTTTATTTACGACGAGCTTTTAGAGAGCATCGCCGTGGTTTTAAATATCTTTATAATAGATATTTTTTAGCGCCGAAAATTTTGAAGGCTAAAAAAATTTGGGAAAAGCCAGTTAATAATTTTAATCTTTCAATTCATGTTTTGACTTGCCATAAAGATTTAATAATGACACTTTGGTCGCTGGCCAGTTTTTATCGCGTAAATAAAGAAGTTGGCCAGCTATACCTTCACAACGACGGTAGTTTGACAATTAGAGATAAAAAAATTTTGAATAGTTTTTTTCCCCAAACCAGATTAGTTGAACCGAATGAGGTGATGGCAGAAAATTGTTTAACACCATATCCATTAATAAAAAAATTTCGTGAAAATAAAGATTATTTTCTTTTGAAAAAAATAATTGATACCTATTTTTTAAGCGATAAAAAATATCGTTTAATTATTGATACGGATTTACTTTGGTTTGATGAACCAAAAGAAATAGAGAACGAAATTAGAAATGGTTGCCAAAATTCGTTGATGATGGCCAACAACAGTTTTGGCTACGTTTATTTTAAGAATGGAGAAAAAATAAATCAGGAATTAGCGAGTTTTAATTCCGGTATAGTTTTGTATGATAAAGAAAATTTTAATTTAGCAAAACTGGAAGAATATTTGAATCAAATTGATGAACAAAATCAAAAAAACACACATTTTATTGAACAGGCTGGTTTTGCTTGGTGTTTGCATAATTTAAAAAAAATGGATGATAAAAAATATGTTATTAAAGATGGAGTGGGCGAGGGAGTAATAATAAAACACTACACCAGTCCGCGCCGACCATTGTTTTTTATTGAAGGGATGGAAAAATTGAAAGAAAAAATTTTATGACCATTTGTTTTTTTGGCAATTATATCGCAGATTATCCGCGAGTGGCGGTAATGCGCAACGGTTTGAAAGAAAACGGCGTGGAGGTTTTGGAATGCCAGACGCGCGAGCGCGGGCTGAAAAAATATCTGGCGCTTTGGCGTGAACATCGAAAAATAAAAAATAAATATGATTTAATGCTGGTGATGATGGGCGGCCAGACTTTGGTTTGGTTTGCTAAATTTTTAACCCGTAAAAAGGTGGTTTTTGATGCTTTTTCATCACTTTATCTGACCAATATTGAAGACAGGCAATTGGCTTCTAAAAACAGCTTAAAAGCGCGAATTTGGGCATACTGGGACTGGTTGCCATGCCAATTGGCCGATTTAGTTCTTTTGGACACCAAAGCCCAGATTGATTATTTTATAAAAAAATATAAAATAGAAGAAAATAAATTTATCAGAATTTTTGCCAGTGCCGTTGATGAAATTTTTTATCCCAGGCCGGAAACAGAAAACGCAAATAAAAAATTTATTATTCACTGGCATGGTTATATTGTACCGTTTTATGGTTTGGAAACAATAATTAAAGCGGCTAAAATTTTGGAAAAAGAAAACCTGGAATTTAGAATTACTACTAGATTTAACAGCGAATATGAGAAAATAAAAAAATTAGTGGCGGAGCTGGGTTTAAAAAATGTTACTTTTTTTTCCGAAACAACCCGGCAGGAGTTGGCAAAAAACATTAATCAGGCCGATGCGTGTTTAGGTGTATTTGGCAATAATAAAAAAGCACAAATAGTAATTCCAAACAAAATTGTGGAAGCAATTGCTTGCGCTAAACCAGTGATTACAGGACGACAGAAAGTTTTGGAAGAATTATTTGTTGGTGGTGAAAGTATTATGATGTGTGAATCAGAAGATCCAAGAGATTTGGCCGAAAAAATTTTAAAATTAAAAAATAATCATGAATTAAAAAGAAAAATTGGTCAAAGTGGGTATCAAATTTATTTAAAAAAATTGAAACCAAAAGTTTTAATAAAAGAGAATTTATTAAGTGTAATAACCAATAATTAATTATAAATAAATTTATGTTTTACTTTGTTGGTACCAGAAAACCAAATTTCAAAAATGCTAAATTTTTTGATTATGAAGAATACTGGCGTTTTCGCGGTATTAAAATTAGGGAGAAGTTAAGAGACCGGGAAAAAATCTTTATTGATTGGATAAAAGATGGCTCCTCGGTTTTGGATATTGCCTGCGGTGATTCCCCGCTTTTAGGAGAATTAAAAAGGAAAAAAAATTGTCAAGTGGAAGGTTTTGATTTATCTTCTTTGATTGTAGAAGAACAGAAGAAAAGTGGTGTGCCGGCACAAGTTCAAGACATTGGAGCCAAAGATTTTAAATTAGAAAAAAAATATGATTATATTGTCTTAAGCGAAACGGTGGAACATTTAGTTTTGCCAGAAGAGTTGATTAAGAAAATAAAAGGCCAAACAAAACACCTGATTATTTCTATTCCCAATTCCGCCTTTTATCGTTATCGCCTTGATTTTCTATGGAAGGGCAGATTTTTTACCCAATGGGCCTATCACCCGGCAGAACATTTAAGGTTTTGGAGCCACCTTGATTTTTTGGATTGGTTGCGGGCCTTAGATTTGGAAATAGTTGCTTGTCAGGCTTCGAATGGTTTGACTTTGGGGCCATTAAAATTTTTTAAATGGTGGAAAAATTTATTTGGCTATCAAATTTGTTATTTGGTTAAAACCTAATTATTTATGAGTTTTAGAAAAGAAGATATTGTTTTAATTTTACCGCCGCGACGCTGGAAAGATAATCGTTATTCGCTCGGTTTATTGTATGTTTCCGCTTCTTTAAGAGCGAGTGGTTTTGATAATATAATTATTGAACGCGGTTTATTTAAAGAAAAATTTAAAACATATGATTTTGAATTGGTAAAAAATCTAATTCTTGATAAAGTCAGAGAAATAAAACCAAAAATTGTTGGCTTTACAGTTAATGTCCAAGAATTTGATCAAATTATTGAATTAAACACTCTTTTAAAAAAGGAAATGAATATCGTCACTATTGTTGGTGGCCCACAAAGCACGGCACGGCCGAGTGAATTTTTACGTCAGGGAGTTGATGTGGCAGTGGTGGGTGAGGGCGAAGCTACCGTGGTAGAATTGGTCAAGATGTTGCAGTATAATTTTGAACAACAAAAGGATTTTAATGAAATAAAAAAACAAAATATTGAAGGTTTTAAGAATATTTTGGGCATTGCTTATCAAAATTTATCAGGAGAGATTGTGATTAATGCGCCGCGGCCATATATTGATCTGACTCATCAGGTTTTACCGGTTTATGATAAAATTGATGTGGAGAGCTATGTTAAAATAGCAGACGGCACCGTGCGCGGTTTGCCCTTGAGAAGTGGTATTATTTTAACCAGCCGCGGTTGTCCTTATGATTGCACTTTTTGCGATTGCAATAAGGTTTTTGGACAACGAGTAAGGTATCGCGGTTTGACTAATGTGAGAGCAGAAGTAAAGTTGCTAAAAGAAAAATATGATGTTGAAGGAATCTGGCTGGCTGATGATACATTTACTTTAAACAAAGAACATATTTTGGGAGTGGGCAGAATTATGAAGGAATTTGGCATTGTCTGGAGTTGTAATACGCGGGTTAATTTGCTTGACGCAGAGTTGATTCAAGAGATGAAAAAAAATGGCTGCGTACAGTTTGATATTGGTGTGGAATCCGGTTCGCCAAGGGTTTTAGATCAAGTAATGCATAAACGGATTAGCTTAGATCAAATAAGAAAAGCTTTTGCGCTTTGTCGCAAATTGGGCATGAGAACACTGGCCAGCTTTATGATGGGTTTGCCTACTGAAACTAGAGAAGAAATGGAACAAACAATGCGTTTAGCCAAGGAAATAAAGGCCAATTTTTATGTTCTTTCCATCTTCACGCCCTTGCCAGGCTCAAGTTTGTTTGATCAATATTATCAGCATGAGGTAACCAGCGAAGATTATAAAAATTTGAATTTTTTTATTGGTTTAGAAAAGTTTAACAAGTCAGAAGTTAAAAATTTAAAGGAGTTGAATACCAAGTGGCGTAAAGAACTGGCTTGGCTTATGAAAAAAGAAAATTTGAACAGCCTGTGGTTTATAGCCAAGATGTTTTTTAAATTAAAACATAAAAAAGAAAGAATAATGTTTTTTTGGCAGAAAGTTAAAAGATTATTAATTAAATAATTATTTATGTGTGGTATTAATGGTTTTAATTTTAGAGATGAAAAATTAATTAGAAGGATGAATGAAAAAATTCGCCATCGCGGCCCGGATGACGAAGGTTTTTACGTTGACGAAAATATTTCTTTGGGGCATCGGCGCCTTGCTATTATTGATCTCTCGGCCAATGGTCGTAATCCAATTTTTAATGAGGATAAAACATTGGCCATTGTTTTTAATGGTGAAATTTATAATTTTCGTGAACTTAAAGAAAAGCTCGGATTTTATCATAAATTTTATACTCAAACCGATACTGAAGTAATCTTACATCTTTATGAAGAACTTGGTCCGGCCTTACTGGAAAAACTGAATGGTATTTTTGCTTTGGCCATTTGGGATAAAAAGCGTCAGGAATTATTTATTGCCCGCGATCGTTTGGGTGTAAAACCATTATATTATTATTTTAATAATGAAAAATTTATTTTTTCGTCAGAAATAAAAGCAATTTTGGAACATAATGATGTTAAGCGCGAAGTCAATTTGGAGTCCTTCAATCATTATTTTAATTTGGGTTTTGTGCCGCAGCCCCTGACCATGTTTAAAGGGATTAATAAATTACCAGCAGCTCATTATTTAATTCTTAATGATAAAAAATTAACAATTAAAAAATATTGGGAAGTTGTCGATTTTGAAGATTTAAAATCAGAAAAAGAGATAAAAGAAAAAATTGATTGGCTAGTAAACGATTCTGTAAAACACCAGTTGATTTCTGACCGGCCAGTCGGCATCTTTTTATCCGGCGGCATTGATTCTAACGCTATTACGGGCGTCACCAAAAAATATCTTCCAGAAAAAATAAAAACTTTTTCCGTGGGTTTTGAAGAACGCCATGGGGATAAATTTAACGCCGATTTTCGACTGGCAGAAATGACCAGTCGTTATCACGGCACTGTTCATCGCCAGCTAATTGTTAACGAACAAGATGTTATTGGTAATCTGACCGATATGATTTATCATTATGATGAGCCGAATAATAATGGCAGTCAGCTAGCGGTTTTTTTATTAGCCAGATTGGCTAAAAAAGAAGTGGCCGTAGTTTTATCTGGAGCTGGCGGCGATGAAATTTTTGGCGGTTATCCGCGTTATTATTTTAATCAACTGATTGATCGTTGGCAGAATTTACCAACTTTTTTGCAAAATAAAATAATTTTGGAACTGGCGGCTAAAATTTTTAAAAAAGATTTGTCAGCTAAATTTACCGCTCGAGATCTGAAAAGATATAAACAATTTATGTTTCGTAAGGATGGGGATCTGAAGAAGGTTTTACAACCGGCGGTAGGAAACCTAACCTTGACTGATAATTTTTATCAAAAACAATTTTTTAACAATCTTGCTCCTCAGTTAGAAAAAGTAGTCCGGCGCGATTTCACCAAATATTTTGGCATGATTGATCGCCAAACTTGGATGCTTGATTTGGGTTTAGTTATGGAAGATAAGGTAACTATGGCTGCTGGCCTAGAAGAACGGGTGCCGCTTTTGGACCATCGTTTGGTGGAATTATCGGCCAAAATTCCGACTAAATATAAAATTAAAGGCCGAGACACCAAGCATATTTTTAAGGAAGCCATGAAACCTTATTTGGCGCCCCATGTTTTTAATGAGCCCAAACGTGGTTTTTTCTCGCCACTTTCTGAATGGTTGCGAACCGGCCTGCTTGATTTTGCCAAAGAAGTTTTAGCGCCGACTTATTGTTCGGCAACTAAAGATTTTTTTGATTTTGAGGCACTTAATAAAATTTTTGATGATCATATCAATTATCGTAAATATAATATGCAATTAATTTGGGGAATTTTAGTCTGGCAAATTTGGTATAAAAAATTTATAGATAAAAAATAATTATGAAAATTATTTATTTAGCAAATTTTAGAATTCCTACAGAAAAAGCCCATGGCCTTCAGGTTATTAAAACCTGCGAGGCTTTGGCCGCCGCGGGTAATCAGGTGGAATTAGTTGTGCCAACGAGAAAAAATAGGCCCTTTAAAGACGTTAATATTTTTAAATATTATGGCGCCTTAGAAAATTTTCAGATTAAAAAAATCAGGAGTTATGACCCAACCAGCTTGATGCTTTTGCCCCGCGGTTTTTATATTAAAGCGCAGATTTTATTTTTTTGCGCCTCTTTATTTTTTTATTTGTTTTTTAAGAAAGACAAAAAGAGTTATATTTTTTATACCCGCGATGAACATCTCTTGCCGTTGCTTTTGAAATTTTCTTCAAAGGTTTTTTGGGAGGCGCATAATTTACCACAAAACAGTAAATATTATTTAAAATTTTGGCGCAGATGCGCCGGAACTGTGGCGATTACGCAAGGTCTGAAAAATGATTTGATAAAATTGGGTGTAGTCCAAGATAAAATCATCGTGGCTCCGGATGGAGTGGATTTGAATAATTTTGAAATCAGAAACCAGAAATCAAAAATCAGGGAAAAATTAAATTTATCAACGGATAAAAAAATAGTAATGTATACGGGACATTTGTATGATTGGAAGGGAGCGCAGATTTTGGCGGAGGCAGCTAATTTTTTGGATGAAAATATTATTGTTATTTTTGTTGGCGGAACTGATTTTGATTTGAATGATTTTAGAAATAAAAATAAACAGTTGGTTGCCGGCGGAAAAATTTTGCTTTTGGGCCAACGTCCGCCACAAGATATTCCCGAATTTTTAAGCGCCGCTGATTGTTTAGTTTTGCCAAATTCGGGCCGAGAAGATCGTTCGGCAAAATATACTTCACCTTTAAAATTGTTTGAGTATTTAGCGGCAGGGGGACCCATAGTGGCTTCTGATTTGCCAAGTATTAGAGAAATTCTAAATGAAAACAACGCAGTTTTGGTACCGCCAGATAATCCTTGTTTGTTGGCAGAAAACATTGAAAAGGTTTTGCAAAATAATGGATTTTCTGCTAAAATTAGGGCTCAGGCCAAGCTTGACGCAAAGAGTTATACTTGGCAAAAAAGGGTTGACAAAATAGTTAATTTTTTGAGTATTCATGAAATTTAAGCTCCATTTCCAGCGTTTTGAGATGAAATATCAAATTCCCATGCATTTGATTGACGGTTTAATGCCGGAACTTTTGAAATACATGGAATTTGACCAATATACTAAGAGTTGGCCTGATCATGCCTACGAGGTGCATAGCCTTTATTATGATTCGGCCGGTTTGGATTGTTATTATCAAAAATTAGCTGGCGTGAAAATTAGAAAGAAATTAAGAATTAGATTTTATAATTTGGATCTTAATCCGGAGACCACGGTTTTTTTGGAGATTAAGAAAAAATTTGACACCATAGTGATAAAGGATCGTTTTGCCCTGACTTACCAAGATTGTTATCAGTTATTAAATTATAATAAAATACCAGAACATTTTTTGGCGGATAATGACAAAAAGGAAAGCCTGAATGAATTTTTGTGGTTGAAATCATACAATAGCATGAGGCCGCAAAATATCGTGAGTTATAAGCGCAAAGCCCTGATTAGTAAAATTGATCCTGATTTCCGCGTGACTTTTGATTATGATATTAAAACTTATCCAGCTGAGTGGCTGACTAATCGTAAAAATCCCTTAGCGGTAAATCCAGGCGGCGCTATTTTGGAGGTAAAATTTAATAACGTTATGCCGGCCTGGTTTCATCAGATTATTCAAAGATATAATTTAGAACAACGGCCGTTTTCTAAATATTGCAGCGCTTTGGAAGTTTGTCAGCCACAATTGGTTAATGCTGTTTCTGAACAAAATCGTTTTTATCAAAATTAATAATTAAAATCATTTTGCGGTAGAAATTAATCTAACCGTGAGACGATTAAACAAAAATATGCTAGAAAGTATTTTTACTTTAAATCCGGCCGCGCCTTTTAGCAGCGCCGGGGCGGTGGTCTTTAATCTATTATTGTCTTTTGTTTTGGTTTTGATTGTCAGCTGGGTTTATAAAAAAACTCATAAGGGTTTATCTTATTCTCAGTCTTTTGTGATGACTTTAATTTTAGCTGGTGTTATCATTTCGGCCGTGATGATGATTATTGGCAACAATATTGCCCGCGCTTTTGGTGCTTTTGGTGCTTTTTCTATTATTCGTTTTCGCACCGCCATCAAAGACGCTAAAGACATCGCTTATCTTTTTTTAGTGTTGGCCATCGGCATGGCTGTTGGTACGCGTAATTATCTGATTGCCGTAGCTACCACCGTAGTTTCTTTACTGATTATTTGGATTTTAACTAAAACCAATTATGGCTCTATCAGAAAGTTTGATTACATTTTAACCTTCGGTTTTGACGCCCAAAAAAATCAGGAAAATGTCTATAAGACGGTTTTTGACAAATACCTAAAAACCAGTCAAGTTTTGAACATCAAGGCTGTTGAAGGCGGCCATATCTTGCAGCTGAGTTTCAGTATCAAATTTATTAATGAAAATGAAATTCAACAATTTATTTCAGCTCTGGAAAAACTTGGCAGCCTCACCGATATTAATTTAATTACCGCTAAAAACGACGTTGAATATTAATTTTTAGTCATTTATGTTGATTAAGTTTCTGAATTTTGTCAGAAGAATCTTTTTTCAAACTATCAGATCACCAAAAAAAATAATTTTGGTGATTAGTGTTTTAATACTTTTAACGGCTATCGTCGCTGTTTATGATCGCCAGAAAGATCCTTTGGCTTTTTATAATAAACACCACGCCCTTATCCAGTTTGTTCAAAAATTAAGCAATATTTTGTATTTTCCTTATTGGTTTTCTGCTTCGCATTTGGAACGTTATGATTTGGTCATTGATCAGCAGGACTGGGATTTTTTAGACAGTAATTTACCATCAACTTACGAGGGCCAAACATTAACCAGTCAATATCGTCAGGAAGTCAGGGCTAAATTTGTTGCCGGCGACAAAGAATACGCCGTGAAAGTCAGATATCGCGGTGAAATGGATAACCACTGGCGCGATCCGCAAAAATCCTGGTTGATTGATTTTGGCAAAGAAAAATTTTATGGCGCCAAAGAAATTCATTTAATAATTCCGATTGATCGCGCTTATCTGATAGAAGAATTTAATTACTATCGGGCTAGAAAAGTCGGGTTAGTGGTGCCAGAAACTAAATTTGTTAATTTTTTTGTGAATGGTGAACGCCAGGGCGTTTATTGGCAGATTGACGGCTGGGGCAAGGACATGCTGGTTAAACAAAACATCTCGGAAAAAACCAATCTCTATGGCGGTATTGATTCAATCATTGAAATATTGAAGAACAAAGTAAGTTATTTTGACGATATTCGATATTGGCGTAAATACGCCGAAGCAAATAAGAGTTATTCAGATTTAATCTCGTTATTAGAGATAGTTAATAATCCTTTAGACAGCTATTTTCAGGAGAATATTGGCAAAATTCTTGATTTAAATAATTTTTATCAATGGCAAATCAACCAATTTCTCGTCAGTAGTATTCATGAGACGGATGCGAATTTAAGATTGTATTTTGATTCAACTATTGGTAAATTTAAATTTATTCCCTGGGATATTGAACTGGGCGAAACTCCGCCGCCTTTCACGGAAATAAAATATAATCGTTTAGTTACCCGCATTTTAGAAAATCCGATTTTCCTGCATGAAAGAAATAAATTACTTTGGGTCTATGTGGGTAATCCACAAAATTTGGCTGACGACCTTGAATATTATGACGAATTGGACAATCTTACTAAAAATGATTTTTATAAAGATAACAAAAAAGTTGAAAGTGACCCGGCTTATCGCCAGAAAATAAAAGAAATGAGAAAAACAATTATAGCTGATTTTAACCATGTTAAAAATAATGTGGAAAATGCTGCAGCGCAGGTGACAGTAAAAATGTCAAAACCCAAGGAAATGACAATGGAATTAGCTAGCACTGGTTTCAGCGCCGTTAATTTGAATAAGATAAAAATTAAAGCGGATAATTGCGATCAAAAAATAAAAATTTTTCACGATGTTAATAAAAATGAAATTTATGACAGTGCTGATAAATTTTTGTCTTTTTTTTCTTGCCAGGATAATATCTATCAAGCCAAACTAGATTTTTTAGTTTATGCGATTAAAGATTCGTCCGATCCTAATTATTTGAAGCTAGGTCGTAATGCCGAAAAATTAATTTTGGTGGCCGAACAGTCATTTGACCAGAAAATTTTGGCTGATAAACAAATAGCTTTTGAAATTTCTAATGCCGTAACCGGAGGCACCATTAAGGACGTGCCAATTAAATTTATTTATGATTTCTAAAACACCAAATCAAAAATTTGGCATTGCTATAATCGGCGCCGGCGGCATTGCCCGACGTCATGCCGCCGCCCTGCTTAAAATGAAGGGCGTTAATTTATTGGGGGTTTTTAGTTCTGACGCTGGGCGGGCAGAAAATTTTGGTCGGCAGTATGGCCTTAAAGCTTATCAAAACCTCGAAGAGTTGCTTAATAATCCTGAACTGGATGCTGTTGATATTGTTAATATTCATAATCAGCATGTCACTTTTGGCCTTCAAGCCGCTCGCGCCGGGAAACATGTAATTGTGGAAAAACCAATAGATATTTCAGTGGCCAAGGCTAAAGAATTGATTATCGAATGTCGGCGTCAGGGCGTTTATTTAGCCACTATTTTTCAACATCGTTTTGACCAGACAGTCAAACGTTTAAAGAAAATAATTGATCGCGGGCAGTTGGGCCAGATTTTTTTAGCTTCTGCCAGATTAATGGTTAATAAAAAACAATCTTATTATGATGAGTCGGGCGGTTGGCGCGGGCAAAAAGATTTGGCTGGCGGTGGCGTGTTAATTAATCAGGCCTCGCACACTATTGATACCCTGACTTATTTATTGGGTGAAGCAGCTGTAGTTTATGGCGCTATAGAAACCGTCAACCATGAGATAGAAGTAGAGGACACCGGCGTAGCGGTTATTCATTTTAAAAATAATGTTTTGGCCACCATCCAGGCCACTGTTTCAGCCTTTACTCGTTTGCCTAAAATTATTGAAATTCACGGCACTAAAGGCTCAGCTATCATCAGTGGTGAAAATTTAGAATTGCATTGGCCGGAACAGGGCAGAATAAAACGAGTTTTTAATAAATTAAAAAATAAATTTTTAATGCGTTTTTTGGATGCTTTGCCTTATAGTTTAAGCATTAAAAGGAAATTAAAAGCCGGCTATCACGCGGAAAATTTAAACGCTATTATTACAGCTATCAGAAAAGGTGAAACTCCGCCCGGTGCTTTTGAACAAGGTTTAAAAAGTTTGGAAATTGTGGAAGCAATTTATCAAGCGCAACAAACAAAACAACCAGTGCAGCTAAGGTCAACTATTAAAAAAGCGTTTGGGGGCGACTATTATCAAAAATATTTAAAAGAAGCTCAAGCAAACAAACCCAAAGTTTTATTAATTAATCCTCTCAATACTTCAACAGTTAATGTTAAATTCTCGCACATTGGCAAGAACCGTTTGCGCCAACCTCTGGGGCTGGCTTACGTGAGTTCTTTTTTAAAAAAAATCACCAGCACCCAATTAATTGATGGAGCAATTTTGGCTTGGGACAAGGAAAAAACCATTAAATACATTAATTCAGTAGCGCCAGATATTTTAATTATTTCCTCCAGTCCTCTTGACCGTTGGCAAAATCCAGACGTGGATATCTCTAAAATTTTTGAAATTATTAATCAGACGCATGCCAAGAATAAAATTTTAATTGGCACTCACGGTACAGTTACGCCGGATTGGGTTTTTGAGAATTGTTGTGTTGATTTTGTGGTCAGGGGTGAACCAGAAATAACTTGTCTGGAGTTAACTCAGGCGCTTTTAAAGGCCAGTAATGATTTTTCCTTCATTCCTGGTTTATCTTTCCGGGTAGGTGATAAAATTGTTCATAATTCTGATCGCATTTTTCAGGATAATCTTGATGAATATCCGTGTCCGGATTATGAAGCCCTGCCCATGCATCTTTATCGTTATTCCACTAATGATTTGCCCGCGCCGTTTTCTTTAATGCTAACCTCGCGCGGCTGCCCGGCGCAATGTATTTTTTGTCTCAAAAAGATGATGCCTGATAAATATCGCGCTCGGTCGGCCGAAAATATTTATCAGGAAATGAAATATTTAGCGGATAATTTTAATATTAAATCAATTTATTTTCAAGATTGGGAGTTTTTGATTGATAAACAAAGAGTCAGAGAGTTTTGCCAGCTGATAATTGAGCGTCCTGAATTGGACATGGTCTGGGGTTGTAGCGCGCGCTTAAGTAGTTTAGATGTGGAGACTATTGCTTTAATGAAGCGGGCTGGATGCGTGCTGATTAATTTTGGTCTCGAGTCCGGTTCGCCGGAAATTCTTAAGCTTAGTAAAAAGGGGGTTGATTTGGAAAAAACCAAAGAAATTATTCAATTTTGTTTGGCACAAAATATCAACATCAGGTCTTTTTGCCTAGCAAATTTACCCGGTGAAAATAAAAATACTTTAAAGGAATCGGCCCGGTTTATCGTGCAAAATAATCTTAATATTCCTCACATCAACATCCCTATCCCTTATCCTGGCACCGAGCTAGCCAGAAAAATAAATTGTACTTCCTGGTCGGGAGCGTTAACCAAAACCGGGATGGTGGAAACTGAATTGGCGCCGGCAAAGGCGCAGCAATTGCTTAAAATATATCTTTGGCAGGGTCGCTTTGGCCGATTATTTTGGCTTAATCCTAAGTTTATATTACATGCTCTTATAATTTTAAAGAAAAAATTTTTTTAAAAATAATTTTTATGTTTAAACTAAACCAAAAAAAAATAGAGAACGCCTTGTTGTTATTAATGTGTGTTGGAAAATTTTTAGTAAGTGGCAGGGCCACAAAAAAGATTAGCCGTTTAGATAATATCTTGGTGGTGCATTTATCTAAACTGGGCGACATGGTTTGTACCACGCCGATGTTTCATGCCATTAAACAAAAATACCCACGAAGTTGCGTTTATGTTTTAGGTGCGGAACCATATCGGGAATTGCTTCGGGGTAATTCAGATGTTGATAGATATTTGGGTTATCAATCAAGCATTTTCAAAAATATAAAAATGCTTAAAAAAGAAAAAATTGATTATGCTTGTTTGGCCTATCCTAATTTTACGGCCTTGGCCGTGATGTATTTGGCCGGCATACCCACCATCTGCGTGCCCCAGGTGGTGGCTCGGTTCTGTCCTTTAGAAACCAAAACTTATCGCTTTTTAAGGCGTTGGGTGTTAACCGCGCCGCACGACGCTTGGAAATATGCGCCACGAGAATATTTGCGTCTTTTAGAGCCCATCGGTATTTATACTGATGAAATTAAAACCTACTTGTTTTATACTTCAGAAGCGGAAAATAAAGCTATGGCTTTTTTACAACAACATGAGGCGGTGCCTGGTCGTGATTTTTTAGTGGGTATTGCGCCGGGCGCCGGTCACAAATTAAAACTTTGGCCGACCGAAAGATTTGCTTATCTGGCAGATTATCTGCAAGAAAAATATCAAGCAAAAATTTTTTTGATAACTGGCCCAGATGAGCAGGATTTAGTTGAAAAGATGATGGCCAGTATAAAGCCAACCACGAAAGTTATTAATCCTAAATTTAGCATTGAGGAACTTAAGGCGTTTATTTCTAAACTTTCTTTTTTTGTCAGTGTCTCGACCGGCCCGATGCATTTTGCTGATGCTTTTGATATTCCACTTGTAGTTGTAGTCGGACCAGCAGACGAGGTTACCCAGACACCGCGCGGAGTTTACAGCCGGATTGTTAAACCCGAAAGGAAAGAAGCGGCGATTTATACTATGTGCACACGTATTTTTGATTATGAGGAAGCTCGCCGACAAGCTGAAAGCACCACCGTGGAAATGGTAAAAGAAAAGATAGATGAATTAATTTCTTTAATAAAAGACAAAAAGTAAGCCACTAATTAATGATTAATAAGGAATTAATATATGAAAATTTTATTTTTATTTCCCAAAATCGGTTCAGATGCCCAATGGGTGGTGGGGCTGGCTTTTATGTCCGCAATTTTAAAAGAAGCCGGACACGAAGTGGAATTGCTGGAAATAAGTACCGAAGAAGATAAAAATAAAATTTCGCCTTTTATTAAATCTTTTCAACCGCAAATTATTGGCTTGTCGACTAATTTTCATCAATATGCTCATTGCGTTCAGATTGCCCGTGAGATCAAGAAAGAATTTGATATCCCGTTATTTATTGGCGGAGTGCATGTTACTTTTAGACCAGACGAAGTAATTCAGGAAAAAAGTTTTGATGGCCTTTGCATTGGTGAGGGAGAATATCCTTTTTTGGAACTGGTCAAGAGAATGGCTAACAATCAGGAATACACTGACATACCTAATTTTTGGTTTAGAAGGGGAGAGAAAATTATTAAAAACGATCTCGGTCCTTTGGTTGAAGATTTGGACGAGTTACCTTTTCCTGATCGTTCAATTTTTAAACATTTTAGAGGAGCCGGCAAGGGAGAAATTATCCCGCGTTTTATATTTTCCCGCGGTTGTCCATTTGATTGCACTTATTGCAGCAACCACGTTCTTAAAAGAATTTACGCGGGCCATGGCCGTTACATCAGGTCCAGAAGCGTGGCTAAGGCCATGGCAGAAATTGAACTGGTCAAAAAACAATATAATTTTAAATATTTTAAAATGGATGACGACACCTTCTCCCTGCATAAACCATGGCTTTTGGAATTTTGTGAGAAATATGCTCAGAAGTTTGATATGGGATTTGAGTGTAATGTGCGAGTTGGAACCATTGACGAAGAATGCCTTGTGGCTTTGAAAAAAGCGGGCTGCCAATTGATAAAAGTTGGTTTGGAAGCGGGCAATGAAAAATTAAGAAAAGAAATTTTGGGCAGAAATATTTCCAACGAGGAAATTATAAAATTGTTTGCTTTAGCGGATAAAGTCGGGCTGCAAAAACTTACTTTTAACATGATTGGCATTCCGGGTGAGACCAAGAAAACCATTAGAGAAACAATTAATCTTAACGCCAAAATTAAAGCGGATTTTATGTTGGCCACCGTTTTCTATCCTTATCCCGAAACCTTGCTGGGTGAAAAGTGCGCGCGAGAAGGTTTGATTATTGGGGACCGGGTGAATCCTTTTCGGCCGGATTCTTTGTTGCATGCGGAGGAATCCGCCCTTAAACTTCCAGGTTTGACTGCCCGTGACATCAAAGAAGCTGTGAAATATTTTAAATTTAATGTTTACCGGCAGTATGATTTAAAAAAGGCCTTGACCCAATTAATGCAAGACAAAAAAGCGGATTTGAAAAAGTTTATTATTGCCAAGCCGATTTTTCATAAAACAGCCAGGATAATTTACAGGTTTTTGAAAAAATAAATAAAAGAAAGAAGAAAAAACAATGGATCCTAAAATTATAGAAAGAACCTTTGGAATACTGGCAGTAATTTTAACCATTACCCAGTTCATTCCGCAGATCGTAAAATCTTTTAGAACTAAAAGCACCAGGGACCTTTCCTGGTGGAGTTTTGCGCAAGGAGCTGTTGTTAGTGCACTTTGGATTTGTTTTGGTTTTTGGCGTCATTCCTTAGAACTCATCATCGCCAACGTGGCCGGGAATATTTCCTGCCTGATAATTTTGGTGCAAAAGTATTTGGTGGAAAAACCGAGAATTAACATCCGGCAAATATTTTTTTCTCCACGAAAATTGATTCTTACAATTTTTGTCTGTGGACTGGTTATTTTTTGGGTGATGACGGCGGCTACTCAATCTCTGCAATTAAAAAAGATATTGGGCTGGATTACTGTTTTATTGAATGTTTCTCAACTTATTCCCCAGGCCGTGAAATCATTTAAATCTGACAGCACCAAAGATCTTTCCTGGGGGACTTTTGTCCAGATATTTACTCTCACCATCTCGTGGGTGGTGTATGGGCTCTGGAGTGGGCTCTATGAGGTCGTCGTAACCAATGCTTTAGTCAGCTTTATTTGTGGCTCTATCTTAGCCAGAAAATATTTTTTGGAAAAAATAAAAAAAGCTGCTTTGTAAAACAATAAAATCCATCTTCATTAAGTTGATTTCATTTTTATCAACACCGAACATTATCAAGCGACTTACGTCCAGGCCTATTTGGGATGAGTGGCTACGCGGCAATTACGACCATGGTCAATGCGCTTTAAAGGAGCATAAACATCAACAGTCTAATACGGAGCTGTGAGCAAAAAATTTCACAACTCTTTTTTTATTTGACAGAAAAATAAGAAAAAGTTAAAATTAGTCCATGGTTGTGAAGGGCGCTGATTTGGCTGATTTTACCCCTACTTCCACCAAATAACCAATTTTAACGGCTGTTTTTCTTTTGTTTAAATGTTTTTAAAATATTTATTTATGAATGAAAATGAAAAAGAAAAAAATAAAAATTTAGGCTTTGAATTAAATCAGGGCATTGGCAGCGGAAAATATTCTGTTTTAAAAACGTTTCATCATCCGCAAAAGTTATCGTCTTTTCTTGAAAAGAAGGTTACCGCGCCAATTTATGTGAGAATTAAACCCACCAACACCTGCCCGCATAATTGTTTTTATTGCATTTATCGTTTTGAATTTTCCGGCATTCATCCCGAAAGTGTGCGAACCGATATGATTCCCAAAGAAAAAATGTTTGAAATTTTAGACGACCTGAAGGCCATGGGTATTAAGGCCGTGACTTTTTCCGGTGGCGGCGAGCCGCTACATTACCCCTGGATTAATGAAGTTCTTAAAAAAGTTTTGGATTCCAAAATGGATTTTTCCATTATTACTAATGGTCAACTTTTACATAATGAAGCGGCAGAATTATTAAGTCAGGCTAAATGGATAAGAGTTTCCCTTGATTATCCTGACGCCGAAACTTTTTCTAAAATTAGGGGAGTGCCCCCAACTTTTTTTGATCAGATCAAAGAAAATATTAAAAAGTTCGGTCGCATGAAAAATTCTAACTGCTCACTCGGCGTTAATTGTGTTATCAATGAGCATAACTATGATAAAGTTATAAAAATTGTGGAACTCTGTGAGGAATTGGGCATTGACAATTTACGGTTTGCTCCAGTTTGGAAGAGTAGTTATGAAGAATATCATAAAAATATTAAAGACGAGGCTTTAAGACAGATTGAAGAAGCAAGAAAAAACAGCCCGCCAGGAATGGAAATTGGCAGCACTTATGGTCGCTATTTTGATGGCTCCACCGGTGGTTCTGTCCGTGCTTATGACAGGTGTTATTATATGCAAATTGTGCCGGTTATTGCGGCTAACCAAAATGTTTATGCCTGCCATAACAGCGCTTATGATCCGGAAGCCAGAATTGGCAGTATTAAAGATCGTTCCTTTAAGGAAATGTGGTTTAGCCGGGAGACAGAGGATTTTTTTAATAATTTTAATCCCAAGAAGTCTTGTCAGCACGAATGTTCCAATGATGAAAAAAATAAAATTTTAAATGAATTTATAAATTGTGCTCATCCTGACGTGGTAAATTTTATTTAATCTTAAATCTATGACCAAACAAGAATTGATTGATTGTGAAAATAATATTATTCAATTATTTGAAGATGGGGAAATTCCTTATCTTACTCATTTTTGTGGTGGCAATGAAGAACAATTAATTTCAATTTTTAAAGACATCAAACCCGGTGATTACATTTTTTCAACCCATCGCGCCCATTATCATTATCTTTTAGCTGGCGGCCAGCCAGAGGAATTAAAAGAAAAAATTCTTGCCGGCAAGGGCATGTATCTTTTTAGCAAAGAGCTTAATTTTTTATCAACTTCCATTGTAGCTGGCGGCCCCTGTATTGCCGCGGGCATCGCGCTGGGCTTAAAGATGTCACAATCCGCTAAGCGTGTCTGGTGTTTTGTCGGTGACGGCGCTGAGGACGAAGGCCATTTTTATGAAGCTGTGCGCTTTGTGGAAGGCCAGGATTTGCCTTGCATTTTTGTAATTGAAGATAACGACAGAAGCGTGACCACTCCCAAAAAGGATCGTTATGGTGACCATGGTTTCAATTGGAATAGTAAACACGTCATCAGATATACCTACACTCCGGTTTATCCGCATGCCGGCACTAATAGTGGTAAAATGATAAAATTTAAAATTAACGAAGGGACAAAATTATGAAATACAAAGAAGCGGTAAAAATAAGCATGGATGAATTTGCCAAGGATGAAAAAGCTTTATTTGTTGGCTATAACACCCGATTGGGTTCTAAAGCCATGGGTACTCTTAATGATGTTGCAGAAGGAAAACTTTTGGAAACACCGCTGGCCGAAAATTTAATGGCCGGACTAGCCATCGGCTTAAGTTTGACTGGCTATAAGCCCATGGTCTATTTTGAGCGCTTTGATTTTATTTTAAACGCGATTGACGCCATTGTTAACCATTTGGATAAAATAGCCGATACTTCCGATGGGCAGTTTAAACCTAAAGTGATTATCCGAGTGGTTATTGGCGCTCAATTAAAGCCCTTTTTTACCGGTCATTGTCATATTCAGGATTTTACCGAGGCCATGAAAAAATTATTAAAGTTTCCCGTGTTAAAACCATTAACTGCTCCCGAGGTTTTGGAGGCCTATAAATTCGCCATGACACAAGACCAAAGTGTGATGATCATTGAAACTAGGGATTTATATGACGAAGAGTTTTAATTAGAGCGGCTATTAAATTCTAAAATAATGATTAAAAAGATAATTAGAAATATTAATTTGGATAAAATAAATGAAATTAAAAGTATTTCATTTGTTAAAGATGTTTCCATTTTACAGGTAGGTTCTATGGCTGGCACCCTCTTGTCAGCTTTAACTTCGGTTGTTTTCGCACGAGTTCTTGGACCCGCTCTTTATGGCACTTATTCTTTAATTTTTGCTTTTGCCGGTCTAGCTGGATTGTTTATGAGTTGGGGATCGTCTTATGGCGGTTTAACCCTTTTTGTTGAAGCTTATGCGAGAAAAGATAAAATTAAAATAATGGAAGTCATCGTTTATTTTTTTAGAATTTCTTTAATCGCCGCAATTATTGTTAGTTTATTAAGTATGTTTTTAGCGGCGCCAATTACTAAAATTATCTATGGTAACGCTCACATTGGCAATTTGGCGCGTTGGATAATTTTACTTTCAATTATTGAAGTTTTTTATAGTTTAATTATTATCATTCTTCAAGGTATAAGAAAAATTAAATATTTAACAATTTTGGAAAATATTAACAAATTTTTATCCGCTTTGATACCAATTACTTTTGTTCTTATGGGTATGGGTTTAGCTGGTATAGTTTTGGGGCAAGTAATTACGGCCATTATTTTTTTTATATTTTCAATTTCACTTTATGTAATTTTTTCTAATCGAAACAAATTATTCCCCCAACCAAAGGATATTATTATTAATTTTTTTAAAGTAAAGATTAAGAAATATTTTACTTTTGGTTTTTCAATTGCTATTGATAAAAATATTGCCGGTCTATGTACCTTATTGCCCACCATTATTGCTGGCTCTTTTATTACTACGAATGAAATAGCGTTTTTTAAAGTAGCAGTTGGCTTGACGACCATGAGCTTGATCATCTTATCGCCAGTTTCCAGACTGTTGAATGTTCAATTTCCAAAATCAAAAACGCAGGGGATTTCCCAATTAAGAAAAATTTTTTATAGAACAACCAAATGGTCGCTTTTAATTTCAGTGCTGATAGCCATATGTTTAATTATTTTCTCTAAATTTGTGATTATTTTATTTTACGGAAAAGAATTTGCTTTTAGTGCCCACTTGGTTTATTTAATGAGTTTGCTTGCTGCAATTTCCGGTATTGGGGTTGTGCTAGGTCCGATCTACCGGACTTTAAATAAAATGAAAATCACCATTATTTTAAATACCATTTTAGTTTTAATTGGTTTACCAATATTTTATTTAATTATTAAAAATTACGGCATCTGGGGATTGACGATTAGTTATATTGCTTGGCAAGGTTTATCCAACGTCTTGGGTTTTTTTATTATTGCCAGAATTATTGATAAATTAAATGATGAAGAAATTACTAAGAGCTCGCTTGTTTAAAAATATGTCGCCAAAATTGAATTTCTAAAGAATGAGGGCGTGTCATTTTAAAGAGATTTGCTATTAGAATATATCTGTTATTTATATTGTGGTAAAAAGATAAAATATGCTGAATAAAGAATTTAAACAAACTAAGGAGGTGGTAAAATACGCGGCGGAGCAAGGATATCTTAGGGGACGGGTTTTGGATTTGGGTGCGGGACAGGCAAAGTATAAATCAATTATTAAAGAAAAAGCGAATGAATACGTGGCTTTTGATTTAATACCAGGTAAAAATATTGATGTGGTGGGCGAGATAAATAACACCGGTTTGCCAGCTGAATCTTTTGAGACCGTTGTTTGTACTCAGGTTTTTGAACATATTGCCACGCCTTGGCTGGCAGTGAAAGAAATAAAGAGATTATTAAAACCGAATGGTATTTGTCTTTTAACCGCACCTTTTTTGGAAGCTTACCATGCCGACCCGCACGATTATTTTCGCTATACCACCGAAGGCGTGATAGCACTTTTTAAAAACGAGGGATTTGAAATTGTAGAAGGGGGTATATGTGGCGCCATGTACTTGGTTTTGACTGAATTTTTACGGTTTACTTTGTTTAGTTCTTACAAGAAAGCACGGCGCGGTAATTATCGGGCAACATTGTATTTAAACAAATTGGCACAATTTTTAAATAAATTTTCTCGCAATAAAACAATTTACACGAGTTCGTATGTTATTGCTAAAAAATTATAATTAGTAATTATATGAAAATTGTTTTAGTCACTGATGTTTTTCCCCCCGCTTCGCAAACTAGCATAGGGTCAATAGTAAAAAATTTGGCTCAAGGATTTCAGATCAAAGGCCACGAGGTTTTAGTCATTACACCTACTACAAATAAAAAAGAAGCCGGCCCGAATCAATATCAAGGCTTGAATGTTTGGTTGGTTTATACTAATTACCCCGCTCGCTTAATGCACTATTTAAATCTTTATAATCCCTTGGCCGTGAGAACTATCAGAAAAATTTTTCGGCGTTTTCAGCCAGATATTGTTCATGCCCACACTGTTCATGTTCTTTTATCGTATGCTATCTTAAAATTGGCCAAAAAGGCTAAAGCCAAGGTTTTTTTAACCATTCATGATGCCGATCTTTTTATTCCCGCCGGTAAATTTGTGGAATTTATAGACCGCGATCCGGCGTTTAAAGCCGGTCTTAAAATTAACCAAACTGATAACAATTATCAGATTTTTTTTCCGGAACTGGTTAAAAGATTTAAGAAAAGAATGATACCATTTCGTAAAACGATTATTAAATATTATCTAAAATATGTTGATAAAATTTTTTCAGTCAGTCGGGCTTTGGCCATAGCTCACGGGCAAAACGGTATAAAAAATATTATAGTAATTCATAATGGTTTAAGGTTGGAAGAATGGCAGACCAGCCAAGAAGCGAGAAAAAAATTTAGGGAAAAATTTCAACTTAATAATAAAAAAGTAGTTTTTTTTGGCGGACGCCTACATCCCTTTAAGGGCGCCGAACAAATTATTAAAGCCATGGCTTTGGTAATAAAAGAAGTGCCCGACGCAATTTTATTAGTGGCTGGAAAGAAAGATGCCTATGCTTCTGAAATGATGAAATTGGCCGCTGGTTATTCTTTGCCCGTTGTTTTTGCTGATTGGCTCTTGCCAGAAGAGATAAAAGTTGCCTATGGTGAAAGCGCGGTAGTCGTTACTCCTTCCATCTATTTAGATCCTTTTCCAACTATTAATTTGGAGGCCATGGCTTGCGGCCGACCAGTGGTTGGTACTTGTTTTGGTGGTACCCCGGAAGTCGTGGTTGATAACGAGACTGGTTTTATTGTTAATCCGTTTAATTTGAAAATTATGTCAGAAAGAATTGTTACTTTATTAAAAAATCCGGCTCTGGCTGAAAAAATGGGTCAGGCCGGTCAGCAAAGGATAAAAGAAGAATTTAATTTAAATCAGCAAGTGATGATAACTTTAGCTTGGTATAAAAAATTTTTAGCTTAAAGTACTGATATGATTAAAAAAATATTGTTAATTTTTTCTTTTCTAGCCATCTTTTGTTTGGCGGTTTTAGTTTGGTATAGTCCAGTGTTATTTAAAAGCTATGCTGTTCATCCTTTTCCTGATACTTTGATTTTGGCGCGTAATTTGATTCAAAGCGGAGTGTATGGTTTAGAAAATAATTTGAATGTGGTTTTAGCACCAGAGTTGGTAAAAGAACAAGCGCAGGTTTCTAGTTTAGGTAATCGTTTAACGCCACAAATTTATGCTGAAATTTTTAAAATAACTGGGCGGCTCAGTTTAAATCAAATTAGCTTTTTTGCCTGTTTAATTCACGCTCTGGCTTTAATATTTTTTATGATGACGGTCAAAAAAATGTGGGGTTTGAAAAGAGCGGTGATTTTTGGAGTGATTTACATTTTTTTGCCGGTTCAATGGACAATGCCTTTTTTGTTGCGGAGTAACTATGAATTTGCTACTTTATTTTTTTCAATTTTTGTTTGGTTATATTTTGGTAGAAAAAATTATTATAGATATAAAACAGTTTCATGGGTTCTGGCTGGTATCTTTTTAGTATTAGCAATAATGGCCAAAGAAGCTTTTGCTTTGTTTGTGCCGATTTTTTTTCTTTATCTTTTTGGAGTTAAAAAAAGAAAAGAATTGTTATTGCTAGGGGTTTCTTTTGTAGTTGTGGCGGGGATATTTTGGTTGCCCGGTTTTTTAAATAACAACGCCTATTTTAACGCTTTGACGACCAAAACTAAGGAAAATGTTCAGAATAGCGATTTTTTGATTTATGGCGAATTTTTTATTGACCCCTATTCTTATCATTTTCAAAAAGAAGAAATTTTAACACAGACGAGGATTGAGGGAGGGTGGAATTCTTGGAAACAATTATCAACAATTAAACTTCTATATAATGCCGGTTTACGCGCGCCAACCTTTTATGAGCGTTTGAGTATTGGTACGTTTTTATTTTTTAAACAAATTTTTAAATTATTTTCTTTAGAACAAACCGGTGGGCCATTAATTTTTGCTTTAATGTTTTTGGGCTTATTTTATTTATGGAAAAGAGAAAGAGAAAAAGCAATTTTATTTTTGGTTTGGATTTTGGGAACCTTCTTTTTGTTCGCTTATATTGTTTTTGGCAGTCGGTCGCATTTAATGGACATTATTTTTCCTTTAGTACTTTTGATCTCTTTGGGTTTTAATTTTTGTTTGGAAATATTGAAAGAAAAAATTAACTCTAAAAAATTGGTTTTATTAACACATTTTTTTTTAATGATCTTGGTGGTTTATAATTTTATCCAGACCTCTCATTTAGCTTTGACAAGAATTTATGATAATTCCCTAGTTTTAAAAGTTGAAACTTACGCCCAAAAAATTGAAGAAAATAAAAAAATATCTTCCCGTGACGTTATCGCCGTGAATGAAGGGCAGAGCGCTTATCAACTTAATTATCAAACCGGTAAATCGATGGCGATTTTTAATGCGGAAACTATCACAAAATTATTAAAAGAAAATAAATTAAAAAAAGCTTTTGAACAATTTGGAATTAAATATGTTATTGGTTATAATAAAGAATTAACAAAAGAAATAGTGAAAGAGACGGGGGTTGGAGTGGTAGCCGAAGATTTATTAATCAACGAACCCGAACCATCATATTTTCAGAAAATGTTTATGAATTTTTTTAGATAAAGCGAGATCTAAACCACTGCCTTGACGGAATATTTAATTTAAGATAGAATAGTGGTATGGATAATTTTCCTTATAAAAAAGCAATTGTGACCGGTGGCGCTGGCTTTATTGGCAGTCATTTAGTAGAGGAATTATTGAAAATGGGTGTAGAGGTTATCAGTATTGATAATTATAGCGCTGGTAAAAGAGAAAATTTACAACACCTTCGGGGTTACCCGAAGTTTTTTGAGGTAGCCGCCGACGTGACTCAATATGGGAGTTTAAAACATTGGTTTAAGGGAGTGGATATTGTTTTTCATCAAGCGGCTTCTAAAAAGACTATTTGTTTAAAAGATCCAAGAAGGGATTTGGAAGTTAATGGAAAGGGAACTTACAATATTTTACATTTGGCTAAAGAATTTGGCGTGAAAAAAGTTGTTCATGCTTCCACAGGTTCGGTTTATGGCGAGGCAGTGAGTTATCCACAGAATGAATTACACCCACTTAACCCAACATCTTATTATGGTGTCAGTAAGTTAGCCGGCGAACGTTATGCCATGGTTTTTCATAAATTATACGGTTTAGATGTAACGGTTCTTAGGTATTTTCATGTCTACGGTCCGCGTCAAGAATTTAGTGACGTGGGTGGAGTCATCCCAATTTTTGGCAGACATATTATTCAAAATCAGCCACCAATTATCTTTGGCGATGGCAGCCAGCAGCGCTCCTTTACTTATGTGAAAGATGTAGTAGCGGCTAATATTTTGGTGGCGAGTAACCCCAGCACCGCCGGCGAGATCTATAATTGCGCTTCGGGTATTAAAGTGACGATTAAAGAATTAACGGAAAAAATGTTGGCTATTTTAGGTAAAGAATATTTGGGTGTCAAATATGAAAACTGGACGCCGGGTGATATAAAGATTTTTGATATTGACAATTCTAAATTAAAAAAATTGGGTTTTGAATTTAAAACTAAATTTGAAGACGGTCTTTATGAAACGATTAATTGGTTGAAAGAAGTGATAAAATAATTTTTATGTTTAATAATAAGCAAATCCAAGTTATTGTACCGGCTTATAATGAAGAAAGGCTCATTGGAAAAGTTATTGAGACGATGCCAGATTTTGTTGATAAGATAATTATTATTAACGATTGTAGTAAGGATAGAACTAAAGAAATTGTCCAGGATTTTATGAATCGCGATGGAAGGATTTTTCTTTTGACTCACGAAGTTAATAAGGGATTGGGCGAATCATTGATTGACGGATATTTGAAGGCTTTAGAATTGGGCGCCGATGTGGTGGCGGTGATGGCTGGCGACGCTCAAATGGATCCCAAAGATTTAATTAAAGTGATTGAGCCGGTGGTCGAAGAAAAAGCTGACTATGTTAAGGGAAACCGTCTTTTACATGATAATGTAAGTAATATTATGCCAAAATATCGCTTTTTGGGAAATTCTTTTTTAACTCTTTGGACAAAGTTTGCCACTGGTTACTGGCATTTAATTGATCCTCAGTGCGGTTACACCGCTATTGCCAGAAATGCTTTGAAAGAAATACCAATAAAAGAAATGGTCGGGGGGTATGGATATAATGCGGATATTTTAAATATGCTTAATTTGTATAATTTTAGAGTTAAAGATGTGGAGGTCAGGCCGGTTTATGGAGAAGAGAAAAGCAAAATTAAATTAAGCAGTTATATTCCAAGGGTAAGTTGGCTTTTGAATAAACTTTTTTGGCGCAGGATGTGGAGAAAATATTTGGTGCGCGAGTTTCATCCTTTGGTTTTTTTCTATTTTTTGAGTTTCTTTAATATTTTTTTAATTGCTCCCCTTTGTATTATTAGAATAATTTGGGTTTATTACACGTTTGATTTAACTTCACAGACAACTTTGATTATTTTTGTCTTTACTCTGACCATGAGTGTTTTTTCTTTCTTTTTCGGCATGTGGTTGGATATGGAAGACAATAAAAGATTGAAAGTTTAATAGGACTGTTAATTTATGTGTGGAATTTTTGGTTTGATAGTTGCTCCAAGAGCAAATTTGAACATGAAAAGAAGTCGACAGACAGTTGATCGACTTTTTGTTTTATCGGAATCGCGAGGCAAGGAAGCGGCGGGCTTGGCCTTTTTGGGCGACGAAAAAATTGATATTTTAAAAATGCCGCAACCAGCAAGCGTTTTGATTAAAAGCAAGGAATATAAAAATTTATGGCGAGTGGCGGAAAGGCAGAGAGATACCTTTGCTTTAATTGGACACGCGCGATTGGTAACCAACGGTTCGCAGGTTTTTAACAAAAATAATCAACCGGTTATTAAAGAGGGGTTAGTGGCGGTGCATAATGGGATTGTGACGAATGTGGAAGAATTGTGGTTGAAATTTGATCAATTAAAAAAAGAAACCGGCGTGGATACGGAAGTGATTTTGGCGTTAATTAATAAATTTTTAGCCGAAGGGGAAAAGACAGTTGATGTTTTGGTCAAAGTTTATAACTTAATAGAAGGTATGGCTTCTTTGGCTTTTTTTTCTGCTACAGAGAATAAATTTTTTCTTTCAACCAATAATGGGTCTTTGTATTATTGTTATCATCAAGACAGAGGAATTTTGGTTTTTGCTTCAGAGAAATATATTTTAAAAAAGATTATTAAGAAAAATTTAGGAGATGTTTTTGATTTGAAAGATATTAAACATTTGGAAAGTAAAACCGGGTTGGTGATTGATTTGGCACGGGTGGAAGGCAACAATTTTAGTTTTTCTTCTCCAGAGGATAAAATAGTGGATGGCAACAGAAAGAGAAGAAATATTAATTTGGTTAGTTTGCCAGAGATGGTGGTGGCGACGGAAGAGCAAGTCGGAGAAGTGCCGGCTGATTTTTTTTCGTTGGTGGAGGAACGACAGAAAGAAATTCAAAATTTGAGACGCTGTACAAAATGTATTTTACCGGAAACTTTTCCATTTATTGAGTTTGATGAAGATGGTATTTGTAATTATTGTCATAATTATCAAAAGATAAAAATAAAAGGAGAAGAAGAGTTAAAAATTATTGCTGATAAATACCGTCGTTCGGATGGAAAAGCAGATTGTTTGATGACATTTAGTGGCGGTCGTGATTCTAGTTTTTGTTTGCATTATGTAAAAAATGTTTTAAAACTTAATCCAGTGGCTTATTCTTATGATTGGGGAATGATTACAGATTTGGGGAGACGCAACCAAGCTAGAATGTGCGGAAGGTTGGGCGTGGAGCACATCCTAATCTCTGCTGATATTAGAAAAAAAAGAGAAAATATCAGAAAAAACGTTTTGGCTTGGTTAAAAAAACCAGATTTAGGTACGGTGCCCTTATTTATGGCTGGTGATAAACAATATTTTTATTACGCCAATAAGCTAAAAAAATTGTTGAAAATTGATTTGATTATTATTGGTACTAATTTTTTAGAGAAAACTTATTTTAAAGCTGCTTTTGGAGGAGCTAAAATTAAATTTAAAAGCCAGCGCCCTTATTCCTTATCTTTTATCAATAAAATGAGGCTTGGTTTATATTATTTAAAATCTTTTATTATTAATCCAGCTTATTTTAATAGTTCTTTAATTGATACTTTTACCGGTTTTCTTTCTTTTTATTTTATCTCTCATAAATATTTAAATATCTATGATTATTTACCATGGGATGAAAAAGAGATTGAGACCGTTTTGAAAGAAAAATATAATTGGGAAATATCATCAGATACCAAAACCACTTGGCGCATTGGTGATGGCACGGCATCTTTTTATAATTATATTTATTACATGGTGACTGGTTTCACAGAAAATGATACTTTCCGCAGTAATCAAATTCGTGAAGGGAATATTACCAGGGAAGATGCGTTACGGCGTTCCCGAGAAGATAATCAAATACGTTGGGAATCAATACAATGGTATTGTCAAACCGTTGGAATTGATTTTGAAAAGACGATTAGAACAATTAATGAAATAAAAAAATTATATTAAATAAATTATGAAGGTTTTATTGATTAATCCACCAGTTTTTCATGTTATCGATCCAAGTTTGCCGGAGATTTTACAATCGGAAGAAGATCCAATGCCGCCACTGGGGTTAATGTATTTGGCTGGCTATTTAGAAAAATATTCTACTCACGAAGTTGATATTTTAGATTGTGAGTTGGAAAAAATAAACTGGGAAGAGATACAGAATAGGGTGAAAGAAAAAGATTATGAGGTGATTGGTATTACCACAATGACCTTTACTCTTTTATCTGTTTTAAAAACAATTAAAACTATTAAGGTTGTGAAGCCGGGGATTAAAATTGTTTTGGGCGGGCCACACGCGCATATTTATCCAAGAGAAACTGTTAGTTTAGAGAGTGTTGATTTTGTGGTTTTGGGTGAAGGAGAAGAAACGTTTAAAGAACTTTTAGACAATATGAACCAACCGGAAAAATTATCAGCGATAAAGGGATTGGTTTTTAAAATGGGAGAAGAGATTATTAACAATGGAATTCGTCCATTAATCGAAAATCTAGACAGTTTGCCTTTTCCCGCTCGACAACTTTTGCCGTATCAAAAATATAAATCTTCGTTGGGAAAGAATTTTCCCGTAACAACCATGTTTACCAGCCGGGGCTGTCCTTATAATTGTCTTTTTTGCGATCGACCGCATTGGGGCAAAATGTTTCGAGCTAGAAGCGCTGATAACGTAGTAAAAGAAATGGAAGAATGCATAAAACTTGGAATTAAGGAAATATTTATATATGACGACACTTTTACTGTTGATAGACAGAGGGTTATGGATGTTTGCACTGGAATTAAAAATAAAAATTTAAAAATTGTTTGGGATATTCGCACCAGAGTTAACGCGGTTGATGAAGAATTATTAATAGCTTTAAAAGAAGCTGGTTGTCAAAGAATTCATTATGGGGTGGAGGCAGGAACGCAGAAAATTTTAAATGTGTTAAGAAAGGGGACAAATCTGGAGATGATAAAAAACGCTTTTAAATTAACTAGAAAGGTTGGAATACAAATCCTGGCATATTTTATGATTGGTTCACCCGAAGAAACAAAAGAAGATATAAAGAAAACCATAAAATTGGCAAGAGATTTAAAGCCAGATTTTGCTAATTTTGGAATTACAACCCCGTATCCGGCAACGGATTTGTATGTTTTGGGGTTGCAAAGGGGGATTTTAAAAAATGATTATTGGCATGAATTTGCCGCCCATCCAACCAACGATTTTAAGCCACCAGTTTGGGAAGAAAATTTGAAACAACAAGAGTTGATTGTTCTTTTAAAAAAAGCATATCAATCATTCTATTTTCGTCCGAGTTATATAATTAAGTTATTGAGCAGAATTTCTTCTTGGCGGGAATTTTTTACCAAAGCGATAATGGGAATGAAATTGTTTAGATTATAAAAAATGAAAAAGCCCTCGCCATGAGCGGGGCTTTGGATGAAGAATGTTGTTTAGAATTAGAAATGGTGATATGTGGCGGCGAAGACAAGAGTGGCCGCTATCAGCTGGGCAATGTTCCATCAGTTGACTTTGAGGCCGTTACCTTCCAGATCGCAGTTGTGGATGTTTTTCCCCAAATTCTCTTAAACACCAGTATCCATCCTTATTTTTTATGTGAAAGATTATTTATGACTTTTTTTGCCATAATAAGCAAATATAGTATAGTTTTAGATTTCTGTCAAAATTTAATCTGTGGATAAAAAATATGGTATAATAAAGGTATCTTAACTAAATTTTTATTCCCATGCTGTTTTTTACTCCGCGCACAATCAAAAAAATTACCAGGGCGGGGCTGATTGGCCGTGGCTGCAATAATTTTCCCGTGGCACGAAAGTGGGAGGCAGTCAGAAAAGCCAAGGGCAAAGAAAAATTTGTCATTTGCAATGTTTCCGAGTCCGAACCCGGCGTTTTTAAAGATCGCCATATTTTGCGCCACCATCCGGAACGGGTGATTGATGGTCTGATTTTAGCCATGGACGCAGTGGGTGCGCGGCGCGGTTTTGTTTATTTAAATCCGGAATATTACGCGGAGTTTGCTAATGAGTTGCAGAAAATAATTAATTTGAAAATCGGCGGAATTGGCACGATTGAGCTTTTTGAAAAATTACAACATGATTATATTGGCGGGGAAGAGACCGCGGTTTTAAACGGCATGGAAGGCAAACGAGTGGAACCGCGCTTGAAACCGCCTTATCCGGTTAATGTTGGTTTGGCAGGTAAACCGACTTTAATCAATAATTGTGAAACTTTTTACGCCGTGAGTTTGATTAATGAAAATAAATACAAAAACGCACGGTTTTATTCATTATCTGGCGCCAGTGTGGAGACGACAGTAAAAGAATTGCCAGTTGATATTACTATTAAAGAAATGCTCAAAGAATTTGGCCACGAGCCAAGTGAAAAATATTTTTATCAGGTGGGCGGGGGAGCGGCTGGCACTTGTTACAATTATAAACAATTAAACAGAAAATTTGATAGTTTAGCGGCGGTGACAATTTTCAGCGCGGAGGAAGCGCCAAAAAATGTGGTGATGCACTGGCTGGAGTTTTTTGAAAATGAATCTTGTGGACAGTGCGTGCCCTGCCGCGAGGGAACCTATCGCCTGCGAAATTTAATGAAAAAATATTTTGAAACTGAAGAAAATTTCCGCGGAGATCCGCGCCAAGGCAAGCGTGACGATCAGCGTCATTCCGCGGAGTTTGATGATTTAATTTTCGCTTTGGAAAATACTTCATTCTGCGCCTTGGGCAAATCTGCCACCAATGCGGTTTTGAGTTATTGGAAAAATGTGAGGAAATGAAAAAGCCTCGACCGAAAAGTCAAGGCCTCACACATAAATGAAGGCGTTCAGTTTTTGATTCGAAAAGAAAGTTCAAATTGCGCTGTTGCGCTTATAGCACTCAGTGTTTGAATGACTTTTATTTGAGTGCCGACCGGGATCAGCCGATATGGTTCTACAGATGCCTGATAAACACCGGGGTAGTTATCGTTACTGACTTTGAAAAGTAACCAGCCAATACCAGCGCTATCCGCCAGCGTTTCCCGAACGACAACCAATGTATCGTTGGGGAGAAATTCTATAGAAATCGGCGGTTTGGGGAGATAGTATTTTTTTTCATCTTCTGTTAAATAAGTGTAATCACGACGCGATGTTGATTCCGGTATAATAATCATTATCACCACCGAAAGAATGATTATAGGAATTGGAAAAAGCAACCAGAGTTTTTTGTTTTCTGTTAGCATTACAATTTCCTCCTTTTTTTGAATGAATTGTTTGGATTTTTATACCATTTTTATTATAGCATGTCTAAAATTTTTTATCAAACCCAATTACCCATATTTTAACAGAAAATACTAATTTTTGGTTAAGATGAGCGGAAAATTGGCTACGAATTAATGCGAATTTAAGGCGCCTGCCTGCCGGCAGGCAGGAATTTTACGAATAATATTCTTTTGTCATTTGTCATTCCGACCGAAGTCCCGCAGAATTGCGGGACGGAGTGGAGGAATCCCTTCGACTGACCATGCATAACAAAACCATAATTCACAACTATTTTGTCTATTTCATGGCGAGTCAGAGCGGTACGCTCTACATCGGCGTGACTAATAATTTGGAGAAAAGAACCCACGAGCATAAACACAAATTAATAGAAGGTTTCAGTAAAAAATATGGCTGCGATAGACTGGTTTATTATGAACACTATTCCGACATTAATATCGCGATTGAAAGAGAAAAGCAATTAAAGAAATGGAATAGGAAAAAGAAGGAAGAACTAATTAAGAAACAAAATCCTCATTGGGACGATTTGAGTGAGGAGTTAAGATAAAAATAACGGCGAAGGGATTTCTCCACTTCGTTCCCCCGACATTTGTCGGGGTCGCTTCGGTCGAAATGACAGAAAATAATAAAGAAATGAAAAAAGTAAAAATCACAATTAATGGTAAAGAATATCTCGCAACAAAGGGCGAGACGATTTTGGACGTGGCTCTGCGCGAAAAAATTGAGATTCCTCATTTGTGCAAACATCCGGATTTGAAAATCAAAGGCAATTGTCGGATGTGTTTGGTGGAGGCCGGCGGGCAAATCACCACCGCTTGTTCCACCGAAGTTCGGCCTGGCTTGCAGGTTTTGACCAACACCCAAGAAGTGGAACGCGGGCGGAAAATAAATTTGGAATTAATTTTTGCTGAACACGTGGAAAAATGCCCGACCTGCATTTATCAGGACAATTGTATAATTTTAAAATACGCCGCGCAGTATGGCTCGCCTCGATTCGACCCGCTTAGACCTGGCGAGGCTGGCGATCGAGTCGAAGCGGGTGTCAAAGTAGCGCGGTTTGAAGACCGAAAAAAAAATCATCCGGTTTGGCAATTTTCTGATTCCATTCAATTTGATGCTGCCAAATGCATTGACTGCCGCAACTGCGAGGAGGTTTGCCGTGAAAGGCAGGCCTGTGAGTTTTATGAAATTACCGCGGATAAGGGAGAGGATCAAATTATAAAGCCTAAAGGAAAAGCTAACAGCGGAGCGACCTCCCCCAACCCCCTCCTTATAAAGGAGGGGAGCTTAGACCTCTTAAAAAATGATCCGGATAAATTTGATTGCACTTATTGCGGGCAGTGTGTGACGCATTGTCCAGTCGGCGCCATTGCCGGTGTGCCGCACTGGCAGGCAGTAGAAAAACTTTTGCAAAATAAAAATAGTAATGAAAAAATTTTAGTGGCGCAGATCGCGCCGTCAATTCGCGTTTCCATTGGCGAGGAATTTGGCCAGGCTTATGGCAAAATTATGACCGGGCAGCTGGCCGCATCCATGAAAGCGTTAGGTTTTGATTATGCTTTTGATGTCAATTTGGGCGCTGATTTTACCACTTATGAGGAAGCGCGCGAACTGGTGCATTGGCTCACCGCAGGCAAACCGCGGCCGATGTTCACTTCCTGCTGCCCGGCCTGGGTCAAATTTGTGGAATTTTTTTATCCCGAATTTATTTCGCATTTAACCACCAGCAATTCGCCGCACATGTGTTCGGGTCCGGTGATTAAAACGTTTTTTGCCGATGCGTTAAAAAAAGATCCGCGCGATATTGTAGTAGTGTCAATTATGCCTTGCACTTCCAAAAAGCATGAAATTGGTTTGGAGAAACATAGAATTGATTTGAGTTGGTGTCTGGAAAGGTTGGATTTGCCAAACATTGAAAATGTCTGTCAAAATCGCGGTGGACTTGCGGGCATAAAAGTTCCAGCCGTGGATCATGTTTTGACCACGCGCGAATACGCTTTCCTTTTACATAAAAATAAAATTGATTTACCAAACCTGAAACCGATTGATTTGGACAGGCCGTTGGGCATTTCTTCCGGCGCCGGCGCCATTTATGGCGCTTCCGGTGGCGTCATGGAATCTGCTCTGCGCAGCGCTGATTATTTTTTTCGCGTGCTGGCGGAAACCGGTTCCATGGAAGCTGTTTTGAAAGGCAAGAATTATCAATTAAAAAAGAAAAGATTTTCTAAAATTGCCCAAAGCCGAATTGAATTTCAGGAAGCCCGCGGACAAAAAGGAATTAAAACCGCGCGGGTGAAAGTTGGAGACAAAAAATTGAATATCGCGGTGGCGAATGGGCTTGGTAATGCTAAGAAAATTTTGGAAGATTTAAAAGCTGGCCGAGCGCGCTATGATTATGTGGAAGTGATGGCCTGTCCCGGCGGTTGCATTGGCGGCGGCGGCCAGCCCATTCCAACTAACGCGGCTATTCGCGCTCAGCGTGCCATGGCGGTTTATGAGATTGATAAAAATTTGCCCATCAGAACCGCTCATGAAAATCCATCGGTTCTGGAGGTTTATAATAAATATTTTAAAGGCGATGAGGAATTGATTGAGAAAATTTTACATTCAAGGTTTAGGGTGAGGGAGAAGGAGGGATATAAGGTAGTATAAAAATGATAAACCTCACCCCAGCCCTCTCCCTGCCTCGCCGGCAGGCAGGCTTCGTAAGGAGAGGGGGCGGATAAACCTCTCCCCTTACCAAGGGGAGAATTAAAGAGAGGTTTATACATTTCGCCAATAGGCGCGCAGTTATTCGTATATTCGTAAAATTAGTAAATTCGTAGTAATTCGCCTTTGGCGAATAAAAAAATCGCTCCAGTCTACGGCTGGAGCGGATGAAATTTGGATTATACGGCATGTACTGGGGTACCACAATGACCGCAAAATTTGTCGCGGGTCAATAAGTTTCTTCCGCAGTTTTTACATTTTTGCAGGATCATCTCCACGAGCCTGTTGCCACACTGGGAACAAAAATTTTCGTTGGGAGTGGCCATCATACCACTCATTTTGCAACCACGTTTTTTACAGGTTTTAGCCATATTTACCTCCTTTTTGGTTTTTGTGAAAAGCTGTTTAACCTCCTAACTCAATTTAATCCTAGCAAACCCTAAATTTTATGTCAATAGATACAACTTTATCCAAAATTCAGGTCGGGTATTTTGTTAAATTTATTTTGCTTTTGGCGCTCGCCACCGGCGGACCATTGATTGGTATTCATTCGCAGTGGATTACCGGGCCAATCGTGAACGCAACTTTAATTTTGGCCGTATTTTTGGTTGGCTTGCGCGGAGCGGTTTTGATTGGGCTTTTGCCCTCCACCATCGCGCTGGGGATTGGGCTTTTGCCAGCAGTGCTCGCGCCCATGGTGCCGTTTATAATTATTAGTAATGTGATCTTGGTTTTAGTAGTTTCTTTAATTGTTTATCCCGAGCGAGCGGAGCGAGTCGAGGGATCTCGTCGCTATGTCATTCCGGGCTTGACCCGGAATCCAGAAGAGCCGTTTATGGATTCCCGCTTTCGCGGGAACGACATTGAGGGTAGGGAATCGTTTACGCATTACTCATTACTCATTACCCGTTACTTTTTCGGTCTACTTCTCGCCGCCGGTTTAAAATTTTTATTCCTTTTTCTAACTTCCGGCATCGTGATAAAATTATTATTGAACCAAAAGCTGGCGCCGGCCGTGGCGCAAATGATGAGCTGGCCGCAATTTTTTACGGCGTTGATCGGCGGCGTTTTGGCGTTTGGAATTTTAAAAATATTAAAGAAATAAAAAAGCGGAACACATGTTCCGCCTGGTGTTTGATGAGCAACTGGCTTAATCGTCTTCATGAAATTTGATTGGCAGATCTTCAACATAGGTGATTCCAGCAAAAAAGCGGCTAGAACATAGCATGTTATTATGACGAATACCGAACCGAATGCATTCTACTATTTTGGTTTTTGGGGAATCTGTTTGTTCAAATTTCCCAATTTAGCAAAACCTTCTTGAAGCGCGGCAGCGACTGCGAGCATTGAATCTGACAAGGCAAGAGTTGCTTGAACCTGGCCTTTTGAAAAATCTTCTTCACGAATACTGTTGTTTGCTAGATCTTGCCATTCACGCGCAGACTTTTCATAATAGCCACTAGAATCTTTTATCACCATCTTACCTCCGTTTTTGTTTTTGGTTTTGGGTTGTTCAAGGAACTATAATTCAAACTTAGCATACTTAAAATTTAATGTCAAACCTTATGGACAAAAATCTCAAACTTCAAATTTTGGAACAAATGTCGGCTTTGATCACTACCGGACTTGGGCTGGTGGCGGCTTTGGCTTGGAATGAGGCCATTAAAAAATTATTTGAAAGAATTTTTGGCGCGCAATCAAATTTAATCGCCATGTTCGGCTACGCGGTTTTGGTGACGGTGATTGTGGTTTTGCTTTCGGTTCGGATTGGGAAATTGGTGGCAGCGTTGAAAGCCACGAGTAATGCGAATGACGGCGAATAATGCGAATTCGGGCGGGGAAGAATCCCTTCCTCACCCTGCCTACCATGCCTACCGGCAGGCAGGCGGTAGGCAGGCCTTATACTTTCCATAAAAGATTAACGAAGGGATCCTTCGACTCCGTTCGTTATCACTCACTTCGCTCAGGATGACAAACGCATATGAAAATTAAATCCATCAGACAGCTGAAAAATTTGAAAAATAAAACTGTTTTGGTACGTTGTGATTTTGACTTGCCGCTGCGGCGGCAACGCGGAACTACGCGGACTTCAACGCGGAATAATGCGGACAAAACAATTATTACAGACGATTCACGACTGCGGGCGGCGGTGCCGACGATAAAATATCTTTTACAAAAAGGCGCACGAGTAATTTTAATGGGACATCTGGGACGGCCCGCCTTGACTCGGCGAGGCAGGCCGGGCGGAAAAATTGTTAAAGAAATGAGTTTGGTGTCGGTTAAGGAACGATTGGAAAAGATTTTAAATAAGAAAATAAATTTTACAGATATCGACGAGATCCTTCGACTCGCTCCGCTCGCTCAGGATAAACTTGGAAAACTGGTAATGTTGGAAAATCTACGTTTCAACCCGGGCGAGGAGAAAAATGACCCCAAATTTGCCTCAAAATTGGCCAAATTAGGGGATATTTACGTTAATGAGGCCTTTGCCGTGTCTCATCGCGGTGCCGCCTCCGTAGACGTCATAAAAAAGTTTCTGCCCAGTTATGCTGGTTTGAATTTGGAACAGGAAATTTTGCATCTGTCAGCAGTTTTAAATAAACCGCCAAAACCGCTGGTGGCAATTATCGGTGGCGCGAAAATTGAAACCAAGTTACCGGTAATTAAACAATTTATGAAAACAGCTGATTATATTTTAATCGGCGGGGGAGTGGCGAATAATTTTTTGAAAATCAAAGGAATTGATGTAAAGAAATCTTTGGTGGATGAAAAATATTTGGGAGAAGCGGAGAAAATTTTGAAGAATGTCAAATGTCAAATGTCAAATGTCAAATCAATGTCAAAATCCAAATGTCAAATTATCATCCCGATTGACTGGCAGGTGGAAAATAAGAAAATTTTGGATATTGGACCGAAAACAATTTGGTTATTTAGTGGTATAATTAAGAAAGCTAAAACTATTGTCTGGAATGGTCCCATGGGTTATTTTGAAGATCGGAAATTCGCAATGGGCACAAAAAAAATCGCTGAAGCAATTTTGGCTAATAAAAAAGCGCGAATAGTAGTTGGTGGTGGTGAAACAGCCGAAAGTATTAGTGAATTATCAGATTATCAGATTATTAAATTATCAAAGAATTTATTTATTTCCACCGGCGGTGGGGCGATGTTGGAGTATCTAGGCGGGAAAAAATTGCCAGGGTTGGAAAGAATAGTTAAATAATTTTGTCATTCCGACCGAAGTCCCGCAGAATTGCGGGACGAAGTGGAGGAATCCCTTCGCCTATCTATGTATAACAAAACCATAAAATACAACTATTTTATCTATTTTATGGCCAGTAAAAGTGGAACTTTATACATCGGCGTGACTAATAACTTAGAAAAAAGAATCTGCGAGCATAAAAATAAATTAATTGATGGTTTCAGTAAAAAATATGGCTGTGACAAACTGGTTTATTATGAACACTATTCCGACATTAATATCGCGATTGAAAGAGAAAAGCAATTAAAGAAATGGAATAGGAAAAAGAAGGAAGAACTAATTAAGAAACAAAATCCTCACTGGGATGATTTAAGGGAGGAACTAAAATAAAAAATAACGACGGCGAAGGGATCCCTCGGCTCAAAGCGGCCATAAAGGTCGCTCGGAATGACAGACAATCACGGTGAAGGGATTTCTCCACTTCGTTCGTCCCGAGGCTTCGGGACTCACTCTGGTCGAAATGACAAATATAACTTATAAAATTATATGAATAAAACTTTTAAAATAGAAAAAATTTTTGCTCGCGAAATTTTGGATTCGCGCGGCAATCCCACGGTCGAAACAACGGTTGTTTTAGATTGCGGATTAAAGGCCAAGGCCTCGGTGCCTTCGGGCGCTTCCACTGGCGAACATGAGGCCAAGGAATTGCGTGACCACGCGGTCAAAAGATATGGCGGACTGGGCGTTTTGAAAGCGTGCGCCAATGTTGAAAAAATTAACCGCAAATTAAAAGGCCTGAATATTTTGGAGCAGAAAAAAATTGATGAAGAGATGATCAAACTTGACGGCACCAGGAATAAAAGCAAACTTGGCGCCAATGCGATTCTTTCCGTGTCGTTGGCTTGTGCTCGCGCCGGCGCTTTGGTTTCTAATAAAGAATTGTATGAATATATAAATGAGAATTATGAATTAGGAATTAAGAATTATGGGTTACCGATTCCAATGTTCAACATTTTTAATGGCGGCAAACACGCGGACACTAATTTGGACTTGCAGGAATTTATGATTGTGCCCCTTGGTATTAAGAAATTTGTCGAACAAATGCGCGCCGGTGCCGAAATTTTTCACGCCCTGGGTGAAGTTTTGAAACAAAATCATTTAGACACCGATGTCGGTAATGAAGGCGGTTACGCGCCGAATATTGACAACACCATGCAGGCCTTTGATTTGATCATGCTGGCAATTAAAAAAGCCGGCTATGAGCCGGGCAAAGAAATTGCTTTAGCTCTGGATGTTGGCGCGTCAGAATTATATGATGCAGACAAACGCTTATATACTTTTGATTTAGATGATCACTATCTTTTAGCCTCGCAGTTAATTTCACTTTACCGCGACTGGGCGATGAAATATCCCATTTTTTCCATTGAAGACGGACTGGCGGAAAATTGCTGGGAAGATTGGGAGGAGATGACTAAAGAATTCGCGCGTTTCAAGCCCAAGGCAGCCGCGCCCAAAATGTTTTTAGTGGGTGATGATTTGTTTGTGACTGATGTGAAAAGATTAATGGCGGGAGTAAAAAGAAATGTGGCTAATGCGGTAATTTTGAAACCCAACCAAATTGGCACTTTGTCAGAAGCGATGGAGTTTGCTAAAACGGCCAGAGAAAATAATTATGCGATTGTAACTTCGCATCGTTCCGGCGAAACCTGCGATGATTTCATCGCCGATTTGGCGGTTGCGCTAAATTCTGATTTTGTAAAATTTGGTTCGCTTTCGCGCGGTGAGCGCGTGGCCAAATATAATCGTTTATTGGAGATTGATGGGAATTTGTAGGAATTTATTGTAAATAGTGGGAGCGGTCCGACATAACAGCGGACCGCTCTTTTAATAAAAAAAATCCGCCGAGCGCGAGGCGCTCGGCGGATGATTGCAAAATCACTTATTAGGATGAAAAACATATCCGAAATGCGGAAATTTGACAGCGCCTTCTTCAAGAAGTTTCTGCCATCTTTCCCGCGCTTCCGATGTATCTCCGTCAAGATTATACATATAAACACAGGCGGAAATGTGATCAAAACAACCAATAAGCGCAGTTATGGCCGTAACCCAATCCCATTGATTTTGTTTGGCTTTTTTCTTCCAAAGTTGATTCAGTTCATGGAGGCGGCCGGTAACAAGCCAGGGATTGTTTTTGACCGGCGTGATAAAATTAAGAACCAGATGGTCAACAATTATCTGTTCTTTTTCCGAAAGAGCGGGCCCATCTTTTTTTGGCATAAATCTTTCACGCCATATCAGATGTTCTGTTTCAGCGTCCGTTCCTTTTTCCACCTTCTTGACTTTTTGCGAAGCCACGATGCCAAGTTTTCCTGGCAATCGGTCTTTGACTTCTGCAAAAGCATCTGCCAGACTTCCAGCCATGGTATTTCCTCCTTGTTTTGGTTAGTTTTAGATTAAAAAGATCTAATTGTTTCAGTATAGCATCTCTAAAAAATTTTGTCAAGCGTTTTTTTGTCTTGCCGATTGTGCTATACTTTAAGGGAAGTAAAATTTTTCATTCCGAGCCACGATAATTATCGGAGTAAACTCCATGATGGAATCTTAAAGATCCCATCGGCCCGATTATCATCGGACCTCGGGATGACAAAATACTATGAAGAAAAATGTAAAAATAAAAGAAAATAAAGTTAAAGTCAAAGCAACTAAGAAACAATCACCGATCGTGCTGGCAATTTTGGATGGCTGGGGAATTAATCATGATTATATTGGCAATGCGGTCACGCGCGCCAAGACCCCAACTTATAAAATGTTATGGCAGAAATTTCCGCATACAGAACTCTGCGCTTTTGGTCGCGCCGTTGGCTTGCCCGCCACCCAAGACGGCAATTCGGAAGCCGGCCATTTAAATTTGGGCGCGGGCCGAGTGGTGGATCAAGACACGGTGATAATTTCTAAAGCGATCAACACTGGCGTTTTTTTCAAAAACCCGGCATTGAAAGAGACGGTGCAACATTTAAAAAAAACCAAGGGCAGAGTCCATTTAATTGGCTTGCTGTCAGGCTGGGAATCAGCGCATGCGGATCCTGATCATCTTTTGGCGTTGCTGACTTTTTATCGCCAGGAAGGAATTAAAAAAATTTATTTGCATTTATTTACTGACGGCCGAGATTCTTTTCAGTATGGCGCTTTGAAATTTTTAAAACAATTAAAAAAAGGTTTCAAAAACGGTGAAGCCATTGCCAGTATCACCGGGCGTTTTTACGCCATGGACCGCAAGAAAAAATGGGAACACACGGAAATGGCGTATAATGCTTTGGTGTTGGGTGAGGCTAAGAATTATGCTCGGAGCGCGGAAGAAGCAATCAAACAGGCTTATGAACGCGGTTTGACTGATGAATTTATTTTGCCAACGGTGATTGTAACTGATGGTAAGTGCGACCAGCGAGGAGCTTGCCGTGGCGGTAAGCCGGTGGCCAGAGTGGAGAATGGCGACGCAGTGGTATTTTTTAATTTGCGTTCAGATCGCACGCGCCAATTAACCAAGGCTTTCATGCAGAAAAAATTCAATGAAAAAAATCCGGGTTCTTTTCGGCGGGCAAAAATTTTAAAAAATTTATCTTTTGTGGCCATGACTGATTTTGGGCCTGATCTAGAAAATGTGCTCTCGGCTTTTCCTTCACAGGATGTAAAAACAACTTTGCCCATGCTCTTGAAAGATTTGCGCCAGTTCTATATTGCGGAAACGGAAAAATATGTGCACGTGACTTACTTTTTTAACGGCGGTTATGCCCAGGCGGTGGGTGGCGAGGAAAGATTTCAGGTGCCTTCGCCTGATGTTTCTTCTTATGACCAAAAGCCGGAAATGTCATCCAAAATAATAACGGAAATTTTAGTTAAGGATATTTTGGCGGGCAAGCATGATTTTTATCTGACAAATTTTGCCAATCCGGACATGGTCGGCCATACCGGCAATTTGGCGGCGGGCATCAAGGCAGTGGAAGCGGTAGATGATTGTCTTAAAAAACTTTATGCAGCGATGAAAGCGAAAAAAGGAATTTTAATTATCACGGCGGATCATGGCAACGCGGAAGAAATGATTGATGAAAAGACGGGTGAAGTTGACACCCAACATTCATCTTATCCTGTGCCGTTTATCATTGTGGATTTGCGTGATGGCCGCAAGACTTATCGGTTTAAGAAGAAAGGAATTTTGGGTAATGTGGCGCCGACGATTTTAAAATTATTTAATAAAAAAATTCCAAAAGAAATGACAGAGAGTTTGATTTAATATTTATGAATCCATCTAATACTCCGGTGGTTTTAGCCGTTCTTGACGGCTGGGGCGTGGCGCCGGCTTCGGTTAGCAACGCCATTTCTCAAGCCAAGACGCCAAATTTTGATAAGTTGGTGGCTAATTATTTTTGCACCACACTGCAAGCGTCGGGCCTGGCAGTGGGTTTGCCTTATGGAGAGAGAGGCAATTCCGAAGTGGGCCATTTGAATTTGGGTGCGGGCAAAATTATTTATCAAAATTTACCGCGAATTAATCAAGCCATTACCAGCGGCGAATTTTTTGAGAATGCCATAATTTTGAAAGCGTTTACGGAAGCCAAGAAGAAAAAAGGCAAATTACATTTGCTAGGTTTATTTTCGGAAGGCGGGGTGCACGCTTCTCTTGATCATCTTTATGCTTTGCTGGAAATGGCAAAGAAGAAAGGTTTAACCGAAGTTTATGTTCACGCGATTTTAGACGGCCGCGATATGGTTTATAATTCTGGTTATGATTTATTGCGGAAGGTGGAAAAAAAGATAAAAACTTTGGGCGTGGGAGAAATTGTTTCCGTGATTGGTCGTTTTTACGCCATGGATCGCGATAATCATTGGGAACGAACAGAGTTAGCTTATCGTTTATTGATCGAAGGTAAAGCGGAAAAAATGGCGGCTAATCCGGCGCAAGCGGTGAAAGAATTTTATGCCGCAAAAATTTATGATGAGGAGATGAAGCCGATTATGGCCGCAGGGAAGAAAACCAGAATTGAAAACAATGACAGTGTGATTTTTTTTAATTTCCGGCCGGACCGCGCGCGGCAGCTGACTAAGGCTTTGACCTTGCCGGGTTTTGAAAAATTTGAAAGAATCTATTTAGATAAATTGTTTTTTGTCACTTTAACGCAGTATGAAAAACAATTGCCGGTGGAAGTGGCTTTTCCGCCAGAACAGATTACCATCACTCTGGCTAAAATTCTAAGTGAGAATGGTTATAAACAATTGCATATCGCGGAAACAGAAAAATACGCGCACATCACTTATTTTTTTAATGGTGGAGAAGAACAGGAGTTAACTGGTGAAACCAGGGTGCTGGTGTCTTCACCGCGTGTGGCATCTTATGCGGAAAAGCCAGAAATGTCGGCCAAAGAAATAAAGGAACGAGTGATAAAAGAAATTAATGCTCAAAATTTTGATTTCATCGCTGTTAATTTTGCCAATCCGGACATGGTCGGCCATACCGGAGATTTTAAAGCAACGACCAAAGCAGTGGAAACGATAGATAAGATTATGGGTGAAATATCTTTAGCGACTTTAGCGGCAAGCGGAGTTTTAATTATTACGGCGGATCATGGCAACGCCGAAGAATTAATTAACACGCGGACGGGAGAGATAGACAAAGAGCATTCGGGATCGGCAGTGCCTTTGATTATTGTGGGAGAAAATTATAAAAATCAGTTTGCCGGCGCTGGCAAAACTGATTTGGCTTTACTGACGCCAGCCGGAGTTTTAGCCGACGTAGCGCCGACGGTTTTGAAAATCATGGGTGTGGAACAGCCGAAAGAGATGACGGGGAGGAGTTTGATTTAAAACTCAAAACGCAAATAGCAAAACTCAAAAGTGGAAATTTAAAAAGATATAAATAAATAAAAAATCCGCCGACCAAAACTTGGTTTTGGTCGGCGGAAAGTGTTCGTCTGTAAAATTTATTTTTTCTTGTTTTTTTCTTCTGGTTCAAATTCATTCTGGAACCCGATGACGACCCCGATGATAAGCCCACCGATGAGCCCAAGGACGAACCCGAAGATTGGTCCGGCATAGAGCTCAAAGAAGAGCTTGAGGATGAGCCCACCGATGAACCCACCAGCGAGCCCGTTAATGAGATAGGTGATAAGCCCTTTTTTACCTTTTAAGTTTTCAAACCCTCCTTTTTTCCAGGCCGCGACGCAAATTACTAAAAGGGAAATCGATGCGTATTCCAGGAGAAATGGCCAAAGGAGAAAAAAGATCTGGTAGTCGGAGGTGTAATTGGGTTTAAAAAAATTGCCTAGTTCCAGAAATTTCCAACTCCCAATAACAAACAAGAAGAAATGTGCGACGTTTGCGGCCGTGGAGAATAGGATGAGGGTAAACATGGTGCGATTTTTTTTCGTTTTGGCTTTGCCGTAGATAAAACAGATGGCGCCAAAAACCAGGGCAACGAGAATCCACAGAACCGTATTCATTTCTTACCTCCATTTTGTTTTTTGTGATTTTTTGAAGGGGCATGATTTGTAAGATTATTATAGCAAATTTAAATTTTTCTGTCAATAATGGTGTTATCCCCTCCTTAACAAGGAGGGGATAGGGGAGGTAAATTCGGCGACCTGCCTCGTCGGCAGGCAGGTGGCCGAATCTAAATTGGATACGCCTATCGGCGAGCGGACCCCCTCTCCCGCCCGCAACGCCTCGCAAGCTCGGCTTGCGTGGCGGGCGGGTTTTCTCCCCCTTCTTAAGGGGGAGATAATAAAAATATGCTTAAAAAGATAACTCTTTTTTTCTTGTTTTTATATATTTTTTTGTTTTTACCGCAACCGACATCGGCGGCGGTAAATTTAGTTCGCACCCCGAGTTCCTCGGCGGTGTATTTTGTGGATGCCAATCATGTCCGCCATGCTTTTCCAAATCAAAAAACTTATGCCAGCTGGTTTGGCAATGATTTTAGCCAAATTGCTTTTGTGGCTGAAGAAATTTTAGGCCAAATGCCGCTGGGTAAAAATGTGGTAATGAAAGCGGGAAAATATTTAGTAAAGATTCCTTCCGCGCCGGCGGTTTATGCCGTGGAACCGGGCGGCACTTTGCGCCATATTGAAAATTTAACGGCCATGGAAACAATTTATGGCCAAAATTGGCAACAGAAATTAGTGGATTTACCAGAAGTGTTTTTTAGTGATTATGTCATGGGCGCGCCAATTCAATTTGGCCACCAAATTCCTGATGGCGTGGTTTATAAATTTCCCAATAAAAGTGATTATTATTATAAAACAGCTGGCCATGTGAAAAAGTTTTTTTCCTTTGCTGATGTTTTGACTAATGGCTTTACTTCCGCTGAGGTGGTGGAAAACATTACCAGTTTCTATTTGCACGGCGCGGAAATTAGAGGTTATGACGAAACGATTAATAATTTGTCAGCGGAAAACAATTTGGCTAAGTATGACTGCGAAAACAAAAAATTGAAAGCGGCTTTTATTTATGTTTATGAAAATGCTTATGGTTTGGCTGAACTGGAAAAAATCAATGCCATTAAAAGCCGTTTGCCAGAATATTTTGGCTGGGTGACTGATAATTTGTCAGAACTGGAAGTTGATTCCCAGATTTTTTTAGTGAAAAAGCAAGCTTATCATCTTTTTGAAAATAAATTGAGCCTCTCGCAGCTGGCATTTGATTTTTATGATCAAAATAAAGATACTTATGATTTCCTTTTTATTTTTGACAATTTCAGCCAGCCGAGTAAAATCATTGCCGAGCATTATCTGGTAACTAATCAAATTGCCGGCATTCAAAAGCCGCTTCTGAAAGCCGAAGTGCAATATGGCAGTTTAGGCAAACTCAAAGGCGTGATTAAAATGTTTAATATAAATAGTATTTATTTTAACAGTGAAAGCGAAAAAGATATTACTTTAAATAATATTATTCATGAAATGCTGCACCAGTGGAGCGGGGGATTTACTTTTTTAAATGATAAAAATTTGACAGACGCTTCTTTATACGAGGAAAAAACTAAACACTGGTCGCCTTATGTTAATTTTGTCTCACCGCTTGGTGGTTATGGCTGGCAGGATAATGGTAACGGCACTTTCACTCAAACTTATATTGATCAGAAAATAAAATTTTCTAATTTGGATTTGTATGG
>Ga0233422_10000053_pt1 | contig 61887 bp, 58 predicted proteins | sample Watercolumn_Mata_2_FD_182724 | JGI IMG/M metagenome (GOLD analysis project Ga0233422, IMG submission 182724) | Freshwater microbial communities from Lake Matano, South Sulawesi, Indonesia - Watercolumn_Matano_2014_110_MG | ecosystem: Environmental > Aquatic > Freshwater > Lake | place...
GTGCAGGTAAGGCTATGAAGAGAAGGAAGTTACGGGCTCCTGTCCGTGTGCGGATAGCGGCAGTTCAGGGATGCAGGAGTGCGTGGATTGATTGTTGCATACTGATACATGTGTTCCGGATTGGCTCGCAAGTGTGTCGGGGGATGCCGAAGCAGGAAAGTCTTGTCCCGTTATGGTGTGAAAGGCGGGATGCGGAGGCAGTGCGGGAAGGCGCGTCAGAGGACTTCGCTATCCCGTTTTTTTGCGGTGCTTGCAAGCATCATCTGCCTGTTGTCAAGCTGTGCATGATAGATGTCGAGTTTTGCGAGGAAGCTGCCCATTTCGGCAGGGGAGAGCGATTTGACCGGTGATGCTGTCGAGAGGGCGACCAGTGGGTTCTGCAGCTTGCCGTTCCTGATGATCCGGAAATCGAGATGCGGGCCGGTCGATGAACCGGTGGAGCCTACGTAGCCGATGATATCTCCCTGTTGCACCCGGTTGCCGAACGAGCTTTTAGGCGAGAAGCGGCTGAGGTGGAGGTACTGGCTATGCAGGCTTGAGCCATGGGCAATGGTGATCATGTTGCCGGCCCCACCTTTTACGCCGCGGAAGATGATTTTTCCGTCCGCAACAGCCCTGATCGGTGTGCCGACGGGTGCAGCAAAATCAACACCGCCATGAAAATGGACCGATCTCCGGATCGGATGGACACGATAACCGAAACCGCTGGAAACTCTGCTGTAATTACATGGCTGGCCGAATACCAGATGGTTCTGCAGGGCTTTTCCCTTTTCGTCGTAATATGCGCTGTTTCCTTTCAAGTCTGTAAACCGGTAAGCGTTGTATTGACGGGCGCCTCCCGAAATTTCAACGGCGAGGATTTTTCCGGTGCCGATAAAGTCATTCTCTATCCATTGTTCTTCGAACAGAACCCTGTAGGCGGTGCCGGGCTGAATGTCGCGTTTGAAATCCAGCTTTGAAGAGAGCAGTTCCCTGAGCTGGCTGACCAGTCCTGACCGTCCGCGTTTCTGTAGCTCATGAGCAAAGCTTCCGGAAATCTTTCCGTCAAGTGTGGCGAGACGGGTTTCATAATCGAGAGTCTCCCGCCAGACATTGAGTTCGCCCGTATGGTCATCCTTTTCAAGATGAAGGTAGGTTGCAGCATCCAGACGGTAGGAGAAGCGATTGAACGAACCGTTCGGATTGGTTTCTATCTCATAGGTCTGGCCGGGCCGGAAGCCTTTGACGGAAAACTTGCCTTTCAGCCGGCCGGTCATGGTATGTACTTCAGTAGGACTCAGACCTGAAGCTACCAGAATGCTGTAAAGGGATTCACCCTCTTTAATCTTTTTTTCATGGATATGCTGCCTTACATTGGTTTCACCCTGTTCTATTTCAACAAAATCAGGCTCTTTCGTGAAACCGAATTCATCGTCGTAAGAGATCCCCAGCGATTTGTACACCGTCCGTACCGAGCAGATCAGCTGGTGTTTCGGGGATGATTTCAGATTGGAGCCGGAAACCGGCAGGAAAAAACTGATGCTGGAAAGGATGAGGACCAGAACTCCGGCTGTCGCGGGAAGCAGTAGCGCAGGGTTCCTGTAAGGCGCCTGGTGCTTGTGCCGACGAAACTGGAATCCGGTATTCTTCATGAAGACAATGGCCCTTGATTATCGAAACGGGTTCTCCTGATAAACAGAGAACGGCGTACTGCAAAAGACAAAATTTAATAAAACATTATATTTTCAGAAAATGCATTACGCCGGAACTTCGTCATGATCCATCGGGAAGATGAACTTTGTTGTCGTAGGAAATAAGCCGTTTTTCTCATTACATTCATGAGTCTGAAACCGGGATGTTCCTGAATCCGGCCAGCCCGGAAACACTATTCTTCTTCTAAAACGATCATCATGAACATGCTTGCCACCAACGAGCACAGGCTCGTCGAATTTCTTCTCCAGTGTCAGCCCGGTCAACCGCGTACCAGAGGAAACTGGGAAGTCGATCATCGCGGAATCCCTTTCATTCTTCCTTCGATCGGCGGGATAACCACCAATGTTCAGGTTGGTGATCCCGCTTTCGGCTGGGAAGGTGACCATATCGAACCCGGGGTGAGCTGTACGGCCGACACCAATAAGCCGTTTGCCCATCCCAATGTGGGGCTGCAGATTTTTTCATGCGTCGGTAACAGGGCAACCGTGGTTTCGGGAGAGGCGAAGGGTGCATCAGGTTTTGTTATCGGTCATCATGGAGGTTCGGAGCATATCATTGTCGATTTTCCGGGGGAGGCTAAGGAAAAAATGACCTACGGCGATACGATCATTATCCGTTCGATAGGACAGGGACTGAAGCTGATCGATTATCCTGATATCACGCTGTTCAATCTCGATCCTTCCTTGTTGAAGAAGATGCAGGTGACGGTTTCCCGCGACGGAGTGCTCACTGTTCCGGTTACAACCATGGTGCCTGCCGTCTGTATGGGGTCGGGTGTGGGATCATCCCATGTGGCCAAAGGAGATTATGATATCGTCACCAGCGATGAAGAGACCGTTAAGGAATACGGTATCGACAGGATACGCTTTGGTGATTTCGTGGCACTCATGGATCATGACAACCGGTTCGGAAGGGCATACAGGAAGGGAGCCGTCACGATCGGCGTTGTTGTCCACAGCGACTGCCGGGAGGCAGGGCACGGACCTGGTGTGACGACCGTCATGACAAGCGCGCTGCCGAAGATCAGGCCGGTGATCGATGCACGGGCAAACATCGCAGACCTGCTCGGCATCGGTACGCTGTTTTACAGGGCTTCGAAAAGCAGAAACTGAGACAGCTCTTGTGGCAATGGCCCAGAACATGGGCGGGATGGCGGGGTAAAATCCCTCTTGTTCTTGCCCGATCGAACTTTCCTCTCCTTCATGCTCACTTATAAGAAAACAGAAGAGGCTGTCTCAGCTTCGCTTCCGAGACAGCCTCTTTCGCCTGCAACATCTTTCTCTATTACTGTGCAACGGTCAGATCGCCGAGGCGGTAATGGTGTACTGTCCTCCGCTATGCAAGCCTGAACGTGTTGTTTTCTCGAAGTTCAGGTCCATGAGGACATTGCCGATCGTTGCACTGCCCTTTGTAATGCCGTTCAGTTTTGTCGTGATCGAGGAATCGGTTGTAGAGCTGTCGCTGACCATCAGATTCGACATCACGATCTCTGAGGCGCCGTTCGAGAGCGTTCCCTTTCCGGAAGGCACGGTCACACTGACCAGGGCGGTGCCTGTTTTCGAGAATCCACGTATCGCCCATACATTCGGAAGTTTTACGGTGGTCTTGGTGCCATCGAGTTCAAGGGTGGCATTGGCAAGATTAGCAGCTGCCAGTTCTTCTCCTCCGGTTGCATCGCCCAGCCAGGACACATCCTTGTCGTTTGTTCCTTCATCGATTGCCTCAGCAGACGGGGTGTCGAACTTCATGGAAATTCCCGAGTAGTAATGCAGAATAATGAATTCGGGAACGGTCGCCGAGACATCCGCAGTTCCGCTCGTGCTTGAGCCTGAGAGAGCGACAGCTGATGCAGGCTGAGAAACGGCAACGGAGAGCAGTGCGCCGAACAGAAGCGTTTTGAGTTTATTCGAGGTAGTCATAATTGTATCTCCATTTGTCTTGTTTTGTGAGGTGCTGTCTTTCGAAGTAATAAGGTCAATTATCATGCCAAAGATGATGATCTTGATTTTTCTTTTTGTTAAAGACCTTTATTAAAGCACCTTACACGATATGCAATTTATTGTTGCTTCTGAGTATAGTCAGGCAAACTTGTGTGGGTATGTGTCATACTGGAACAGTTTGTGCATATTGCAACAAATAAGGCATTGGAATTTATACCGCTGTCCGGTTGTTAACTTTATTTACGGCGTAGGGTACGTCGTTATGACAACCTTTCAAAGGGAGATGGAGCCATGACACTGAAGCTTTATGGTAAAGACCCGTTGAAAATGTTCGAAGATGTATTCAATGAACGGTTGTCTCCGTTCTTTTCTTCAATGGTTACGCCCTCCTTCAAGGTTGATATTGGAGAGGATGAGAAGGCATTCTACATTACAGCCGACATGCCGGGCATGAGCAAAGAGGATGTCAAGGTTTCAATGGATGAGGATGTGCTTTGCATCAGCGCCGAAAGGACTCAGGAAGAGGAGGAAAAAAAGAAGAACTACCACAGGATCGAACGTTCGTGGGGCAGCCTGACGAGAAGCTTCACTATTGGCGAGAATGTCGATGCCGAGAACATTTCGGCATCCTACGACAATGGTGTGCTGAAAATCGTGGTACCGAAAAAGGAGCCGGAACCGAAGAAGACGAAGGAGATCAAGGTCGACTGAAAACGGGTCTGAAAAAAGGAAAGAGGCTGTCTCGGTTTTGCTTCCGAGACAGCCTCTTTTTGCTTTCTGTCCGACATTTCCTGGCGGATCAGCAGTTGCGGACAGTCGATGAGGTGCGGTCCTTGACTGTCGATTCGTCAAATTCGTTCCAGTCGTGCTCATCGTGCTCGCGCTGATAACCGGCTTCCTTGAGGCCGAAACTCATGTCGGCAACCATTTCCGGCCTCATCTCCTTGAGATTCTTGACCTCTTCCTGTGTCAGGATTCTTGACTGGTCGAATCCGAGATCGATCTCGATCTTCCTGTTCTTGGTCTTGACGCGGTCGATGTCGTAGAATCGCTTGGTAATGGTGGTCTGCGCAAACGCTTTCAGACAGCCGAGCATGTATTTGCGGACGTACGGGTCCTTGATCCAGGGATAGCTGAAGAAGGTTTTACGGGCATAAAACCTTGCATAGGATTTCAGTACGCCCTTCAGGACGTCTTCGCGCTCCATATTGTCAGGCTTGATGATCGGCGAGACGAAATTGTAGCGTGAATAATCCCGGACTTCCACACGGTCACCAAGTTCCTTGAAGAGGTCGGAAAACGGCCACGGAGTGTAGATTGTCCAGTTCGCCATGTCCGGATCCCAGTCCTTGCAGAGCTGGTAGGTCTCCTCGATGGTTTCGGGTGTTTCATGCTCGAGCCCCATCACGAACTGCGCCTCGGCGACAATACCATGCTTCTGCAGCAGCTTGATGGCGTACTTGTTTTCCTCGATCGTGGTTTCCTTGCGGAAGCGGTTCAGGTTCATCTGGCTTGCAGCTTCCGTGCCGAGGGAAACGTGCACCAGGCCTGCCTTGCGGAAGAACGGCAGCAGATCCTCGTCGCGCATGATATCGGTTACGCGGGTATTGATGCCCCAGGTGACATCGAGCTTGCGGTCGATAAGCTCCTGGCAGAGCGCCACGAACTTCTGTTTGTTGATCGTCGGTTCTTCGTCGGCAAGAATGAAAAAGCCGACCTTGTATTTCTTGACGAGAATCTCGATTTCATCCACGAAATGCTTCGGGCTGCGTGCACGGTACCGGCGCCAGAACTGCCACTGGGAACAGAAGGTGCAGGTGAAAGGGCAGCCGCGTGCGAAGTTGGGCACGGCAAGACGGCAGCCAAGAGGCGTGTAGATGTATTTGTCCCAGTCGTACAGGCTCCAGTCCGGAGTCAGGGTATCGAGATCCTCGATGACCGGATGAGCCGGAGTGGCGAAAACCTTCCCTTCATCATCTATGTATGCGATACCGGTGATTTCAGCCCGGTCCTTCTTGTCGGTTCCGGCATCGATTGCCCTGATGAGATTCACGGCGACCTCTTCGCCTTCTCCCCGGATGACGTAATCGGTTTCAGGGGCTTCGGTCAATACCTGGGGGTACATGAAGGTCGAGTGAATGCCGCCCATGATCGTTCTGATTTTCGGGTTCACTTTCTTTGCGGCCTTCATGATGTCCTGGGCCTTGAAGATCGAAGGCGTGATATTGGTGGTCATGACCACATCCGGCTGGTTCTTGCGGATAATTTCCTCGATCTGCTCATCAGGAAGGTCGTCAGCCATGGCGTCAACAAATCGCACCTGATCATAACCTGCATGCTTCAGGGCTCCACCGATGTAGGCCACCCAGCTCGGTGTCCAGTTGCCGGCAATTTCAGCTCCTCCTGAGTGATAATTTGGCTGAATCATCAGAATCTTCATCAGTAATCACCCTCCAGATATGTTTTATTGTACAGATTCGGGATTGAAAGCAGGAGTTTCTAAAACTGTCCGCGTTTCCGAAAAAATTCCCCTGAAAAAACAATTTACAATTTCTTCGACTAAAATCCTGATCTTGATTCCCCTTGTCGTCAGCGGAGGGCGACATGCATCAGCATGGTGTGGTAAAAGCCCCAGCTGATCTTTTGCCTGTTCCGGAGGCTCAGTCCGAGATCACCGAGAATGTGCCGCATTTCTTCGTCCCTGATCATCTGGATGGTCGTACGCCGTTCCTTTTTCGGAAAATAGCCTCCGAGCCAGTGCTGAAAGGCAAGGATATTGTTATATGGCGCATAGGTGTAGATGACTGACCCCCTGGTAAGGCTGCTGAGATTCCGAAATGCCTCGGCAAATCCTTCCGCGGGATAATGAATGAGCACATCGAAGCAGACCACGGCATCATAGGTGCCGGTTACCGATTCGATGGTATTGACTTCGAAATCGATATTTCCGGAGACACCTGATTTTTCCGCATCAATTCTTGCCTTGTCGACCATCTGGGCTGCGATATCGACGGATTTCACACGGTAACCGTTCCTGGCAAGCCGAATGCTGAAAAGGCCGGTACCACATCCGGCATCGAGCACGGTGGCTCCTTTAGGAAGACCGAGGCTCTGCAGCCAGTCGAACGCCTTGTCCATCATGACGGCGTGTCCTTCCCTGACCGTGGATCGTACCGTTGAGAGTTTGTCGTTGCCGTAGATCGATGCCCAGCGCTGGAAGCCCTGGCCATTGAAATACGATCGGAGCATCTGTTTGTGTTCTTCTGCGTTGAATGATGTGGTTCCCATGGCATGTATCCGTCGTTGATAAGGTAAAAGATTCAATTCTGAGGTCAGGTAGGCTCGCTCTGTGCACCTTCTATCCTCGTTTCGAGATCTTCGTATATTTCCTGCAGTTCCTCAAGAGTGCCCTGATCGGTTTCCCAGAATCCTCTCGCATGCGCCTCGAGCAGTCTTCTTGTCATTGCAATGGTTGCATGAGGATTGAGAGCGGCAAGCCTTTCACGCATGGTTTCATCGTGAAGAAAGGTTTCCGAGAAGTGCTGGTATGTCCAGTTCTTGACGGCAGAAGCCGTTGCGCTCCATCCGTATGTGTTGGTCAGGTGTGTCTCAATTTCCTTCACACCTTCGTATCCGTGCTCAAGCATGGCCTCGTACCATTTCGGATTCAGCAATTTGGTCCTGGCTTCAAGAGAAACCATGCTTTCAAGTGAACGGATTTTCTGCTTTGCCGCAAAACCTCCCGTGTCGCCCACCATGACTTTCGGTTTGGATCTGCTGAGTACCTCGACCGATTTCGTTATGCCGCCAAGATACTCATAATAGTGATCAATATCCGAAATGCCGATTTCAAAGCTGTCGATATTCTGAAAGGTCAAGGTAACATTTTTCAGCGCCGAACCTAAGACGTCCGGGCTCTCCTGCCAATCGCCTTCAGGGGTATAAGAAAAGCTTTTCCTGTTCAGGAACGCCTCTGCCAGCTGGGTATCCTGTTCCCAGGTGCTGCTTTCAACGAGATGGTTCACATTGGAGCCATAGCTTCCGGGTGCGTTCGAGAATATTCTTCCCGAAGCTTCTTCGGGAGGAACATTCATTTCCGATGTCTGCAGAAGAACATGTTTTCTGACGAAATTCATGGAGTCAGGTTCTTCGGCAGCTGCTGCCATCCGGACCGCCTTGTCAAGCAGTCTGACCTGGTGGGAAAGCAGATCGCGGAATATGCCGCTGACGGTCACCACTATATCTATCCGCGGGCGTCCGAGTTCCCTGAGCGGCACCAGTTCGACATCACCGATTTTTCCGAGTTCATCGGTTTTTGCCTTTGCACCGAGCAGTGCAAGGGCTTGGGCGACTCCCTCCCCATCGCTCTTCAGGTTGTCGGTTCCCCAAAGAATCAGTGCGACCGATTCCGGCAGTTCCCCGGTTTCGATGCGGTATCGTTCAAGCAATTCCTCGGCAGAGCGTTTGCCGGCTTTTTGCGCAAACGGCGTGGGAATGCTGTAAGGATCAAGGCTGTGCATATTGCGGCCGGTGGGAACAATAGCCGGATTCCTTACCAGATCGTTGCCGGGCGATGGAGGAATATATGCTCCTGAAAGAGCCAGGATCATTGCCTTGATCTCATGGTTTGTCACCATGTTGATGAGAATGGTGTTCAGAAAATGCCAGAGTTTCTGAAGCTGTCCCGGCCTGATGCCTGCCTTTTTATGAAGCCATGCATCAGCATCCGCCATTCTCACGGCAAACGTCCCTTCAAGGATGTAGGCCGGATCGAGCCTGACTGTCTGTTCAGCAGGCAATGTGCCGATGAACCGGCGTATTGCTTCCCTGCAGGTTGCAAGAACCTCCTGCCACGTTTCGCGGAGCTCCATGCTTTCTTCGTGATGCTCAAGAAGCTGCACGTAGTCCAGGTGCCGGTTTCTGCAGACAAGTTCGGGAAGGGTATGGTCATCGAGTTCCGGCCGTGCATGACTGACAAGGAGTGCAAGGTTGTCGGCAAGGCTTTCGACCGACGGAGCCTGGCCAAGGATATGCAGACCGAGAGGAATCATGCGTTCTTCCACAAGATACAGTTCGTTGTTCAGTCTTGTGACGTACTCCTCGTCGGTCATTGTTTCCCTGGATGTGACCAGATCGAGCGCACTGCCAAGTTCACCGATCTGTTCGAAAATCTCTCCGGAAGGGCGTTGCCGGTAAGCGGCAATGAGTTCCCTGAGCTGTCTCAGCCCTTTGTACAGGCCGGCGTGTTCCAGCGGAGGGGCCAGGTAGCTGACGAGTGTCGCGAAACCCCTGCGTTTGGCAATAGCTCCTTCGCTCGGATTGTTGACGCAGTAACAGTAGAAATTCGGCAGGCTGCCGATAAGCTTTTTCGGCCAGCAGTCCGAAGAGAGACCGACCTGTTTTCCCGGCATGAACTCCAGTGCACCGTGGGTTCCGAAATGAACGACGGCATCTGCGTGAAACTCCTTGTCGAGCCAGGAATAGAATGCTGCGAACGCATGATTCGGTGCAGCATCTTTCGCCATGAGCAGCCGCATCGGGTCGCGTTCATAGCCGAACGATGGTTGCTGGCCTATAAAAAGGTTTCCGAAAAATGCGCCCAGAATGTGGAACCGTTTACGGTCGTTGAGGATTTCTCCGGGAGCCTCTCCCCAGAACGGCTCGATTCCGGCATAGGCAGGGAAGTGATGCCTGTACTGTTCCACCGGAAAATGGGCTGCAACGTTACCGTCAGTTCCGAACAGGAGACGATTGCCTTCAAGGATGGTGTCTCTCAACAGTTCGGGGGATGCAGGAAGCTCGACCCGGTAGCCCGCATCTCTGAGCTCTTTCATGAGCCGGTAGAGACTTTCAAAGACGTCAAGGTATGCAGCAGTTCCGGCGTTGCCAAGATTCGGGGGGAAATTGAAGAGCACCACTGCGATTTTTTTCTCTTCAGGCGTTTTTTCTCGAAGCTGCAGATACCGATGGATTCTTGCGGACAACGGTCGTATCTCGCGTTCGAGCGGCAGGGTCTTGTCGCTGCCGTGTTCAAGTCCGGCGAAAACATGAGGCTCTATCGTGCCGTCGAGTTCAGGAACGGCCACACTCAATGCGGTCTGCAGCGGGGTCAGGCCGAGACTGTTCTCCTGCCACTGGGTTATGGGCTGGAAAGCGATCGGAACAATGTTGAAGCAGGGAATGCCAAGTTTTTTCAGAACATCGACAGCTTCCGCCGATCGGGTTTCCGCAGGACCGCCGACAAGAGAAAAGCCTGTTGCGTTTACGAGCAGCTCCACGGTCATCGATTCAGGGTTTGCAGCATCGAAGAATCCTTCGAGCGCCGGACGGAAATCAAGGCCTCCGCTGTAGGCAATGCAGCAGCGAATGCCTTCTGATTCCAGTTCTCTGACCAGTTGATCGATATGCAGCGTATTTTCGCTCAACAGTGTCGCCCGCATGATCAGGATGGCGACGGGACCCTTGTCGAGATTCGGCTTCTGTTTCGCCTGCCACTCCTGAAACTGTGCTATCGATGAAAACGGCGAACCGGCATCTGGATGGTACAGGGCGGTATCAGGATAGAAGATCGGGTCGTTCTGAGGGAGCACACCTTTGTAGCCCGGAACGTACCTGTCGATCAGAAGGGAGAGGAACCGTCTCATGTTTTCCCTGGAACCGTTCAGCCAGAACTGGTGTGCGGCAATGAAGGTATGGATATCCCTTGCCTTGCCGGGGATGTGTTTCATGAGCTTGCCGACGTTGCGCACAAGAGCCAGCTGACGCTGGCTTTCCCCGCTGCTGTGACTCGGTTTGAGCTTTGCCGCCCATTGCTTGAATATGCCCTGCGGTTTCTGTTCTTCGCTTGACTTCTGCAATGAGAACTTGCCGACCCTTGTCTGACTGATCAATGCAGGGTTGCTGGTCGTCATGCATACCGGGCAGCTTGCCTTTTCGAGAAGCCGTTCAAGGGGGCGGACGATCTCTTCGCTGAAAAGCATTGAGCCGAAGATGAAGTCGGCCGAAGTGATCTCCTTTTCCAGTTTTTCCCACACAGGTCTGCCATGATGCAGGCCGAGATTGAACATGGAAACTTCAAGATCGAGCCCGAATTCCTTGTTGAGGTCAGCAGCCGCAGCTTTAAGCACGCTGTTGTTTGTGGCCTCCATGGTGATGAACAGAAAGCGCATAGGAAAAATCCCTTTCAAAAAGTTCTTTCCCTTCGTGCTCCCTGCGCATGTTCAGCGCAGGGAAGTCTGAGATAAGATAAAAAAAGAGAATGCCGATGGTTTCAGTACCTCAGTGAGAGAGCAGCTGTTGGAAACGATGAACAGTTCAAATGCAGCTCTGCGATTGCGATACCATCATGCAAAAGAGCAGTTTCACGTCAGCAGAACAGGCGTTTGCTGGAAAAGATTGTATGGCTTGAGAGGCTGAAAACGGCTTGCCGTTGCAGAGAGGAGGCTGTTTTCAAGGGAAGAAACGCAGGGAAGGGAGCGCAGGCGCGGATTTGCGTGAAGATCATGCCCTGGGATTCGGAGATGCCACTGATGATCAGGTTCTTCAGAAAACCTGCAGTAACGCATGTCCGGAAAAAGATAAGACATCAGCCACAGTTCACGGACAGTGCCTTTTTTTTCAGGGTTTTCCTGAAGCAGCACGGAATGGCTGCGGCTTTTTGACTTGGCGCTGAAAGTGGACGCTTTTGCAAGGAGACTGTACCCGAGAACGGAGACAGCGAAAAACAATGCGATCTCGAAAAAACGGAGAACGTTTCGCGTGATGTCTGCTGGGCGGGCTTTCATGAATAAAGCTTTGTCCCAATATACCAAACTTATCAGGAAAAAAGAAGCATCCTGCAGGATTGGTGTCAGCAGAAGCGGTCAACAAAAAAGGCAGGCTTTCCCGCCTGCCTTCACATTCACCATCAGTCACCCTCAACACACGTCACCACTCTATCAAGGAGAACATCTTCCGTCATCGTTTCGTTCCATCGGGGTCGTGCGGCACCGGACGGCCGTTGTGCCTGCCGGTTCACACCTCGATGCCTTCAAGCCTGTCTTCCAGATCCGAGTAGATTTCCTGAAGTTTTTCGATGGTGTCCGGATCCGCTGCCCACATGCCGCGTCCGCTGGCTTCAAGCATACGGCCCACAATGTTCTTGAATGCTTTCGGATTCAGCTTCATGAGCCGTTCGCGCATGTTCGGATCGAATGCATAGGTTTCGGCAGCCTGCTTGTAGACCCAGTCGTCGACGCCCTTGGTGACGGCATCCCATCCAAGCATGTAGGTGAAGCGGTTGCTTATTTCCGTTGCTCCTCCGTGGCCCTGCGAGAGCATGCTTTCAAACCATTTCGGATTGAGCAGCTTGGTGCGGAACTCAACCTTGAGGGCTTTTTCGGCATCATCAACCTTCACATCCGCAGTGAACGTTTCCACGTAATTCAGTTTGACGCTGTCTCCTTTCGGGTTGCGCCGCCGTGCCGACAGCTGCAATGCGCCGGAGGAAGAGAAGTAGCGATCGATATCCGATATGCCGAACTCGGCTGAATCAACCTGCTGGACAACCCGGTCGACCGTGCCGAGCAGATCCTTGAGAATATCGGTCTGCTGTTCACCGTAACGGTTGCCTCCGTAAGCGAAACTGGTACGTTTCACGAACATGTTGTCGAGGTCCTCCTCCGATTCCCATGCTGAATCCTCGACAAGTTCCTCAACCTGGGACCCGTAGGAGCCTGGTGCCTGTGTGAAGAGCCTCGACGTTGCACTTTCAAAATCACGGCCCTGAGCCATGGCCTCGTCCACATGTTTCCTGATATGGTTCATCTCGACCGGTTCGATAGCTCTCGCAGCATCCTTTACCAGTTTGTCGAGGTGATCCACGAGGACGCCGAAGGTGTCACGGAAGATCGAGCTGATCTGGATCAGGACGTCGACTCTCGGTCTTCCGAGTTTTTCGAGAGGAACAAGCCGGTAGTGACTGATCTTGCCCTGGGCATCGTAGGCAGGCTCAGCGCCGATGAGATGGATGATCACCGCAACGGCTTCACCCTTGCTCTTGATAGTGTCAAGACCCCAAAGCACCTGAGCGATGGTTTCCGGGTATTCCCCGTTGTTTTCTTCCAGATGTTTTCTGAGTATCGTTTCCGCAATCTGTTTTCCTCGCTTGAAGGCCAGTTCCGATGGAATTCTCCAGGGATCGATGGCGTGAATGTTTCGGCCGGTCGGCAGGATACCGGAACCGTCGCGGACAAGATCTCCGCCAGGACCTGAAGGAATGTATTCACCGTTCAGCGCCCGGACGAAATTGCTCATTTCCTGTCCGTTGTCCTGCAGCGCACGTTTCAGTGCAATGCCTTCCTGAATCGAAGAATTGATGGCAGATACCATTTCCTCGCTTACCTTTGCGCCGCCGGTCAGAACACTGAATATCGTTCCCGGATTCCCGTTGCCGAAAATGGTCTGTTCGATAAAATCCCTGGTGTGGTCGTCGATTTTTTCACGCACATTCAGTGCAGCAGGCTCTCCCTTGCGTGCACGGGTTGCAAGGGAGGCATAGTCGCCGTAAGTTCTGCTTTCGCCGACAGCCTGCAGGATGATCGACGGCAGTGATTTTTCATTGCCCCTGACTTTCAGGTACTCCGTAATGGTTGTTACCTGGCTGTCGAGAGGCGGAGTTTCCCCGAAGACGTGAAGCGCATTTGAAATCAGCCGGCCTTCAAGTTCAAGAAGATAGATGTAGAGGCGGCTGATATAATCGGTGAAGGATTCACCCTCGATTCGGGGGCAGTCATCCGTCAGGTTGAGCTGTTCAGCTTTTTCAACAATAGCCTGTTCGGTTTCCACGTCGACGATTTTTTCAAGACCGCGTTCACGGTAATCGTTCAGCATATCCTTGAATGCCGGCAGCTCCTTGTAGAGGCCTGCGCGGGCAAGCGGCGGAATGTTATGAGAGATCATGGTAGCATAGCCGCGCCGTTTGGCAATGTTCGCCTCGCTCGGATTATTGACCGGATAAATGTAGAAATGAGGCACTTCGCCAAGCAGGATGTCGGACCAGCATTCGCCTGTCACTCCGAGCTGAAGCCCCGGCATCCATTCGACCGTGCCGTGCATGCCGACATGGACGAGAGCATGTGCGCCGAACTGCCGGCTTATCCAGCGGTAGAAAGCGATGTACTGATGGTGGGGCGTATTCTCCTTGTCGAAAAGGAGGCGCATCGGGTCTCCCTGCACGCCGAGGCGCGGCTGCACGCCGATGAAGATGTTTCCGAGCCTGATTCCCCCGATAAATACCCTGTCGACGCCGACCGGAGCGATGTCTCCGGGGAAGCCTTTCCAGCGGGCTTCGATACGCTCACGTTCATTCGATGTCGTAAGAGTGTTGAACGTTTCGCGATCAAGCGCGAAACAGTCGGATTCATGCGCCTGAATCTCATAATCTGTCGCCCTGTCGAGCATTGCAAGCAGCGCTTCAGGGGATTCCGGCAATTCACCCACGTTATAGCCTTCCTTCTTCAGGCGATGGAGAATCCTGAATATGCTTTTCGGAACATCGAGCAGGGCTGCACTGGCCTTTTTTCCCATTCCGGGAGGGTAGTCATAGACGACGAAGGCCACTTTTTTGTCCTTGTTCGATGCATGCCGAAGATCGGAAAACTTTCTGGCCAGATCGGACAGCCTGTTCAGACGGTCGGGAACGGTCTGCAGCCGTCCATCCTTGATCGCACCCAGTACGATAGGGCAGACAGCTCCGTCCATTTCAGGCAGGGCAAAGGTCATTGCGGACTGAAGCGGAACAACACCCTGTGTTTTCCATGAATTGATGTCCTGAATAAAAAGCGGCTGGGAGACCACATAGGGGGCGTTGATTTTCCCGAGGATCTCCTCACGGGCGGCAGCCGAAGCTCCCGGAGTGGTTGCGCCGGCAGGTCCTCCGACGAAACCGAAGCCCATCATATTGATGAGCATATCGATCCTGGTATGGGAAAACCATTCGCGGGCAGCGACATGGCCTTCGACGCCCATGACGAAAACCGGCAGGGGATTGAGCCCCCTGGATTCGATGGAGCGGATGGTGTTGTCGATATAATCCTTTTCCTGGAGAAGGTGCTTTCGGAAGAAAAGCAGGCCGATATTGTTCTGCTTCGAAGCATTCCTGTTCCGTTTGTTCAGCCATTTTTCATAATGGTGCAGGTCCTTCAGGTATTCGGGAGCATCGGGATGATAAAAACCCATGGTCGGAACTTCCTGGACCTTTTCGACTCTCACGGTAACATCGAAGTATTCCGCAATGATATAGTTGAACATGGCGGCAAGGTTTTCGGCAGTTGGGTGCATCCAGTAGGTATACACCTGCATCCAGTTCTTGAAATCCCTTGCTTTTTTCGGGATGAGCGGCAGCATGGTGCGCATGATCTTGAGCAGCTTCATGTAGCCGTACAGGGCATCCTCGTCCCTTCCTTTCACCAGCATTTTCGCGACTTTCTTCACGATGTCCGGCATGCCGCTGCCGTCTCCCGAAACCACGTAATTGCCGACCTTCGTCATCTGCATGACTTCAGGCATGGACTCGTAGGCAAAAACGGCTTTTACCCGTGACTGATCGATCTGTTCCTGCAACCAGTCGGCCTGGCCCTTGAACTGGATCAGCGTGGTGAAGATGCAGTCGGCTTCACGGATAGCGGAAGCCGTTTCCGGATTCTGATGTTCGAGGTCCTGATCGGTCCACTGGGTCAACTCGGCATGCTGGCTGATCAACTCTTTCACTTCCCGCCATACTCGCTGGTTGCACTGCTCCATTCCGACAACGGCAGCTATTCGGATTTTATCGCGCATAAAGTACTTACCTGGATATGCTTGGTTGAGTTTTTTCAGGAATTCCCAATGTAATAAATCCTGTGCTGAATATCAGCATGAAAAAAAAGGCCCCTCCGACGAAGGGGCCTGCACAAAGCACTGTTCCGGACGTTTCAACGCGGTGGTCAGTAGGTCAGATCGAGGCCGACCATGAAGCTGCGTCCTGGAGCACGGAACCACTCAGCTTCCTCGTACTGCTTGTTGGTTATGTTCTTGCAGAGGAAGTTCAGGCCGATATTCTCCGTCGCCTGGAACTTCACACCGGTATTCAGGACGATAAAGTCGCCGGGGTAGTTATCGCCGCTGGTATTGGCCGCATAGAACGAAGTGATAGCCTTGTACTTGCTGACATACCTTCCGGTAAGATTCAGGGCAAGCTTGCTTGTGGGCTTCCAGGTCGCACTTGCGGAAGCCGTGTGTTCCGGACGGTAGGCAAGCCAGTCAGGATCGGGATTGTTTGCTGCCAGTGCTGCCGGTGAATCGCTCTTGTCCTGGGCATTCATGTACGCATAACCGAGATTCAGGTTGAATTGCTCGGAAGGCCTGATGTTCAGGCTGGTTTCGATACCCCAGATGCGTGCCTTTGCAACGTTCTGGTATTCAAATATGGACACGGCACCGTTCTGCCCGATGGTTCTCGATTCAATGAGGTCATCGTAATCGTTGATGTAGGCGGCAACGTCAAGAGAAACCTGGTCGCTGAACTGCTTGAAGACACCTACTTCATAGGCGGTCATGGTTTCCTTGTCGATGTCCGGGTTCGGGTTGCCGTCGCCGATGATACCTGCGTCACGGACAAACCTTTCCGCAAGGGTCGGTGCACGGAAGCTCTTGCCCCATGATGCGCGGAAGCTCATGTCGTCAGTAGCCTTGTAGTTCAGGGCGATACGCGGGCTGATAGCATCCACCGAGGAGTTCTCGATCGGTACGGTGACCGTTCTGTATCCGTAAACAGGTCCCGTACGCCCGATACCGGTCATGACCCTGTTCGCATAATCGACGTAGGTCACGTTGTCGGAGTCGATACCGCTCCAGTCATACCTTGCCGACAGCAGGGCGGTCAGACGGTCGCTGATCTTCCACTCGTTCTGCAGGAAGACGGCTGCGTTTTTTTCCTGAATGTCCTTCAGGGTGTTGTATTCGGGTATGTCGGCCGTATACTGCGTTGATTCGAGGTCGACGATGTTGCCGTCCACACCGAAGAGCAGCCGGTTGCAGTCGTTGACACGCCAGTCGAACTTGACGCCTGCACCCAGCCTGTCCGATTTGTGTTCGTTGAACTCACCCGGTTCCCTCTGGTAGAGCGGATAAAATACTGAACCCATTCCCGGGATGAAGAAGTTGAACCCGAATCGCTGGGTCTGATTCGTCGGGTTGTAATCGACGCGTGTTTCGTTGTGCGTATAGTACAGCCTTGCATCCATGCTCAGCTTGTCGGAGAGCAGATTGACATAGCTCAGGCCGACAAGAGCGTTTTTCCGCTTGATGGTGTCATCGGCATAAACGGAATCAGGAGCATCGTAAGCCCTGTTCGTAAAGGGTGTGAACCTAAATGAGGGACCGGTAACAGGGCTGAAACCGCTGATCGTCAGGTTATAGGGCCAGATGGTCGTGTATCCGCCTTCCGTTTCATTGTAGAATGCGCTGAGCTGCAGATACTGCCTGGCATCGATATCATATTTTGCTTTCAGCTTGATGTCGTTCAGCTGGGTGGAGGAGTTCTCCTTGTAACCGTCGTCCTCGTTGTGGGAATAGAGCAGGCTGTAATTCAGTTTGCCCGACTTGTTGCCGAGACCGACATAGCCACCCCAGAACCAAGGGGTATAATCGGCACGGTAATGGCTGACATCGCTGTCAGGGTTCTTGTCGTAAAACCCGACATTAGCGCCGGCCTTGACTTCGAATTTGTCGGGCAGATGGCCGAAGACGTTCACCACGCCGCCCATGGCGCCGGAACCGTACAGGGTAGCAGCTGCGCCTTTAAGCACTTCGACCTTGTCAGCAGCGTTCATGTTGACGTTTGTCCAGACCACTTCGCCGGATTCGGGCGTGTTCATGGGGAAGCCGTCATAGAGGCCCTGCACACGGGTGCCGATGGCTCCGCCCTGGAAAACGTTGGATCCCCTGATCTGCACGGTAGAGGTGGCATATCCTGCCGAACGGTTGATGTTGACGCCAGGCACATCCTCGATTACCTGATCAAGCGAAGGATTGGGTTCTTCCTTGATTTTCTCCTGGGAGACCACGTTCGTAGTTACCGGCACGTCAAGCCTGTCCTGCTTGTAGAGTGCGGCGCCGACCACGACTTCGGATGCCATGATCGTCGTCTGGCCAAGCGAGAAGTTGGCCGTGGCCGTCTGGCCGGGACTGATGGTGACCGTCTGGCTTGCAGGAGCATAACCGACGATGGAAACGGAGACTTTCAGTTGCTTTTCGGGGACGTTGCCGAGGGTGTAATTGCCTTCGAGATCAGTGGCTGCCCCGAGCGTCGTGCCGACGATGACGACAGACGCGCCTGCCACGCCTTCCCCGTCCGCCTTGTCCGTAACCCTTCCTTTCAGCACGCCTGCACCGTACATCGGGAGCGGAGCAAGGAGAGCCACAAGGAATGCCACGGCAAGAACAAAACGTACAAGGGGAAAATCCTTCACATGTTTTGTTTCCATGAGTGTGTTATTGTGTTGTTAGAGATGTGTGTGGTCGAAAAAAAACGATACGCGGTAATCGGCTTGCTGCTGCTGATTGTTACCGGTCCTTTCTGACGTGCTGGTCGGCACGGGTGAGTGGTCATCGGAAAGAAGCATCGTGCTCATGGTTCACGGAAGAACTTCATTACGGTAAATCTATCGGAAAAACTGGGAAAGTGCAAATAACGCAAAGAATAATAAGAAGGTATTCCGGTGCAGGTTTTTTCCGGTCTGTTCTGCGAAGGGGGTGTGGTGCCGGGTGTTGCCGCATTCGGATCGGGAGACCGCCGTCGCCTGATCCGATCCGGGAAGAGGGTGAAGGATGTCTTTTCAGATGACGCCAAGTTCCTTGCCGATCGTCGAGAATTCAGCGACGACCTTGTCCAGGTGCGATTTTTCATGAGTGGCCATGAAACTCGTGCGCAATGCTTCGTGCCCCGGCATCACGCCGGGACGGATAAATGCATTGACGTATACGCCTGCATCGAAAAGCTTTTTCCAGAAAATCAGCGTTTTCATCTGGTCGCCAATGAGCACCGTGACAATGGCGGTGCGGGAAGGCATGAGGGTGAAGCCGGCGTTGAGAAGTTCCTTCCGCACATAATCGGTATTGGTAATGAGCATCTCCATCAGTTCCGGCTCGTTCCTCAGAATCTCGAGGGAGGAGAGCACCGCGGCAACGCTGGCCGGTGTCGGCGAAGCGCTGAAGATAAGAGACGAGGCGTTATGCTTGATATAGTTGATGACGGCACGGTCGCCCGCGACATAGCCGCCAAGCGATCCGAACGTTTTGGAAAAGGTGCCCATGATCAGGTCGACCTCATCGCCAAGCCCGAACTCTGACGGGGTGCCCCGCCCGCCTTTGCCGATGACTCCGACTGCATGGGCGTCATCGATCAGAATTCTTGCCTTGTGGCGCTTTGCAAGCTCCACAAGACGGGGAAGGTCGACTATTTCACCTGATACGGAGAAGACGCCGTCGGAAACGATCAGTTTTCCTGCAGAAGGGGGAATTTTCTGAAGGACCCGGTCGAGGTCGTCCATGTTGTTGTGATTGTACCGGACAAGACTGGCTCCCGCTCCCTGGGCCATGATGGATGCCGCTACGAGGCTGGCATGGTTGTCACGGTCGGAAACGATGTATTCCCCCCGCTGCACAAGGGTCGGTATGATTCCCTGACCGGTCTGGTAGCCTGTGCTGAAAAGCAGGCACCGTTCTTTTTCGAAGAAGTCTGCAAGCCTTTCCTCGAGTTCGATGTGCAGGTTGACCGTTCCGGTCATGTAGCGCGAACCGGAACAACTGGTGCCGTATTTGTTGATGGCATCGATGGATGCCTGTTTTACCCTTTGATCCGAAGTGAGACCGAGATAGTTGTTCGATCCGGCCATGACAAGTTTTCTGCCGGCAAACGAGACTATCGGGCCTTCAGTTTCGTCGATGGGATGAAAAAAGGGATATATGCCTTGTGCCTTGACTTCATCGGCAAGGGTGAAGTCGAAACACTTCTTGAAAAGGTCTTTCGGTTTGTCCACAGGATGCAAATTTACTTCAGCATTCTCGTTACGATCGTCTGACGGCAAAACTTCATTTGCGCAATGCTTGTTCACATCTACCTCAGCGTTTCTGCATTTTAAGCCATGAAAAAGAAATGTATTAAAATTTTCTTTTTTTATAAACCCGGGCCGGTTTTTTCTGCCTTGAGCAAAGGGCCTTTGCCGGCGAAGGTTTTCGGGAAGCCGGAAGCAGCTATGCAATCATGGAAAAAGGAGCGGTCATGAAGGAAAGGGTGCTGATAACCGGATCGACCGGATTTATCGGATCGAAAACAGTAGATGCCCTGCTGAAGCAGGGAGATACCGTCAGGATTCTTCTCCGTCCGGAAAGTTCCCTCGACCGGGCTCTGTCCTCGAAGATCGAGGTATGCCGGGCAAGCTACCTCGACGGGGAAGCGCTTGGCCGTGCAGTCGGGGATGTCGACAGGGTCATTCATCTTGCCGGCGTGACCGGTGCCGCCAGTGAAGAAGCGTTCAGAGCCGGAAATGTTGTTCCTGCCCTGAACCTGCTTGAAGCGGTCAAGCGGTACAATCCGTCACTTGAGCGGTTTGTGCTTGTTTCATCCCAGGCGGCTGCCGGTCCTGCCGCATCTGCCAGGCCGGGTCTCAGTGAATCGGATGAACCGAATCCCGTCAGCGCCTACGGCAGAAGCAAACTGCTTGCCGAACAGGTTTGTCTGCAACATGCCGGCGGTATCCCTCTGACCATCATCAGGCCGCCAGCCGTCTACGGTCCGGGAGATCGTGATGTCCTGCAGGTTTTTCTGATGATGCGCAAGGGGTTTTTCCTGTCGGTAGCAGGAAGCAGGAAACAGCGGTTCAGCATGATCCATGTCGATGACCTCGTAGCGGGGCTTCTGCTGGCTGCGCGGTCCGGGGCTGCGGCGGGGCAGACGTATTTCATCACCTCTCCGGAAGCCTGCGGATGGGACGACGTCATCAATGTTGCCCGATCGGTGCTCGGTTTCACCCGCCTGTTCCGGATTGTTCTTCCGAGGCCCCTGCTCTTTGCTCTCGGTACGCTGATCGGTACAGCATCGGCATGGACGGGAAAAGCCGGGGTCATCAATCGGGACAAGGTCGGCGAACTGGTTCAGGATTATTGGGTCTGCTCCGCCGAAAAGGCGAAGAACGAGCTTGGATTTACTGCCGGGACGCCGCTTCGTGAAGGCCTCCGCTCCACGTTGCAGTGGTACCTTGAAAAAGGATGGCTGTAAGCTTCCCCGCCGGTCATCCGAACAACCTCTGCATGAGCTGCAGCAGCAGGAATTTTTCGTCAGGTGATGCCGCAAGTCCCTTGAGCGCGGCATCGGTATCTCTCAGGGCAAGGATTGCCTTTTGGGTCTCCTCGACGGTGAATGCTCTCGCATAGCCCATGAAACTCTTTGCAAAGAATTCCTGCCGGCCGTACATGCCGAGCATGGCTGCGATTTCCTGGAGGGTTCGCTGTTGCAGGCCGGGAGTATGCAGTTTCCAGATCCGCAGATAGAAGGTGGTCAGGTAACGGACGATGGTCATCAACCCGTCCCTGAGCCCTTCCTGCTCCATGATCATCAGCGCAATGCCGCTGCAGAGCCGGAGGTTTTTTTCGGCGACGGCTTTTTCAAGTTCGAAGACATTGTATTTCCGCGAAATTCCGACGCAGTCGTACACGTCGTTGACTGTTATGCGGTGTTCAGTTCTGCGGCCTTCGGCATAGAGCATGAGTTTGTCCAGCTCCTGGCAGATCTCTCTTGACGATGGTTCGATATAGGCGATGAATGCTTTCAGCGCTTCCGGATCGAAATCCCAGCCTTCGGCCAGGGCTCTTTCGGTAACAAAAGCATCAGGATGCCGGATGGCAGGAAAATCCTGCCGGATGGGCTTGAGCTGTCTGAAAGGCGATTTTTCCAGTTCCTTTTTTTCGACCGGGCCTGCGTCGAGCAGGAGAACGCTGAAGGGTGACGGATCGGCAAGATAACGGCAAAACTGATCTTCGTGCAGCTGTTGCAGTTCTTTTGTACCGGCTTTCCTTACCTTCTCGAACTGGCGGACGATCACCAGTTTTTTTTCGGTGAACATGGGGCATTCTGATGCCGCGGAAACGATATCGCCGAGCGTGAGATCAGGGCCGTAAAGCACCACGGTGTTCAGGGCGGCATCACTTTCAGAAGGAAAGAGCGTGGTTTTCAGGAGCCCTGCAAGTTCGTCCTTCAGATAACTTTCGACACCGTGGAAAAAATAGACCGGCTCGATCCGGCCTTCCGCGATCTGTTTTTTCAGCTCCGCCATGGGTGTTGCCGGTCAGCTCCGAGCGGTCAGAAAGGGAGGTCGTCCTTTTCACTTTCCGGCATGGCTCCACCGGGAAGTTCGGTTCTCGGCTGAGGGCTGAAAGTGGGGCGCTCCTGTCCGAAAGATGAGGCCTCGTTCATCGGGGAGCCGGAATCGCGTCCGGAGCCGAGCATCTGCATGTCGGTGCACACGATTTCGGTCGAATATTTCTTTTCACCCGTCTTGCTGTCGTCCCAGGTTCGTGTCTGCAGTTTTCCTTCGATGTATACCTGTCTTCCCTTTTTCAGGTACTGGTTGCATATTTCGGCAAGCTTGCCCCAGGCGACGACGCGGTGCCATTCCGTTTTTTCCTGCTGGTTGCCGCTGCTGTCCCTGAAGCTTTCGTTGGTCGCGACGGTGAAATTGACGACGGACTGTCCTGAAGCTGTCATCCGGAGTTCGGGATCGTTGCCGAGATGGCCGATGAGCATTACCTTGTTTAACCCTTTTGCCATGGTATCACGGGGAGTTTGCGGTTCATGGGATGATGAGGCCGGCCTGAGCGGCGCTGCCTTCAGTCGTAAGCTAAATCAATATTTCTCAAGTTACAAGACGAGCCGTTTACCGTCAACCACCGGTCCTTCCTTGCAGAGCAGGACAGTTTCCTTCTCGCCGTCCGCATTGTTCAGTTCGACCAGACAGCCGTAGCAGATGCCGATACCGCACCCCATGACCGATTCAAGGGATGCTTCGCAGGAGATCGAGTGTTCACTGCAGAACCCGGCAACCGCTTTCAGCATGGCATTCGGGCCGCAGGCGAAGACTTTCACGTTTTCATCCTGCACGGATGATGACAGCCGGGTTCTCAGAAGGTCGAGGACGGTGCCCTTCAGTCCCTCCGATCCATCTTCAGTTGCAACGCTGCAGTTCGACAGCCTGTAGGTCAACAGATCGGCTTTTGAACGGCCGCCGATGCAGTGACTGAAATTCCGGCCAAGCACAGCGAGCCTTTTTTCAAGAAACAGCATGGGAGCCGCACCGATTCCGCCTGAAACCAGCAATGCGGTCCGGTAGTCAGGAGTGTCGATAGTGAATGCATTGCCGAGAGGGCCGAGAACCAGAACACGGGTTCCGACAGGTGCGTTGCAGAGCATGGAAGATCCGCACCCGACGGATTTGACCATGATTTCTATCCGTGTTTCCTCGACATTGTGAATGCAGAACGGACGCCGCAGCAGGGGCTGGTCTGAATCGTTGACCTTGATATTGACAAAGTTGCCGGGAAGCGCTTTTCCGGCAATTTCCGGGCATTCAAGCGAGATGACCGAAACATCTTTTCCGACGGTGCGCGATCGGGTGATCACTGCCCTGACATCGGAAATGGTGCTGGTTTGAGACATGGCTGCAAAGAGGAGTGTTTCCGGAAACGTCGATGCCGAGACCCTAATTAAGAGAGCATAATGATATTTTGCAAGTGCCGGCAGTTTCGGGCGGGCGGGGGCGGGATATTATCCTGGATTGTTCTTTTGCAGAATCAAGGCAGAAGTATATCTTTACAATCTTGATTGTACTATATAAATCCAATGCTCGGTTCATGCGTATTTTAACTTTTACAGGAAAAGGCGGGGTTGGAAAGACAAGCGTGTCGGCTGCAACTGCTGTCCGCCTTTCCGAGATGGGACATCGTACGCTTGTTTTGTCAACCGATCCTGCGCACAGTCTTTCGGATTCCTTCAACCTGCCTCTGGGTGCCGAACCGACAAAGATCAAGGAGAACCTGCATGCCATCGAGGTTAATCCCTATGTCGATCTGAAGCAGAACTGGCAGTCGGTACAGAAATACTATACGAGAATTTTTATGGCCCAGGGCGTGTCCGGCGTCATGGCCGACGAAATGACCATTCTCCCGGGCATGGAAGAGCTGTTTTCCCTCTTGAGGATCAAGCGGTACAAGACTGCCGGGTTGTACGATGCCCTCGTGCTCGATACTGCCCCGACCGGAGAGACCCTCAGGCTGCTTTCACTTCCCGATACGCTTTCATGGGGCATGAAGGCTGTCAAGAACGTCAATAAATATATCATGCGTCCGCTCAGCAAGCCACTGTCCAGGATGTCTGATAAAATCGCATACTTTATTCCTCCCGAAGACGCAATCGAATCGGTCGATCAGGTATTCGACGAGCTCGAAGATATCCGTGAGATACTGACCGATAACGTGAAATCGACGGTACGCCTCGTCATGAACGCCGAAAAGATGTCGATCAAGGAGACCATGAGGGCGCTTACCTACCTGAACCTCTACGGGTTCAAGGTGGATATGGTGCTGGTCAACAGGCTGCTCGATACCAACGAGAACAGCGGATACCTCGAGAAATGGAAGGGCATCCAGCAGAAATATCTCGGCGAAATCGAAGAGGGCTTCTCGCCGTTGCCGGTCAAGAAGCTGAAAATGTACGATCAGGAAATCGTAGGTCTCAAGTCTCTCGAAATGTTTGCCCGTGACATGTATGGCAATACCGATCCATCGGACCTCATGTACAACGAACCGCCGATTAAATTTGTCCGTAATGGAGATGTCTACGAGGTGCAGCTCAAGCTCATGTTCGCCAATCCCGTCGATATTGACGTCTGGGTAACCGGTGACGAACTCTATGTCCAGATCGGCAATCAGCGCAAGATTATCACACTTCCAATCAGTCTTACCGGTCTTGAACCGGGTGATGCAGTTTTCAAGGACAAGTGGCTCCATATTCCGTTCGATCTCAACCATCAGGGTCAGCATCAGCGGAGCAAAGAGTATAACAAAGCCTGAAAAGGCTTGCTGGCCGTGTTTGATCGAGGGTGATTTTTTATTACCTTGAACCATTGCATTTCGCATAAAAGCAACATCTAAACGAGGCTTGAGACGAGAGCCTCAATTCAAGGAGGAACCCATGTCCGAATCCTATCAGAAACTCCGCAAAGATTTCAAGGAACTTGATTTTACTGACAGGCTCACCTTTCTTGCTGAAAGCGCGCTCCTGACCGGTCAGAGCGCTCTGGTCGGCGGTCTTGAAGTGGCCGGAAGTCTGGTTGAGACGCTTGGCGGAACGCTCGGCTCCATTGTTGACGCTTCTGGAATCGGCAATATTCTCGGCCGGACAGGCGGAGTCGTCGGTGAAACCATCGATCGTGTCGCCATCACGGTCAAGGATGTCTCGCGTTCAGCCGGAGAGCTTTACAGCGATGCCGTGAAAAATGTTGAAAACGTGACCGACAATGCAGCCAAGGCTATCGGTGATGCCGGGGTGACCGCTTCTGAAGCTGTCAAGAACATTGCAGGAACGTTCCAGAAAGGCACCGGCAAAAAATAAGGAGAACCCCGACGGTGCCGAATCCCTTAAAAAAAGCTGACATGTGGGTTTGAACGGTCCGTTTGATGGAGTTGCAATCTTTTATTTGTGTTTTGTTGATTATTCTCTTATTTTTCGATCAAGTATCTATTTCCATTAAACCTGGTAAATTTCCGTTAATTAAATTCCAAAAGGAGGAATTATGAGTGGTGGTGGCGTTTTTACCGATATCCTTGCTGCTTCAGGTCGTATTTTTGAAGTCATGGTTGAAGGGCATTGGGCTACAGTAGGGATGCTGTTTGATTCTCTGGGTAAAGGTGTAATGAGAATCAACCAGAATGCTTACGGTAATATGGGTGGCGGCGGTGGAAGCCTTCGCGGCTCATCACCTGAAGTTTCAGGTTACGCTGTTCCTTCAAAGGCAGTTGACTCAAAGTTTGCTAAGTAAGCAAACTTCAGAGGCTGTTTCCCAGAAAGGCAGTGAAAAGCTCCGGCTTTCACTGCCTTTCTTTGTTTACGCACTTTCCGAATCCCGGGGCCTTCCCGGGTTGCAAGCCCGCCCTGCGCCCGGCGGGCTTCACGTTTTTCAACTGCTTGCAGAGATGTTTCAGTAAGGCGTGGCGGCTTTTCTTGCAGGAGCTGTTTTTGGCTGCGTTTCACTTTCTTTGCATATTTTATTAAATTCACTGCTCTATTGATAATACTGGCGCCTCTGACCAGTTGATTGATATGGTTTTTCCTCCGGGTTCCCGCCAGCAAGGCCGGACTCCCGGTTCCGGGCATCCCGGACGAACAACGGCACAGAGGCATGAACAAGCGTAACACGATCGGGACAAGCGAGATGGCTACAATTTCTTTATATGTATCCGGACAGACAGAGCTGAACGACGTCACTGAGTTTTTTCAGAAACGCCTTATGGGTGAAGGTGAAAACCCGATCGCTTTTTTTGACGGGGTTTTTTACGAATCACACCAGGAACGTGTCGGCAACATTGTTTTTCAGGATTATCTGATCTATACCGATAAAGCTGTTTACCTCTGGGCAAGGGGAGCGAACAAGGATTACCTCGACCGCTTCAATCTCGGTTCCGTTTCGGTCAACAGCCGGAACAAGGACAGTGATTTTGCGACGCTCAATCTCAAGATCAGGCGCGAGGAGAAGGAGCCTGTCTATGTGATTTTCGACATGGTTGAGATCAGTGAAGCCGAAACGATTACCCGTCTGCATACGATCATCGAGTCAACCGTCGAGGATTATCTCGGCGTCAGTTACCGGAAAGAGATTCCCAAGGATATTGCTGCCAGGATTCTGCAGGGCGCCAGGAAAATCTGTCCTCCACAATCCTTCACCATTCCTCTCGATGCAGGTGCTGTGCCTTCTCCTGATGCCCAGATCGGATACGGTCAGGACCTGCTCGAGCAGTACAAGGCCTCGATGGGGTACAATTTCAGTGATCAGCCTCAACAGCATTCGGGAGCACGTGAGCCACGTGCTGCAAGGACCGGAGCACCCTCGATTCCCGGCCCGCAGGATGCCATCAGGAACCTTGAGGCGATGCTTCCGACAGATCCCAACGCCCTCAAGCGGATCGCTTCCTCGATCAAGGACATGGTTGGCGAGGCTCCGTTCAAGCTTCGCGACCAGGTCATGAAAGATCTGCAGCATATTCCCAACGATGTCGCAACCGTTCTTTCGGCATTGAACGAACTGCTTGCCAATATTGCCGACAATCCTCAGGCCGAGCGCTTTGTCATGAACGCGATCAAGACCGCGGTAAAAAATGACGGCGTTCTCGGTTCTCTCGGCAAGATTTTCAGATTCACCTCAGGCATGGGGCCCGGCGGTCCGAAAAAACAGCCGCAGCGTCACCATGCGCCGTCTCATGAAGATGGGGGCTCAAGAAGGGATCGTCAGCATGCTGACCCTGATGATTTTTCCGAAGAGAACACAATACGGCGCAAGAAGATCAGCATCAGGCAGGACGATCCAGGCGAGACCGATTTCGATTCCTTTGCCGGGATCGAGAAAGGAGGGACCGAAGAACCTCCCGGTCAGAAAAAAAACGCACACGAGCCTGATGATACGCCGGATGGAGGAGTCCGCAGGAAAAAGATCTCCATCAAGGCGGACGAGGAAAGCGGCCTGCAGGCAGAGATTGCTCAAAAGCTTATGAGCTACGACGAAACGGCAAGGGACGATTGTCAGCCGGACGTCAAGTCGTCCGCATCTCCTGTGGTTACCGATGAAGCCGAGAGCGGGATCCGCAAGAAGAAGATCTCCATCAGAACAGACGGGGAGAGCGGCGCGCAGGCCGACATCGCGCAGAAGCTGATGGGCTACGACGAAACGGCAAGAGAGCTTGACAACCTTGCTGACGAACCCGGTCCGCTGCACGAAAAGGCTGATGTTGAGCAGGCTCCTCCGTCAAGACGGGAAAAAATTCCGGTCAAGACTGAAGCTGACGATGAATCCGTTTCCATTCCTGAAGATGTCGTGCTTTCGGCGCTTGGTGGTGAGGCGGCAAAGAGTGCGGAAGAATACCTGACGATCGAGTCGGATAATTCTCCTGCCGAAACCGTCCCCGCAACTTTGCCGGTCCAGGATTCGCCCGGCAGCGGTTCGGGTGAGGAGAGGGGGCAGGCAGAACCGCCTTCGCGGTCGCCGGTCCAGGAAAACAAAACTTCTGATCAGGCGATCAAAAGACATTCAGTTAAAGTCAAGTCTACTCAATAGTTTTTGAAACAACATGAGAATCATTCTTTACTTGGGGAAAGGCGGGGTAGGAAAGACTACCGTTTCGGCTTCAACCGCAACAGCAATTGCCCGTGGCGGTAACCGGGTACTGATCATGAGTACCGATGTCGCTCACAGTCTTGCGGATGCTTATGGCGTTGAATTGAATTCCCAGCCCACGGAGATCGAAAAAAATCTCTATGCGATGGAAGTGAATGTTCTGGCCGAGATCAGGGAAAACTGGAACGATCTCTATTCTTATTTTTCCTCGATTCTCATGCACGACGGTGCAAACGAGGTCGTTGCCGAGGAACTGGCCATCGTTCCGGGTATGGAAGAGATGATCAGTCTCCGTTATATCTGGAAAGCGGCCAAATCTGGCCAGTACGACGCCGTGGTCGTCGATGCGGCACCGACAGGTGAAACCATGAGACTGCTTGGCATGCCGGAGTCCTATGGCTGGTACTCGGACAAGATCGGTGGATGGCATTCCAAGGCGATAGGGTTTGCAGCGCCTCTTCTCTCGAAGTTCATGCCGAAAAAGAACATATTCAAGCTGATGCCCGAGGTCAACGAGCATATGAAAGAACTTCACGGCATGCTTCAGGACAAGAACGTCACCACGTTCAGGGTGGTTCTCAATCCTGAAAACATGGTGATCAAGGAAGCCCTTCGGGTTCAGACCTATCTGAATCTTTTCGGATACAAGCTTGATGCTGCGGTTGTCAACAAGATCCTGCCGGCCAGCTCCAGCGATCAGTATCTGCAGAGCCTGATTGATCTGCAGGCAAAATATCTCAGGGTTATTGACAACTGTTTTTATCCTGTACCGATCTTCAAGGCCCAACAGGCCTCATCGGAAGTCATTTCGACGGACAGGCTCTATGAGCTCAGCCAGGAAATCTTCGGCGGAAAAAACCCCATTGAGATTCTCTACAGCAACGACAGGACCCAGACTCTCGAGAAAATCAACGGCAAGTATGTGTTGAGCCTCTATCTGCCGAATGTCGAAGTCAAGAAGCTCAATGTGAATATCAAGGGAGACGAACTGCTGGTCGACATCAACAATTTCCGGAAAAGCATCATTCTGCCGAATGTTCTGGTCGGCAGAAAAACCGAAGGTGCGGATTTCGAGCAGGGAAACCTGAATATCACCTTTGCCAACTGAAGAGGTTGCGAAATCATTTCAGCTGCATGAACGGAATGAGGACGGATTGCTGTTTTCAGCAATCCGTCTTTTTTTGCATACAAGCTGCTCCCTGAGACGGGCGGGTACTGACAGATCACCGCTGGTTTCGACAAGATCGGAGATCCTCTGCCGGAATACGGGGTGAACGGGGTTGCCGACATCGAGCAGGGGGATCAGGACGAACTTGCGATGCTGGAGTTCCGGGTGGGGAATGACAAGCTGGTCGGTCTTGATGCAGAGGCCGTTGTAGAGAAGAATATCGAGGTCAATGATTCTCGGACTCCATTGGGGATACCGTTCCGGTCTGCCAAGGGTGTGTTCGATGTTTTTGCACTCCATGCGCAGGGCTTCCGGAGAGAGAGCTGTATCGATCACGGCCACTCCGTTGAAAAAGCACTCCTGCTCGGTATTTCCTACCGGTTCGGTCAGGTAGACCTTTGAGACAGCTGTGACAGCGGTGTCCTGAACAAGATCCAGCATGTCGACAGCATGCTGCAGGTTGGCGAAGCGGTCGCCGACATTTGACCCGATGCCGATATATGCGGTATGCCGGCTCATGTTTCAGTTCCGCCCGATACCGTAGTCGGCTTCGGCGTAATCACATACTCCTCCTACGGGAGGGTTTCTTTTGCGCACCCTGACGGCAACCCTGTCCAGCGAGGGAAATACCTCCATCAATCCACTGGCGATATCGTGTGCCACCGCTTCAATGAGGAAATACTTTTCCTGGGTCAGCACCGTTCTGATTTTTTCGTAAACCAGCTGGTAATCAACCGTCTTGCCGATATCGTCGTTTTCAGCCGCTATCCGGTAATCGAAGTAGAGTTCGGCGTCCACTTCGTATTTTCCGCCGATCTTGTGCTCTTCCCGGTTCACTCCGTGATGGGCGTAGAACACGACATTCACGAGTCTTATGCAGGAGTGGTGACGTTCGCTCATGGCAGCAGATACAGGAATACTTGACAATCAGTCCTCTGGACTGAATGTACACATTCGATGCCGGTTTGCAAAAGAAGCATTGTCTGCAGCAGCATCGACGCGGAGCGGCGGTGGAAGTGCGTCCCGCGAAAGATGAAAAAGTATTACCTTACAGCTCACGAAGGATCATTGATCGCACAGGGGAACTCTTACCGGGCTCACGTCATGACGGGGAACAGCAGCAGTGCCGCATTCGGTGATTTTTTTGAACAATGCAAGCGGCAGGCCCTGAAGCTTGCCCTTGAAGAAGACAGGTTTCAGGGGGACATCACGACTCTTGCCACTATCGATCCCTTACGGCAGGGGAAGGCCATTATCATCGCCAAGGCCGGGGGGGTGCTTGCCGGCGTTGCTGTGGCACAGGATGTTTTCCAGGAAGTTGATGCCGCCCTGACCATGAACGTCCTCTGCCGTGACGGCGATACGGTCGGGCCCGGGGATCGCATTCTCGAGATCGAGGGGAGAGTGTCATCGATGCTTTCCGGAGAGAGAACAGCGCTTAACTTCATGCAGCGGATGTCAGGAATCGCTTCAAGGACAAGACTGTTCGTCCAGCAGGTCAGCCATACCAGGGCAGGCATTCTTGATACCAGAAAAACAGCGCCCGGTCTGCGATATTTCGACAAGGATGCGGTCAGAATCGGTGGAGGGGTCAATCATCGTTTCGGTCTGTTCGACATGATCCTCATCAAGGATAATCACATCGATGCGGCCGGCGGGGTAGGGGTCGCTGTCGCAATGGCCAGGGCCTATTGCTTCAGGCACGGATTGAACGTGAAGGTTGAAACCGAAGTGCGCTCTCATGAGGAATTGCAGCAAGCCTGCAGTTCTTTTCCGGATATCATTCTTCTTGACAATTTCTCAGTGGATGCGCTGCGGCTTGCAGTGCAGTGGGTGAAGCAGAACGGTTTCGGCGACATCGTGCTCGAAGCTTCCGGGAATGCAGGACTCCACAACGTTGCTGAAATTGCAATGACAGGCGTTGATTTCATTTCCGTCGGCGAGCTGACTCACAGCGTCAGGGCGCTCGATCTCTCCATGAACATAGAAGCTTGACTGATGGAAATCGGCGTGGACATCGTTGACATTTCCCGTATCCGCAAGCTGTATGAGCGTTACGGGATGACGTTCCTGAAGAGAATCATGACGGAACGCGAAATCACCCAGTGCCTTGGCAAGCCCGATCCCGTGGCCAGCATTGCAGGTCGTTTCGCTGCCAAGGAGGCTGTTTCGAAAGCGCTCGGAAGCGGTATGGCGGGAGGACTTTCCTGGAAAGCCATTGAAATACTCAATGACAGCCGCGGCAAACCAGCGGCAAGTGTTCTCTGTCCGGACGGGAGGTCCTGCCGGCTTTCCGTTTCGATCTCCCACGACCGCAATGCAGCCGTCGCCATGGCGCTGCTTGAGCCGTCCTGCTGAATCGGGGGATAAAAAAAGCAGGAACAGTATCATCCCGTTCCTGCTTTTTTCATGATGAGGCTTGATGATTACATCGTGTGGGGCGGAACCGGGGCCGGTTCTTTCGTAACGGTTACCTGCGACCTGATCAGGTCGTAGATTTTTTCTTTCAGGATCGTGTCGATGATATAATCCTTGAATTCAGTAGACATGTAGGTGCCCAAAAGGTCTTCCGCCTTGAGTGCGGCATTTTTCTGCGCTTCCTTTTCTGCATAGCTTCTGATGTCGTCATCACTGACATCGAGGTTGTTCATCCGCGCTATTTTCTGGCTTATGAGGAGCCATCTCGCATGTTTCTCAGCATTCGGCCTCATGGCGCTGCGGAAGTCACGCTCGTCAAGTCCCCTCGGCAGTTTACCGCCGACCTGGCGTTTGGCATTTTCAACAAGCATGTTTTCAAAGGAATCGATCATTGCCGACGGTGCAGGCACGGGATTGTCCTTGATGAATCTTGCCGAGATGGCTTCGAGCAGATCCTGTTCCGACTTGTGGCTGAAATGCTGTTCAAGCTGCATTCTGACATCCGCCCTGAAATCCGCTACTGTTTCGAACCGCTGGTGGGTGATCTCCCTCACCAGTTCGTCGTTCAGTTCCGGCAGTTCCAGTCGTTTGACTTCCTTGATGACGACACGGTAAAGGGAAGGAGCGGTTTCGTTCTCTTTCTTTTCGACTTCGACCTCGACGGTTTCCCCGGTCTGTTTCCCGAGAAGTGCAACGCGGAAGGGATTCTCGGCAGGGAGGTACTCAAGGTTGAAATGGTGATTTTCATGATTCTGCCCTTCTGCCTGGTTGCCTTCTCCATCGAGTTTGACAACGTCGGCAATGACGGTATCCTCTTCCCCGGCAGGGGTATCGCTGGTGACCAGGGTGCCGTGGCCTTTCAGGATAAGGTTGATCTCGCGGTCGATCGTTTCATCGGAGACCGAGTAGTCTGCCTGCGTGAAGGTGTAACCGCTGAAATCCTTCAGTTCGAATGCAGGATGGATTTCATAGGACATGCAGATTGTCAGCAGACCGTTGTCGTAGGTATACTTGTCTATTCTTGCCCTGCTTGCCGGTTTGATGTTTTCCTCGTCTACAACGGCAGCGAAGCACTTTGATGCCATTTTTTCAGCCACGGAGGCCTCGATCGCCGGTCCGACAAGCTTCCTGATCATACCGGCAGGGACATGCCCCGGACGGAAACCTTTCACCCGTACAGTTTTTCTGGCCTCTTCCAGCTCCTGTTCGATTTCCTTGCCATATTCTTCGGCAGTGAGTATGATTTCAAGCTCCTGCTCTGTTTCGCTGACGTTCCTGATATTCTTTTGCAAAGCTGTTCTGTCCGTTAAATGATTGAGAAAATAAAAGTGCGAATTATACGATTTTTTCGCTGGTTTTAAAAAGGTTACCCATAAGATGTTCTATCGCAAAGGCTTGTACATGAGCGACGAGAGACGCGAAGGTTCGGCAAGGAGAGCTGCAGCCTCGGCTATGTCACCGGGCGTTACCGCCTCGATCAAACCGGCCTTTTCAGCAGCGGAGAGATAACGTCCCGAATAAAAGAGATCCTGAGCAAGAAGAGACATTCTCTGCGTCATTTTTTCCATGCCCATGATGAGTGAGCCGAGCATTTTCGATTTGGCCGATTCGATTTCCGCCGGATCCGGATTCAGGACGGTCCTGCTGCAGAACAGTCCGGCAATGGTTTCAAGCGTTTTTTCAGCTTTGCCCCTGTCCGTTCCCGCATAAATGTTGAAGGTCGTTACCTCCTCAAGGAAGGCGATCGTGGAATAGGTCTGATAGACCAGACCTTTTTTTTCCCGCAGTTCGAGGTTCAGGATGGAGCTCATGCCACTGCTCAGCATGGTGTTCAGAACCATGAGACTCCAGAAATGGCGGTCATTCCGGGCGATTACCGTTCCGAGCAGAATCTGGGTCTGAAAGACATTTTTTTTGAGGCTCCTGTTGAAAGGGATATACATGGAGGGGAGAAAGGGCTTTCTTCCTGGCCTTTTTTCTCCTGAAGGTTTCAGTGCGGAAAAACAGGATTCGGCCAGCTCGTTCAGTTCGCGGTGTTCAACGCTGCCTACCGCCGTCACCAGCATGTTTTCCGGAACATACCGCTGTTTCATGAATGACCGCATGGCTTCGTCGGTCATGTTTCCGATGCTCGCTTTACTGCCGAGGATGGGAGTGCCCAGCGGATGGCCGGGAAAGGATCTGTGCTCGAAATCCTCATAAATCAGCTCCTCCGGCGTATCGTTGACACTGCTGATCTCTTCGAGAACGACATCTTTTTCCTTTCGGATCTCTCCGGGCGGAAAAACAGGGTTGCAGACAAGATCCGCAAGGAGGTCGAGAGCAAGGCGAAGGTGTTCCCTGAGACAGCGAACATAGAGGCATGTCTGTTCCTTGGTCGTCCATGCATCGATATAGCCTCCTGTCTGTTCGATGCACCGGGCGATTTCAACATAGTTCCTCTGACGGGTTCCTTTAAAGACGGCATGTTCTATGAAATGGGCAAGCCCTTCAAGTCCTTCGGGGTCATCGCGTGACCCGGCATTGATCCAGATGCCGAGGGTGACGCTGTGAACATAGGGGACATGATTGGTGATGATACGCAGACCGTTTGGAAGAGTTCCGGTCTCTACCATGCCTGCCGCCAGCCGGTCGGGAGACTGCCAGCCGTTGCCTGATTGCACTTCGGTATTTTTTGACACGCTCGCTGATGGATTTGACTGCAATGTAATTTTAATTCTTATTTTTAAGAACACATTGATCAGGCTGTATTATCCGGATGGTGCAAAAGGCAGGATTTTCATGTCAGGGATTCCGATCTTAATTACCGGGGCAACGGGTTACATTGGTGCACAGCTTGTTTTCAGCCTTATCAGGAGGTTCGGCCAGGAGGTTCAGTGCCGTGCTATGGTCAGGGAGGGATCCGATGTGAGTTTTCTCAAAGGCCTGCCGGTTCAGATCGTCAGGGCCGATCTTCACGACCCCAAAGCGGTTCTTGAGGCTGCAGCGAATGCCGAAGTCGTTTTCCATTGCGCAGGGCTGATTGCCTACACGAAGAATTACCGGAACAGGCTTTATGAAACCAATGTGCTCGGTACACGGCATGTGGTGAATGCCTGTCTTGCGCACGGGGTGCGCAGGCTGATCGCGACCAGTTCCATTGCGGCGATAGGTTCTGCAGGAAACGGACGGGATCACGATGAGGCAGATGAACAGTCCGCCTTCAACGAATGGCAGCGGCGCAATGTTTACATGGAGTCTAAACATCTTGCTGAACTTGAGTGTCAGCGGGGTGTTGCCGAAGGTCTCGACGTGGTGATGGTCAATCCCGGCGTCGTGGCAGGCCGGGGGGGGGGAGAAAGGCCTCCGGGAAGCTCCTCGAACGAGGTCCTAGCATTGATGTACCGGGGAAGGCTGCCGTTCTGTCCTTCAGGCGGAACAGGATTTGCCGATGTTCAGGACGTGGCTTCTGCCCATATTGCCGCATGGCAGAAAGGACGGAGCGGAGAAAGGTATATCATTGTCGGCGAAAATATCTCGTTCAGGGAGCTTTTCGACATGATCGCACGGATTCCCGGAAGTTCGGCAGGCAAGGCAGTGCAGGTCTCCGCCTTTCCGGCAATGCTTGCCGGCGCGGGCGGGGAACTCTGGTCGATGCTGACCGGAAAACCGTCTTTCCTCAGCATTGAAAGCGTCCGGCTTGCATCAAGGCGCCTGTGTTACAGCAACAGCAAATCGGTCCGGGAGCTCGGCATAACATACCGGCCGCTCCTGGAGACCTTGCAATCCATTGTATCATCATCAGTTCAGCAGAGTCCATAACACCCAATCCACCTCTTTGCGACATGGAAAACGAGACCCCTCAGCACAAAACCGTTGATCCGGCAAAACTCAAGCAGCTGAACCTTGCCGTCGAGACCCTTGAAAAACAGTTCGGAAAGGGGGCGATCATGCGGCTGGGAGATGACTCGGCCATCATGCATGTTCAGGCCATCTCCACCGGCTCCATGGCTCTTGATTACGCTCTCGGTGTCGGCGGATTTCCCCGCGGCAGGGTTATGGAGATTTTCGGTCCCGAGTCGTCAGGCAAAACGACCCTTGCACTGCATGCGATTGCCGAAGCCCAGAAACAGGGAGGCATTGCCGCAATCGTCGATGCCGAGCATGCGTTTGATCCGGCCTATGCAAGAAAGCTCGGTATCGATATCAACTCCCTTCTCGTCAGTCAGCCTGAATCAGGCGAGCAGGCCCTGTCCATTGTAGAGACACTGGTGCGTAGCGGGGCTGTGGATATCGTGGTCGTGGATTCGGTTGCAGCTCTCGTACCCCAGGCAGAACTTGAAGGTGAAATGGGAGATAGTGTGGTCGGTCTGCAGGCGCGTCTCATGAGCCAGGCCCTCCGGAAACTTACCGGCGCGATATCGAAATCAAGTTGTGTCTGTATTTTTATCAATCAGTTGCGGGACAAGATCGGTGTCATGTACGGCAGTCCTGAAACCACGACGGGCGGCAAGGCATTGAAGTTCTATTCTTCCGTGCGGCTCGATATCAGAAGAATCGCGCAGATCAAGGACGGCGAAGAGATTGTCGGTAACAGGACGAAGGTCAAGGTCGTCAAAAACAAGGTTGCGCCTCCTTTCAAGTCGGCAGAGTTCGATATTCTGTACGGAGAAGGCATTTCGGTGCTGGGAGAGCTGATTGATCTTGCGGTTGAGTTCGGTGTGGTGAAAAAATCCGGTGCATGGTTCAGTTACGGGGCAGACAAGCTTGGTCAGGGACGTGATGCCGTCAAGAGGGCGCTCAGGGAGAACGCTTCGCTCCGTGAAGCCATACACCGGCAGGTAGCAGAGCTGATGCATGCGCCCTCAAAGGAGTGACGGCAGGGGCGTTCCATGCGTATAGGCGCGATTGACATTGACCGGCCGGTCATTCTTGCTCCCATGGAGGATGTTACTGACAGTGCGTTCAGGCAGCTCTGCAAGCGTCACGGTGCAGATATTGTCTATACCGAATTCATCAGTGCGGAAGCACTCAGGAGAGGCGCCGAAAAATCGATGAGGAAGCTTTGCATCGCCGATCATGAAAGGCCGGTCGCCATTCAGATTTTCGGCAGTTCGGCAGAGTCAATGGTCGAGGCCGCCGTTATTGCCGAGAGCCATGCGCCCGATTATCTCGATATCAATTTCGGCTGTCCCGTGAAGAAAGTTGCAGGAAGGGGGGCGGGAGCGGCACTTTTGCGCGAGCCGGACAAGCTTTCAGCAATCGCTTCGGCGGTTGTCCGTGCAGTCGGCCTGCCGGTGACCGCAAAAACGAGAACCGGATGGGATCATGATTCCATCAACATCGTTGAAGTGGTCCGCAGGCTCGAGGACGCAGGTATACGTGCGGTTGCCGTGCATGGGCGGACAAGAAGCGATATGTACAAGGGAAAGGCGGACTGGAGCCGCATTGCTGAAGCGAAAAGCCATTGCACGATTCCCCTGATTGCCAACGGCGATATCTGGACCGCGGAAGATGCGCTTGCCATGTTCAGGCAGACCGGCGCCGACGGTGTCATGATAGGCAGGGGGGCGATAGGCAATCCGTTCATCTTTTCCCGGTCGGCAAGCCTGGTAAGGGATGGCGTCCTGTTACCCGCACCGGACTTTCGGGAGCGTATTCATGCTGCAGTCGAGCACATGAGGCTTTCTGTCGCATACAAGGGAGAAAAGTACGGTATTCTTGAAATGCGCCGTCACTATGCAACCTACCTCAAGGGGCTGCCGGGCGTGTCCAGGGTACGAAACATGCTTGTACGGGAGCACGATCCCCTGGTGATTGTCGAGATCCTGCTGGCTTTCGAAGCCGGTTGCGAGCTTCTTGCAAGGGAGGGGCGACTGAAAGACGGTGTGGAATATCTTAATGACCATTCACCAAAAATCGCTTTAAATTATTAATCCATAAATAGTTGTATGAGTAGCTCAGAATCCGGTTATCGTGTGGCGGTTCTTGGTGCCACCGGCCTCGTAGGCAGAACCATGATCCAGGTCCTTGAAGAGCGGCATTTCCCGGTCAGCGATCTGCTTCCCCTGGCTTCACCGAGGAGCCGGGGACAGGAAGTCAGGTATCAGGGAAGGCCATTCACGACAGATGTTCCGTCTGCGGAAAACTTCAGGGACGTTGATATCGCGCTTTTTTCAGCAGGGGCTGCAGCAAGCAGGGAATGGGCTCCGGTTGCCGCAGCGGCGGGGGCTGTCGTCATCGACAACTCCTCGGCGTTCCGCATGGATGCCGGCATTCCTCTTGTTGTTCCTGAAGTCAATCCGGAATCGGTTTTCGACAGGAACGGCCGTCCGGAAAAAATCATAGCCAATCCGAACTGCTCCACGATCCAGATGGTCGTGGTGCTCAAGCCTCTCCATGACCGGTACGGCGTGAAACGGGTTGTGGTTTCGACCTACCAGTCGGTTACCGGAAAAGGAAAGGCCGGGCGGGACGCACTTGAAGCCGAACTGGCCGGCGAGCAACCTGCGGAGTACACCCATTTTCACCAGATAGCCTACAATGCCGTTCCGCAGATCGATGTCTTTCTTGACAACGGCTATACCAAGGAAGAGATGAAAATGGTCAATGAAACAAGAAAGATCATGGGGGATGAGAACATCGCGGTTTCTCCCACCACGGTGCGGATTCCGGTATACGGTGGTCACGGCGAATCGCTGAATATCGAGCTTGCCAGGGATTTCGATATCGGCCAGGTTCGTGAGCTTCTCGGGCGATCGCCGGGTATCGTTCTCCAGGATGATCCCTCGGCAAGGCTTTATCCGATGCCCTTGACTTCCTATGAAAGGGACGAGGTGTTTGTGGGCCGGCTCCGCCGCGATTACTGGCATCCGCAGACCCTCAACATGTGGATTGTCGCCGATAATCTCCGCAAGGGGGCCGCAACCAACGCAGTACAGATTGCAGAACTGCTCGTGGGAAGGCTGTAAGGTGCCCTAAACCGTGTCAAGGGCCATGAGTGCAGTGCTGATGGCCTTGATGAAGGACGGGGACGCGAGTCTGACTCCCGATGAATCCGTGAACGAAATCGATTCGGGGATTCCCAGGGGCGCAAGCGTGCAGGAGGTTTCCATGGCCACACGTTTCAGCAGCGAACCGCCGGCGGCCGAACCGGTAATCCTGACGACCGAACTCCTGCCCAGCGGGTAGGCCACAAGTTCCCTTACAGAGAAATACTCCCGCTCACTCTCGTTTTTTACCGGCCAGTACATGAAATATTCCACTCGTCCGTTCCACGATACAAAGAAAGCGATATACCGTTTTTCAAGTTCAAGGACGAGCTGCGGTGTCGGCATGCAGGTCGAAAGGTGGATCAGGGGAGCGAAATGCAGGCCGTTCATCACGATGTTGTGCTGTGCCTGCAGCCGTTCTTCGATGAACTGCGCCGGAGTTGCTCCGTAGAAAAGGACAAGATGCTTCTCCATGGCCGGCGGATGCCCCGGCGTCGTTTCATAGCGCAACTGCTGCCATTTCCAGGCATCGGGGTTCCTGAGAAAATAGCCGGCCTCGATTTTGCAGAGTGTCTGTATGTATTCCGGGGTGACCGAAGCCGGAAACCATGCAGGCAAAGTCAGGATTTCCTCGGGGGAAAGCGAAAGCGCGAGGGGTTCGTCCCGCCATTCTTTCAGAACGCCGGCAAGGAGAGCGGCCGTTTTTCGGGCTTTCGGTTCTGCGAATGCGGGAAGTCCGGCCGGAATCGTTCTGCAGGCTGTCATCGTGTAAGCGGACTGTCCGGATGATTTCAGTCTCACGACGGTTGCCGAGGAGGTGTCGATCACACAGGCTATCTGGCTTCTGCTCATTATTCCAGGGTAAGATGCTTCTTGAGGAGATCAAGCTTCTTTCTGCCTATTCCCCTGACTTCCAGAAAATCGTCAAATTGTTTGATTTTTCCGCCTTTTGCCTTTCTGAAACTGACGAGTTTCTGCGCCATGACCGGACCGATTCCGGGGAGCATCCTGAGCTGTTTCTCGCTGGCAGTATTGAAAGCAATGGTGCCTGTGAACGTTTTTTTCTGGTGCCTGCCGTTGAGGCCACCGGAAGTTTGCCGGGGCCCAGCCTCTGAATCCGGAGCTTCCCGGGCGATCTCCTCTTCGACGGTTTTGTCGAGATGGGATGCGCTGCGCAGCAGGCTGTCGACTTCAGCCTCCGAATAGCGGTCAGCTTCGACAGCCCGGATCAGCTCATCTGCCTGCCGGACGGAACCGCTGTATTTGACCAGAGCTCCCAGCAGCAGAAAGAACAGCAGAAGGGAGATCACCATCAGTTCGGTTCTGGTGATGCTGAGTTTGGCAGCCAGATCATGCAGCATTTTCATGGGGGAGAATGCTTTTGCTGTTGCGTTGTCAGAGAAAAACCCGCCGGACCCTTCGCGATACCGAACAGAGCAGTTCATAGCTGATGCTTCCTGCAGCCAGAGCCAGCTCTCCTGCCGAAGCGCCGTCCCAGCCGAACAGGACGGCGGTGTCCCCCACCCTTATGTCGCTATCCGTTCCGAGGTCCACCATCATCTGGTCCATCGTGACCGTGCCGACCTGGCTGTAGGGCTGGCCGTTGATGAAAATCCTTGAACGGTTTGACAGTGCCCTGTGGTAACCGTCGGCATAGCCTGCGGCTATGGTTGCGATCCTTCTCGGGCCGGGCGCCGACCAGGTCCGGTTATAGCTGATCGTCGTGCCTTCGGGGACTGACTTGATGAAGATGACCCTGGACTGGAACTGCATGACCGGTTTGACGGGAAGCTCCGGGGGCATGCCGTCTACAGGATGGCTGCCGTAGAGCAGGATGCCCGGCCTTACCATGTCGAACCATGAGTCAGGGTTCGAAAGGATCGCTCCGCTGTTGGCGGCATGCCTGCATACGGGTTTTCGGGAGGCATGTTCATATTCGGCTCCAAGCCTTCTGAAACAGTCGAGCTGCTTGCGGGAGAAGCCCACCGGTTCGTGGCCCTGTGCGAAATGCGTATAGATTGCTGCAAGCTCCAGATGCGAAGAACGATCGATTTCCTCGAGCAGAAGCAGGGTTTCATCAGGCGAGACTCCCAGTCTTCCCATTCCGGTGTCGATCTTTACCTGCACCGTGAGCAGTTTTCCTGCTGCCGAAGCCAGCTGCTGCGCGGACCGGAGCGTGTTGAAATCGCATACCGTCATGTCGATGCCGTAACGCAGATAGAGGTCGATATGCGACGGAAGGGGAGACGAGAATGCAAGGACGCGATATCCGCCGGCAGGTGCCAGAGCCGTTTTCAGTTCAATCGCCTCATGAATGTTCGCGACGCCGAAATCCCGGATGCCGGATTTTTCAAGTGCTGCCGATATCCGTTCCACCCCGTGGCCGTAGGCGTTAGCCTTGACGACAGCCATGATACGGCAACGTGGTCCGACCCTGCGGCGTATGCACCCGAGATTGTGTTCAAGATTCTCCAGCGAGATCAGTGCTTCCGTTAGGAGGTCTTCAGGAAGCGTTCTGCCTGCGGTTTTCGTGTCGGATTCGGCTGTCAAGTTGGTAAACGTTCTTAAAGGGTGCAGAAAAGATGCGATGCATGCTTCCTTAGCCGATTTTCAGGTAAAAAACATATTTTGCCCAAGATTGTCAAGACATGTCCCGGTGTGCGCATCGCCATGGCATAAAATGATCAATTAATGTTTATTTTGCCAGAAATACCACCGTTCGACCCGAGACCATCATGAACCACGATATTTTTGACATTGCCGGAAATGCCCCGCTGGTGCTCATCAAGCAGATGTCGAGGCAGCTGAAGCCACGGTTCATGGCAAAGCTGGAGTACATGAATCCCTGCTGTTCCCATTACTGCCGGGTTGCTTCAGCGATTGTCAGGGATGCCGAGGAGCGTCAGCTCATTCATCCGGGGATGACTCTTGTCGACTGGACGTACGGGACAAGCGGAATCGCACTTGCCATGGCGGCAGTCAGCAGGGGTTACAAGCTGCTTCTGGCTGCTCCTGACAGGATATGCCGGGAAAAGCAGGAGGTGCTCAGGGCTCTTGGCGCCGAGATGGTGTTTACCCCTTCGGATGCCCTGCCCGGAGAGCCCCGGAGTTGTGTCGCTGTCGCTGAAAATCTGGTCCGGACCCTTCCCAATGCGTATTTTGCCAACATGTATGAAAACCCTGTCAGCAGACAGGTGCATGTCGAGCAGACAGGGCCGGAGATTTACCGTCAGACCGACGGGAAAGTTACCCATGTGTTTGTTCCGATGGCATCCGGAGCCATGATAGCAGGGATCGGTCATGCACTCAAATCCCTGAATCCGGAGATCAGGATCATCGGGGTTGAGCCTGCCGGCTCTGTCTACCGGGAGCTTTACAGTGGAAACCGTCTCCCCGAGCCGGGGGAGTTTGAACTTGAGGACATCGGCGCCGTTCAGGCAACCTCCTTCTGGGAGCCTTCGGTCATCGATGATATTGTTCAGGTCAGGGATGCGGATGCCTTCAACTGCGGCAGGGAGCTGTTGCGCAGTGAGGCAGTTTTTGCAGGGGGTGCATCAGGGGCCGCCATGGCAGCTGCGCTCGAATCCGCGCAGCAGTACGGCGATAGCGCGGTTGTGGTAGTGATGATGACCGATTTCGGCGCCTATGACCTGTCGAGAATGTACAGCGACGACTGGATGAAGCAGAAAGGATTCTACCGGAAATCAAAGTCGTCTCTCGATCAGATTACAGCGGAGGATGTGCTGCAGCTCAAGTTGCGCAAGGATCTTATTTTTGCCCTTCCCGAACAGACGCTTTCCGAGGTTTTTGAAATGATGAAGCAGAACGATGTTTCACAGATGCCGATTGTTTCTTACGGGGCGCCGATCGGCAGCATCAGTGAAAACAAGATTCTGTCGATCCTGATCGAGAATGACGCCGCCATGAATGCGAAGGTGGTGGCGTTCATGGAAAAACCCTTTCCTGTCTGTCAGCCCGATGCAACCATTTCAGAACTGTCGGACAAGCTCCAGAAAAGCGCATCCGGTGTTCTCATAAGTCTTAATGACGGGCGTCTTCAACTGCTTACGAAATCGGATCTTATCGATGCCCTGACACACAGGTGACAGTGGCAGAAATTATCTGGTTGTTTTTTTAGGGAGATTTTTTTATTTAAGCAGTCCTGAGCATGCATTTTTTTTGTGCCGTCAGCCGGGAGGCCTTTGCAGGCCTGATTTTCCCGTGAGAGCGCCTTTTAATCTTCGTCAGACAGTCAGCGGAGCGGTTGCCCGGAACAAGGATATCCTGACCGGAGCGGGAGTCCGGTGTTGCTTGTGCAGGGGTCAAACAACAGCGAGAGGGTATGAAGGTAGAGTCCAGAAAAAGGCAGTATATTCTTGAAGGAAAAATCAAACCCGGTTTTTGCGAGGGATGCGGCGGCATGACCGAAAAGGCGTTTGTCGGGGAGTGGAAACCAAGCGACAAACCGAAGGATGACGATCTTCTGACAGGATTGTCGGAGAAAAAGGCAAAAGAAGCAAAATCAGCTGCCGGGCAGGCGCTGTCCGCGGCAGAAAACCAGTACTGGATACGTTGTTCCGCCTGCAATCAGGTTCATCTGCTCAAGGAATGGCAGATCCAGATCGACAAGGATCTGAACCCTGAAGAGTTGAATCCCGAAGATTGCCAGGTGTATTCACCGCACGGCATTTATGCACAGGGGGACGCTGTTTTTCATGAGGCGCTCCGGGAAGTCGGCGTCGTCCGTGAAAAACAGGCAACCGGAAGCGGTGCTCACGTCATCATCGTGGAGTTCTGCAAAAGCGGCAGGAAACAGCTTCTGGAAAACGTTCAGCTCAATCAGGGAAAGCAGAAAAGCGCTGAATCGCTGAGTGATATCATCAAACATAAATTAAGACGTTGATCTTGCTGTAAAGGGGGTGAATTTCATTGGTTAGTGTGCAGGTAAATGAAAACGAATCGATCGACAAGCTTCTGAAACGCTTCAAGAAGAAGTACGAAAGAGCCGGAGTGCTGAAAGAATTCCGTAAGAACGCCTATTTCGTCAAGCCTTCGATTGACAACCGTCTGAAACGTTCAAGGAGCAAGCGGAGAGCCCAGAGGGCCAATGAAGAGCGTAATTCCTGACGGATTCACCGGCTGATTACAGAAAGCAGCTCCTTCACGGAGTTGCTTTTTTTTTGTCAACGATAAACATGTTTCCATGAGCATCTTTCAAGGCCAGGTTTCAAGCCTTCCTCCGGACAAGTCGATCTCGCATCGGGCAGCCCTGATCGGAGCGCTCTCGGAGGGATCGACAGAGATTACCAATTTTTCCGGCGGATATGACAACCAGTCGACCCTCTCGGTTCTGGCTGATGCAGGCATCAGCGTACGCCAGGAGGTGAAGCCTGACGGCAAAGGGGGCGCGGAAAGGACCGTCGTGATTGAATCCGGAGGGTTGTGGAGCTTCAGAAAGCCTTCTCAGCCGCTGATGTGCAACAATTCCGGGAGCACGATGCGGATGCTTGCCGGCATTCTTGCGGCACAACCGTTTGAAAGCGAACTGGTCGGAGACAGCTCCCTCATGAAAAGGCCGATGGGAAGGGTTGCCGAACCGCTTCTGAAGATGGGTGCGGATATCGGGCTTTCTCCGGCAGGCACGGCACCGATACGCATCAGAGGTACCAGGGATATCAGGCCCATCAGCTACATCCTGCCGGTCCCTTCGGCACAGGTCAAGTCGCTCGTTGCTTTTGCCGCGCTGCATGCCGACGGGGAAAGCCGGATCATTGAACGGATCCGTTCCCGCGATCATACCGAGCTGATGCTCGGGCTTGAAACCGTTGACCAGTCTGATGGTACGAGAGAAATCATCATAGAGGGCAGAAAGCCGGTCCCTGCAAAACCGTTTCATGTGCCGGCGGATCCTTCCGCGGCATGTTTCATGATCGCACTCGGCCTGCTTGCTTCCAGGTCTGAGATCGTTCTGAAGGGTGTCTGCCTGAACCCGACCAGGGTCGGGTATCTCGACCTTCTGCAGGATGGCGGAGCCGGTCTCGTGATCGGGAATGTCCGGTCTGTCGGAGGGGAACCCATCGGAGACATCTGTGTCAGGAACTGCAGGGAGCTGAAGCCGCTGCGTATCACCGATCCGGGAATCGTGGCCGGCATCATCGATGAAATCCCCATGCTGTCTGTTCTCTCGGCATTTGCATCCGGAGAGTTCGAACTGCAGCATGCCGCGGAGCTTCGGACCAAGGAGAGCGACCGTATCGAAGCGCTTGTGGTGAACCTCGAACGGCTCGGATTCGTCTGCGAACAATATCCGGACGGTTTTGTCGTCAGGGGCAGAGCGTCGGATGTCCGGGAAAAAACCGTCATCGACTGTTTCGACGATCACCGGATCGCCATGAGCTTCGCCGTTGCAGCGGAGGCGGCCGGAGCAAACATCGAGCTGTCCGACAGAGAGGTCGTCGGGGTCTCTTTCCCGAACTTTTTCAGCATTATAGACTCGCTCAGGCAGTAGAGGGAGTACAGGTCACAGCGCACGCAGGTGGGCGAGCAGCAGCCGGTTGAAGGTCTCGGGCTGTTCGAGGTTGGACAGGTGCCCGGCATGCGGGATGAGCTCGATGGTCGAACCTGGAATCAGCCGGTGCATGGAGTGTGCCGTGGATGGCGGAGTCACCTTGTCCTCGGTGCCGTTCATCAGGAGGGCCGGGCAGCCGACCGAACGGAGAAGGTCTGTCGAATCATTGCGTCCGGCGATCGCTCTCATGGCTTCGCTGATCACCCTTGCCGGCTGGCGCTCGATCATCTCCTGCACCATGGAGACGAGTTCCGGTTTCGATGCATATGTTTCAGCTGCGAAAAAGTTGGGGAGCATGCGCCTGACCGCTTCAGCAGGGCCTTTCAGTTCAACAGCACTCCTGAACGCGCTGCGCTGGACGGACGTCTCAAGCGAATCCGCCTCTGCGCGGGTATCGCAGAGCACGAGTGAAGCTGTTTTTTCAGGATAATGGAGGAAGAACTCGAAAGCCTGATAGCCTCCCATCGACAGACCCACAATCACGGCCTTGCCATGGCCTAGGTGATCCAGCAGTCCGGCAAGCTCATGTGCGTAGTCGGCCATCGACCAGCCAGGTCTTTCCGGTGATCCTTCGACACCGTATACATGGGGAGCCACGACGGGATAGCCCGCCTCTTCAAGAAACTGCAGCTGGGGTTTCCACATGGAAGCCGACAGGGGAAATGCATGCAAGAGCAGAACGGCAGGCGATGCTGTGGCTGAAGAGGGCGTTGTTGCCAGACAGTCCAGCATAACCTCAGGCTTCGGTGCTTTTCGACTGGCCTTTGATCTCCTTGATGATGTTGTTCGCTTCGTTCAGGATCTTGCGGGCTTCGTCACGGGCGTTGTCGATGATTTCCTGGGACCGCTTCTTGGCTTCGTTGCTGTAGGCATCCTCCAGCTCGGTGCCTTCATAGAATTCTGCAGCTTTGTCAAGAGCATGCCTTACCTTTCCGGAAATCATCTGCTGGGTTTCGATCCCTTTGTGCGGGGCGAACAGCAACCCCATGATCGTTCCTACTGCGGCGCCGAGACCTGCACCGAAAAAGAGACCCTTGTAGAATTTGTCCTGGTTTTCCATGATCCGTACGGTTTTTTAACGGTAATATACACTTTTAACGCCGTATCATGCCCAATATCTCTTCGCGGGATTCAACAATGCGATTTACAAGATCGGGTCTGCACAGCAGCCTGAATTTTTTTGTATAACGTTCAAAGGCAAGAATAAAATCCGACCGGAAAACCGATTCCCGCAGATCGTCGAAGCGGATGTATTCGGAATCGAGCTGCAGCGAATCATGGATATGTTCGGATCGGGTCGGGTAGACTCTCAGTTCCTTGAGGTCGGCGTAGTCGAAGATGTCCTTTTTCGAGGGGGGGTCGATGAGAACCTCGTGTCCCTGCAGGCCCAGATGGAAGCGCCTGTTCAGGAACAGGCAGATCTCTTTTTCAAGGCAGAGGCGTCGTCCGCTTTCGTCGTTGTAGGCGAACAGGCATTCGTCAGCCTCGATTTCCCTCAGGTAGGGCTGAATGGTGATCGCTCGTTTGTAGACCCTGCGCATGACGATGTCCTCGAGCAGCGAAGAGAGCGGATGCTTCTGATCCGGCATGAGCTGTCTGAGCTCGTGGAGCACCCTTTCGTCGGCATTGCCGTAAAAGAGCTCTCTCAGGTCGCCTGCCGAAAGCAGGCCCTCGAAAGCGATATCCTGCAGGAGCCTGCGGAGCATTGCCGAAAGGGCTCTGCTTGTATGGTGCCAGTAGACGTTCCGCATCATCATGTATTTGGCGAAAAGCAGGCTTTCGAGCGGAGCGATGCCTTTTTCTGTAATGGCGAACCTTTCCCGTTCCGGGTCGGGGACGAACGATTCGATCAGCCGCTCGATGTCGATACTTCCGTATGGTATGTTGCAGTGGTGCGCATCACGCATCAGATAGTCCATCTTGTCGGGATCGAGCGTTCCGCTGATCAGTTTGCCGAACCGGTTTCCAGGGCTGTTCCTGATGAGACTGACAACCGTTTCCGGTGACACGTTCCACTCCTCATGCAGGATTTCGGCTATCGTGGGGATTCCCGGATGCTGCTCGCTGATGAAGCGGCTGCAGAGTTCCTCGTGATGCTGAAAGATGGGTTCGTCTCCGAACCGCGGAATCTGTTCCTCGATGACATGGGCGTGCGGGTAGTGACCGATGTCATGCAAAAGGCTTGCCGAAAGCAGCAGGCGGCAGTTGTTGTCATCGAACCTGAGCCGGTCGTTCTGCAGGCCGAGAGCCAGGGGACTGGTGAGCATGCGCTGCAGGATGAGCTTCATGAGATGATAGACGCCGATGGAATGTTCGAAGCGAGTGTGGGTGGCTCCCGGATAGACCTGCTGGGAGAAGGAAAGCTGCCGGATCCCCTTCAGGCGCAGAAAGGCGGGATGGGAAAGGATTCTTTTCAGCGGAGCGCTGAGCTGGATATGTCCCCATATCGGGATGCGGATGAAACCGCCTTCGGATTTGAAGAGCAGGTGTTCGGCAATCATGAGTTCGATGAGGTTGAAGGAGTGCGGATATCGTGTTGCACTCAAGATACGCAACAAAGGGGCGAGGGCAAATCGGGGGGCGACGCATCTGCCGATTCAGGGAACCTGCGCAAGGCGTGGGTGTGCTTCTCGCGGAAACGGGCGGTTTCGCCTTTTGCGGTCTGTAGGGGAGCCCTTACAGATACTTCATCAAGATCTCGATCACCCTGTTTCCGGAGTCAAGTTCGAACACTGCGTTTTCGAAGGAAGGAGGGCCGAACCGTGTTCTGGGGTTGTTGGAGGTGCCCACCCCTTCTTTCGGCATGCCGATGAAGTTCGTGTCGAGCTTGCTGTTGGCGTTCTCTGTCATGCCTGACTGTCACGGCATACGTTCCGTATGGAACACTTTCGAATCTGACCTCATGAGGTGCTTCGCCTGCGGGGATGACAGTTTTTCTGAATGCACGGTTCAGTTTGCCGGGAAAATCCTTTTTCTCATTGAAAAGAGCGACGACAACGTCACCCTGCGGACTGCGCAGATTCAGGATGCTGACCGTAATGCTCCCCGTCTGTGATTCTGCCTGAGGCAGGGCACGGTCATCGGCCAGGAGCTTTCCGGCGACGACCGGAGAAACCTGCAGAATCAGCAGGAAAAAAAATGTCGTTCTTTTCAGTGGCCGGTTCATGGTTGTACAGGTCTTACCCGACCGACCTTTGTACTTCCTTGAGGTGCAGGCGGCAGACCTTGCGGAAATGGTGACCGTAAATGGCAAGTGTCACGGCAAGCGGCAGGGAGCGCTGCCGGTTGAAAAAGGTCCATATCAGCATTTTCCAGTACTGGAACCGTTCCCTGCCGATGACACCGAGAAGCACCGTCGAGCGGGCAAAGGCCAGAAACTGGCTGATCCTGAACCTGCCTCTGGATTTCGGAACCCGGTACTCCCTCAGGAGTGTTCTGATACGCTGGTAATAGTGTTTCGGCGCATAGAGATGCTCCATCATCTCCCTGTACCCCCTGCGCAGGATGTCCGGGTCCATGACCGGAACGATGTTGGTGTTGCTGTCGGCATTGTCACCGCTCGCATGGTGCAGCAGACGCCCCTCGCGTTTCATCCTTTCATAGAGCTTCGTACCGGGAAGTGCCTGAAGGATACCGACCATGGCGGTGACGATGCCGCTCTTCTGGATGAATTCCACCTGTTTCTGGAAAATAGACGGGGTGTCGCTGTCGAACCCGACGATGAAGCCGCCCTGGACTTCCATGCCCGCATTCTGGATTTTCCTTACATTTTCAAGCATGTCCCGTGACGTGTTGTGCTTCTTTCCGCAGGCCTGCAAGGCGTTGTCGTCGGGTGTTTCGATGCCGATGAAAACCTGGGTGAATCCAGCCTGCACCATCATTTCCATGAGTTCGGGATCATCGGCAAGGTTGATCGAACATTCGGTGTAGAACTTGGTGGTCGATCTGTTTCCCTGCTGCCATTCGATCAGCCTCGGGAGAAGCTCCTTTTTCAGATACGCCTTGTGGGCAATGAAATTGTCGTCCACGAAAAAGATGCTGTCTTTCCATCCGAGGCGGTGGAGACCTTCGAGTTCCCTGATGATCTGTCCGCTTGTTTTGGTCCTGATTTTGTGGCCGAGCAGGGCGGTGACATTGCAGAAGTCGCACTGGTAGGGGCATCCGCGTGAAAACTGAAGGGCCATCGAGGCATATTTCCTCGTGTCGAGCAGCTGCCATTTCGGGGCAGGTGTTTTTCTGATGTCAGGAAACTCGCCGGTCGAGTACACCCTTTTTGCCGATCCTTTTTCCAGGTCATCGAGAAAAGGCTGAAGGGTAAGCTCGGCTTCGTTCAGCACGAAATGGTCGACGTCCGGAAATGCCTCCTGTTCCGAAGTGAACAGCGGTCCACCGGCAACCACCTTCACTTCTGACCTGCTGCACTGGGCGATGACCTTGTTGGCCGAATCCCTCTGCACTGCCATGGCGCTGACGAAAGCCATATCAGCCCAGGCCAGATCGCCGGGGCCAAGATTCGATACGTTGAGATCGACAAGCCTTAGGTTCCAGGTCTCGGGAAGCATCGCTGCGACCGTCAGAAGTCCGAGTGGCGGAAGAGAGGCTTTTTTGCGGACGAATTTCAGCGCGTGCTTGAAGCTCCAGAACGTGTCGGGGAATTCGGGATAGACCAGGAGAATGTTCATGTCGTTTCTGTGCCTCAGGAAACCAGGTTATGCAGGACAGGGATGACGCTCTGACAACTGGGTGGAGATACCCCTCTACAACGGGAAGGAGGAGTGTAAAGTTTCGCATGCGTGCCCCTCGTTGCTTTTCAGTATCGGTCGAGGCTGAACTTCTCGCCGAGATAGAACTTCCTTGCATCGGGATCGTCAGCGATTTCCGCAGGGGTTCCGTGCAGGAAAATACTGCCGTCGAAGAGCAGGTAGGCATGGCTGGTGATCGAGAGGGTTTCGTGCACGTTATGGTCGGTGATCAGCACGCCGATATTGCGCCTGACCAGGCCTTCTACGATCTGCTGTATGTCTTCAACAGCAATGGGGTCGATGCCGGCGAACGGTTCGTCGAGCAGAATGAATTTCGGATCGAGGGCAAGGGCCCTGGCAATTTCGGTCCTGCGCCGTTCACCGCCGGAGAGGGCGTATCCCATGCTTTTCCGGATTCCCGTAATGTTGAAATCCTCAAGTATTTTCTCGGTTTTTTCCTGCCGTTCCGTTTTTGACAGTGAGGTGAACTCCAGCACGCTGAGAATGTTGTTCTCGACCGTCATGTTGCGGAAAACCGAAGGTTCCTGCGGCAGGTAGCCGATGCCTTTTCGTGCCCGTTTAAACATGGGCAGACCGGTAATGTTCTCCTGGTCGAGTAAAACGTCCCCGCCATCGGGCCGGACAAGTCCGACGATCATGTAGAAAGTAGTAGTTTTTCCCGCTCCGTTCGGGCCGAGGAGGCCAACGATCTCTCCCTGCCGGACCTCAAGGGTCGAACTCCGGACTACTTCCCGTTTGTTGTAGATCTTCTTGAGGTTCCTGCAACTCAGAATCGTTGTCATAACCTTGCATGCCGATGTGTTTGTCCGCAACAGTTCTCCCGTGAAACATCATGGCCGGGCCTGTTCCCATGAATGTACGACTAATTGACCTTTTCACAGCATAAAGGTCATGTTTCCCGGCCCATCCCCCCGAACATTGCGGATGCTGCCGGTATTTCCCCTGCTTTTATTCCGCCGTTTCACCCCGCGCACGTTTTTTTCTGTCCGGTTCGGAAAAATATACTATACTGAAGGAATGCCGGGATTCTCATTGCCTTCTGCAACACCTTCTGTTCCCGAAACGGCTGAAACGCAACGATCATTTCATTTCGGATTGTTTCCATGCCGGAGGCGTTTTTCCGCACGCGGGGCCGACCGGTCTGCAGCAGAACCTGAAGCACCAGGCAGTTGAGTGGCGAGTCCGGGACGATATCACAGCAGCCCAACCAGGAGGTAATCCATGATTACAGCCCTGAAGCGACTTTCCACGGCATTGTTTTTGCTGCTGCTGACCTCATGCAATCAGGGTTTGCCTGATTCCTCGGATATCCGTGCACTCATCGAGGATCCGATGACGGAAACAGGCGTGGCAATCGGAAAAGGATCTCTTGTCATCAAGGACATCAGAGAGATCGACGGCACCGTCTTCGATGTTTCCGGAACAAAAGTGTACCGGCTCCGCTATGAAATCACTGCTGAATTTCCGGAAGACGGCAGGTACTTCCTGCCCGGTGAAAATCTGCAGTTTCCCCTTGAATGCAGCGTTGCCGGAAAACGCGGAGAGATTCGGACAGAACAGTGCAAAGTTACCTTCGAACTCAGAGGAAACGGATGACAGCGTTCATCGTTGCCTTTCGCCTCGTTATCCGAACCTCCTTGAACAGTTGTCATGCTTCCAGGTGAAAACCTCCGGTTCGCGTTATGAGATTTCTCCGTGTTGAGTTATCATAAGGAATAAAGCCCGCGAACCGCCAATCCCTGATAATCCGTCACATGGGAACCGTGCTTCCGTACCGGGGGATGCATCCGCAACTCGATCCGACAGTTTTTCTGACCGAAGGGGCCTTCGTGATCGGGGACGTCCAGATCGGCGCACATTCGAGCGTCTGGTTCAATGCGGTGGTCCGGGGGGATGTGTGTCCCATACGCATCGGTGAAAAAACCAGTGTGCAGGACAATGCAACCCTTCATGTCACCCACGATACGGGTCCGCTGACCATCGGCAGTTGCGTGACCATCGGTCATGCCGCCGTCCTGCATGCCTGCACGGTGCAGGATCACGTGCTGATCGGCATGGGTGCCGTACTGCTTGACGACTGCGTGATCGAGCCCTGGTCAATTGTCGCTGCGGGAGCACTGGTGAAGCAGGGTTTCAGGGTGCCGTCAGGTATGCTGGTTGCCGGAGTGCCCGCAAAAGTGATGCGTCCGATAACCGATGAGGAATGGCGGAACATCGAGGAATCTCCGGAAAACTACGTCCGTTACGTCAGGCATTACCGTGAAGGAGGGTATGACGGTACGTAGCCGATCCGGAAAAAGATCATTGTGGTGTTTTGGATGATTTCACTAAATTCAACCTTCTGTTTTCTTTGAGTACATGGGGAGCGCTATCCGTTGCCGGAATGCACGGAACGCTCCTGTTTTCTTCTTCTACCTTCATTTGTTGCTGCAATGCAAAGCGATGTCCTTATTATCGGTGGTGGCATCAGTGGTTTGAGTCTGGCGTTCTACTGTGCCGGTGCCGGAATGAAAACGACGGTTATCGAAACGGACAAAACCGTCGGCGGCTCGTTCGCTTCCCATCAGTATACCTGCAATGGCGACCGGTTCTGGCTTGAACTGGGAGCCCATACCTGCTACAGCTCCTACCAGAATCTCCTGGGCATCGTCGAGGACTGCCAGATATCGGATTATATCATTCCGCGTGAAAAAGTGCCGTTCACCCTTCTGATGAACGGTGAGGTCAAATCCATCATGGCGGGTCTCGATATCCTCGAGCTGCTCCGCTCGGTGCCGAACATCTTTTTTCTCAAGAAGGATAACCAGACGGTCCGCTCATATTATTCGAGAATCGTGGGGGAGAAGAACTACCGTGATGTCGTCAGCCATTTTTTCAATGCTGTTCCTTCCCAGCCGACCGATGACTTTCCGGCTGAACTGATGTTCAAAAGCAGGAAAAAAAGAAAGGACGTTCTCAAGAACTACACGTTCACTGACGGGCTGCAAACTGTTGCAAGGGCCATAGCCGCCCGCAAGGGTATCAACATCTTCACCGGGCAGACGGCGGAGAGCGTGATGAAATCAGGCAGCAGCGGCTACCTTGTCAGGAGCGCTGAAGGAAGCGAGTTCACCGCATCAACCCTTGCTCTTGCCGTGCCTGCGGTGGCGGCCGCACGGCTTCTGCAGAACGCCAACCAGGCCGTCGCATCGCATCTGACGCAGCTCCGGCAGGCTGATGTCTATTCGGTGGGCATCGTTGTCCGGAAAGAACATGTTTCGCTCAAGCCCGTTGCGGCTGTTATTTCCCCAAACGACATCTTCTACTCGATGGTTTCGAGGGATACGGTCAGGGACGATACGTTTCGCGGGTTCACTTTCCATTTCAAGCCCGGTCTTGACGATAAAACCAGGTTCAAAAGGATTTCCGAGGTTCTCGGTGTCGGCATGCCCAAAATCGAGCATACAGTGACCAGGGAGAACATCGTGCCGTCGCTGCGACTCGGGCACAGGGAGTGGGTAAGGAAAGCCGACGACCTGCTTGCCAGAAGCAGGAACCTTCTCCTGAGCGGCAATTATTTCGGAGGCATGGCTATCGAGGACTGTGTCATCCGTTCGCTTTCCGAATTCAATCGCCTCACTGGAAGGCTCTGAACTGCTCCTGCCTGTTTTTTTTTACAGAGAGGCCATGACGACGATGCTGAACCGCCGATTCACTCCCAACCGGTTACGTGGCTATGGGTACCGTTTTTTCCGATACCTTTCTTGAATACTACCTCCTTCCGGTCTGTGTGGCTGCAGCCTCGCTGATTCTCTATCTTGTCGCAAACTCCTTTGTCAGGAAATCCATCGCCGCAGTCAGGGTCTCGATCAGGGAGGCCGGCGTGCCTTTCGAGCGGCTTCTCGGGCCGTTCCGCCTGCTGTTTCTCATCATAGGCCTTGCTTCCCTTGCTTTCTATCTCCGTATTCCCACGGAAGTCAAAGAGCTGCTGAGGCACGCCTTTTCCATAGCGGCGATTGTCGGGGCTGCATGGCTGATGCTGCGTTTCTTCAGCGTCTTCGAACAGTTCATCCTGCTCCGGAAGAAGTCGGCAGGCAAGGACGATCTGCAGATACGGCGAGTGACCACCCATGTCGGTCTCATCAGGAAAATCCTGAATGTCATCATCATCGTCATCGCGGTCTCGGGTGTCCTGATGACCTTCGATACCGTCAGGCAGATCGGGTTGAGCATTCTCGCTTCTGCAGGTATTGCAGGGATCGTCATGGGTTTTGCAGCACAGCGGAGCCTGCAGACACTGATCGCGGGCATCCAGATAGCTATCACCCAGCCGATCAGGATCGATGACGTCGTCATTGTCGAGAACGAAACAGGCCGAGTGGAGGAGATAACCCTGACCTATGTCGTGGTGCGGCTGTGGGATCAGCGGCGCCTCATCGTGCCGATAACCTGGTTCATCGACAGGCCCTTCCAGAACTGGACGCGGAATTCCGCCGAACTGACCGGTTCGGTGCTGCTTCAGGTCGGCTACGGGGTGCCGGTCGAAAAGGTCCGTTCAGAGCTGGAACGCATCGTTGCAGCAAGCCCCCTCTGGGACCGGAGGGTGGTTCGGCTTGAAGTGACCAGCGCCGTGCGTGACTACATGGAACTGAGGGCTCTTCTCAGTGCGGCCGATTCTTCCGACCTCTGGGCTCTGCGGTGTTTTGTCCGCGAAAAGCTGATCGGGTTCGTCACGGAAAACAGTGCCGGGGCACTTCCGGAAGCAGGGGAGGGGGCGAAGCCCGGACCGGCGGAAAGCGACGGCTGAGCATCCGGAGCCAAGCCGTCCGGCGGAGAGGGGATTCAGCAGGCATCTCCCGTGAAACGGCAGACAGGACGGTGCACTGAAAAGCTTTGATCCTGCGGAAAAGATGCTATCTTCCCGATATTTCTCCGGCAGTTCACGAATACATGTCTTGCCGTGTCAGAACGGCGTCCCGAGAGATAATGCCGGGGTTCACAGCCGGGAAAACGGACGGTTGTCCATCATTCTAACAAGGAGTCACTATGGTTCAGGCGAAAAAAGGCGACACGGTCAGGGTGCATTATACCGGCAGGTTCGATGACGGAACGGTGTTCGATACGTCGGTTGAAGGGGAGCCCCTGCAGTTCACGATCGGCGTCGGGCAGGTCATTCCCGGCTTTGACATGGCCGTTATCGACATGCAGTCCGGCGAATCAAAGGAAATTACCATTCCGTCGGAACACGCCTACGGCGACCGCAATGAGGAACTGGTTGCGGAAATCAGCCGCGAGCGGCTTCCCGAGGATCTCGATCTGGAGGTCGGACAGCAGCTGCAGCTCAGCCTTGCCGACGGGGACGAGGCCGTGGTGATGATTGTCGATCTGAGCGAAACCACGGTCACGCTCGATGCGAACCATCCTCTGGCCGGTCTTCACCTGACATTCAAAATCGAGCTGGTCGAGATTGTGTAGGTAAACCCGTCGTGCGAGGTTCATTTCCACGCACGACGGGTTTCCGGTTGCCCCTTAAAAAATCGGAACGATAACCGCTATCACGCTCCACTCATGAAAACTCAAGCCCTTCGCTTCATTTTGATGCTTCTCCTGCTTGCCATAACGGCCTGTAGCGGAGAGGGCAGGCGGTACGAGGCGGCCCCGTCCGACCTGCCGGCCGCGGGATCAGCAGTGGAGAGCAGGGTGGCTGCCGAACCCGCTGCGGCACCGCCTGCACCTGAAGCGGCAATGAAGGCCGGAGGCGTCGAAGCGACGCAACCGGCCGCAATCCCGCAGGTTGCCCAGCAGATCATCCGCGAAGGACAGGCTGTGTTCGAGACCGCCGACCTGAAAAAGACGAAAACCTGGATCGAGAGTCTGGTGAGGCGTCACAAGGCATACATTTCCAATGACGAGCAGAACAAGGGTTCTGACCGCATCGAGCAGCGCATGATCGTGAGGATTCCTGCCGACCGGTTCGACGCCTTTCTCGCCGATTTTGAAAAGGGGGTCGTCCGGTTCGACAGCAAGACCGTCACCGCAACCGATGTGACCGAGGAGTTCATCGATGTCTCGCAGCGGCTCAAGGTCAAGAAAGCCACGGAGGAGCGCTATATCGCCCTTCTGGCAAAAGCCGCGTCGGTGCGCGATGTGCTTGAAACCGAAAAGTACATCGCCGAGGTGCGCGCTGAAATCGAATCGCTCGAAGGCCGTCTGAAATACCTCCAGAACCGCATCGGGCTCAGTACCCTCACCATGACCTTCTACCAGCTGAAGCCCGAAATGCAGGGATTCGCTTCCCGGCTCGGTGTGGCTTTCAGCGAAGGGTGGAACAGTTTTCTCTCGTTTTTGCTTGGCCTCGTTTCCCTCTGGCCGTTCGTGCTCGCCGCCGCGGCGTTGATCGCCGGTATCGGTTTTCTCCGGGGGAAAAGAAAGTGAAGAACCAGCAGGTCACTGCCGGATAACACTGCGAGGGGAGAATAACTCCCTTGATTATGGATATATCCCGTTATAACATACGTTATAATAAAACGGGAGGCAATGGTATGCGTGCTACGGTATCGAAGATAGGAAATTCGACAGGAGTGATTCTGCCAAAAGCAGTGGCTGAGCGTCTTAGGGTAAAGGCGGGGGACGTCGTGTATTTGACCGAAACGCCCACGGGATATACCGTGACACCCTACGACCCTGAATTCGAAGCGCAAATGGAGGCGGCGCGGCGCGGCATGTCGGAATACCGGAACGCTCTGCGCGAACTTGCCAAATGAACTGGTGCTGGCTTGTTGATGGGGTTATCATAGCCATACACGATGAACTGATTGCCGAGCACGGCGGAAGCACCGGCGTTCGAGATGAAGGACTATTGTGCTCACCTCTCGAACGCCTGAAAAACCAGGCACATTATGGCAAACCGTCCGTCTTTGATCTGGCTGCAGCCTATGCCTATGGCATTATTCGTAACCATCCATTTACGGATGGCAACAAACGCACCGGATTTATGGCTGCCTACGTTTTTCTCAACAGTAACGGATGGGAACTGAGATCAGGAGAAGCCGAAGCTGTTCACGCCGTATTGGCGCTTGCTGCAGGTGAACTGGACGAACCCGGTTTTTCTAACTGGCTTGAAAGCAAATCCGTCAGTCTGCCGCCCCCATCCGCTGTCTCTGGAAGCTGAGAAAGTGAAAGTGGTTTCAGATATCGCACAACCATGCGCTGCATGGCGGACTGGCTCCAGTTTCGCATTCCCGGCCGGTGAATTCAACCGTTATGGCTCACTCAATATCCACTAATTGAATGACTGCGGGTCAAACGACATGATCAGATCAGCGACCTGTTTCCTCTCCTGTCTTGTGCTGTTGTCCGTGATCACCGCACGTTCAGCGCGGGCACGGGATAACGGCCTGAGGGGAAAGAAGGGAGCGTTGTGCAGTAAGTGCAAAAGTATCGAATAGAAAGTACGCTACGAATGGATTAATGGCCGATGGTTGCTCAAGCAGGACATTTCAGGGGGACCTGGCTTTCATTCATTTTCTTTTCATCATGTCCCATCCTTTGCCTCCCAAGCAGTAAAGGCCTTTGAGGAAGTTAAAGCCTCAAAGGATGTTCTAAAACCTTATCCTGACCACCTTCAAGCAAAGATTAACGCGAATCGATAAGGCAAAAAACCATCACGAAATAGGCATGGCGAGGATGTCCCTGCGGGGACTTGAACAGGATCAACATAGCGGCAGATAAAACAGGAACGGTTATCTATGCTGGGCGCTGATGACCAATCGTGGGCATATCCTTCTCAAAAGCGGTCAACCGGGGCTCTCTGGATATCGCTACGACCGGAGTTGCCGATTGGCGCAACCGTGACGATCGATGGAGCACTTGCAGGACCTTACAGCAGCAGTCGACCAGACGCTGACAATTCCGAATGCGTAGAACTATCGTGGGATCGAACCATCAGGTTTCTTCGGATGCATCTCAAGAAATAGGGATGTTCTTCCGTGCCCTCAAAAGCAAGGAAATTCATGGAAACGGTGCTGTCAAACAGACCTGCTGTGGGGCCGAGCCATTTTTTTCCCTTTGTATTGTTTGATTTTTTTTATACTATAAGTAAATAGTTTTTCCTCTTTCCCCTTTGCCTTCCAAGCAGTTCAAGCAGTACCTGTTGTATTTGAATTGACGAAGTAACGTTCGGTATTTCAAAGAAGTAGGTCAGCTTGCAGCACCAAAATGCGCTTGTCCCTTCCTTCGGGGATTCATTGATGCTCTCAAGCCATTTCGTTTCAGGATTACAGTTTCCATGACATGTTTGCTGTCATGAAGTGAAGTTCCTCCCGAAAGGATCTGATTATTTCTTTCGAGCCGATTGGAGATGGCAATGGATTTTCCCCAGGAAAGCCGGTGGAAGAACACGAAAACCGGACAAGAGGAGCGGCCCCATACGCACGAAACAATTATTCAGCGTGCAGTAAAAGAAGCTGTTGGCAGGGCGGGTATTGTCAAACATGCCGGTTTAGACTGATCTGTATAAACCGACCGGATTGAATAATTGTTAATGCCGTTAGTTCGTTAATAAATAATTAATTGGCTGGTTTGTGAGTATGAGTTTGAAATTGTCTTATACAGAAAGCAGCTTTCTGCCTTTTCTGGATTAGGCAGATCAGTCTAAACATTGATGGCTCGGACGCTACGCGCCGAGCCATCGGCGCTGCGAATTGCCATCCGCTTTCTGTCCCGGCGCTGACGCGCCAGGCCATCAAGCGGCTGCAGCGGACAGCCGCCCCCGCGAGCAAGCTCGCGTGTTCGTCTGCCGCTGATCCGCAGCGCCGTTAGAACGACGCTTCGCGCAAAGGACAATTTATGGAAGAAAAGTTAGCAAATCTATTAACTGATATTGATTTCGAAAAAATAGAAATGTCACTTAAGGAACCAAATATATTCAAAGCACTTTCTGTTGAGAGGATGGAATTAAAACACTCAAATTTCATCGGATATTTATTAAATCCAAATGCAAATCATGGTCTTGACGATATTTTCATAAAAAAATTCCTTCGAGATATATTTTCCGATTCAAAAGCCGATAGACGAAATATTTTTGATGTCGATACAATAAATCTTTCTGCTATTGAAATAAGAAGAGAATGGCGAAATATTGATATTTTAGTAATTTTAGAGAATGACGTTGTGGTTATTGAAAACAAAGTCGATACAATGGATCATTCAAATCAATTAAAACGCTATAAAAAAATTACAGAAGAAATATTTTCAAAACATAGAAAACACTATGTCTTCTTGACTCCATTCGGTGTAGATCCGAATGATGATGATTCAAAAGCGAATTACATCAATTATTCGTATAGTCAAATATCGGAAATACTAACATCCATTTTAGAAATATATAAAAACAATTTAAGTGAAAAAGTCTGTCATTATTTAATTGACTATAAAAAAACAATTGATATGGAGTTATTAATGAATGATTCACTTAATGAAATTGCACTAAAATTGTACAATTCCCATAAAGAAGCTTTAGACTTTATTTTCGAAAATAGACCTGATCCAGCCAATATATTATACCCCTATTTTGAAAAAGAAATAAAAAAACGAGGTTATTCAATTGGATCTAAAAACAAAGGATATTTAAGATTTACCTCCCAGAAGCTAAGTAAATCAATTCCAAAAACAGGACAAGGTTGGCCGGAAAAAGAAGCATTTCTTTTTGAAATTGATTATTTCTGGTCAGGAAAATATGCCATCGTAAATGCACTAATTTCACCTTGTGATGATATTACTAAACAAAAACTACTTTCAATAGTTGAAAAATCGAAGCATTTTAAAAAGCCTAGCGGTAAAAAATGGTTAGTATTTTATAAACACAAAACTCCGTTTATTCCTGATGAGATAGTTAAAGAAGATGAAGAAGAAATTGAGAAAAAGATTTCTGACATTATTGATGCATCTGAAGCTGCGATTTCTGATATAATTAAACTCATAGAAAGTGAGTTCTAACAACGAGTTCAAGCCTATAACGCTATGTCACGAAACTTGCATTTTGCGCTAAACGCGCGCAAGTTTCGCGCCATTTTACGCGTTAAGGCTTAACTCAATGATGGCTCGGACGCTACGCGCCGAGCCATCGGCGCTGCGGATGACCATCCGCTTTCTGTCCCGGCGCTGACGCGCCAGGCCATCAAGCGGCTGCAGCGGACAGCCGCCCCCGCGAGCAAGCTCGCGTGTTCGTCTGCCGCTGATCCGCAGCGCCGTTAAGCTCTGGTGCATACTCGCCGCAGCACCAGAGCCTTGAGAGAAACCAGCGGCTAATTTGAAAGGAGATTGTCATGATTATCACGCTTGATGTTTTTTCCGGCAGACCAAACCCTTCGTGGCTACTTTCCGAAAAAGATGCCAATCGGCTTCGAGAAAGGTTTGCAGGTAGGTCTTTGGTGGAGGCCGAAACCGTGGAAGGCGTTCTTGGCTTCCGCGGTTTGGTGGTTTCCGCGGACAGTGACGAGCAACTGCCCGAGGGTATGCCCGCTACGTTTCGTGTCGGCGGCATGCTGCCCGCGGATTATGCGGTGCCGGAGTCGGCATTGCGTGCGCTTACCGCTGACGAATCGGACGATGCGGTCCGCTGGCTGCTTTCAACTGGCCAGCATGCAATCAAGGAGGATATTTTCGCGTATCTCGAAGATACGATAGAAATGCGTAAGCAAAGCTTGGAAGCAGAGCCGCCTACCGAGACGGCCATGGAAGAGAAAATCTGGAAAGAAGAAGCCAAGCTTGTCGCCAAGGCTGCCTGCATCATTCAAAACACGCCCTACAACCCCGGTTTTTGGAATGCCGCTGGCGTTATAGGTAAGAATAACTGTTACAACTACGCGATGAATTATCGCTCGGATACGTTTGCCCAGCCCGGACGTATTTCAGGCCATCCGAACAACATCATGGACTGCCCGCATGTTGCCACCGCGGCCAATTGGGATGGTTGCAAGGCAACCTGCTCCGGCTCGAACAAGAACGTAGCCTTGGTCATTTGGCTGGGGCAGGATTACCATTGGTATCGGAAGCATTCTAATGGCTTCTGGGGGCATAAACTAGGCGGCACAGCGGCGTGTAACACCGATAGCCTAGGCAGGGTTATCAACGGCACAACGTTGACCCCACGAAATTGTGCCAGAGGGCCTTATACCGTCTTCTGCGGTTACCGCTATTCGCCCACAGGGATGAGGGTTCGTTGAACATGTTGAACATTTCGGGGAGCAGGTGGGCATTGTTGGCCGTTTTGGTCTTGTGTTCTGCCTGCTCCTCGGGAAACAGCCATAGGTGGGCAGCCATGATAGTCGAATTTGATGTCTTCAGTGGGAGGCCGAACCCTACTTGGAGCTTGTCTAGTGAGCAGACTATGGAATTGAACGAAGCATTGCGAAATCTGCCTCCTACGGATGAGCTAGCAGGGGAACCTTCACTAGGTTACCGTGGCTTTATTCTTTTGAATCCAGACAAGGCAGGTGGATTGGCCCCGCACATTCGCATTTATGGAGGCATAGTGACCATGGTTGACGATCAAGTGCAATCCTATCGAGACGTGCACGGCGTTGAGCGTCGGCTATTGGTGCAGGCATCGCAATATGGATATAAGGCCATTGTGGAAAGCATACTGGGAGGAATGCCTAATTTGTAGCAACCCGCGTAAGGCGCAACGCGAAAGTGGCTCCGCCGTGTGTGTTGGGGGTGGAACCTTGGCTTAATCTTAGCCTAACAACCGCATTAACACGGACTGGCAATTCCGCTGCGCTCCATTGCCAGCCGGTTATGCGGGGCGATGGCTCGGACGCTACGCGCCGAGCCATCGGCGCTGCGAATTTCCATCCGCTTTCTGTCCCGGCGCTGACGCGCCAGGCCATCAAGCGGCTGCAGCGGACAGCCGCCCCCGCGAGCAAGCTCGC
>Ga0233422_10000055_pt1 | contig 60960 bp, 56 predicted proteins | sample Watercolumn_Mata_2_FD_182724 | JGI IMG/M metagenome (GOLD analysis project Ga0233422, IMG submission 182724) | Freshwater microbial communities from Lake Matano, South Sulawesi, Indonesia - Watercolumn_Matano_2014_110_MG | ecosystem: Environmental > Aquatic > Freshwater > Lake | place...
GATAATGTCATGGGGTAATGCCACAGGGATTGTGTCAGGCTTGACGGTGCCCGTGAGAAACGGGGACCCGGTACTTATCCCAACCGGCCCGTCGCGCGGACGTCTCCCCTGCCCTCGGCAACAACGCCGCCGGCCGTAGGCGACCTGCTGTAGCGTCCTCTGTTTGACTCTCCGGCCGCGGCCGGTAAGCTAGAGGCCGTCCTGTGCTGATGATTCCACCGCTATTGCTCGCCGCAGTCCTCGGGCTGATGCCGCCGGCATCGGTTAAGGCATCGGACGCGCCGAACGACCAGGGACAGTCGATCATCGTGACGTGGGCCGCTCCTGAGGGCGAGTCCATCCCGATCACCGGCTACCGGGTTCTCCGTTCGTGCACACCCGACACGGGGTTCACCGAGGTCGGGCTCGAACCGGCAGCCACCGTCGAGTACGCCGACAACGAGGTGACCGACGGCACGAGGTACTGGTACGTGGTCGAGGCAAGAAGCGAGGCCGACTCGGCCCGCAGCGCCGTGGTTGGCCCGGTCGTGAGCCGCGCCCAGTGGTTCAACACCGCCCGCGTGAACATCCTAGTCGTCACCGCCGTCATCTGCGCCTTGTTCATGTACTACCTGCAGCGGGCGCGCAAGGGCGCGAAGATGTACGTCCGGAAGATCGCCGGGCTCGACGCGATTGACGACGCGCTCGGCCGCGCGACCGAGATGGGCAAGCCGATTCTCTTCAGCTTCGGGCTCGGCTATATCACCGACATGGTGGTAATCGCGGCCCTGCCGCTGCTGCGGAAGATTGCCAAGAAGTCGGCCGAATACTCAACCCGGCTGATCGTACCGAACTCCGACCCGATTGTGATGACCGCGGCCCAGGAGACCGTGAAGGAGGCCTACACCGAGATGGGCCGGCCCGACTTCTACAACCCGGACAACGTGACGTTCCTGACCTCGGACCAGTTCGGCTACGCCGCGGGTGTGGACGGCATCATCCTCCGCGAGAAGCCGGGTGCCATCTTCTGGCTCGGTTGCTTCTACGCCGAGTCACTCATCATGGCCGAGACCGGCCACTCGGTCGGCGCGATTCAGCTCGCCGGCACCACCGAGACGACCCAGCTTCCGTTCTTCGTGGCCGCCTGCGACTACACGATGATCGGCGAGGAGATTTATGCGGCTTCGTGCTACCTCCGGCCTGAGCCGGTGCTCATGGGCACGCTGAAGGGCGAGGACTTCATCAGATTCTGGCTGATAGTGCTGACGACAGCAACGGTTCTACTCGGCACGGCCGGGGCAGTGCTGTCGAACCAGGCGCCGGTCCTGAACCAGGTATTCGAAACCGTGGTCCGCTGGGCCACGCCGGCATACTAGCATGAGAGGATCCGAGGGGTCAAGGACTCAAGGAATCAAGTGCCGGATCCTCCACTCGAATCCTGGAATCCTCGATTCCTCGACCCCTTCCTGATGAAACGCTCCGTCCCGCTGATACTAGTCTTGGCGACAGCGCTGATGCTCATCGCCGCGTTCTTCATCCCGCACAAGCCGTTCGGCAACCTCGAATCACGGTTCCTGAACTGGTATACCATCGTATCCGGATTCACGTTCCTGCTCGGACTCGACTCGCTGACCCGGCACCACCTGACGCGGGTCTTCCGTCGCGGTCAGGGATGGGGCTACAGTCTCGTGCTCGTCTTGTCGCTGCTAGCGACTATGGGACTGGGCTTCTATTCCTGGCTAGATCCTCAGTTCAAGAGTCCGTTCGCCTCAGGCGCGCCCTTCATGTGGCTGTACACGTACATGATCATACCGCTGCAGTCCACGATGTTCGCGAGCCTCGCGTTCTTTATCGTGTCGGCAGCGTACCGGGCGTTCCGCATCCGCAACTTCGCAGCCACGTTGCTCCTGGTTGCGGCGGTCCTCGTGATGATCGGCAACGTGCCGCTCGGCGGCTCGATATGGCGCAGCATCGGCGCCGTGGTCCACGCGGTAGTGCCGGCGGCTGACCTGGTGAAATTCGGCCGGCTCGAAGCGTTCGCGGCAATCAAGGACTGGCTGATGTCTATCGCCACCGCTTCGGCGATGCGCGGCATCGGCATCGGCCTGGCGCTCGGCGGCATCGCGATGTCCCTGCGCATCATCCTTGGGATCGAACGAACCTACATGTCGTAGCATGAGAGGATTCAAGGAGTCCAGGATTCAAGGGGTCCAGTGGCGGACAGAACGTCCGGGCCTTCACTCGAATCCTCGATTCCTTGACCCCTCGACCCCTTCAGCATGAGATTCTGGGACCGCCTCTCCTCGGTTGACAGCCGCATCCTCTACCTGCTGCTGGCCCTGGCCGTTGCCTTGCCGCTGGTCATCAAGCCGAAGACGAACATCCGCGTGTCCGAACCGGTGCGATCCGCCTTTGAGGCAGTGGACCGGCTCGCGCCCGGTTCCGTCATCATGATTTCGATCGACTTCGACCCGTCGTCCGCGCCCGAGGTCCAGCCGATGCTCATCGCGGTCCTGCGCCATGCGTTCAGGAAGGACTTGAAGGTCATCGTAACGGGCCAGCTCGCGCTCGGGCTGCCGCTGGCCGAGATAGCGCTGAACCAGGTCGCGCCCGAGATGAACAAGGTCTACGGCAGGGACTACGTGAATATCGGGTACCGGCCTGGCGGCAGCGCGATGATGGTCGGCATCGGTCGCGAGATCCGCGACTACTTCCGCACCGACTACAAGGGCGTACCGATTGACTCGTTCGAGTTCATGCGCAAGGTCCACAACTACAAGGATGTCGGTCTCCTGGTATCCCTCGCGCACGGAGCCGTGGCCGATGCGTGGATTCAGTTCGTTGGTGGTCGGTACAACCAGGACATCATCGTCGGCTGCACCGGAGTCAACGCGCCCAACCTGTACCAATACCTGCATGCGGGTCAGATCAAGGGCATCATCGGCGGCCTGCAAGGCGCCTCCGAGTACGAAGCCCTGATCGCGAGGCCGGGCCAAGCCACGCTCGGCATGCCGGCCCAGTCCTGGGGCCACGGCCTCATCATCCTCCTGCTGATCATCGGCAACGTCGGGTTCCTGCTCTCGCGCAAGAAGAAAGAGAAGGGCAAGTGATGGTAGCGGTCAAGAGATCCAGTGCACAAATGACGGACGTCCTGACTTCCTGCACTAGACCACTCGACCACTGGACCACTCTGATATGCTCCTGAACATCATCGGCACGTGGGTCGCCGCCAGCCTGACCTTGGCCATTCTCTCCTTCCTATACAAGGACAACCCGTTCTACAAGGTCGCCGAGCACATCTACGTGGGTATCTCGGCCGGCTTCGCCGTTCTCTACGCCTGGGCATTTGACATCTACCCGATGCTGGTGGACGCCTTCCGCAACAACCTCGCCCAGAAGAACTACCTGGAGGCGTGGATTCTCATCGTCCCGACGATTCTCGGCATCATGATGCTCTGCCGCTCTATTCCGAAGATCGCCTGGATTTCCCGCTGGCCGATTTCCTTCACGGTCGGCATCGGCTCCGGCCTCGGGTTGGTGGCCTCGGTCCAGGGCTACCTGCTGCCGCAGATATCGGCTACCCTCCGCCCGCTCATCACCATCAACAACTTCGTGGTCTACGTCGGCGTCATCGCCACGCTCTTCTACTTCTATTTCTCGAAGGAGCACAAAGGCGCTCTCGGCGTGGTATCGCGTGTCGGCATAATCTTCATCATGGTGGCGTTCGGCGCGTCGTTCGGCTACACGGTGATGGCGCGTATCTCGCTCTTAATCGGCCGGTTCTACTTTCTGCTCCACGACTGGCTGCCGATAATCCGCTGAATGGGAGTTAGCAGGTTAGCAGTTAGTAGGTTAGCAGTAGGACTCCTCGCTGCTAACTGCTTACTCCTAACTGCTAACTCCGCCCTCGCGCAGGACCAGCCGCCGCTGACGCCGGCGCCCGCGGTCGAGGTGCCGGCCGAGGAACTCTGGCTGAAGCTGACGTCGAGCGGCGGCAGGAAGAAGCTCTCACTCGTCATCGCCGACTTCAAGTCGCCGCCGGGCACCGACGCGCGGACCTTTGCCCGGGTCAGAGACATCCGCTCGGTCCTGGCCGCCGACCTCAAGTTCTCACTCCATTTCACGTTTGAAGAACCCGATTCAGGAAAGACCTTCAACTTCTCGACCGACGAGAAGAAGCTGGACTACAAGGGCTGGGGAACGACCGGCGCCCAGATTCTCGTCTGCGGCGACCTGGTCACGAAACGGTCGGGCCCGCAGGTGCAGCTCCGTCTGTATGACCTCGACGTGAACCGGCTGATTGCCACCAAGTCCTACGGGCTCTCCGAGCAGTGGCGCTGGCTGGCGCACCAGGTGGCGGACGAGGTCATCAAGCTCCTGACGCCGGACGACGGTGTCAGCCGCACCCGCATCGCCTTCTCGCGCGCCATCAACCGCGAAACCAAGGAACTCTACGTTGCCGACTACGACGGCGCGGGGACCGAGCAACTGACACGCTCGGGCGGGCTCAAGCTCTTCCCCGACTGGGCTCCGTCCGGCGCAGCTCTTGCCTACTGCGCCTACGGCACCAGCACGCTCAACATTTACACCTATGCGCTGGGCACCGGCAAGTCCGTGCTGGTCAGCGCACGCACGGGACTGAACACCACACCTGCGTTCTCGCCTGACGGCCGCAGAATCGCGACGTCACTTGGCTTCGAGGGAAACTCAGAGATCTACTTGATGGACCCGAATGGCAAAGGCCTGAATCGGCTGACCAACAGCAAAGGCATCGACATATCGCCCTGCTGGTCGCCCAACGGCCGCCAGATCGCCTTTGTTTCCGACCGCACCGGCACGCCGCAGATCTACGTGATGAACGCCGACGGAACCGACGTGCAGCGCCTGACATTCGAGGGGAGCTACAACACGTCGCCGGCATGGTCGCCGCGCGGCGACCTCATCGCCTTTGTCCAGCGCCAGCCCGGTGGCACCAATCAGATTTGCGTGACCGACCTTACCGGCGACACCTACATGCGCCTGACCTCGGGAATGAACAACGAGGACCCCTGCTGGTCGCCGGACGGCCTGCACATCGCCTTCGCCTCGAACCGCACCGGCCCGTTCGAGATCTACACGATGGACTGGACCGGCGCGAACCAGCGCCGGATCACTAACGTCGGGGGCGCCTATTCCCCGGCCTGGTCACCTCGTCTGAGCCGTTGATGGGCCGGTCGGGCCCCGCCTGCCTTGGCGGCCCAAGCCCTCTGAATCTTCAGCCCGGACAGCGTATCCTCATCGTCGCGCCACATCCCGACGACGAAGTGCTGGCGTGCGCCGGCCTTATTCAGCAGGCGCTGGCGCTCGGCGGACAGGTCCGGATCATCTACGTGACCGCCGGCGATGGTTCGTGGCCGCCTGCCTGGCGCGTGACCGGCAACATGTTGCCGAGCCGCGAGGATTATCTGGAACTGGGCAGCGTCCGCATGAAGGAAGCGCTAGCCGGAGCAGAGATGCTCGGGCTGGGCGACGATCAACTCAAGTTCCTCGGCTACCCCGATGCCAGCCTTGCCGGACTCTGGCAGCGGGACTGGCATGCTCCCTGCCGTTCGTCACACACCGGAGCAATAGCTGACCCCTATGGCCGGAGCGGAAGCGCATACACCGGCGATCGACTGCTCAGGGACCTCATGGCAGAACTGGATGCCGTCAGACCCGACTGCGTGTTCGGACCACACCCGCTTGATGCCCATGCCGACCACTGGTCAACCGCCATGTTCATTGCCATCGCCCGTGAAGCCTGGCGATTGCCCGCGACCGAGCCGTTCCCGGAAGTCTATGGCTACCTGATTCACCGGCCACCGTACCCGGACGCGCAGATTGACGATGCCGGTATCCTCTCGCCACCGGATGATCTGACCGGCGCGAACCATCACTGGTTCGCTCACCCCCTCGATGATGAGCAGCGCCGTACAAAAGAGCGGGCGCTGGGCTGCCACGACAGCCAGCGAGGCGTACTCGGGAGCGACATCCGTGGCTCTGTTGCGGCGAACGAGCTCTTCGACCGCCTCGAAGTGACGACCGGGCCCGTCACTGAAGATGCACCGCAGGTCGGCTTCATGCCCGCTGTCCGACTATTGTCTGTACAGGTGACCGTCAGAGGCGAATCGGTGAATGTGGAGTTGCGCAGCGAGGCCGGGTCATCGTCGGGCTTTGACTACTCATTCTTCGCCCACTCGCTGGAGTTCGGGCCCGATGGAGTGACCCATGGCGGGCTCACCGCGGGGCTGACGTCAGACCCAACAGCCGGTCCGCAAAGGTGGACTGCCAATGTGCCGTGGATCCGGCGTCCCGGACAGAGCGTACTGCTCTACTCAGCCGGTGTCAGATGGGGCACGGTGTCGCTCAACCACTCGGGTCTCGGCCGGATCACCGGCTGAAGGAGCTCCTGACCGGACGAGCTCGCGATAGAACGCGACCGTCTCGGCCGCGATGCGCGGCCAGGAGAACTTCTCCTCGACGCTCGCGAGCGCGACCTGTCCCAGTCGTTCTCGGAGCCTGCTGTCTCGCGTCAACCGCCTGAGCTTCTCCGCGAACTCAGCCGGCGTATTGGCAAGCAGACCCGTCTCTTCGTCAATCACCAACTCTCTGACGCCCCAGCGTCCGAATGCGACCGACGGAAGCCCGCAGGCCATCGCCTCCAGCAGCGATATGCCGAACCCCTCGCCTTTCGATGGGAATGCGTAGACGTCGAGCGCATTGAGCAGGGGAGCAACCTTGTCGAACGGCTGCGGCTCAAGCAAGGTGATCGCTCCGGATGAGGCGCGCGCCCGCTCTTCGACCGCGCCGCGAAGAGGCCCGGGTCCGGCCAGCACCAGCTTCAGTCTCGCATCCTCCTCCCGCAATCGCTCGAACACGTCGAGCAGCAGCGGTATACCCTTCGTGGTGTGCAGCCTGCCGATATACCCGAGCACAATGTCGCCATCGCCGAACCCCAATTCTGCACGCAGCCTCCGCCGCTCGTCCGGCATCGGCCGGAACTCGGTCGTGTCAACGCCGTTGGGTATGACTCGGACCGGACCCGGGAATCCCGCCGACTCCTCGGCGCAGGACCGGCTGACCGAAATCAGGCCGTCGGCCCGCCTGATCAGCCGGCTCATCACGAGAGATAGAAAGGAACGTGCCCCTGCCGGCTTGTTGCGCAACAGCGAGTGCCTTGTAAGGACCGTCGCGATTCCCCGCTGCCGCGCTGCGGCCAACGCCTCGTAGACGAGATACGACCCCTCGCTCTGACCGTGCACGATGTCGAACCGGCTCCGGTCGAGTAGTGTCTTGAATGCAGCGACCATGCGTGGGTCGATGGCGATGTCATGATCACGGAACAAGAGCAGCCCGCCCGCCAGTCGGTGAACCGGCACGGGCGATTCCACCTGGCGGACAACCTGTTTCTTGACCGGTGGTGGTTTGTGAGTCACCACGACCACGTCGTGCCCCAGCCGTTTGAGCTCAGCCGAGAGGTACAGCACGTGGTTCTCGACTCCGCCGATGGAAGGGAGGTACGCGTCAGTAACTATGCAAATGCGCAGCAGTTCGGGAGTCGACATCCCTGCGATTCTACGTCCCGCGGCTTGAGAGTCAATCCGGCTATTCCGGCTATTCCGCCTTGGATCCGGCACGAGAACTCACCACAGAGTCGCAGAGACACAAAGATGGTGTAAGGAGGGGATCGGCCCTTCCCGCTTGGTGCTCTTGGTGTCTTAGTGGTCCAACATCCTGGTCAGGGCGCCGCATGAACGGAACGGGGCCCGATGGCCCCGTTCCTGACACAAGGAGGCGGACTTCTATTCTTCCTTCCGCTTCTCTGTCAGTTTCTTGCGGAGTTCGTTCAGCTCCTGCTTTAGCTGCCGCATCTCCTCGCGCAGCGAATCCAGACTCAGGTCGGAACGGCTGAGTTCCCGCTTGAGACTCGGCCCGACTTCCTTGAGGGCCCGTTCCGCCTTGAGTAGGGCCTCGCGCGGCATCTCCGGCCACTCGAAGTTGAAGGTCTGCTCGGCCTCCTCCCGGGTTCCGAGTGTCACGTCCAGCTTCTTCTCTTTGCCCCGACGGCGAACCTTGACCACCACCTTCTTGTCCGGCCGGTCGCGAACTGCCCAGCGCAGGGCCGAGCCGTCGGTCGTGGACTGCCCGTCGAGCAGGATGATGACATCGCCGGCCTCTATCCCGGCCTTCGCGGCCGGAGACTCCTCGGCAACGTCGGTCACCAGCACACCGTGGTCGATATCCAAGGCGACCAGCATCGGCTTGCTCAGCTCGTCGGTGTAAACTCCAAGCCAGCCCCGTTTGGCTTCAGTCGAGTCACCGGCTGCGTACGCCAGGACTGGTACCAGCACCGCCAGAAGACGCACGATCTTCACTGCTGCACCTACCTTTCGACGGTCGGCGAGTCCGGCGCAGGCTCGGACACGTCGCCGTGGATTACGAGGTCACTCCAGACACCCCGGATATCGATCTGCGGCCCGCCTGCGCCCTGACGGGCCGATACTTCCTGCGCCGTTCCGACTCTGCGGACTTCGAACGGCAGGCCAGAAACGATCCGGCCCTGCCGGGCCGTCGCGTCGATGCGGAATGGAACCTGCTCGCCCAGACTCAGGTTGACCCGGCCAAGCCGCGACATGATGCTGAGCGCGGCGAGTTCAGCGTCGTCCACCCAGGCATTGACGTCGCCGTAGCGGTTGGCTATCGAAAGAGCACCGCGGTCGGAACGGGCAAAGACGTTACCGAACTGGTTGTCGATGGTCACGTCGTCGGCAGACTGCTCGGTGTGAACCGTCCCGTAGCGGTTCGTCACCTGTACCGGGCCGCCCGCGAGCCTCAGATCCACGTCGCCGTAGGAGTTGCGCACCACGGCCAGGCCCCGGGTTTGGGCCAGACGTACGCGGCCGTAGGTATTCTCCACCACGCTGCGGTCGCACCGGTCCACCTCAACTTCGCCGTATCGGTTCACGACGCGGCAGTCCCCGTCCATCCCCACGATTCTCACGTCGCCGAACGCGTTGCGCACGAGTGCAGCGACCCCTGCCGGCATCCTGATACTCATGTGCACTTCATAGCCGAGTTGCGGGTCGCGGACGTCCGGCGGGTAGCTGGTGGCAATCACAAACGAGTCACCCTGCCCGGTCGCCTGAATCTCCACCTTGCCCGCGAACTCCTCTGCCAGCCTTCGGTCGCGGGCGGTCACGCGCACCAGCGCGTCGACAACTGCGTGCGCGTCCCCGGTCCCGATTACCGTGACGTCACCATACCGGTGAATCACGGCCGCCTTGCTGTAGCCGGCAAGCGGAATCCTCTTCTCAATCCTCCGTGTCACAACCGACTGCCCGGCCAGAACCACCCCGCCCATCCCGAGGGCTGCCAGCAGGACCGCGGCACACCGAATCCGCCCTCTCCGGCGCGACCTTCGGACTTCGGGCTTCGTACTTCGAACCTCCGCGCTTGCCACTACTACTCTCCTCCGGACACAAGCCGGTCCATCGCGCGCCGACGGTCGGAACTGGCACCTGCATAGGCAGCGAGAACCCGCGCGTTGCCCGGGTTCTCATCGAGCGCGTCTCGGCACTCGTCAATCGCGTGGTCAATCCCGCGGACGTACTCGCCGTACTCCTGCGCCGTCTGCTCTGCCGCCCTGTCCCTGCTCAGGTCGGAGACGGCGGCTGCCGTGCTCGGTACCGGTGTATGACCCAGATGCGTGATACTCCGCAGCGCATCCGCGGTTGGCTTCCCAAACCGACCGGAAACGGCCACGACCAGCAGCGCCGCGGCCAACGCCGGCACCCCGACCCAGAACAACCGGGTCAACCTGCTCCGCCGCGTCCGCTCGCCGTGAATCCGCTCCTGTATCGCGCCCCACGTCCTCTCCGGCGGCAGCAGTTGCTCCATCCCCGGCGCGGCGTCACGGATGGCGCGAACCTGCGCGAGCGATTCCCGGCAGACCTCGCATTCCGCGAGGTGCTCAGCCGTCCGGCCCGACACCTCAGATTCGAGGTCGCCGTCCAGGTAAGCGCTCAGAGTCTCTTCACTACAGTGTTGTTCCAAATCTCGCCTTCCCGGACTTCGCCATCCCACATCCCCTTCCCCTACTGGCTTCCTCACTCTCACTTCTGCCTACTGACTTCTGTCTTCGGCCCTGCCACACTACTCCCCCCTCACCCAATGCCGGTCCGCAAGATACGGCGACAGCTCGCGCCGCAGGAACGCGCGCGCCCGGTGGAGCTGCGACTTGCTGGCGCCGTCGGTAATCCCGAGCATCTTGCCTATCTCTTCGTGCTTCAAACCCTGGATGTCGTGGAGGACGAAGACCTGCCGATAGCCTTCCGCCATCCGCGGCAGGGCACTCTCGATCAGCCGCATGACCGAAAGCGGCGTAGAACCGACTTCCATGCCTTCGTCGAGTGATACCGCCTGGCGCAGCCGGCGCCGACGGCGGAAATCCAGGCACGCGTTCACGGCAATCCGGTAGATCCACGTCGACACCGCCGAATCGCCCCGGAAGGACTTCAGCTTCTTGAAGACCTTCACGAAAACATCCTGGGTGACATCCTCGGCGTCTGCCCGATTGGAGAGCATTCGGTAGGCGGTGCTGTAGACTCGACCTCGGTACATCTCGTAAAGTCGCTCGAATCCGACGTTTGCGCCCGCCTCGCGCTCTGTGGTAACCATCTCAAGTGTGTCGTTCACTCGGTTCCCATGTTTAGACGTTACCTCTGACTCGGGGTTGCCTTCTCTTTCTCGCGGTTTCACGTCTGGGTGGTAGCTAGTGAGGAGAACACAACGGCCGGAGGAGCGAATCCTGATCGGACTGGGACTGCAATGACAGCAATGGTCTACTGCTCGGTCCAATCCTCCTCTTCATCTTGGTCTTCAGTCTTGAAGAAAGTTTCACCGAGACGTACCCCGAACTGAAGTGCAAACCCGCTCAGGCTGAAGCTGGGAGGGGCATCGTCTCCAGACCAGCTCGGGCCCACAATCGGGATAAGGTAGCCTGCCTTGGCGTACAGGCCGACATAGGAGCCCTGTCCGGTCGGCAGGGCACCCATCACCTCGAGTCCGGGAACAGCGTTCACCGTCCATGCTGCGTACCATCTCTTGAACCACTCCCTGAAGTTACCGAGGCCATATCCATACTCGACCGAATGCGGGTAGATGACAACACCTGTCCCGGCCAACCCCAGGCACGGTCTGAGCCAGAACCACTCGACTGGCGCGTACGGGTATCCGGCCTCAAAATCGGCCCTGACCGCCGCCAATTCGCATCCGAGCGAGTCAGCATGATTGGTGCGCACGGCAATCGCTCCAGACCCGCCCAGTGACACCACGCCAAACTGCCCTCCGCCATGCCCCCCGTACCACCACAAGGGTGGGTTGTAGGTAAACTCGCCGCTGCCGCCGACCCCGGATGAATCGACGAGTGGAACCTGGTTTAAGGAATCGAGGTGCTGCTTCAGCCCGTTGAATTCTGGGAACCCGGCAGTGAAATCAAACCCGCCATAGCCGTAGGACATCGCCGACAGACCAAGAACGGTGATGAGAACCACCTGAGTTGCGCACTTCAAGTCTACCTCCTTCTCGATTGCTGCGACAGAAGGGGATTGGTGAAATCGTATTCTACCGGCCCGACCCACACAGCGTCTCCGCCGGAGTGCGCTGGCTGCAACGACTTCGGCAACTTCGGGTCAGCCCAGATTGCCATCGCGCACCAGTGCGACAGCTTCAAAGTGGAATCCTCCACTGCATAGGCCCATATCGTCCGGACTGTGCGCCTCTTCTGCTGGTTATGCTCAACCAGGGTCGAGTACAGCGCCCAAGCCAATGCCGACTGCAGGGTCTCGCTAGGGGCACCCGGACTAACCAGGACGGTGAGATTCAGTCGCTCCACACTCCTCGTAGAGAGGTCAGTCACCTTGACCACACGTGACTCCGGCCTGGGGACCGAAGGCCGAGGGAGCACCGGTCTCTCTCTGCTGGCGGGCCAGAATGCCATGAAGGCGGCACCAACAACGGCCATCACCGACACGCTCAGCCAATAGGCCCGCGAGCGCGAACCGCGAATCTGCCGTCCCAGGCGATCGGCAAGTGACCGCTGGGGGATCTGCATTAGGGATTATTCTAGTGGTTTGCAGTCATGCGCGCAAGGCTCGCTCGGCTTCCACAGACACGACAACCCCAGCTTGACTCCCGAACCGCGACTGCTACAATCGCTCGGCGCCGGCGTGGCTCAGTCGGTAGAGCAGCGGTTTCGTAAACCGCAGGTCGTCAGTTCGATTCTGACCGCCGGCTCTGTTCCTGCGCGTGCCCTGTTGACACCGACCTTGACTCTCGTCACTTATCCAATATTCTGACCCAGTCTCAGAAATGACTGCTCGCACATCCACACCTGACAGAATGCTGATGGTCCTTTGCTTCGTCGTACTCGCGACCCTCGGCCTGGCCACGCGCAACCAGGGCCGGGTTTCCGGGAGGCTGGCGCTGCTGCCGCTGGGTCTCGCGGCCATGCTCGCACGCGGTAGTGATCCCAGACGCGAGGTCGAAGAGCAAGCCGCCTTCGAGGAGGCAGAGCGCGGTCGAGCCGAGCGGCGCGCGACCGCGGCATTCGACAGCTTCACAGACTCCAGCCCCATCAGCATCGAGCTGTTCTCGTCCGAGGGCAAGCCGCTACACAGCAACAAGGCGGCGGAGCGACTTCTGGGCAAGATCCCACCACCCGGCATCCCGCTCTTCGACGAACGCGGACTCAAACGGGCTGGACTCCTCGAACCACAACTGCGGAGAGTTCTTGCCGGCACCCGGGTTGAGACGCCGCCAACCTGGTACGACCCAACCGAGATCGGCCTGCCTGGCATCCCCGGCCGCAGAGTCTGCTTTCGCGCCACTGTTTTCCCGGTGCTTGACAACGAAGGTGCGGTAACCCGCATCGCTGTCATGCACGAGGACCTCACCGAGCTGAAGAAGCTCGAGCAGGAACTCAAGGAGAACGCCGGCCGCTTCGCCGCAGCACCAGCATCGTTTGATGCCGAGCCTCCGCCCGGTGTTGACGCTCGTGACATCGAGTTCCAGCGCCGCAAACTGGAAGCCGCCTTGCGCGAGAACGAGGAACGCTACCGATCTCTCGTGGAATCGGCACGCGGCTACGTGATTGCACGCTTCTCCGAGGACGGGCATATTCTCACCATCAGCCCGTCCGTCGAGGGTATCTGGGGCATCAAACGCGACACCATCGTCGCGGACAACCTCGCTTTCTTCAGCCGCATCCACCCCGACGAGATCGAACTCGTCAAGTCAACCGAGGCCTCGGCTCGCAAGTCCGGGCAGTACCCTGATGTCTACGAGTTCCGCGTCATCAACCTGACGACGAACGCCGTGCACTGGCTTGCGGCCCACGGCTCCGTCAGCACCTATGCCGGGAAGCGGGTGTTCGATCTGCTGCTGGTCGACATCAGTGACTCGCGCCGGATCCAGGACGAACTGCACGAACGGGAGAGGAACGTGGCCGCCATGGTCACAAGTACCGGCGACGGTGTGTTCACGGTCGACGGAGATTGGCTCATCAAGAGCTGGAGCCCGGGCGCGGAGAAGGAAACGCGGGTGGCCGCACCTGAAGCGGTGGGAAAGCGGCTCTGGGAGGTGTACCCCGACCTGGAGAAGAGCGGGTTTGGCCCGGTCTACCGCAATGTCCTGCTGAACCGAACTCCGCAATACTACGAAGGCTTCTATCAAGACGGACGAGAGAAGTTCGCCGGTTGGTTTGCGATTTCCGCATACCCCAGCGGAACCGGCATGTTGGTGGTGATCCGCAACGTATCAATGCGGAAGCGGGCCGAACTGGCGTGGCGTGAGGCGGATGCCAAACTCAATGCGCTGCTCGACGCTCCGGATATCGTCGTCACCATCAAGGACCACCATCTGCGCTACACCCTGGCCAATTCAGCCGCAATGAAGATGATGGGGCCCAATGCGGGCGACTCAGTCATTGGGAAGACGGATCTCGAGATCTACAACGCCAAGGTCTCGGCTCTCATGACCTCGCATGATCGACAGGTGATGGAGCAAGGACAGGCGGCGGAGCTGGAAGTAGCGCTCCCTGACGGAACCAGCGCCAATGCTGCATGGTACCACATCAGCAAACAGCCGCTGCCTGGTCCGACCGGCACAATCGTGGGCATCCTAGACGTCGCCTGCGAAATCACCGGCCGCGTACGCGCACAGCAGGAACTGCTACGCCGCAGGGAATACCTGGAGAAACTCCTGGGTGAGCACGCCCAATCTCTGCGCAAGGCGCAAGAAGAACTCACACGTTGGACTAGGTGAGCGCGACGGCGTGAGTATCTCGTAGATGGCCCGCGACCCTCGCACCAGGGCCGGAGCTGGACCCGGCGCAGCAGGCGCGCCATCGACACAAGAAGCGCGGGAGTCACAGCCGATTACCCGGTTTGTCGGCAAGTACCGTGTTCCTCTCATCACGCTTGTCATGATAGTGGCCCTGGCGCTGCGCGCCTCGGACCTGAGGGCCGACGCACACCTGGACCAGCGTGACGGCTTGGTCTGGAGCTTCGGATCCTACACGGATGAGGGACTCGACTCGTACTCCGCCCGCAACATGTACCTATACGGTAGCTGGCGTGTAGATGACCTATTCCCTCTGGTTGTCTATCCGCTTGTCAACTACCTAATGGTGCTGATTTTCAAGGTCTTCGGCATCGGCTTTGTCCAGGTGAAGTTGCTCTCCCTCCTTGCCAGCGTTGCCTCGGTCTTTCTCATCTACATGCTCGTGCGAGACGATGCCGGACCTGTTGCCGGCCTGCTTGCGGGACTCGCGTTCGCAACGTGCTTCCCTCTGACCATGTACGGTCGGCTAGGACTAGTCGAGCCGGTCCAGATTCTCTTCCTGCTACTCACGGGCCTCTGCTACGTACGCGGGCTCAGACACCCTATGCTAATGGGACTTGCCGGTCTACTCGGGACATCCACGATCCTACTGGTGAAGGCATCAGCGGTGTTCATTGCTCCCGTGCTTGTCCTGGCTCTAGCTTGGGAATTGCTGGTCGCCCGCAAGGACCGGGCATGTCTGCGAATCATGCTTCGCAGCGTAGCGTGGGGACTGGCTGGGGTTGTCTGCGCGTCCGGCATCTGGCTTGCCATCGTTCTCCTGCCGCACCGCGCGGAGTACTTCGAGTACGTCCTGCGCCACTCTCTGGAATCTCCTGCCGGTCATCCCCGCGGGATCGTGGCATATCTGCTCAACACCTTCACCGTCGGCTACTGGACCGGACTCATACCGCGTCTCCCATGGGTAGCGGGGATAGGATTCATCACATTGCCGCTGCTATCCACAGGTCGTCGTCCTGCTCTGCGCTACCTCAGTCTCTGGCTGGTTCTGGGACTGCTGATGCTCGGGTACATGAACTACCGACCGGACCGCTACGAACTTGTTCTTCTGCCGGCTCTTGTCGCGGGTTTCGCTGTCGCCTCGGCACGCATCTTGGAAGCCGGTACGTTACTTCCACAAATGCGCCCGAATCTGGTCAAGGCTGGCCTATACGTTGTCTGGCTCTGGATGCTGGTCACGCAGTTGGCATTCCACACACAAGGCTTTTGGGGCAGGCTGCAGCCCAGGACCGACCCCGGCCTGCTCACCATGACGTTCATCATTGCCGCCGTTGCTGGCATGATCTGCTACGGCATCGCCCGAATCTTCCGCCGAGGTGTAGCTGCTAGGCCACTGGTGGTACGCTTGGCCCTGACCCTCCTGATTCTCACTCTGACGGTGCGGCTCGACCTGATGCAGTACTTCCGCTGGTTCGGTACGCGCACGCACGCCATGGTGGAATCCGGGTCCGACTTGGACAGACACCTGCCCAGGGATGCTGTATTGGCCGGCAATTGGGCACCGGCTCTGCTGATTGGATCCGGGCGTCGCGTCGTGGCGCTGACCGATTGGGCGAATGTCGACGATCCGGTTGGGCGGTTCGGCGCTACCCATCTGGTATCCGTCGTGAACGGGTTCGACCTTAAGTTGTTCATCCGACTCTACCCTGATCTGATGGAACGCGCATCGATCTTCCGTCAGTACGAGGTCGGTGGAACCCAGCTTCTGATCTGCGAATTGCCGAAGCCAGATAGACAGCCGCCGCTACCGAACCCCGGCCCGTAGCTGCTTCTACCCGGCACTCCCGGCCCCGGAACGCCAACCTCTGTCAGTACCTGCGTGGCAATACTCGGCACGATTGGCCGTGAGTCGAAGGCCTCTGGCGACCAGTCGCTTCGTCGCGATATTCCTCCCTAGAAACATAGCGTGTCTTCACCGCTTGCACCTGCGAGCGCACCTATTCGTGTAGGTTCTACAGCGCTGTAGAATAGCTGTAGAACCGTGGATCGGCGCAACTGGTCCACGCAGTAGGAGCTGGTTCACCAAGGGTACCAGACACGCCCGAGCCGGGGGAACACAACCCTCGGCCTCTGGGCACTGCTCGCTAGCTCCTGCCTTCCCTCACGCGCCGTGCCGTGATTGCCAAGAAATCCCTCAAACGGTGGGAGGCTGGATTGCGGTCCGCACCTGATTGGTCGCTACTGCTGCCCGGTGATCCGAAACTCGGTCCGTCGGTTCCTGGCCATACCCTCGTCGCAGTCGTTTGGCGCGATTGTCTGCTTGTCGGCGTAGCCGTGCGCTGCAAACCGCTCGGGCGAGGTACCCCACTTCGACGCAAGGTACTGCTTCACTGCTTCCGCCCGCGCCTGCGATGGCTCCGAGTTCGACAATGGCTAGTTCCCCGGTCCCCTCTTCAGCGACATTGGCACCAGCGTCGGCTCGCCGACACCGGTCGCTCCTTTGCGCCGGAGTCGACAGCCCGACACAGCAGTAACCGACATCGGGAGGTCATGTCAAATGTTGTGGAGATAGCTGAACGGTGTCTTGCGGTCATGCTGCTGCTTTCACCTTGAGGCCATTACGGTACTTGGCACCGGCTACCACTGCCGCGGCCAGTTCCGGCGCGTTCAGTCGGTGCCAACGTGTCTGCTGGTCCTGCATCAGTTTGAATACCAGCCCCAAGGCCGACCAGTGTTGCATCATCCGTTTCGCCCGCTTCATCCGGCTCTTGACCGCCGAGAACGGCGACTCGACCGGATTCGTCGTCCTCAGGTGCCGCCAGTGCTCGCGCGGGAAGTCAAAGTATCCCAACAGGTCGTCCTGGTTCTCAACCAGGCACCGCACTGCCGGCGGGTAGGCCTGGTAGCTTTCGCCAAAGCGGCCGATGCGAGCTACCGCTTCGGCCCGCGTCGCCGCATTGTAGATGCGCTGGAGTGACTTGCGCGTCTGAGCCTGCTTCGACTTGGGCAGCTTGTCCAGAATGTTACCGCATGCAGATGCCACGGAATCATGCCGCCGAAGCGCGGCAGATGCCAGGTTGTCCCAAGCCGATGCCGACCTATGGATCGAGGCGACCCGCCCAGCCAACCGCAGAGAAGCGCGGCAGACCGGGCCGCCGCTCCCCTATCGGCCCGCTACAACCCCTTGAGCAGCGCTGCGAGTGTACGGACCGGCACGCCGGTTGCCCCCGCCGGCGCGTAGTCCCAGTCATCCTTGGTGAACGAAGGACCGGCTATATCGATGTGAACCCAGGGCACTCCCTCGCCAACGAACTCCTTGAGGAAAAGCCCGGCCGTTATCGTTCCGGCCACGCCCGGCTTGCCGATGTGCTTCACGTCGGCAATCTTGCTCTTGAGGTGCGACTTGTACCGATCGGGCAGCGGGAGCTGCCAGAAGAACTCGCCCTGCTGCTTGCCGAGGGCGATCAACCGGTCCATGGTCCGCTGGTCGGTACCCAGCAGCGCCGAGTACTCGTCTCCGAGCGCCACCACGCAGGCACCGGTAAGAGTGGCGATGTCAATCATCAGGTCCGGGTCAAGGGTGGAACCGTAGGCGAGGCAGTCCGCCAGCAGGTGTCTCCCCTCAGCATCGGTGCTGATCACCTCGGCGGTTTTGCCGTTGTAGTGCTTGATGACGTCGCCGGGCTTCTGCGCGCCGCCGCCCGGCATGTTCTCGGCGAACGGGGCAAGCCCGTGGACCGTCACCGGCACGTCCACGGAACCGAGCCACTTGAACAGGCCGAGCACTGCCCCGGCTCCGGACATGTCGTCCTTCATCGCCTCCATCCCCTGCGCCGGCTTGATCGAGAGCCCGCCTGAGTCGAAAGTGATGCCCTTGCCGATGACCACTAGCGTCTTCTTGGACTTGGCCGCCGGCGTATAGGTCAGGTGCACGAGGCACGGCGGCTCATGCGAACCGGCTCCGACGCGCAGGATCCCGCCCATCCCCTGTTTCTCGAGTTCGGCCTTGTGCAGGACTTCGACCGTAATGCGATCCTTCTTCGCCAGCCCGGCCGCGATCTCCGCCATCTTCTCCGGCGGCTTCAGGCTCGGCGGCTCGTTTGCCAGATCGCGGGCAAAGCAGACCGACTCGGCGCGGGCAACTGACTCGCTGACCGCCTTGCGCATCGCCGCCGTCAGGCTCTTGGGATCGGAGAAGACCAGCGTCAGCTCGCTGACCGGTCTCGCGTCGTCCAGCTTGAGCGTCCGGTGCCGGTTGAACCGGTAGGTTGAAAGCACCGCGCCGTCAACGACGGCCGCGGTGAACTCCGCAAGGTCCCCCTTCACCTCCTTCGCCTCCGGCACGAGCACGCCGGCCGAGTCCGCGCCGATCTCCTCGGCCCGCTTCATAGCCTTGGCGGTCGCCGACCTGACCCGATCCGGCTCGAAGTCTTTGCGCTTGCCCAGCCCGACAAGGATGAGCTTTGACGCTCCGGCCCGCGACAGGTTCGTGCACTTGAATTGGCCGGTGAACCTCTCCTCGGCAGCAGCCGCCGCGAGGCCCTTTCCTTCTTCGCCGGGAACCGCGAGCGGCGCTTTGTCGCCGTCAAATACGAACGCAACCAGCACTCGGCCGGTCCAGTTCTTCTTCGCGATCAGGTCGATATTCACACTAGCTCCTTCTGCGGGTCTCGTGCCCGCACCTCAATTCTATGCTGCAACCGGACTGCCTGTCAACTGGGCCCCGCGATCCGCTGTCCGTTCGCTTTCCCATCTGCCGCCGGGGCTTCCGGCCGCTCGCCGTCCTTCAGTATCTTGCTCAGCACCCAGGTGACGAGCACGGCCAGCACGATCCTCGGAACGAGAATCCAGAACATGTTCGCGCCCAGCACCATGAAGATGGCGGTATCTTCGAACAGCCCATGGCAGAGCGCGAGGAAAGTGGCAACGAGCGTGACCTGCTTCGGGTCCAGCCTGCCCTCGCGCGCGGTCTCGATCACGACGCCTGCTCCGAACACGATGCCGAAAACATTGCCCGCCAGCCATGGCATTCCGGCCTCCGGCTTGAGCCCGATGAACCTGGTGACATTGCCGATCGCCCGCAGAGTCTTCTCCATTATGCCGTACCGCTTGCCCAGCTCGAGCAGTATGAAGATGGCGACCAGGACCAGGAGCATCTTGACGCCCGTATCGGCAAAACCCCGGCCCCAGTTCACCAACGCCACCCCGAATCCCTCGTAGCGCGTTTGCGCGAGCTCTGCCAGGCGGGCCGTGTCCGCTCCCCCGGCTGCGCCGTCCTTCACGATAAGCCGGCTGAGCCCGACTCCGGTCAGGAGCGAGACAACCAGTCGGATCGCCCACAGCAGCCACCACTTGGCCCGGATCTGGAAGAACACGGCAGTCTCGAGTATCTGCGAGTGGGACAAGAGCAGCATCAGGCTGAGCACGGTGAGCTGCGTCGTGGTTATCTTGAGCGCCGTGACCGCGCCGAGCCCGGCATAGAGGTTAACGACATTGCCGATGATGAGAGCCAGGGCTGCCTCACCCGGCAGGCCGAAGTGCTTCATCAGCGGCGCCATGAGCTCGGCAAAGACTCTGATGACCGGCGTGTACTTCAGGACCGTGACGAGGGTATAGACCGGCGCGACGATGAGCATCAGCTTGAGGAAAGCACGGACTCCGTGCCGGGCTCCGGCCGCAGTTGTCCGGCCAAAGGACCTCGGCTCCGCCTTCACCGTGCTCATCCGGTCGGATCCTCAAACCCGTGGAGCGACGGGACCCCGTCACGGATGACGCCATAGGTGAAGTGGGTCACCCAATCGCCCACGTTCAGGTAGGCGCCCCGCCCGAGTTGCCGTAGCTCCGGCACGTGCGAATGTCCCATGATGACGATGTCGAAACCGCAGTCCAGCTTGTCGGTGGCGAACTTCGCCATATCCTCGACCAGGCTCGGCTTGGTGCTCTCGGCCCGGCTCAACCGCGCCACTGCCCGTGCCAGACCGATGCCCATGTCCGGATGCAGCAGCGAGTAGAGCCAGCCGTTGACCTGGCTCCGCATCAGCACCCGGAACACACGCGGCACCAGCGCCCGGTCCAGCTTGTCGCCATGGGCCAGGAAGACCCGCTTGCCGTCAAGGCTGACGTCAAGCTCGTCGGCCGCCTCTGCCCCGAGCTCTCGACGCCAGAAATCCTGGAACCAGAAGTCGTGATTGCCCTTCAAGTAGCCGATATGCGTGCCGGTGCGGGCTAGCTCCGCCAGCTCGGCCAGCGCCCGGAAGCCGGTCTTGGGAATCGCGCGGCTGTACTCAAACCAGAACTCGAACAGGTCGCCGAGAATGTAGAGTGACTGCGCGTTTCCCCGGATGGACTCGAGGAATCGGAACAACCGCTGCTCGGCGACGGCATTCCCGCCGCCGATGTGGGCGTCAGATACGAAGTAGTGCGCGCTCAATCTTGGCGAGCGAGCGTTTGAGCGGCTGGCTGGTGTCGATTCGGACAAGCTCGCGGCTCGACCGTGGCGGCGTGAACCGGCTCTTCATCTCCAGGTAGACGTGCAGCTTCGCGTCCGAAACCGAGTACTCACCGGACCGGCGCCGCAGCCGGGACCGAACGGTCTGCTCCGGGCAGTCGGCGAACACGAAGGTGGCGGGAACTACTGCCCGAGCTGCTACCTGTCGCACCTGTTCGCGCGACTCCTCAGTCAGGAATGTCGCATCCAGAACCACACTCTGCCCGGCCGAGAGGAACATGCGCGCCCGCCGCAGCAGCTCGCGGTAAGTCTTCCTGCCGATGCTGCGCTGGTAGATTCCTTTGCCGAACGGTTCGAACCTGTGCTCGCCGACCGGAACTCCCAGCAGCTGCTTGCGGACGGAATCGGACAGGAAGTGGAATGCGCCGATGCGGTCGGAGAGCCTTCGCGCGACGAAGGTCTTGCCCACGGCCGGCAACCCCATCATCGCGATGAGTCGCGGCTCTGCACCGAGACTGAGAGCATAACGGTGCGACAGCTCGAAGTAATGCCGCGCGGTCTGCCTGGCAGCCGCCTTGCCCTCTGCGCCGACGCCCGGGTCGTTCAGAACAAAGCCCGTCACCTTGCCGCGCACGTAGGCGCGATAGCACTTGTAGAAGTTCAGCAGCTTCAGCAGCCCGCTGTCGCCGGTGTGAACGATGTAGCGCTCCACGAAGAAGTCTGCCAGGTCCTTGCGGCCCCAGTAGTCGAGGTCCATCGCCATGAAGGCGATCTCGGAAGACACATCCGCACAGGAGAAGCGCGGATTGAACTCGATGCAGTCGAAGATCCGGATGTCCGACCGGTCCGACTCGCCGGGTGGAAAGACGAAGATGTTCCTCGAATGCAGGTCCCCGTGGCAGCGACGCACGAAGCCGCCGGCTTTCCGGCGCTGGAACAGGCCCCGGTTCTCGGCGATGAACGTCTCGACTGCGCGCTTGATCTCGTCGAGCTGGCGGGCCGAGAGAGTCCTGCCCCGGAAATCCATGGTCTGGGCGAAGTTCTCATCCCAGTTGAAACGGACAGTTACGATGCTGCCGTGCCTGGCGACTTCGCGGCCGCGCTCCGCCCTGGCGTGAAAGTCGGCGATGGACCGGGCGATCTGGTCGATATGCTCGAATGTCACCGCGCCGCTCTCAAGCTGCTCGGTCATTATCCACTCCTGAGGCAGCTCCTTCATCTCCAGGCAGTAGTCAATCACCTTGCCTCGCCCGCCAAGGGCGAGACGGCCTCCGGTCATGGTTATCGGCAGGACCCGGATGTAGATGTCGGGCGAGAGAATCTGGTTGAGGCGAAACTCCTCGTTGCAGAAGAACTTCCTTGCCGACAATCCCGTGTAGTCAAGGAAGCCGAAGTTCACCGGTTTCTTTACCTTATACGCGTGCGCGCCGGTCAGGAACACCCACGACGTGTGGGTCTGGAGCACCCGCACCCTCTTCACGCCCTTGCCGTACAGCCTGGGCTTCAGCATCTGCGCAACGTAGGGCTGGATTGTCGGCTGCGGTGCGACGCTGGTCGCTGGCCCCCTGGTCCCCGACTTCCGATTACGTACTTCTGACTTCTGCACTCTAACTTCCGACCCCTGGCTTCGATCTCCTCGCGCCCAGCTCCCAGCCCAGCGCGAGCGCCTTCTTGTTCAACTCGAGCGCCTTCACCGGCACGCGGTTCGCAACCGACTGCTCCAGCGACTCGAGCTTGACGACTCCGGTAACGCTGGCGAGAGCGCCCAGCATGACGATGTTGGTGAACAGCTCGCGGCCCAGCTCATTGCGCGCGGTCTCGGTCATCGGCAGGCAGATCGCGCCCTCGCGCGGGCATTCCCGGACGGAGAAACTGTCGACGATCGCCGTGCCGTGCACCTTCAGATCATCGAAGTACTTGTCCGCCGCCTGCTGGCTCAGCGATACGAGCACGTCGAGCCGGCGCGACTTCGGATAGAGGATCGGCTCGTCGGCGATGATCACGTCGGCGCGGGATGCGCCGCCGCGCGCCTCCGGTCCGTAGCTCTGGGTCTGCACCACCTGCCGGCCCTCGTAGACGCCGGCCGCCTCGGCCAGGATGACGCTCGCGAGTATCACTCCCTGCCCGCCCGTGCCCGCCAGCCGAATCTCGGTCTTCATCGGCTCACGGCGTCCCGGCGCCCTTGCCGGGCAACCCGAGATCCTTGCACCCTGTGCCGTCCTGGCGCAGCCGCCTGACGTTGGCGTACAGCTCCGAATAGGGCGGCACCTCTTCGCGGTCGTGCAGCACGCCGATCACGAACTTGTCCTGCACCGTCATCGGATCGGCGACCTCGCTCACGTCGATCGACCGGTCCTTGATCCACTCGAGCATCTTCACCGCGTCGCCCATGCTCTGGTAGCGGCCGAAGAACGTGGGGCACTGGGAGATGATCTCGACCACACTGAAGCCGCGTTTGCCGAGCGCCAGCTTCGCCATCTTCTTCAGGTGGGCGACGTGGTAGGTAGTGCTGCGGGCAACAAACATCGCCCCGGTCGCCCGCGCCATGAAGCAGGTATCGAAGTCACGCTCCACATTGCCGAGTGGGGCGGTCGAGGCCCGGGCGCACGTAGGGGTTGTCGGCGAGTACTGGCCGCCGGTCATACCGTAGGTGAAATTGTTGAGCACGAAGACGGTCAGGTCGACGTTCCGGCGGGCGGCGTGGATGAAGTGGTTGCCACCGATCGCCAGCATGTCGCCGTCGCCGCCGAACACCACGACCTTCAGTTCCGGCTTCGCCAGCTTCACGCCGGTCGCGGCCGGCAGGGCCCGGCCGTGCAGCGTGTGGAATGTATCGCAGTCGAGGTAACCGGAAATCCGTGACGAGCAGCCGATGCCGGATACTACGCACAGCTCGTCCTGCTTCACGCCGGTCTCGAGCAGCGCCCGGACCACCGTGTTCATCGCGGTGCCGATACCGCAGCCGGGACAGAGGATGTGCGGGAATCGCTCGTCAACCCGGAAGTACTCCAGGAACCGCTCGACTGCCTCCGGCTCCGCCAGCCGGGAGTGCTCTGCCGTCAATTCGTCATTCGTCATTCGAGCTTCGCCGTTTCCTCAAAGTGCTTCAATGATCTCGGCGGGCGTCAACATCTCGCCGTCGTAGCGTTGCACCGAGACGACCGGCACGTGCCGGCTCACGCTCCGCTCGATGGTCCGGCGCAACTGCCCCTGGTTCATCTCCGGGACAACGACCCGACGCGCGCTCTTCATCAAGGCTATCATCCGCTCCATCGGGAACGGCCAGATCATCCTGAGCCGTAGGATGCCGACCCGGCGCCCGGTCTTCTGTTCGTACTGCCGCTTCGCCTCCATCGCCGACCGGGCCGCACTACCGTAGCAGACTATCACCGTTTCGGACCCCAGGTCCTCGTACGAAATGTCCCAGAGCCACGATCGGTTGTCGTCGATCTTCTTCCGCAGCCGGTCCATGTTCCACTTGATTATCTCCGGGTCGTCGGTCGGAAAACCGTCCTTGCGGTGGGTCAGCCCGGTCAGGTGGACGCGGTACCCTTCGCCGAAGCTGGCGATGCGGGCGTCGTAATTGTTCGAATCGTCGTAGTGGTAGTAGTCCGCCGCCGCCACCTTGGGCCGCTGCGGCTCCCACAGCTCGATCTTCTCCGGCAGTTCCACGGCCTCGCGCATGTGCCCGACAATCTCATCCATCAGCAGGATCACCGGGATTCTGAGCCGCTCGGACAAGTTCACCGCCTGCACGGTCAGGTCGAAGCACTCGCGTACGTTCCACGGACAGAGCGCCACGATCGGATGGTCGCCGTGCGTGCCGTGCCGCGCCTGCATGACATCGGACTGCGCGGTCCGGGTCGGCGTACCGGTAGCGGGCCCGCCGCGCATCACGTCAACGATGATGCACGGCAGTTCGGCCATGATCGAATAGCCGATCCCCTCCTGCATCAGCGAGAAACCGGGACCCGACGTGGCGGTCATTGCTTTTGTGCCCGCCGCAGTCGCGCCGTTCATGCAGCAGATGGACGCAATCTCATCCTCCATCTGTATGAAAGTCCCTCCGATTCGAGGCATCTCTCGCGCCAGGTATTCGGCAATCTCCGTCGATGGTGTAATCGGGTAGCCGGCAAAGAACCGCACGCCTGCTCGCACCGCCCCCATCGCGCACGCCTCATTGCCCGACAGGAGCTGCGTCATGCCGTCGCCTCCCCCTTGCTCCCCGCGCCGGCACTTCTTCCTTCTGCTTGCTGGCTACCACCTTCTGACTTCGGACTTTCCTTTGCCGCACTCTTCTGAACGAATATCGCCATATCCGGACACCGATACTCACACATCCGGCAGGCGATGCACTTCTCCGGATGCGCTACCGTGATCTTGAACCGGTCATCCAGATCGAGCACACCGGTCGGACAGAACTCGACGCAGATCCGACAGCCCTTGCAGAACTGCCGGATGATCGTGTGCTTGTGACCCTTGGGGCCGACCGACGGGACCGGTTCTTGCTTCAGGAACTTCTTCACACGGGGTCCTGCGCAGAACGGCGTCGCGGCGGACACTCGCTGGTTTTCATGGGTTTCAGCGGGTATTGTAGCGTGGCGAGTCGGCCGGTCAACCTTGGAAAGGCAACCTACACTGGCTAGCTCTTATTGATGATGGTTGCTTCGAGTCAGGAATCAGTCCGTCGGCGTTCCGTGCTCGCGAACATCGCGAAGAGGGCACCTTCGTTGCGAGCACAACCACCTGCGGTCACACTTCACCGACAGCCACATCGAGCAGCTCGACGATTGGCCGCCAGTCTGGGTATCTCCCGCCTTGCGAGGGAACGCGGGCAATCAGCCTCCAACTCCACCGCTCCGATGTATCCACTGGCGCACATGGATTTGCCCAAAACGCCGCGGGGCAGCTCGCGTGATCTATTTCAAGACGACCGACACCAGGTCTCAGACCAACGGCAGTCAGACCGTGGTGAGCGTCAAAGCGACAGGCAGTGCCTGAAACCGGGTTGCCAGGTACGTTCGGCTCTCCAGGGAGCTGCCAGCCGCTGACGTTGTCCGCAGGCATCGTGCCCGGCACCGCAGGCGGCGATCCGAATGCCCTCAACGAACCGCTGACCGGATAGCACCACCACACCACCTACCACTCTACTGCAGCCGGAAGTTGAAGGGCAGAATGACGTTGCGCACGACCACCGGGCGATCGCGCTGGTAGCCGGGGACGAAGGCACACTTGTATGCAGCACTCACCGCCGCCTGGTCAAGCAAGGTATTGCCCGAGGTCGCATAGACATCGGCCCTCGCCACGTTGCCAAGCGTATCCACCACCATCGAGACCACAATCTTGCCTTCGATACCTGCAGCCCGCGCCATTTCCGGGTACTCCGGCTCTACTGTCCGCACGAGTTTGGGCTTGCGCTCCACAATGAAGAACGGGACCTCCGGTAGCTCAATCCTGGCAACGTCAGGCCTCCGTTCGTGGAGATCGGTGGTGGGCCCGATAGTCGCAACTTCGGGGTTGTCGCTTGCGACCGGTACCCCTCTGTAGGGCGGTTCCACCGGCTCCGGGGGCACATAGACCAACGGCGATGGTTCAACCGGAGTGAAGTCCACCCCGACAGGTCGGCGCAATTGATATGGTGTGACTCTCGGCTGGGGCAGGAAGAGGAACGCGGCTATGACCAACCCCAACGCAGCCGCTCCGGCGAGTCGAATGTCACGACCGTACTCGAGGTCGTAGTCAAAACTGACGGCTCTGGTCTTCATATTGACCTCCTGTGTTTCTATATACCGCCGGCTTGGCAAGAGCATTCCGCCAACGGTAATCTGCGGCCATCCAGAAGGCATGGGACTGGAGAACTCGGCCTATCGTCCCCGCGGAGAGGGCACTGCATTCTGCATCGCACAGGACGCCAGCAGCGTTGACTCGACCAGCAGGACCATGCGTACGCGCGAGCGCGACAGGCTCTGCTGCGGAATCTCGGAGTAGTCTGGGCTCGGCTCCAGCGTAGCCGGGCGACAGGGCGTCCAGAGCCCGTGTCCGTCACGGTCCAGATTCCATCTCTGCTGAGCTCATGGACACTGGCCAAGTACCGCCCTCCAGGACGGCGGGATCCAGTGCGCAGTCGCCACCTGTGCGCGGTCGGCCCAAGTGCGTCTGGTCCCCTCGTCTCAAGTCCGGGAAACTGCCGGGGCGCGGACAAGCCGCGCCCCGGATATCAAGAACGCCCGGACTAGTGAACGACCGTCAATCGTGCCGTCGAAGCGCGGTCAGCAGAGAGTCGTACATAGTAGACCCCCGCCGGAACCCATCTGCCACTGGCGTCCCTGCCGTCCCAGTTGGCTGCGTACACGCCCGCCTTGAGAAGACCCGCGGTGAGACATCTGACCCGCCTGCCGGTTGCATCGTACACGTCGAGTCGGGCCGGCCCGCTGCGCTCCAGCGCGTAGCTGATCCTCGTGCCGGCCAGAACCGGGTTTGGGCCAACCTCGAACACTGATGTCACCAGCGAACCGGTCGGCTCTTGGGTACCAGTCAGCCCGGTTACTACGATATCCTCGAGCGGACCCTGATCGTTCCAGCCCCAGGCGGCGTTGTGGCCGCGGACGCGGTAGAAGTAGGTGCCGATTGAGTCAACCGTGACGTTGTAGAGCGTGTCGGTGATGCTGTCCGAGATGATGGTGCCTGCGGCGAATTCGGGTACTGGCCAGACGTCATCAACGTAGACGCCGGACCCGGTCGAGCCGTCGTCGGTCATGTAGCGAAACCGGATGAATACGGTCTTGCCGACCCACGGCTCGAGCGGGAAGGATTTGTAGAGCCAGCCATTGGAGTTGCCGGTGAACCGGTCGTGGAGCTGGACCCACTCCTTGCCTTCAAGCGACACCTCGGCCACCGTGACGTCATAGTTGTTCTCGGTGTTGTACCATATCCAGTACTTGAGCGAATCGCCGGCCTGAACCGGGTACGGGTACTTGGTCATGCAGTAGTTGGCAATGTTATTGCCGGTGCCGAGCGAAATGGAGTAGGTACCGCCGTGTTTCTGGGTTGTCGACTGGGTCGCGCCCTGCACGGTCCACTTGCCCAGACCAGACTCCATGTTGTCGGTTACGACGGTTAGCCCTGTGAGCTCTTCGAGTTCCCAGCGGTCCGGGTGGTTTTGCTCCGGCCGGATCGGGGTCCAGTGAACCGTAAACGAGCCGGTGACCGACGAATCCATGACCGCGAGTATCGGCCGCGGGACCATGCCTTCGAGCGCGTCGATGATGCTGTCCGACTGCTTGAACAGGTAGAGGTTGCCGCGGAAAGACGCGTTCTGAATGCTGTCCAGGTCGGCCGTCGGCTGATAGAAATCCGTGCCGAGCTCGGTGCAGAACGACATGCAAGGGAACCCGCCGATGTTGCGACCCCAGCCATAGAACCAGTCGTCCGAACCGCAGTTGGTCGGGTACAGGTGGTTCGCCTGCATCGGGTCGTAGGTCCCGCCGCCCAGCTTGCCCATCCGCGCGGCGACGCGGGTGCCGAGGTCCGCGTAGTACGAGCTGTCCGGGGTCAGGAAGCCATTGCCATACGGCCAGAGAACAAGCTCGGAATAGGTGTGCATGCTGATGCAGGCCACGACCGTGTGCTGCTTGAACCAGTTGCTGATGGCGTTGATCTCGTAGCCCCATGCGCCGCGCGCGCCAAACCAAGTTATATCCTGCGCCCGGTGCGAAGTGTTGGATCCGTTCACCAGCGAACCCCAGTCGCCCATCCGATTGCCGTCGCACACGCCGTTAAAGTCCCGGTTCGGATCACAGCCGGTGGCGGAGCCGAAGGTCTGGCGATTCTTGCGCCAGCCCAACTGGCCCGGGTAGTCGTACTTGAAGCCGTCCACGTTCAGCACCATGAAGACGTAGGTGATGTGGTTGTCGACGTAGTTGCGGAAGCCGCTGTCCGTGGCGTAGTACCGGATGAGCGTGTCCGCGAAGTGGCGGGTGGCCTCGATGGCGCCCCACTCACGAGCATGGGCGACGCCCAGTTCGAGCACCTCGGGCTTTCCTTCGGACGATGCCGAGGCGATCTTGACCCCGTATATCCAGTTGGTCTGGAAGGTCGGCCCGATCGACTCGAGCTGGCAGATGGTGGGGTACGTCGTTGCCCAGTTGCGCATCATCTGCAGTAACGTGTCATAGGAGTGGTATGACCCGGCCAGCATCCCCTCTTCCGCCACCACGTCCACGTCGTCATGGATGACCGTGACCGGCAGCCCCGAAGACTGGACCGAGCCGAAGTCGGAACGGTCGAGCAGCAGGTCGTACGATTGACCCGCCTTGGCCCCAACTATCTCAATCGACGTACCCTTGAACGTGATGTGGGAGTAGAGCTCCCAGTAGTCGTACGCCTCAACGCGCACCAGCATCGGGCCGGCCGCCGCAGACCCAACGAGCAGCAGTAGACACAGAAGAGCCCCAAACAGGCGATGAAGCATCAAGCCTCCAGTAACGAAGTTCGATAAATCGAAAGACGGCTCATCACAGTAGGTCGTTCCCTGCTACGACCGGAGCGACCACTGCCGCTCAAGAGCCACGTCCCATTGTAGGCTCCGCCTGCTCCCCTGTCAAAACCCACCGCCTGTTCCTTGACTTGGGGTAGGTTTGGCTTATTATCGAGCATTGCCGGGGCCGACGTCCGGCAACGACTCAATACAGGCTAACCGAGTTATTAACCGGCTGCGCCGGCCAGGCGCGGCCGACTTCAGGAGGAAGCCGATGATCAAGTTCAAACCCGGGAACCTCAGGGTTCCCAAGTTCCAGCGACCGGTGTACGTGGTTGCGGCCGGAACGACTGACTACCGCAAGCACTACCCGGAGTACAAGCTGGAAGAGTTGACGATGATGGCCTTCAAGATGATGCTTGAGGAGAACGACCTCAAGATGAGCCCACTCGAGGTTAAGGGCCTCATCAATATGTCCTGCTACGGCGACTTCGCCGACCACTTCCAGGACCAGCTCCTTTGTGAGGCCAAAGTCCATGACTACCTCGGGCTCGACCCACTGCCTAACGTCAGCGTCAAGACCGGCGGCGCGACCGGTGGCTACACGACTCTGATCGGAGCCAACACGATCGCTTCCGGCTACTCCAACTGCACCCTCGTTCTCGGCTGGGAACGGATGGACGAAGTCGACACCCGCACCGGCAACTTCTACATCTCGACCGCTGCGTGCAAGGATTTCGAGACCCGCATGGCCCGTATGTACGCCTCCTACTACGCTCCCATGGCCCGCCGCTTCGCCCATATCTTCAAGGTGAAGGAAGAAGTCCGGGCCGCCATCGCGGTCAAGAACAAGGGCTACGCCTGCAGTTCACCGTTCGCCCAGCAGCCGGCCAAACTGACGGTCGAGGAAGTGCTGGCCGGCCGCATCAACTGCGACCCGCTGCACATGCACGAGTGCTGTGCCATGAGCGTCGGAGCAGCCGCCCTGCTCCTTTGCGACGAGGAGACCGCGTACAAGCTCTCCGACCACCCGATGCGGCTCCAGATCGCCGGCGGAACCCATACCCTGCGCGTAGCCGACCGCCGCAACATGGAAGTCCCGCTGCTGCCCAACGAGAAGCCGGGCATGTACGACTGGATGGAGAAGGAACTGAACGAGCCCTACCCGGGATTCCAGAGCTTCCTTGCTTCCCGTTTCGCCGCCTACATGGCCTACCGCATGGCCGGCATCAACGAGCCGATGGAGGACCTGGACCTGGTCGAGCTCCACGATGCGTTTACCATCTCCGACCTCCAGACTTACGGTGACATCGGCCTGCGTCCGTACGGCAAGGAAGAGGAGTACATAACTTCGGGCGACGCCTACTACGGCGGCCGCTGTCCGTCCAACCTGTCCGGCGGTCTGCTGGGCACCATGCACGCGGTCGGCGCTACCGGCATCTTCCAGGGCGCCGAGTGCTTCTGGCAGCTTCAGAACAAGTACGACAAGTTCCACGGCGACCCCAAGATGTGGAAGCGGTTCGGCAAGACCAAGCCCAAGGACTGGAAGTCGTTCCAGATACCGAAGCGACGACGCGCACTGTGGATCTCCCACGCCGGCGTCGGCTCGCACGTCACCTGCGGTATCCTCGAGAACCCGGAAGAAGTGAAAGGCTAGGAGGCTACTGTGAAGAAGACAAAGAAGACCGTGAAGAAGACCTCCAAGGTAGTCAGGACCGCGGCCAAGAAGCCGGCCGTGAAGAAACCGGCAGACATCAAGTTGACCGGCGTGCCGATGGTCGTGGAGAAGACCGACCCGGCTGTGGTCATCCAGTGGCCGCGCACCATCGTCCACCACCACACCTACGGCCTGCTATCCCCGTTCTTCGAGGGGCTGAAGAAAGGCAGACTGATGGCCACCAAGTGCCCGACCAAGGGCTGCGAGGCAGGCCTGTGGCTGCCCCCGCGCGCCGACTGCCCGGACTGCCATTCCCGGATGAAGTGGGTCGAACTGAAGAACCCGGTCGTCGGAGAGATCTTCACCTACACCCACGTCGAATACCCGGGCCACGGCATCGAAATCAGCTACCCCTACTACCAGATAGACGTCAAGATACCGAACGTCTGCACGACGATGAAGGGCTACCTGGTCAAGGGCGAGGCAAAGATCGGCATGAAGGTCAAAGCCTGCTTCCGCACCAAGGGCTCGACCAACACCATCCTCGACCTGTACTGGGAACCGGCAGAGTAGTCGAACTCGACAATATCAAGGGGCGGCGCAAGCCGCCCCTTCTGCTTGACCCTGCAGACGCAGGACGATATGATTCGGCCGGAAAGTAGAGAGGAGCAGTCTCATGAAGAAAACCAGTCCGAAATCAGCAACCACCGCCACGCTCAAGGCGGCAGTTGGGCGAGCCGAGATCCTCGGCATCGAGCATGCCGTCGTGGCATCAACCGGCGGCGAGACCGCCCGCGAACTCGCGCGGATTCTGCCGCACGGGATGAATGCGGTCTGCGTGACCCACCACGTCGGCTTCCGCGAACCGGGCAAGTCAGAACTCTCCGACGAAACCGAAAACCACCTGGCCGGTTTGGGCATCCCGGTGCTGCGGACCACACACCTGCTGGGCGGAATCGAAAGGGCAATCCGGCTCAAGTTCGGCGGTCTCGGCCCGGCCGAAACCATTGCCTTTACCTATCGCACGCTGGGCGAAGGGACCAAGGTGGCAGTGGAGATAGCGGTGATGGCGCTTGACGCGGGACTGATCCCCTTTGGCAAAGACGTCGTTTCAATCGCCGGAACCGGCACGGGCGCGGACACGGCAATCGTCATCCGTCCCGCCCACTCGCGGCAGTTCTTTGACACGCAAGTCCGCGAGGTGATAGTCAAACCGAGGAGCTGGTGATGCCCGAGTGTCCCTTCTGCCAGATCATTGCCGGCAGAGCCCCGTTCCGCATCGTCTATGAGGACGAACAGACGCTCGCATTCCTCGACCTCCACCCCATCTCACGTGGACACACACTGGTGATCCCCAAGAAACACGTCGAGTGGTTCACGGACATCGAACCGCAGGATGGCACCGCCGGTCCATTCCTGAAGACCTGCTACGTTGTCGCCCGCAAGATCAAACACGCCTTCGACTGCGAGTACGTGACGATGCTGATCCGCGGCACCCGCGTTCCCCATCTCCACATGCTACTCATTCCCAGCATCAGGGGTGAAGAGAATCTGCTCGACAAGACGCTGGCAATGCACCACTTCGCCCAGGTCCGTATGAAACCGCCGTTCAGTGAGACCGAGCTCGACCAGATTGCGGAAAAGGTCAGGAACGCCGAAGTTTAGTCAGTCACAGGAGGTTGCCAGATGAAACTGCTGGCCGCACTGTCGCTCGCCGTGTTGGCTACCATCGTCCCGGCCCAGCCGGCTATCAACGAACTCGACCCCAGAGCCGGGGACTTCCTCGCGTTCCCCCTCGATTCCATCAGCCGGGCCGCCAATGCGGCCTACCAGGCTGCTCGGTACAACGAGGCGGCGCGTCTCTACCAGACGGCGCTTGAACACGATGTCACCAACTCCGGTGACATCTACAACCTCGCCTGCTGCCACGGGTTGCTGAAACAGGATTCACTGGCCGCGCTCTACCTGAGGCGAGCCTTCCGGGCCGGCTTCGATGACATCGGACACGTCAGGCAAGACCCGGACTTTGACTCGGTCCGCACTCGCCCGGTCTTCGCAACCCTGGTTGATAGCCTCTCAGCAGCCTCCGAGAGCGTGCAGACCCGCTCGGGCACCCAGGTCGCCATCGAAGCGGCCAGCTTCATCCCCGGCTACGTCCGGCTGCCTGCTGGCTTCGACTCTACGCGAGCGTATCCACTCGTGATCGGCCTCCACGGTTTCGGCTCGGATCCCAAGTCGTTCCTCCGACTCTACGAGCGTGCGGGCAGTCCCGAGATCATCTATGCCTGCCTGCAGGCGCCCTATGCGTTCGGCGCCGGGCGCGACCTTGGCTACTCGTGGTCAACCTGGAACAAGGAAGACAGCACCGTGGACCGACGCTCCGCCCTTCTGTCGAGCGACTACATAGCCGGCGCGGCCCGCAAGCTCAGCGCCAGCTACCGGACGAACGGCACATGGCTGCTGGGATTCTCGCAAGGTTGTTTCATGGCCTATCGCACCGGCATCGCCCGTCACGAGTTGTTCAAAGGCATTATGTGCTTCGGCGGCGGACTCGACACGACGACCTTCAACGCTGCTGACTACGCGGCTGCAAGAGGACTGAGAATCTTCGCCTCTCACGGCAAAGAAGACCGGATGGTCGAGTTCAAGTACGGAACGACCACCCGCGATTTTCTCAAGCGCCGAGGGTATGACATCACCTTTGCCGAGTTAAAGGGTGGCCACACCGTCCCCGAGCAGCAACTCAAGCAAGCCATGAAGTGGATGGCCGCCAAATGAGAGGCCAGACATCGCCCGGGAAGTGGTCCGACCGCGAGTTCGTGCAGGTCTGGGACAGCCAGCCGACGAATCCGCTCAAGGCTGAGCAGCTCGACATACTCGCGGAGGTCATCAAGGAGAACTGGCGTCGCGGCGCCCGCATCCTCGACCTCGGCTGCGGGACAGGAAAGACTGAAGCCGTGATACTGGAACGCCTTCCGGTCGCGCGGTTCGTGTGCATTGACCGATCGGAAGTCATGCTCGGACTTGCGCGGGAACGGCTGCAGGGCTTCGGCGCCCAGTGCCGTTTCGTCACAGCGGACCTCAACCGGCTGCAGGCAGTCGCGGTCCCGGGCTCGCCGTTCCGGTTCATCATCTCGGTGGACGCAATCCACGAACTGACTGATGCCACCAAGGCACGGCTCTTCAAGTTCTGCTGCCGGAACCTGGCAAGTGACGGCCTGCTCCTCATCCTCGATCGGATCGCCCTCGACCTTCCCCGCTTCCACCGACCGATGGCGGGCATACTCCGCAGGTTGCAGCGCCGAGCCGGGTCTCAGTCCGGCCAACTATCCAACAACTTCGTCGACCCAGGAGGCCAGGACCACGAACGCCCGCTTGCGCTAGAACCTTACCTTCGGCACCTCCGCCGGGCCGATCTATCGCCGGCACTTCTGCACCTGCACTTGCACAAGGCCCTCATCGCGGCCCGGCGGACGACCAAGGCGCTCAACCAAGGCGCTCAACCTTTGACTTCGACCCTCTCCGGTATACACTGATACGAATGTGGATTCTGGCCATTAACCCCGGCGGCGGGTCCACGAAAGTGGCGGTCTTTGACGGCGAGAAGGCCGTGCTTTCCGAAGCGCTGGAGCACCCGCCCAACCAGCTCGTCCGGTTCGGCCATGTGCTCGACCAGTACGAGATGCGCAAGTCCGCCGTGCTGTCGGTACTCGACCAGCACAAGTTTGACCGGGCTAGACTGCAGGCAATCGCCACACGCGGCGGTCCTCTCCGGCCGCTTCCGGGTGGAGTTTACCGGATAACGCCGCGGGTAGCCGCTGACATCCGCCACGGAGAGTACCAGACGTTGCACGCGTCTCTCCTCGGTCCGCTCATCGGATTCGAGCTATCACAGGAGCTGGGCATACCCGCCTACTTTGTTGACCCGGAATCGACGGATGAACTCAGGGACATAGCGCGAGTATCCGGGTTCAACGGCATCCCCCGCATGGCCATCTCGCATGCCCTGAGCTGCCGCACTGTAGCGCAGGCAGCCGCCCGCAAACTCAAGAAACCCTACCAGAAGTGCCGACTGGTGATCGCTCACCTGGGAACCGGCATCACCGTGGCCGCTCACGTCTGCGGCAAGCAGGTAGATGCCAACAACGCCAATGACGACGGCCCGTTCTCTCCACAGCGTGCCGGGTCACTCCCTCTGTCAGGAGTGGTCCGAGCCTGCTATTCCGGCAAGTATACCGAGGCCGCGATCCTGAGCCTGTTCAACAACAAAGGCGGGCTGGTCTCGTATCTCGCAACCGATGACATCCGCAAGGTCGAGAAGGCAGTCTCCGCCGGCAACAAGTCGGCCGATCTCGTCTACCGGGCGCTCGTCTACCAGGTAGCGAAAGAAATCGGCGCCTATGTCGTGGCCTGCGAGGGCAGGCCCGATGCCATAGTCCTGACCGGCGGCCTGACTCTGTCCGAACGTTTTGTTGGCGACCTCAAGAAGTGGCTTGCCCCACTTGAAATGAGAGTGCTCGTGTTCCCGGGCGAGGAAGAAATGTCGGCCCTGGCCTCGCGCCTGACCGCGGTCCTGTCCGGCAAGGAAAAGGAACGAAGCTATGACAAAGAGACTGCTCTCCGGGGATGAAGCCGTAGCCCGGGGAGCCTGGGAGGCAGGCTGCCGCGTGGCTGCCGCCTACCCAGGCACGCCTTCCACCGAGATCCTCGAAGCCATCTCGACCTACAAGGACATCTACTCCGAGTGGTCCACCAACGAAAAGGTGGCACTCGAGGTCGCGCTCGGCGCCTCGATTTCCGGGGCAAGGGCGCTGGCGGCCATGAAGCATGTGGGCCTGAACGTCGCCGCCGACCCGCTCTTCTCCGCCGCCTACATCGGCGCGCTCGGCGGCCTCGTCATCATCACCGCTGATGACCCGGGCCTGCACTCGTCCCAGAACGAGCAGGACAACCGCTTCTACGGTCTCATGGCCAAGGTGCCGGTCCTCTGTCCGTCGAACAGCCAGGAATGTCGCGACTACACGATGCGCGCGTTTGCCATCTCCGAGGAGTTCGACCTGCCGGTCCTCATCCGCCTCACCACCCGCGTCGCCCACTCCAGCGGCATCGTCGAGGTCGGCGAGCGGACTGAAGTGCCGCTCAAGCCATACGAGAAGAAGGTGACCAAGAACGCCATCCTGCCCGCGTTCGCCAAAGTCAGACACGTCGACCTGGAGAAGCGCATCGACCGGGTCGCCGCCCTCAGCCTGCAGGACGAATTCAACCGGATCGAACCGGGCAGTCGTGACCTGGGCATCATCAGCGACGGCGTCTGCTACCAGTATGCGCGAGAAGTCTACCCCGAAGCCTCATTCCTCAAACTCGGGATGGTCTGGCCGTTCCCGGGTGAGACCGTGCGCCGGTTCGCGGCCACAGTCAAGGAGTTGCTCGTGGTCGAAGAAGTGGACCCGTTCATCGAGCTGCAGGTCAGGGCGCTCGGGCTCAAGGTGACCGGCAAAGACAGGCTGCCGCGTACCAACGAGATGAGCCAGCGAGCGCTGCGCCTGGCCATGGGTCTGCCGGCGGAGAAGGCCGAACCGGAAACCGGCGTGACTGCCCGTCCCCCGGCGCTCTGCCCCGGCTGCCCGCACACCGGCATCTACTTCGCCCTGCAGAAACAGAACGCCTTCATCGGCGGCGACATCGGCTGCTACACGCTCGGCGTGATGCCGCCGCACTCGCGCATGGACACCTGCGTCGACATGGGCGCGTCCATTACCGTCGCCCACGGGACCGACAAAGCGCTCGGCGCCGCCGACCAGCGGCCGCACGTCGCCATCATCGGCGACTCGACTTTCTTCCACTCGGGTGTCACCGGCCTCATCAACACCGTCTACAACAAGTCGAACGTCATCACCATCATCAGCGACAACCGCACCACCGGTATGACCGGCCACCAGAACCACCCCGGCACCGGCCAAACCCTGATGGGCAGCTTCGGGACCATCATCAAACCCGAGGACATCGCCAAGGCCTGCGGCGTCAAGACCGTGGTCGTTGTAGACCCCTACAAAGTGAAGGAGACACGCAAGGTCGTGCGCGAGCTGCTTGCCAAGAAAGAGCCGGCGGTGATCGTCAACCGTCGCGCCTGCGCCCTCCACATCCGGCTTCACAACCCGCCCTTCAAAGTGGACCCGGAGAAGTGCGACGGCTGCAAGACCTGCATCCGCCTCGGCTGCCCGGCGCTCTCATTCGACGACGGGAAGGCTCACATCACCGCGACCACCTGCGTCGGCTGCGGCATGTGCGCCGACGTCTGCCCCGACTCGGCAATTGCCCCCGCGTCCCCTACCGGAGGTGCCCTGTGAACATCCTTGTCTGCGGCGTGGGCGGCCAGGGAGTGCTGCTCTTCTCGGACATCATCTCCGACCTTGCGCTCCGCAACGGGCTGGACATCAAGAAGTCCGAAGTCCACGGGCTGGCCCAGCGCGGCGGCAGCGTGACCAGCCACATCCGCTTCGGCCCCAAAGTCTATTCGCCGCTCATCGAAGAAGGTACAGCCGACGCAGTGGTGGCTTTCGAAAGGCTCGAGGCGCTCCGCTACGTCCACTTCCTGAGTCCGTCCGGACGTCTCTTCTACGACTCGCACCGCATCGACCCGCTGCCGGTCTCAATTGGCGCGGCGGAGAGGGTGCCTGACGACCAGATCGAAACCCGACTCGCGGCCCGCGCACCCCACCGGCAGATGGTGCCAGCCTTCAAGACCGCTCTCGAACTGGGTAACGTCCGGGTTCAGAACACGGTGATGCTCGGGGCGGTATCGAGCTGCCTGGGCTTCCCGGACGAGTCTATTAGACAGTCCCTGACCGAGCTGGTCAAACCGGCGGCGCGCGACCTCAACCTCAAGGCCTTCGCGGCCGGCCAAGCCATCTCCGCCTGCCCTAGCCCGGGCGGGCTTCCACTCAGACTAACAAGTGCGGGCGGGGCGTGAAGCCCCGCCCGCTTCTCACCGAGCCGCCCGTAGCCCTGAACCCTAACCTTGGCGCTCGTGGCTTCGTTGGCGGTTCGTCCTCCGCTCTACGGCGCGACCGGAGCGGCGACGTTGAAGACGTCGGTACCGATGGCCCAGGCAACAGGCCGGATTGCTCTTCGAATGGCCGTGCAGACTCCTCGTCCCATTGCTCGGCCGACTGCAGTCCGAACCACATCCCGGGCCGTTCTCCGGGCAATCCGGAGAGCAGCGGGCAGAGGAATCTGCCCGGCTGTCCGACCGATAGCCCGGCAAGTAGCGTGGCCGGCAATGCCACCCGCAACTCGGCAGACTCCTGACCGAACTCCTGGCCTGACTACGGAGAACATTCTCTGCCGGACAGCAGTCCACACTCCCCGGCAGATTGCTCCCGAGACTGCCTTCCCGGTTGTCTTTCCGACGATGTACGATACCACTCTATACGCAACCTCCTCAACGACGTAGGGAGCCATCCCCCCGGTGGGGGTGTCAGTTTGGCCTGGAGTGGCCCAAGCCATTGGTAAGTATTACGTTACGGCCATGAACCCAGAACTAGTCGATGATCCGAATTCGTATCATTGCCTCCCGCAGAGCTCCCAGCCATGACCCACAGCCGCAGTTCGTGCTGGCTCGAGTGGTGCGGCGGGTGTCAATCTCGTCTCCTCATACTGCTACTCTCATGGTCACAATCGGGGAGAAACTGGGAGAAACGGGTGAACGATACTAATCAGGTGCAGAAGTGCGTCAAGTCAGGGACAGGCACCCCATTTCGGGAGGCTTGGGGACATCCCACGCAGCATTGCAGATTGCAGATTGTCGATTGCAGATTGACGGAGGCGACTGCGTCGCAGCTTCAAGCCGCAAGCATCAAGCTGGCCCAGGCGCAAGCCCAGGCCGGCTGACAATCGAACCGGGCCATGCGTGTTGGGCGTCTGACAATCTAGGAACGCGACCATAGGGAGTAGCAGGATGAAGAGAAACTCGGCAAAGAAGACTGAGTCGGCGTCTCAGTTGATTGACGCGAGAGTCACGGAACTGGGTGACTGGCGGGGCGAGCTGATTGCGAGGCTGCGCGCCCCAGTAGGTGAAGTGGAACTCGCCCTTCTATGGCATCGCGGGTCGGGGTTGGTTTCTCAACTTCCATACGTTCACAAACTGCGTGAAGGTCGCCTTCTTTCGAGGCGCGTCGCTGCGGCCGCTGCCGCCCGGCGAGTCCAAGAACAAGGACGTGCGATACCTTGACATCTACGAGCAAGACTCGCTTGATTGGGTCAGACAGGCATCGGAACTGCCCGGCTGGGGCGCAGCGTCCACGCGATAGAACGCATCGGTGGCCGGGCAGCTCTCACACGGCTGCCTGGACGCTGGATCGGGTACGCGAGGTGAATCAGGAAGCAGCCGGGCACTGAGAGGTACCCGCCCACTGATCCCTTTGTCGTTTTGGTTCTGACCCACCTGCCCGCATCCAACAATTGACATCCGTCCCCGGGATACCTACAATCCTGTCATGAGCAGGCAGCCCCAAAAAGAACAAGCGGAATGCACTTTCGAGTTCTCACTGCCGAATCACTACTGCGGCGGCCCGACCCCGCCCTGTCCACACACGAAGTGCCTTGCGTGCGAGGGAACAAATTGCCGCTGGTTCGTAGTCGGTCACCGATTCTCTGATCCCAGCCACCGGCACGACCCCCGGGAAGAACCCCGCTGTGAGTACTACAGCGTGGCGGTGAACTGGAAAGAAATGCCTCACACCGGCTGACCGCCCGTGGTCACTGGGTCCTCGCCGCCAGTCGGACCGGTGCCTCGGTACCCCGCTCCCGCCTCTCTTCCTTCCGTTCGACACACACATCCGCGAGCCTATCATCTCGACGATGCAGTCTACGAATCACCTGCCGGCCGTCGAAAGCACACTGAACTGCTGTGATTCACCCCGTTGCCCCCGGCCGGACTGAACTCGGGCGTTGCGGAGTCCGGTCGCCCTGCGTCAACCGGCTGTCAGGGACGAAGCACCCCGACCACCACTCCATGAGACTCGTCCTGCTGGCGGCCGCGACGCTGTTCGGCTCGGCAGCATCGGTCGGCTTCGCCGGTCTGGTCCTGCTGCTCGGGGCCAGAAGACTGTCAGCCGTTACATCAACCCTCATCCCCTGCGCCATCGGTACGCTGCTGGGGACATCCATCCTGGGTATGATACCACATGCTCTGGAAGAGCTCGCGTCCGGAAGAGTACTGGCCGCCGTCCTGACCGGGATCATCCTGTTCTACGTACTGGAGAAGTTTGCACTGTGGCGGCATTGCCACGAGACAACCTGCCGCGTCCACACGCGGGCGGGAACGCTGATTCTCATCGGCGACTCAGTGCACAACTTCCTTGATGGTGTTGCCATCGCGGTAGCGTTCAGGATTCGCTCCCGCTCGGTATCGCTACTGCGGCCGCTGTAACCGCACACGAGATTCCCCAGGAAATTGGCGATTCTGTGATCCTGCTTGACAGTGGCTTCTCTCGTTCACGAGCCCTGCTGTTCAATCCGCTGTCAAGCATCACCTCGCTCGCCGGCGCTCTCCTCGCCTATCTCCTGCTTCCCGTGGTCAGGCCGTCTGTCCCCTACCCGCTGGCCGCGTCGGCCGGCTGCTTCATCTACATTGCCCTGGCCGACCTGGTGCCTGGCCGCCGCACCACCGGCGGACTCCGCAGTCTCGTATGGGAACTGCCGCTCATGCTGCTGGGCGTCGGCGCCATCCTTGCCATGCACCGCCTCACTGCTCACTGACGACTGACGGCCCGCGACACGAGCCGGCCCGGTCACAGTGCCAGACGGAATGGCTGTGCCCCTCCGGCTGTACGTGCGAGCGCCTGCCATCGGACCGTCACGACGCGGCGGCAGCGACACCGAGGCAAGTTTCCACACTGCGATGGTACGGCAGCGCTGAAAGCCCACGGGATACGTCAATTGCGCGCAGACCGACGTCACCCGCGAGTCGAATGCGACTTCGCAGCCGCAGACAAAGGAGCGACACGTTGTGCGTCAGAGCTTGATGACACGCCTCAATCGGGTAGAGAATGCGGAGTCACGACCACAAAGAGCAGCAGGATAGGGCGTTCACCGCCTCGCACCGTTGAGATATGCTATCGGCCGGCAGCCGACATCTGGGCAACGAGGTCGGTGCCGCGCATCCCATCTCGGCGCATTCGCCCTGATGACGATGGCCGGGGCAGTTGTCTTCACCCGGCTGCAGCCGGCGACCCGAGGGAGCGTCCGGGCGGGATCTTGTTCCACTCTACGTCGAACTGCTCGACTTCACTCACATGGATGAACCTCGCGGGCTGCCCGCTGGACCAGATCGTTCTGGCCCTGGTGTGGACCGCCCCGGCGCAAACCCCGACTCTCACGAGCCCTGCGGAACTCCCGGCTCTACCGGCTGCAGGAGATCCACGCTGTCGGCCCAAAGCCCTGCCTCAATCCGGGCTGGGAACCGGCCCTCGGCCGCTGAAACACCGCTGCCGCACTCTCCACCAGGCCTTCTGTCAGCGTCCCTGATGATTGTCTCCAGGGCGCAGGACTCCTGCAACTCCATTTGACACGCGCGCGGACACCTTATAGACTGACGTTCTGCAGAGCGTCATCACATACGGCCCGGACCGGAAGTCTGCCAGCCTGTCTGCCGGGTCCAGCCCGGAGACGGCCCACTACCGGGAGGCATTTCTCTGCGTCCGACATTCCGAACCGGAGCTGAAGCGGTCGGCTTGTTCCAAACGTAAGACAACATGGCCAGAGAGCCAAGGAGGACAGGTGGAGTATCGAAACCGTAGTGAAAGCGGCGCACCCGGCCGGGAGCCGGCGACTCAGCTCAGGTTCGCAGCCGCCGTTCTTGCAGTGCTCTGCATCGCCGGGCCGGTTTTGGGGGAGGCTTGGAACGCCGGCACGAGGAGAATCATAAGCCCGCCGACTGGTAGCACCGACTCAGGCACGATGGTCGTGCCGAGTGCGGTTGTCTTCAACCCGGGCGACAGCACCGCTTCGTTCCCTGTGCATTTCTACATCGGCAACTTCTACGCTGACACTCAGTATGTGGCCAACCTTACCAGCAACGACTCGGCTACCGTTGTCTTCGACACCTGGCCCGCGCTGCAGCGCGGCTCTCAGACGGCGCGGTGCTCGACCGCGCTGGTGGCGGACGAGAGCACGGCGAATGACCGCGTCACACGTACCTTCAACGTCCGAGTGCGGGACGTAGGTGTGGACTCCATCTATGCGCCGCGCGGCATCATCGACTCCGGGTCCAACGTCACTCCCCAGGCTCGAGTGACCAACCACAGCACCGGGACCCAATCATTCTACGCCAAGTTTCGGGTCGGGACTTCCTACCTCGACAGCCAGTATGTTTTCTACCTTGCGTCAGGCTCCTCCACGACGGTCAACTTCAACACCTGGCATGCCGACACCTGCGGCACATACACGGCCTCATGCACACTGGCTCTAGCCAACGACCAAGTAGTCGGCAACAACAAGAAACAGAACAGCTGCACGGTGCTGAAGATCTACCGAGACGCCAGCACGATGCGGATTGTCGGACCGAAGGGCGTGGTTGATTCGGGCGCGGTGCTGACGCCGCAGGCGATCGTGCGCAACTACGGCAACACGGCCGTGACCTTCCCAGTAACTTTCGCGATCGGCACCGACTTCACGGACACAATGCAGGTCACCAGCCTCGCTCCGCAGGATTCCCAACTTGTGACCTTCGCTTACTGGATCGCGGACACCCCCGGCACGTTTGCGACCCGGTGTTCGACCGGCCTGCCGGGCGACACGTCGGCAGGCAACGACCACATCTCCGACTCAGTAGAAGTCATCGCCCGCTCGTACGATGTGGGCGTGACCCGGCTGGTTGCACCCAAAGGCGTGGTTGATTCGGGTGCTATGTTCACACCACAGGCGATGGTCCGCAATCACGGCAACACCGCTGCCTCTTTCCCGGTGATCTTCAGAATCGGGGCCGACTACGCCGACACGATGCAGATCTCCGGCCTCCCCCCGCAGGACTCGCAGCTGGTGACGTTCGCCTACTGGTATGCCGGTCCGGGCGGAACGCTCGTGACCCGGTGCTCGACGGCGCTGGCGGCCGACACACTGGCAGACAACGACGCGGCAACAGATTCGGTTGATGTAATCGTTCGCCTCTACGATGTCGGCGCCATACGCATCGTCGCTCTGCCTGACACGGTAGATTCAGGCAGCTTCTATGCGCCGCAGGCCGTGGTTCGCAACCTCGGTTCCGAGGCCATGTCGTTCCCGGTCCGGATGACCATCGGCGCCTATTCGGACACGAAGCAGGTGAGCAACCTCCCCGCCGGCGACTCCTGGTCCGTGACGTTCGCGATCTGGACCGCCGCTCAGCGCGGCTCCGTAGTCGCCGCCTGCAGCACCATGGCGCTGGACGACCGCGACACGACCAACGACCTCGCAGTAGAATCGATCTTCCAGCGGGTACGCGACGTTGGCACGGAGATGATCAACGTTCCCACCGGGACCGTGCCGCAGGGCACCGTCGTGTCGCCGAACGCGACTCTATTGAACTCGGGCAACTCGACGGACAGCTTCCCGGTCTTCTTTCGCATCGGCACCTTCTACTCGGACATGCAATACACAAGCGGCATATCGGTGACGTTTCGCCCCTGCACTCTGGCGGTGATGGGAACGTTCACCATGCAGTGCTCTACGGCCATGGGTGGAGACAAGTCTCCAGCCAACGACGCCGCCTCCGATACGATTCGGATAGTGAGCGCCGGCATCGACAGCAGAGACCTGCCTCAGATTCCCCGCATCGTGTCGTTGAACGCCTCGGGCACCAGCGTCTTCTCCGGAAAGGCCACGATCGTGTATGGCCTGCCGAGAAGAAGTCCTGTGCGACTGGAGGTATACGATGCTTGCGGCAGACCGGTGCAGACTCTTGCTGAAGGCATCGCTGAACCCGGCTACCACACTGCGGTCTGGCGCTGCACCGACACTCGCGGCAGAGCACTGCCAGGCGGAGCCTACTTCCTTCGCCTGACCGTTGCCGGGGAAACACTCACCAGCAAGGTCGTCAAGCTGGAGTAGACCCCCTCCGAATAGCAGCCGTACAGAGGGGCGACATGGAAGTCGCCCCTCTCTTTTCACGAAGCAGCTCGGGGACTTGCCGGACCACCGGCAGTGCTCTGCTGGTTCTGCGTGTCCGTCCGGTTCGACGCTATCACCCGCGCTGTCGGAAGACAACATCGTCTGCCCTAGCCGCTGCCTGCCGGCCGCCGCTCGCATTCAGGGTCCTCAACAGACGGCACCGAATGAGCGCCGCTGACAGCCCGCCGCAGATCAAGACCTGGAGTCTTCTCACGATCGGGCAACCGGAGGACACTGACACATAGCCCTGCCGCCGAGACCTCTGCCGACCAGGTACCAGCCGCACGTCACACCACCGCAAGTCACGTAGAACAGGAAGATAAGCCGGGGCACGCGACAACCGGCAGAAGATGCGACGCCGCAGTCACTGTTGCCGCTGTCGCCCTTCGGTACCGTGGATACGTAAGATACACCAGATCTGCCCGCCAACGCCGATGGCACGAATGGTGCAGATTGTTTCCCGAGCACGGCAGTCCGGTATCTGATGCACGGCTCGGTCAAAGCCATTGACACGATACTGGGCTGCCCGTGACTCTATTCTTCACTAGCGCAGTACCCGGGTATTGGCTGACAATTGACGGATGGCCGTCCTGTCCCTGTCGAACATCGCAAGCCGGGTTGTGGCGCTGGCTACCGCTAGCTCGCGGACAGGTGCTTCCGTTTGCGGAAACGCGCCGGCCTCACGCCGAGTCCGGCCAGGATGTTTGTTGCGGTCTCCAGTCCTTTGCCGAGGTCTGCTGGTCGGTGTGCATCCGAGCCGACGGTGAAGATCCTGACTCCCGAGTCCCTCGCCAGCCTGAGGATACCCGCGCTCGGGTAGGGTTCGGATTCTCCCCGGCGCAGCGCCGAGGTGTTAACCTCGATACCGACCCCGGCCTCTGCAACAAACCGAAGCACTTCTGGCCAGCGGTCGTCCACCACTTGATCGAATCGGCTGTCGAAAAGCGGCCGTATGTACTTGCGGTAGATGTCAAGATGCCCGAGGCAATCGAAGAGCTGTGTCCCGGCTGCGGCCATCAGGTTTCGGAAGTAGTGGTCGGCAAAGCACTCAGGACCGAGCGCCAGTTGTTCGGACTTGAAACGACCCAGTTCGTCGCCGGCAGTGATGGCGATGTGATCGAGGCAATGGACTGAACCCAGCACGAAGTCAAAGCGGTGCTTGCCCAGGAAGTCACTGACGACACCCTCAAGTCCCGGTTCGTAGCCCACCTCGACGCCGGCCAGGACAGTCAGATGGGGGAACATCTCGGCCGTCGCCGACAGGGCCGAAAAGTAGGCTTCCGCCCAGTTGGAGGCTACAGGCCAGACAGCGCCTTCGACTCGAACGTGCTCGATGTCAGCGCGGGCCGGGTCAGGTTCATAGTGGGTTGTGAAACATATCTCGCTCATGCCGATTTCTGCCGCCCTCGAGCAGAACGCCTTCATCGAGCCCGATGCGTCGTGCGAGAAATCGGGATGAACGTGGTAGTCTAACATGACACGAGAGACTATAGATTAGCTGCTGCAGACTTCCAGTTGCGCCGCGCCGTCGACAACTGGCTCCGGCTTCCAGGCGCAGCCGGCCTTGACTCCCACGCGCAACCACCTACCCATACGCAGTCTGCAGCCTGCAGCCAGGCGCCAGCACGAGACGACGGAAGAGAAGGAAGCTCCGATTCGCCCGGCTCCGGGCTCGTGCAGGTACACGGTCACACCGTCTCCATCCACGGTGACCCGAGCCGCGGCAAGACCAATCTCCACCGGCCCCAAGCCTTGCATCAGCAGTAGAGCGGCCAGCAGGCCGCGTGACTCGCTCCCAACCGGGTAGACGTCCGCAAGCACAAGACGCCCGGTCGTTGCCTGGCCGACTCTGGCGCCGAATTCCGCCCGAGCAGTCCGCGACCTTTCCTGCTCCATTCTGAAGCGAAGACCCACACTCAATGCCAGATCGAATCTCCCCAGTTCCTGTCCGAACCGCAATTCCAGTCTCGCCGGCACCGAGTCGAATTCAAAGTCCCGGTACGTATTGCCGCCGAGCGAGAGGCTGGAGCCGGCATAGTGCCACCTCACACGACCCGACGCGTCCAGTCGATCCCGGCCGTTGGCAAGACCCGACCAGCGACCGTGCGGGGCAAAGAAGCGGGCCTGCCGCCCGCGCAGGACCACGCGGGAATCGAAGCTAGGCCAGTTACCCGCAATCTCGAATGATCCGGCGAGGCCGGGGCCGCTGGAACCCGCCACCTCCGCTCCCAGATTGTAGTGCCCGAGCTCGTACTGTGCGTGCAACCCGGCCGCAAGCAGTGCGTTCCCGTAGAAGGAACTGCTGGAATCGGCAGGGGCGAACGGACGGTCGTAGCGGCAATAGGCGGCACTGAATCCCGCTCTGACGCGTTCACCTCGGTACGCGGCACCCAGACCTGCAGTGATTTGGCGGACCGCGTTCCGGCCGGCCAGCGAAGCCGAGTCAGCGTGCACTCCCGAACCGATCAGGCGCTCCACCGTACCGTCCTCGTTGAGGATCGCGTCGCGTCCTGCGTACGAACCCAACGCGAGAAGGTCCCAACTGCCAGCTGCGGCCGTGACTGCGGCACCGCGCAGGTAAGACCCCTCGACCGCCGAACTCAGAAGCCGGACGCTCCGGCTGGCGAGTTCGGTTCCAGCAGAGATACTGCTCCGCCAGCCCGGGGTGCTGAAGACCAGCCCCTGGCCCAAACCCGCCGCGAAATCACCAACACTGACATGGGTACTGGCAACCCGAAGTTCGACGCCGGCGCTCGCGAAGTCGAAGATGCCGGCTTCCCCCCTGTCCTTCTCCGTCTGCACCACGATCCGGGCCTGCCTCAGATCGGACTCAAACCTATTGAGCACCCTCAGTCCGGCAAAACCGCCTGCAGCTGAGTCTGTACCTACCTTGGAGACGGCGCTGCCGACCCAAGTCGGGCTGCCCCTGCCGATTTTCAGGAACGGTCGGATTGTCGCGAAGGTTTCGTCAGTCATCCCCGCGACGGTTCTCACCTGCTCCAGGTGGCTGAATCCACCCAGAGAATCCCTCGTGACGATTATGCCGTGTGCCAAGAAGGGATTGAGCCATGGAATCGCCAGAAGGTCGCGGAACGACGCCCGGTTGATATCCATCTGTCGCTCGAGAAGTCGTTCGACCTCCGCCTGCAGTGCGGCGTCGCCCTCGGTCTGCGGGGACTCGGGGAAGAAACCTGAACCAAACTGTCCGAACAGAAGCAGCAGGGCTAGTGCCATGCCGCGCGCACACCCAGAACGTGAGTTCCTTTGAGCTTCGAGTGGAACTGGTAGGCGTATTCCAGCCCGAGCGGGCCCACCATCGCCTCAAGTCCGGCGGCGTACCGAAGCGGGGCGACGCCGATTCCCAGTCTCAACGCGATCGGCGGGATCGGTCGGAACTCGGCACCGAACGCAGCATCTTCATTGTCGCGCTCGCGGCTGAGATCCAGGGCCAGCAGCAGGTCGTCGACCGGACGCCACGAACCGGCAACCACTGCGCGCAACGGCATTTCAGTACCCTCACGCCAGCGCGGCGAATTCAGGCGAATCCCGGCGGCGCCGACGCGGATGCGGCCGGTTCGCCAACACACACCGGCATCGAACGAAGGCACGAAGTCTCCGTATTCCGAGCCGGAGCTGACCACAAGTGCGTGCAAACCCATCCCCACAGCAGTATTGGCGATGGGCTCGCCGCCGGCTACAACCGCAACGTCGTGTTCACCGTAGCGCCCAAGCGCGACAGAAGACAGCCCCAGTCCGGCCGTCAGACACCCCAGGTCCCAACTGCCGCACGCCCTTCCCCAAACCAATCCCGGGAGCCCGAAGGGCCGGGAGCAGGTGATTCCCACGCAGGACAGGGTCTCGTCCACGCCAAGCGCAGGGTTGAGAAAGAAAGAATGCTGGTTGTCGGATACGGCGGCACCGGCTAGCATCGCGGACGCGCGCCCGGAGTACCCCGGGAATTCGAAGGCGCAGAACAGCAGGAGCAAGACCACTGCCGACTCCGGCCCGGCCCCAGGCGGCCGGGCCTACTTCACGTAGTAGAGGAACCGGCCGCAGTTCGGGCAGCTGACGAGGTCGGTTCGGCAACGAGCTGCCAGTTCGGACGGCAACTTCACATAGCACCCGCCGCAGAACTCGCGGATGACCTGTACCACGACTCTACCCCCGTACCGCTTCATGATCCGCTCGTAGGTAGTCAGCAGCTTGGGGTCTATCTTCTTGGTGAGTTTCTCCCGCTCGCGCTCGGCAGTCTTTATGAAGTCCTCCGAAGCCTTGTCCGCACGGAAACCGACTGCCTGGTAATCCACGCTCTCGATGTCGCGCAGAATGTGGTCGAACTCCTCGAGCGAACGCAGGGTCTCGACCTTGGCGTTCATCGAATCTTCTCTTCCAGGCTGCGCACCAACTCGATCATCTCGTCCGGGGTCTGCGGGTCGAACAGCCGCTTCTTCTTGGTGAGCTCCTGGCAGACCATCGCCACCCTGCCCAACGTGATGAGGTATTGGTTGCCCGGGTCTTGGGGAGGAGCCATGATCAAGAAAAAGAGATGTGCAGCTTTGTGGTCGATGGAGTCGTACTCGACGCCCTTGGTCGAACGCCCGACCGCCATCTCCAGCTTGTCTATCAGGAGCGAACGACCGTGCGGAATGGCAATACCCTTGCCGATGCCGGTCGAACCGAGTTCCTCCCGCTTGGTGAGCGTCGCCAGAAGCAATTCGGCATCGTCGCCCTGCCGGATCATCTGCACCAGCTCGCGCAGTACCTCCGGCTTCTTCTTTGCCTTCAGGTCTAGGTTGATGCGGTCGGGCCGAAGCAAAGACGTGAGAGTCAAATGGCACCTCCTGTTGGCCGCAACCCGCGGGCAAGCGGCCGGTTAGCTTTTGACACTGGTATCTGCGAAGGTCTGGCACGGCGCGTCTCCCCACAGTCGCTCCAGACCGAAGAACTGGCGGGTCTCACCAGAGAAAATATGCACTACAACGCTGAAATAGTCAAGAAGTATCCACACGCCATTCTCCACACCTTCGACATGGTGTGTCCTCTCACCCTCGCGCTTCAACTCCAGCGCCACCTGCTCGGCGAGCGCCTGCGCGTGGACTGTCGAAGCCGCGGTGGCGATAACGAAATAGTCGGCCAGCGGAGAACGGTCCCGCAGATCCAGCACAATGACGTCTTCACCCAGCTTGGCGAGGATGATGGATGCCGCCCGCTTCGCCAGCCGTCCCGGAGTCATGGCTAGTACAGCGGGACGACACCGGCAAAAAAACGCCGGTAGTCGGCGCCGACGATGAGCCGTACTTCCAGGTAGCGGCTGGAATCGAGCTCGACCTTTGTTGCGGGCACGGATTTCGGCCCCAGCGGGAGCTTTCGCCAGCGGCGCTGCACCGACAGAGCTCGGGCCATCTTCTCCGCGTTGCTGCCGGTTGCATCACGCAGATCAACGACTGTGGTCAGCGGCGACCGCTCACGGCTGGCTCGAACGGCGTAGACGTCAAACCCGCGCATCTGCAACTCGTCCGCAACGGCTCGACCCACGCGGGGCGTTCCGCACGCGTTGATCACTTCCATGCGCAACAGGTTGGCTTCCGGCACAGTATCTTCGTCGGGCAGCAACCGCCAAGCAATGGAAGCTCCGGCGGCCAGCACTAGTATGACAGGCAATAGCCAAGCGAAGAAGCTCTTCAACCTGCACTTGGCTCCCGGCGCGCAGCGAACCCATGCTCCAGCGCAATCAGCTCATCCGGGGTGTTGGCACCGAGCATCTCATCCGGGTCGGTGGCAAGGACTGCCACCGCCGTTCCGCCTGTGGAACGCAACTCCGCCACTACATCGGTTAGGTAGTACTCACCCGAGACCGGGCTCGGCCGGATCTTCTCAAGGGCCGGCCTGACTCTACCCCAGCGGAACGAGTATGCACCCGAGTTGACTTCGTTGATGGCCAGCACCTCCGCGGACGCGTCGCGCCTCTCCACGATCCGCTCGATGGTATCGCCGCCGGCACGCACCACGCGCCCATATCCAGCCGGGTCGGCAAGCCGGGCAGTGAAGACCGCGACATCCGCGCCGGCATCCTGCCTGACCTGGAACAACCTGCGGATGGTGTCGGGCCTTATGAGCGGCGCGTCGCCGCAGAGCACGACGCACTCCTCGTCATCAGCCAGTCGGTCACGGCAGGCCAGGACCGCGTCGGCGGTCCCGCGCTGGCCGGTCTGAAACACGAACTCAACATCGTCCTGCGCGAACGCCTCCATGACCTGCTCCTTCTGCGTGCCGACGACCACGAGGGTACGATTGACGCCGGCTGACCGAACCGACTCCAGGACGTAGCGCAGGAGCGGGCGTCCCCTGATAGAAAGCAGCACCTTGGGGACGGGAGCCCCCATGCGCTTGCTCTTACCGGCCGCGAGGACTATTGCGGTCACTCTTCTTGATACGGTTGCGGTGGTCGACGTTGATGCACGTCAACCGGTGCTCGCGAACCTCGGCCTCAGAAAGCCAGACGTTGGCCATGACTATCACCTCGTCGCCGACTTCTCCCAGACGGGCCGCCGCGCCGTTCAGAACGCAGCTGCCGGACCCGGCCCGGGCGGCGATAGCATAGGTCTCAAAGCGGTGACCGTTGTTGACATTGACAACCTGCACCAGCTCACCAGGAATGATGTCGGCGGCCCGCATCAGCCCGGAATCGAGTTTCAGGCTGCCTTCGTACTTGAGGTTCTTGTCGGTAACGACCAGCCGCTGGATCTTGCACCGGACCAGACACCGGAGCATTGTCCGGCTACTTCTCAGACTCGTCGCGGGCTTTGCCCTTGTCCCGGGCTTTCTTGTCCGGCTTGCCCTTCTTGCCGCCCTTCTGCTTGGCCGCCGCTTCCTTGGCCTTCTTCTCGTGGTGCCGCTCCTCGCGGACAACCAGCTCGAGCAGAGCCATCTCGGCCCCGTCGCCCTCGCGTGGTCCGAGCTGAAGCACCCGGGTAAAGCCGCCGGGGCGCCCCACGAACCGCGGCCCGATGACGTCGAACAGCTTCTTCAGCACGGTCTTGTCCTGGATGAACCGTCCCACCTCGCGACGGCTGGCGACGTTGTTCTTGAGCGCGAAGGAGACCATCCGGTCCGCATGGCGCCGGCACTCCTTGGCCTTGGAAAGAGTCGTCCTGATCCGCTCATGCTCGAACAACGACGTTACCAGGTTGCGCATCAGCGCCTGGCGATGCTGGGCCGTCCGCCCGAGCTTCTTGACCTTGTCTCCGTGACGCAAGGCTACTCCTTTTCCTTTTCGGCTTCCGGCTCATGCTCGAGTATCGGCAGGCTGGAAACATCCATGCCGAGAGAAAGCCCGACGTCCTCCAGTACCTTCTTCAGCTCTTCGAGCGACTTCCGTCCGAAGTTCTCGATGTCGAGCATGTCCTTCTCATTGCGCTGCACCAGGTCGCCGATGGTCAGGATTGAGATGCGCTCGCCGGTCGTCTTCGAGCGCCCCTTCATCAGGCAGTTCAGCGCCCGGTTTGACAGCTCCAATTCCTCGATGCTCTGGTTCAGAAGTTCCACCAGCTTGTCGCGGTCCTGGTACAGCTTCTCCTCAGCTATGAACTCCGGCTCCTTCTCAGCCGGCACCATCACCGCCATGTGGTTCTTGAGAATCGTGCCCGACTGGATGACGGCCTCGTCCGGGCGGACCGTCCCGTCGGTCCACACTTCGAGCATCAGCCTCTCAAAGTCGGTTCGGTCCAAAACGCGCATCGACTCGACCCAGAAATTGACGCGCTTGACCGGCGAAAAGAACGCATCGAGGAAAATGGTCGTCTCGGGAGCGGTGCGGTTCTTCTTGATGCGTTCGGCCTTTACGTAGCCCCGCCCGTTCTCAACCAGCAACTCGACATCAAGCGAACGCTTGCTGTCGGAAATCGTCAGCAGGCGCTGGTCGGGATTGGCAATGACTATCTCCGGCGGTACCGTCAGGTCCCGGGCCAGGAACTCTCGCTTGCCCGACGCGTGCAGATGGCACAACTTCGGAGTCTCCGACCAGAGCCGCAACCGGAGCTTCTTGAGGTTGAGTACTATCTCGGTTACGTCCTCAACCACGTCGTCAATCGTTGAGAATTCGTGCGCCACCCCGTCGATACGCAGCTCGGTGATAGCCGCGCCCTGTACCGACGAAAGCAAAGCCCGGCGCAGCGAGTTGCCCACCGTCGCTCCCCAGCCCTTCTCCAGTGGAGCAAGGGTAAAACGCCCATACGACTCGGTCGCGGTTGCGCCGTCGAGATCGAGCTTCTCGGGAAGAGTAAGAGGTTTGAGTTTCATTTCGAGTAGAGCTCCACGATCAACTGCGTGTTACACGGAATGTCTTTGACGTCCTCGGGACTCGGCTGCCGCACAACGGTCCCCACGCCGCGGTCGGCGGCGACCGTCAGCCAGGACATCCCGGGCTGCTGCTTGTTCGCCAGAATCGCGCTGATGACCTTCATCGCGTCGTCGCCCTTGACGCCGACAACGTCACCGGCATCGGTCAGATACGACGGGATGTTGATCCGGCGGCCGTTAACGGTAATGAGACCGTGGCGCACGAACTGCCGAGCCTGTCCGCGGGAATCAGCGAACCCCATCCGGAAAACAACGTTGTCCAGCCGACGCTCGAGCAGGATCACCAGCGTCGCCGCGGTGTTCTTGCTCTTGGCGGCCTTGGTGAAGTAGTTGTGGAACTGCGTCTCGAGGATACCGTACATCATCCTTAGCTTCTGCTTCTCGCGCAGCTGGATGGAATAGGCTGACACGCGGCGCCGGCCGCGCACCTCGGGCATCTCCCCGCGCTTCATCAGCGTGCACTTGTCCGAGAGGCACTTCTCTCCGCGCAGGAACAGCTTCTCGCGGTTCTTGCGGCATCGCTTGCACTTGGGTCCGATACATCTTGCCATGGTCCTGCCTTCCGTTAGACGCGGCGCTGTTTTGGCGCCCGGCAGCCGTTATGGGGAATTGGCGTAATGTCGCGGATCGAGATGATGTCCAGACCGGCATTCTGCAGCGAGCGGATGGCCGACTCGCGCCCCGGGCCGGCGCCGCTCACCCTGACCTCAAGCCGCTTGACACCGAGCGAACCCGCCTCCTTGGCCGCGGCATCCGCGCAGAGCCCGGCGGCGAAGGGAGTGCCCTTCTTCGAACCCTTGAACCCTACCCGGCCCGAACTCGACCAGGATATCACTCCACCGGTTGGGTCGGCGATCGTCACGATGGTGTTGTTGAAGTTGCTGTTCACATGGGCAACACACAACAAAGGGACCTTCTTGCGAGCTGACTTGCGCGCCATTATGCCTTACCTCCAGCCGCGGGCTTGGGCGCGGCAGACGCCGGCGCGGCCTTGACCTTGATGACGCCGGTCGTCTTGCGCGGGCCCTTGCGCGTACGGGCATTCGTCCGCGTGCGCTGACCCCTCACGGGCAGCCGTCTCCGATGCCGATCCCCGCGGTAGCTTCCTATCTCGATGTAATGCTTGATGTTGCCGGAGACTTCCGCCCGCAACTCGCCCTCGACCTTGTAGCCACCGTCAATCTCCTTGCGGATGGCGGCTACGTCGTCGTCGGTCAGGTCCTTGGTGCGACGAGCAGGGTCAATACCGGCTGCGGCCAGAATCCTGCGTGCCGTGTGCTGGCCGATGCCATAAATGTGCGGCAGCGCGTACAGAATCGCTTTGTTGTCGGGCAGGTCGATACCCGCGATACGAGCCAAACAGACCTCCTGTGGTTGCCGAAATCAGGAAAACTGCACTTTTGCCTAGATTGTAAGCTGTAATGTATAGCCGATTTAACCGAGATGTCAAGCAAAAAACCCCTTGACGGCCACTAACCCAAATGACCGCTTCCCGCCCGGTCCCATCGCGCTCAGGCACCGCTGCCTGTCCCCACTACGCCCGAGCACGCAGCGACGGCATGCGCCGCGGCGCGACCTCGCATACCTGAGGCCATGGGCCGGCGGCAAAAGACGCCACCGGCAGCGAGCGCTCGCTGGCCGGGCTCTGGATACGACCAGACGGAGGGCCAAGCGCCTTCGTCCGCTTGCTTGACTCCGATGCCTTCTCTACTATACTGACGCCTCCGGCAGACGTCCATATCCGTCATGGCGTACGGCGGCCGGTTTCGCAGGACATCATCTTTACTTAACAGCGATTCTCCAAAGGAGGAGTCAGCAATGGCCGAAGAGCAGATATATCACCCATCGAAGGAGTTGGTCGAAAACTCCAACATCATGGCCTTCATGAAGAAGCATGGGATCGCGGACCTGGACGCGCTCCTCAAGCGCGCCGAGGACCACAACTGGTACTGGGGCGAGCAGGCCAAGGAACTCGAGTGGTTCAAGCCCTACACCCAGATCTTGGACGACTCGGATGCCCCGTTCTACAAGTGGTTTGCGGACGGCAAGTTCAACATCGTCCACAACTGCATCGACCGCCACGTGAAAGCCGGCCGCGGCGACCGGGTCGCGTATGTCTACGAACCGGAGCCGACCGACCAGAAGGTCGAGCGCTGGACCTACGCCATGCTCTACAAGGAGATCAACAAGCTGGCGAACGCAATGAAGAAGCTCGGCGTCGTGAAGGGCGACCGGGTCATGATCTTCATGCCGATGATCCCGCAGCTGCCGGTCGCGATGCTCGCTTGCGCGAAACTGGGCGCCATCCACTCGGTGGTGTTCTCCGGCTTCTCCTCCTCTTCGCTGCGCGACCGCATCAACGACTGTGAAGCCAAGCTGGTCATTACCACTGACGGCGGCTACCGCCGCGGCAAGGTCGTGACGCTCAAGAACAACGCCGACCCCGGGCTGGTCGACTGCAAGTCGATCCAGAACGTCATCGTCTTCAAACGCGCCGGAAACCCGGTGACGATGCAGCCAGGCCGCGACCTCTGGTGGCACGACATCACCGCGAACGAGTCCGACGAGTGCCCGACCGAGCCGCTCGACCCCGAATCTCCCCTGTACATGCTCTACACCTCGGGAACGACCGGCAAACCCAAGGGAATCGTCCACGTGCACGGCGGCTACGCGGTCGGCACATCCTCGACGCTCAAGTTCGTTTTCGACATCAAGCCCGAGAAGGACATCTGGTGGTGTGCGGCCGACGTCGGCTGGGTGACCGGCCACTCCTACATAGTCTACGCACCGCTGATGCTCGGTGCGACCTCGGTGCTCTACGAGGGCGCGCCCGACACACCGGCACCCGACCGCTGGTGGAGCATAATCGCCCGCGAGAAGGTGACCATCCTGTACACGTCGCCCACGGCCATACGCATGTTCATGCGATTCGGCGAGGAGTTCCCGAAGAAGCATGACCTCTCCTCGCTCCGCCTGCTCGGGTCGGTGGGCGAGCCGATCAACCCCGAGGCGTGGCGCTGGTACCGCAAGCACATCGGCGCGGACAAACTGCCGATAATGGACACCTGGTGGCAGACCGAAACCGGCAACTTCATGATATCGCCGCTGCCGATCACCCCGCTCAAGGCGGGCACCGCTACGCGGCCGCTGCCCGGTGTTCTGGCCGATGTCGTCACCGGCGACGGCAATCCAATCAAGCCCATGGAGAACGGGTTCGGCGTGCTGCTCAAGCCGTGGCCGGCGATGCTGCGCACGCTCTACAAAGACCCGGCGCGGTACAAGGACGCCTACTGGTCCCGTTTTCCGGGCAAGTACCTGATGGGCGACTCCTGCACCAGAGACACTGACGGTTACTTCTGGTTCCGGGGCCGCGCCGACGAAGTACTCAACGTCGCCGGGCACCGGCTGGGCACGGCCGAGATCGAGTCGGCGCTGGTCGCCCACGCCGCGGTTGCCGAGGCCGCGGTTATCGGTGTGCCCGACCCGATCAAGGGCGATGTGCCCAAGGCGTACGTCTCCCTGAAGGTTGGCTTCGAGAAGAGCGACGCCCTGAAAGAGGAACTCAAGAAATGGGTATCGACCGAGATCGGCCCCATCGCCCGGCCCGACTCAATCGAGTTCCGCGACAAGCTGCCCAAAACCCGCTCGGGCAAGATCATGCGCCGGCTGCTCAAGGCCGAAGCCCTGGGCAAGGACGTCGGCGACGTTTCGACGCTCGACGAATAAGGGACAGGCAGCCTACGGGCGTCAGCTTGCAGCCCGCAATCACAGCAGGGGCACGCCTGAGCGTGCCCCTGCTGTACTAATGCAGCCGGGGCCAGTCCGCGGCCCGCTGCTGGTTCTCAAGGAGGCTAGTTCATGAGTGAAGGAAAGGTCTTCAACCGCTGGCTGATCGTGGTCGGCGCTATTCTCGTCCAGCTCTGCCTGGGCGCTGTGTACGCATGGAGCGTGTTCCGCGACCCGATCCGCGACTTGCTGAACGTGAAGCTGGCCCAGGCGCAGCTGCCCTTCAGCTTCGTACTTATCTTCTTCGCGCTGGCCACGGTCCTGGGCGGCAAACTCCAGGACCGACTGGGCCCCCGGATCGTCGCCATCATCGGCGGCGCGCTGCTCGGCATCGGCATGATCATCGCGAGTCAGGCAGAAAGCATCGCCGGCATGGTCATCGGGTATGGCATCATCTCCGGCATCGGCATCGGGTTCGCCTACGTCTGCCCCATCGCCTGCGGAGTCAAGTGGTTCCCGGACAAGCGTGGCCTCATCTCCGGGCTCTCAGTTGCCGGGTTTGGCGCCGGCGCGCTGATTGTCGGTCCGCTGGCCCAGGGCCTCATGCGTTCCATCGGCGCTGCCCGGCAGCTCCCGACTGAGCTTGCGGCCCGGCTCAGCACGAAACTCGCGCCCGCCTTCACTGACACAATCGCGCTCAAGTCCGCGCTGAGTGCAACTGACTCGGCGGCCGCAGTCAATGCCGCCGGACTTCAGGCGGCCGCTGCCAAGGCAGCGATTCTGCCCCTTGGCGTGCAGCCGACCTTTCTCTATCTGGGCATCGCCTACATCATCATCGTGACCATAGGTGCACTCATTCTGCGCAACCCGCCGCCCGGATACAAGCCCGCAGGCTGGAACCCGCCCCAGCCCGCGGCCGGATCTGTGGTGAAAACCGACTACACCGCCGGTCAGGTACTGGGCACCGGGCAGTTCTGGCTGATCTGGCTGCTCTACTTCTGCGGTGCCGGCACCGGCTTGATGATGATCGGCCAGACCGCCCCCATCGGCAAAGAGATGGCCGGTCTGACCCCGGCCATGGCAGCGATTGGCGTAAGCGTGCTGGCGATATTCAACGCTATCGGCCGCATCTTCTGGGGCCGCGTGTCCGACTCCATCGGCCGCACCAGGGCGCTCTTCATCATCTATCTAATCAACGGCCTGGCGGTTGCGAGCTACTTCCTGATTCCCGCGTTCCCCGCCTGGTACTGGGTGGGCATCGCGTTCGTCGGCCTCACCTTCGGCGGCTACCTCGCCATCTACCCGGCAATCAATGCCGACTTCTTCGGCACCAGGAACGCCGGCGTCAACTACGGCCTGATCTTCACCGCCTACGGGTTCGGCGGCCTTTCCGGCAACCTGCTTGCGCCCATCGTCAAGCAGGCGACCAACAACTACAATCTTGCTTTCGTACTATCAGCCGTGCTCTGCCTCGTCTCCGCGGTGCTGATTCTGCTGCTCAAGGCGCCGCGGGCCAAGGCGGCCGGCGCATAACTCTGGAGGCGCTCTTTGAAGAAACTATCCCCGACTGAAATCGAACAGCTCATCGCCAAGGCCAAGAAACCCGCGGCCGACGCGATGCTGCTGCACCCGTTCTACAAGGGCAAGTACCAGACCGTACCCAAGTGCTGCATCCGCGACTTCAACGACTTCGCCATCTGGTACACGCCCGGCGTGGCCGCGCCCTGCAAGGACATCCAGGCCCACCCTGAGAAGTCCTTCGAGCACACCAACCGCGCGAACACCATCTGCGTCCTGACCGACGGCACCCGCGTGCTCGGCCTCGGCGACATCGGCCCCGAGGCCTCGATGCCGGTGATGGAAGGCAAGGCTCTGCTCTTCAAGTACTTGGGCGGCGTGGACTGCGTGCCCATCGCGCTACGCACCAAGGACCCGGACGAGTTCATCCGCACCGCCAAACTGCTCGAGCCTTCATTCGGCGGGTTCAACCTCGAAGATATCTCCCAACCCAAGTGCTTCCGCATCCTCGACACCCTCCGCGCCGAGATGAACGTCCCGGTCTGGCACGATGACAAGCAGGGCACTGCGGCCGTGACCTACGCCGGACTGGTGAACGCGCTCAAGTTCGTAGGCAAGGACATCTCCAAGGTCAAAGTCGTCTTCCTCGGCGCCGGCGCGTCGAACATCGCCATATCCCGCGTCTGCTTCAAGGGCGGCGTGACACCCGAGAACTCGATCATGTGCGACTCCAAGGGCACAATCCACAAGGGGCGACCCGAGCTCAGGGCCGAGTTCAAGGAGAAGTGGCACATAGCCGAGATATCGAACAAGTGGGACGAGCGCGGCACCATCGTCGACGCTATCAAAGGCGCCGACGTGCTCATCGCGCTCTCCACGCCCGGGCCGAACACGGTCAAGCCCGAGTGGATCAAGTCGATGGCCAAAGACGCCGTCGTTTTTGTCTGCGCCAACCCCATCCCGGAGATCTGGCCGTGGGACGCGCTCGAAGCCGGCGCCGCGGTCGTCGCGACCGGCCGCTCCGACTTCCCCAACCAGGTCAACAACTCGCTCGGGTTCCCCGGCATCTTCCGCGGCACCCTCGACGTCCAGGCAAAGACGATAACCGATGAGATGTGCATCGCGGCAGCGCTGGAACTGGCCAAGGTTGCCGAAGACCGCGGCCTGAAACAGGACTACCTGGTCCCGACCATGGATGACTGGGAGGTCTTCCCGCGCGAGGCGGTAGCGGTCGGCATGAAGGCCATCGAGCAGGGCGTCGCCCGCATCACCATGACTCGCGACGAGCTGATGAAGAAGTCAACCGCGACCATCAAACACGCCCGCGAACTCGTGCAGTCGCTGATGAAGGAAGGCTTCATCCCGCCCGCGTCCTGAACTGACTGGAAACCATCGGGGCGGCCTTCCGGCCGCCCCGTTCATTTCTATGGATCCTGAGAGCGCTACTCCCTAGCCTCCGGCGCTTCGTAGTTCGGTGCTTCCTTGGTTATGGTGACGTCGTGCGGGTGGCTCTCGCGCAAACCCGCGCCGGTGATCTTCACGAACCTGGCCTTGCGCCGGAACTCCGGCATGGTCCCTGCCCCGCAGAAACCCATCGCCGCCCTGACCCCGCCGTCGAGCTGAAACAGAACGTCGCGCACGCTGCCCCGGTATGGCACGCGGCCGACAATGCCTTCGGGCACCAGCTTGGCCGAGCCTTCCTGGAAGTAGCGGTCAGCCGAACCCTTCTTCATCGCGTCCAGCGAGCCCATGCCGCGATACACCTTGTAGCGTCGACCTTCGAGTAACACGTCCTCGCCCGGGCTCTCGTCGGTGCCGGCCAGGAGATTCCCCATCATCACGGTACCGGCCCCGGCCGCGAGCGCCTTGGCCACGTCCCCGGAATAGCGAATGCCGCCATCCGCAATCACCGGCACTCGCCGTGATTTCAGAGCGGCCGAGCACTCCATCACTGCCGTCAACTGCGGCACGCCCACGCCCGCCACAATCCGCGTCGTGCAGATGGAACCCGGCCCGACTCCGACCTTCACGGCGTCGCATCCGGCCTCAGCCAGAGCCAGAGCGCCCTCGGCCGTGCCGACATTGCCGGCAACTACCTGCAGGCGGGAGTACTTGCGTCGCAGTTGGCGCGAGGCCTCAACCACCTTGTCCTGGTGTCCGTGCGCCGTGTCGATAACGATGGCATCGACCTCGGCATTGACCAGCGCCTCGGCCCGAGCCAGCGCGTCACGTCCCACGCCGACCGCGGCCGCGACCTTGAGCCGTCGCTTCGCGTCCAGAGTGGCATGCGGATTCTCGACCCGCTTCAGAATGTCCTTGGTCGTTATCAGACCCTTCAGCCGCCGGCCGCGGTCTACTATCGGCAGCTTCTCCACACGGTGCTTGCGCAGTATCTCCCGTGCGCGCCTGAGAGACGTGCCCTCCGGCGCCGTCACCAGCCCCTCCGCTGTCATCACCTTGGACACCTGAAGCTTCCAGTCGTCCTGGAACAGCAGATCACGTTTGGTGAGTATCCCCACCAGCCGCAGTTTGGCGTCTACCACCGGCAGTCCGGAAATCCCGTACTGCGCCATCAACTCCCGCGCCTCGCCGATTGTCTTCTCCGGGGTAATGGATATCGGCTCAGCAATCATGCTCGACTCGGCCCGTTTCACGCGGGCAACCATCGCCGCCTGGTCTTCAACCGGCAGGTTCTTGTGTACGACCCCGATGCCGCCGGACTGAGCCATGGCAATCGCCATCCGCGACTCGGTGACAGTGTCCATCGCCGCGCTGACCAGAGGGAGCTTGAGCACAATCTCCCGGGTGAAGTACGACTCGGTATCGACCTCGTTCGGCAGCACGCTTGACTTCTGCGGAAGCAAAAGAACATCGTCGAAGGTCAGAAACTCTCTGATACTCACACCTACCTCCCTTCGGACACGATTGAAGCCCGGAGAAACAGAACCGCCCCATCACAGGGCGGCACAATGCATGGCTCGCGACCGGTCACTACGCTTACCATGGCAGATTCTACGCAGGAAGCTCTCCCGGTCAAGTTCCGGCCCGCTCGGCCCGCTCGGCAACGCGGGCGGAAACGGGAGGGGCAGCTCGAGGCCGCGGTCCTTGGCCAACGTGCCGGCTTGACAAGAGCACCGGCCACCCTATGATACGGTCGAGTGGTGACGCCGGTCCCCACCAGGGCCGCCTTGCCGGGGCCGGCGCGTTCGGGGCGTTACCGTGAAGAAAGAACTCAGGGAGGCACCAATGTCGCGTGCTGTGCTCGCGACATTGGTGCCTCCCTGAGTTCTTTCT